>VFQN01008289.1_pt1 | contig 10593 bp, 5 predicted proteins | sample 3512371 | NCBI WGS metagenome assembly VFQN01 (sample SAMN10412370, study PRJNA504923) | tailings metagenome | isolation source: Replicate 2 from Balatoc abandoned mine | place: Philippines: Itogon, Benguet | collected 2017-08-28 | reverse complement strand
GTAGGGCGAGACATAACCCACCCGCAGCCGGCGGCGTGGATCGCGGTTTCTCACCGGCGGCGGCGCGGCGGCGGAGAGCGGCTCGGCATGGCGGCGTGCCCACTCCAAGTGCTCCTCATAGATCGCCTGACGATCCTGATCCGGCAGGTAGTGCAGCGCATACAGCAGATTGCTGTAGGCCGCGCTGCTCTCGGGTTCGCGCTGGACCGCCTCGCGGGCCGTGTCGACCGCTTCTTGTTGACGCCCTTGATGCGTCAGCGCCGTGGCCAGGTTCGCTAGTAGCGCCGGGGCCGCCGCTTGATGCACCAGCCCCTGCCGGCACAGCCGCTCGGCCTCATCCGGCTGTCCGCGATCGGCGTAAATCATCGCCAGGTTGTTGTACGCTTCAGAAAAGTCCGGCTTGAGTTGAATCGCTCGCTGGTACCCGGCCACGGCCTCGGCATGCCGGCCCGTATGCTCGCAGATATCGGCCCAGGCCAGTTGCGCGGCCGGCAGCTGCGGGTCGATCGAGACCGCGCGTTCGGCCAGTTGCGCCGCTTCTGTCAGTTGGCCCTCGCGCTGTCTACTACGTGCCAGCCGCACAAGTGCCTTGGCGAAACGTGCGTCGCAGGCGAGCGCCCGCTCATAGGCTGCCGTCGCCGCTTCGGCATCGCCAGTCGATTCCAGCACCGTTCCCAGGTTGTAATGGGCGTCGGCCAATTGCGGCGCAAGCGTGATCGCCTGCTTGAGCATCGTTTGGGCTTCTTCCAACTGCCCATGCTCGTGCAGGGCTGCGCCCAGGTTATTGAGAGCCGGCGGCGCGTCGGGCTCGAGTCGCAATGCTTCTCGATAGCAACTTATCGCCTCTTCCAGGCGGCGTTGCTCCTGGCGAACGGTGCCGAGGTTCAGATGCGCGCTGGCGGCCGTGGGAACGAGCCGGATCGCCGAGAGATAGGCCTCCGCAGCCTCATCCAAGTGATGCTGAGTCTTGAGCGCGGTTCCCAGATTATTGTAGGCGTCGAAGTACCGCGGATTGATCGCCAGCGCGCGACGGTAGTGCTCGATCGCCGCGTCGAGCGATCCGCGTCGATGCAGGATCGTCCCCAGGTTGTTGTGCGGGTCAGCGGCATTCGGCCGCAGCTCGATCGCCCGCGCGTAGGCCGCGGCCGCGCCGTCAATGTTGCCGCGATCGAGCTTGATGTTGCCCAGGTTGTTGTGCGCATCCGCCAAGTTGGGATCAAGCTGCAGGGCTCTGAGCGCTGCTTGCTCCGCACGGTCCAAGTGACCGGCCGCGCGCAGCGCGTTGGCCAGGTTCGAGTGATACGGCGCCCGACCGCCCGCCAGGCCGATGGCCCGGCTGATGCACTGCTCCGCGGCGTCGGGGCGGCCGGCCTGCAGCGCCAGAAGCCCCATCAGGTGCCAGGCGTCGGCCTGCAGCGGATCCACTGCGAGCACCTGCCGATAGAGCGTCTCTGCTTCGCGCAGCCGACCGGCCTGGTGATGCGCAAAACCAGCCTGCAGGTTTTCCAGCGGAGTCGCCATGAAACGGGGCCGATCGGGGTGCCGGCGGAAGCGAAGGGCAAGCACATCCGGAATGCGCTTCTTCCTCAGCATAGGCCAAACGAGGCCGCCTTTCACAGGGGGCCGCCAATCGGGCTGCCTCCGCCGGCTTTGATTCTATGAAGTCCCTCGTGGTAGATTAGGCTTGGAACCGAGAAAATACACGTCCACGAATACCGCGTCTGCCCCGTCGAATCCTCGCTCGGGCCGCGGCCGCACTCGTGGACCAGGCAGCAAATCCAGCGCGGCGCGATGCAAGTCTCGATCGATGACTTCTGGCAACTTCTGGCCGCGAGCGAGCTCGTTTCGTCGGCCCAGACCGAGGCGTGGCGGAACGATTTCTCCCAGCTCAAAGGCGCGGGCCAGCGGGCTAGCGCCCCGCTCGCCGCCGAGTGGCTCGTCGCCGAGCGCAAGCTCACCCGCTATCAGGCCGACATCCTGCTCTCCGGGCGTCCCGGTCCATTCGTGTTCGGCCCGTTCACGGTCCTCGACCGCATCATGAAGGGACGACTCGAGCGTGTGTTTCGCGCCAGCTACGAAGGCAATCAGCAGGTCATGTTCCTGCCGCTGGTGGAATTGACGAATGATCCCGACGAGTACGGTCAGTATGGGGAACTGGCCACGCTTTGTGCGGCCGTGAAAAACCCGCACGTCACGCGCACCTACCGCGCCACGCGGCAGCGAGGCCAGGCTTTGGTCGTGTTCGAGCCGCTCAGCGGCCAGACGTTGATCGAGGCCCTCGCCGGCAAACAGCTCCCGATTCCAACCGCGTGCCAGCTCGCCGTGCAGCTCGCGCTCGGACTGGTTGCCATTCACGAACAACAACTGACGCACGGCAGCATTGCGCCGCAAAACGTCTGGGTCACGCCCCAAGGTTCGCTGAAGCTCATGCAGTTCCCGCTCGTGGCCCCGGCCGCACGCGCCCGCTCGTTCGAGATGCCGCTCGCGGATTATGTCGCGCCCGAGTTGCTGGAGCGCGGCGCGCTGCCGAACGCTTTGACCGACATCTATTCGCTCGGCTGCCTGGTATTTCAACTTCTCGCGGGTAGCCCACCCTTTGCCGGCGGTGGTCCGCGCGAGAAGCTCGTCCGGCAGCGCGACGAGATTCCACAGCGTCTCGACGGGCTCATCCCCAAGCTGCCGTACGACCTGGCCCAAATCGTCGACGACATGCTGCAGAAAGATCCGCTGCTGCGCTGCCAGACCGCTGGCGAAGCCGCGCACATCCTGGCTCGCTTCGCCACCGGCGGCAGGGCTGCTCCGCCGCCGGGAAGCGCGGGACTGACGCCCGGCTACGGCGCCTGGCAGGCCACGGCCTGGGCTGAACCGCCCAAGCAACCGGGTGCCGCAGCTGCACCAACACCCAGCCAGCCTCCCGACAAGACGCCCCCGGCCAGCGACTCCGCCCCGCCGACCACGCGGGCGATTGGCGAGACAACCAAACGTGCAGCCAGCCAGCCGCGTCCTACTGCCAGGTCATCCAGCACGCCGGTGATCAAGGTCGAACAGAACCCACGTGCCGCAGCGCCGGCTCCTGCAATCGTCATCGAAGTGCCTGACGAAGCGACGGGAAACTTCAAGAATAGCGCGGGCGACATGCCGTTCGTCGTTACGGATTCTGCCGGATCGATGGCGCGTTCCCCGCGCAGATCGCCCCCTCCGCGCGGCCTCTGGTGGCTGGTCGGCGCAGCAGCCGCAGCCCTTCTCGTGCTGGCGATTGCCGTCGTCTGGTATCAAAACTCCGACCAGCAGCCGCCCACGACGCCATCGCCTCCAGAGCCGATCAGCGAGAGCCCTGTAGATGCCGAGCCCGCGGAAGCAGCCGCGCCGCCCGTCGAAACGACCACTTCGAACCTCATCGAGGACGACGGCCGCACGCTGTGGGAGTCGCCCACGGATGGGGCGCCGCTCGAACTGCGCTATCTGCCCAGCGGCGCGCAGGTCATCTTTGCCTGGCGACCCTCCGACCTCTTGAATGACCCTGAAGGTCCCAAGATCATCGCCGCGCTCGGGCCAGGGGCAGAATCATCGTTCGACCACTTGCACCGCACCTTGGGAGTTCCGCTCGGCGACGTTGAGCAGCTTGTCGTGGCCTTTGCCGCTGACGAATCGCTCGCCCCGCGTGCCTCGTATGTGGCAACTCTCGCCAACGACGCAGATCAGGCCGCGCTCGTCAAAGCCTGGGGCGATCCCGCGCCGGTCGAACACGCCGGCAAGCGGTACTTCGAGCGCGACGAAACAGCGTTCTACTTGCCCGAGGGGGATGGCCGCACCCTGGTCGTCAGCACAACCGCCTGGATGCCCGAAATCCTCGATCTCGATGGCCCGCCGCTCCTCCGCAGCAGCCTCGAACAGTTGCTCGCCGCAAGCGATTCGCAGCGCACGTTCACGCTCCTGGCCGTTCCGGGCTTCGTGTTCACCGACGGCAGTTCGCTGCTGGCCGGCCAGCTCGCCCCGCTGCTTGGGCCACTGCGAACCTTTCTTGGCCCCGAAATCGAGGCCGTGTTGCTAAGCGCCAATCTTGACACCGACCTCTTCGTCGAGCTCCGCGCTCTCGCGCCCGTCGACCGCAAGCCGTCGATCGTGCTAGGCGAGCTGCGCACGCGTTGGGAAACGCTGCCCGAACAGTTGGAAAGCCACTTCGTAGCGGTACAGCCGCGGCCGCATGCCGCCGAAGTCCTCCAGCAGTTTCCGGCAATGCTTCGCGAAGCTCGCAACTACACGCGCAGTGGCCTCGATGCACGCCAGCTCGTGATGTCGGCCTACCTGCCTGGCGTGGCGGCCCACAACCTGCTGCTTGGGGCTGAGCTGGCACTCTCCGAACACGTTCCGCAATCAACGTCGCTCGAATCGACCGCCGCGCCGACCAAGACGATCTCTGCCTCCGAAGCCCTCAGCCGCAAGGTGACGCTCAGCTTCCCCCGCGAAACGCTCGAAGGAGCCCTCGGCATTCTGGCCCGCGAGATCGAGCTGCCGATCATCATTCAGGGCAACGACCTGCAGCTCGACGGCATCACGCGCAATCAATCGCTCAACGATTTCGAGGTCCGCCAGCAGCCGGCCGCCGAGGTCCTCGGCAAGTTACTGATGCTTGCGAACCCAGACGGCAAGTTGGTCTACCAGGTGAAGACCGACGCCGCCGGTCGTTCCACGATTTTCGTCACCACCCGCTCCGCCGTGAATCGCCGCGGCGAGCAGCCGGCGGAGGGCTCATAACTGGGCCCACTCGCCGAAAAAGGCGGCAAAATCGCTAGCATCCGCCGGTGGACACTGCGGCGGACACTATACTGGAGACTCACGAAGCCACCCCGTCACAGCAGTTTCGTCCGCACGCGCGTCAGGCACAACGCATCCGGCGCGGACCACCGCACTCCAATCCAAGAGCGGACCACACGCACGTGGAACTCTTCGCCATCCACTGCACAACATGCAAGGCGCGGCTGATCGTTAAAGACGAGTCGGTCATCGGGGACATTCTGTCCTGCCCCAAGTGTCACAGCATGGTGCAAGTCCTGCCACCGCCGGGCTGGAGCTCGCCAAACGTTTCGCAGCAGCCCGCGCCCGCGGTGAAGCCTGCGCCCGCGCCGACGGCGAACAACGCGCCCCCCGGCGTCGCCCCCACTGCGACCACTGCCGCCGCAACAACTGCCGCGCGGATTGCTGAGCCACCGGCGCTGCCGCCGCGCGTGCCTGCTCCGGCCACGGCAGCCGCGATCGCTACGACCGCTCAGCAAGTCGATGTCACAAGCCTGCCGAGCGGCGAACCGGCAGCCGAGATCGTTGCTGCTGCCAGGCCGCGCGATTGGACGCTCATTGCAGCAGGCATCGGTGGTGGCGTCCTGCTGGGAGCAATCGGCTGGCTGGTCATCTGGCTTGCGTCGCCAGAGGAAGTCACCGTGGCTGCAACTCCCGCCGCAACCGCGCTCGTCGCCGCGCCGCAAGAAACACCAGCACCGGCCGCTGCGATGCCGGTCCCCGCGAAAGAATCGTCCGCGCCGGTAGCTCCCGCCTCGGAAGCGCAGCCGACTGCCACCGATGTAGCGACTTCCGAAACGCCACCCGCGGCCATTCCGGTCGCAAACGTGCCGACCAGCGTCGAACCCACGGAACCTCCCCCCGCGAATGCGGCGCTCGCCGAACAACCTCCCGCGCCGACGGATCCTCAGCCCGAGCTGAAGCTGGATCCGGTTGCGCCGCAGCCCGCGGCGCCGACGGATGCCGAACTGGCCGCCGACTCGCTCGGCGAAGCGGCAACGGCAACAGACGAGGACTCGAGCGATGCGTCGCAGCCGGCTGCTGGTGAAAATCTTCCCGCGGTCGTTGACGCTTCGCCTGGCGAACCCGCCCCGCTGCCGGTCGCCGAGATCCAGCGCCGTCTGGGCGTAGGCATCTCGCGCGTCGATTTTAGCGGCGTGCCGCTGGGGCATCTGGCCGCATTTCTCAGCGACGTCAGCGGCGCGCGCGTCGTGCTCGACGAAACCTCGCTCGCCAGGTCGGGCAAGGGCCGCAAGACGCCCGTCACCGTGAAGCTCAGTGGTGGAACGGCGTTTTCCATTCTCGAAGCCGCCGCCGAGCAAGCGGGCCTCGACTACAAGATCGAGCCCGGCCGCATCACGCTTTCGGCGCGGGGTCCGTAGCGCCTCGCCGCTCAACGCGGCCGAAATCCAGCTTGTGCAACATCTCTCTCCGGCGTTTGCACATCGCTTGGGATTGGTCCCCTCGGTGCGATCGGATAAGTTGGGCCGTAACCATTCGCTCGCCCGTGTGTGGCTCGCGCCGGGCACAGCTTCTCACTTCGACTTCTCGCGGCGCTGGCCTGTCAAGGGCCAAGAACGGATGCCTTCGCGATGCACAACATCGACTTGATTCTCACGCTCACGACCGGCCTGGCCATTGCGCTGGTGCTCGGCTACATCACCCAACGCCTCGGGCTTTCGCCAATCGTGGGCTACCTGCTCGCGGGGCTCGTCGTCAGTCCGCAAACGCCTGGTCTCGTTGCCAATCAGGGGATTGCCGAACAGCTCGCCGAAGTCGGCGTGATCCTGCTAATGTTCGGCGTCGGCCTCGAGTTTCACCTGAACGAACTGCTGGCCGTGCGCAAAGTTGCAATTCCCGGCGCGGCCGTCCAGTGCACCGTGGCCACGCTGCTCGGCGTGCTGGCCGCACATTATTTCTTCGACTGGAGCTGGTCGGCCGGCTTGATCTTCGGCCTCGCCATCTCCGTGGCCAGCACCGTCGTGCTCTTGCGCGTACTGACCGACAACCGCGATCTGCACACGCCCACGGGGCACATCGCCGTGGGCTGGCTGGTGGTCGAGGATTTGTTCACGGTCCTCGTACTTGTGCTGCTGCCGGCAATGTTCGGCGGCGGCCCGGAAGCCAGCGGTCCGCTCTGGCTCGCCCTGATTGTCGCCCTGGTGAAGGTCTCCGCACTGATTGCCGCGGTGTTCGTGGTCGGCGGGCGCGTCGTGCCATGGCTGCTGCATCGCGTCGCGCTCACCCAATCGCGCGAACTGTTCACGCTCACCGTGCTGGTCGTGGCCCTGGGCATCGCGGTGGGTTCGGCCACCGTGTTCGGTGTCTCGATGGCCCTGGGTGCCTTCCTCGCCGGCATGATCGTGGGCCGCAGCGACTTCAGCTTACGGGCCGCGACCGAGGCCCTCCCCATGCGCGACGCTTTTGCCGTGCTGTTCTTCGTTTCCGTCGGCATGCTGCTTAACCCCAAAACCGTTTTCGACTCACCGGGCCTGATCGCGATCACGATGGCCATCATCCTCATCGGAAAACCGCTGGCGGCCTGGCTCATCGTGGTCCTGATGGGATATCCGTTCAAGGCAGCTCTCGGCGTCGCGGTCGCACTCTCGCAAATTGGAGAATTCTCGTTCATCGTGGCCACCGTCGGCCGCGATCTGGAACTCCTGCCGCCCGAGGGCACCCAGGCCCTCGTGGCCGCGGCGATCCTTTCGATCTCGCTCAACCCCCTGCTCTATCGCGCCGTCGATCCGATTTCGTTCTGGGTCCTGCAGAACGAACGGCTGCGTGAGTGGTTCAAGCCGCGCCGCCGGCTGGCCGACAAACAGGAGGAAGACGACGAGCCATCGCCCTATCGCACAGTCATCGTGGGCTATGGACCAATCGGTCGGACGCTGGTCCGCCTGCTGCGTGAGAACGAAGTGGAGCCGAGCGTCATCGATCTGAATTTCGAGGCCGTCCAAACTGCCCAGAGCCAGGGTCTTCCGGCCGTCTACGGCGACGCCCTGCAGCCCAACCTCCTGCGCGAAGCCGAGACCCACCTTGCCGGTACGCTGGTCCTGAGCTCTTCGAACATGCATGGTATCGCCGAGGTCACGCGCATGGCGCGCAAGCTGAACCCCAAGATTCGGGTGCTGGCCCGCGTCGGCTACGTGAGCGAGCTGCGTCCAGTGAAACAGGCCGGGGCGGACATGGTCTTCTCAGGAGAAGGCGAAGTCGCCCTGGCCATGGCCGCCGCGGTGCTTGAAGAACTCGGCGCCAGCGGCGAGCAAATCGACCGCGAGCGTGCCCGCGTCCGCAAGGAGCTCACGGAAGTGCAGATCCCCAGCGAGACGGCGAGCGCGAGCTGAGTTATCGCAAAGCGGTTGTCATTGCTGACTTTGGACTGCTCAAAGGTTCCCGGCCAGGACGCTCACATCGATCTTGAAGCAGGCGGCCAGCTTTCGCATCATTTGCCAAACGGGCCGCGTGCTTTACCGCTTGAAAGCACGCGGCCCTGAGGACCATTCACACATTCACAAGACCCGCGACTACATCTTCTGCCCCAGCGCCCCGGCCACCTTCCGGCACATCTCCATCGTCGTGGCGAACTGCTCGAAGTTCAGCGACTGGTAACCGTCGGACATCGCCCGTTCCGGATCGGGATGCACTTCCAGGATCAGGCCATCCGCGCCGGCCGCCACGCTCGCCGCGGCCATTTGGGGAACCAGGTACGTGTGGCCCGTGCCGTGGCTCGGATCGACCACCACCGGCAGGTGCGTCTTCCCATGCAGGTAAACTACCGTCGCCAGCGGCAGCGTGAACCGGGTATGCGATTCGAACGTGCGAATCCCGCGCTCGCAGAGCATCACGTTCGGGTTGCCACCGTTCAGGATATACTCGGCCGCGAGCAGCAGCTCGTCGATCGTCGCGCTGGGGCCGCGCTTCAGCAGTACGGCGCGATCCGTGGCGCCGACCGCTTCCAGCAGCCGGTAGTTCTGCATGTTGCGGGCGCCGATCTGCAGCACGTCGGCGTACTTCGCCACCAGCGGGACGTCTTCGCTGGCCACGACTTCGGTCACCACGGCCAGGCCCGTTGCTTCGCGCGCATTCGCGAGCATCTTCAGCCCGTCTTCTTTTAGCCCCTGGAAGCTGTAGGGACTCGTGCGCGGCTTGAACGCTCCGCCGCGCAGCGCCGTGGCGCCCGCTTTCTTCACCGCGTGAGCGCATTGCATAATCTGCTCTTCACTTTCGACCGAACACGGACCGGCGATCACGCCGATCGTTCCCGCTCCCACCGTCAGGCTGCCGGCCTTGATCTGGGTTGGCTCGGGCTTCAGTTCCAGGCTGGCCCGTTTGTACGGCGCCAGGATCGGCATCACCTCGGCCACGCCGGGGCCGCTCTCGAGCGATTCCTTGTGCGTCTTCCGATCGTCGCCGACCGCGGCGATCACGGTCCGTTCGGTGCCGACAATCACATGCGCCTTGAGGCCCAGCGCTTCAATTCGCTTGACCATATGGTCGACATCCCCGGGCGTCGCTTCTTTCTTCATCACCACGATCACGATACGTCTCCAGTCACAAGTAAAGGGTTGATTGGCTTGGCAGAAGCGATCCCACTAGCGGTAACCGTCAGGACTCATCCCAGTGTTTTCGGCCCCAGGGCAACAAAAAAAGCCCCGAGACTTCTGCTGAGTCTCGGGGCCTTTGTTCGTCGCTTCCTAGGATGGAATCTTACGTTCCTCCTCCGGCCCCGCGACTCAGCGGGCTAAAAAAGAACCAATAATACGCGCGGAGGAAGTTGTTCATGTCCGTATTCTGGCTTGCGGTCTCCGGCATTTCAAGAGCGAGAGATCGTGCCCGGCAGCATTTTCCGCCGGCTCCATCACAACGCGAAGCGTGAGCGAGGCCCGCCAACGCTACTCGCCTCGGGTTAGGAAAATCTCGCTGATACCGCGCTACCGGCTGGCATACGGCTGCGGTTTTTCGGCCACTTGCGCCGCCGCCCCACCGCCCGTTTTGGCCACCAATTCGCGGTAAGTCCGCACGCTGGCAATCGCCCGGCTGGGCTCGCCGCTGGCGGCCGCTGGCCGCAAATACGCCACCAGCCGTCCCTGACTCCGCACCTGCTGGGCCAGGGCGTTCATCTCGGCCTGCGAGTTCCACGGCTTTTGCACCTTCCGGCCATCCATCGTCACCGTGACATACGCGGCGGCATTCTCCGGCGGCAGATTGTTCTCATAGAAACCCTGCTTCGAGAGCACCGCGAACAGGCGATCCGCCTCGGCGGCCGGCACGTCCAGCGCCCAGGATTCGTGAATCTCCTCGTGATGCCCGATCCGCGGCGGCTTCTCGCGCACCTTCAGTAGATCCCAGCCCGAGCGCGCCTCCGATGCCGACTCGTCGCTGTCGATCGAGAACGTCACCCGGGCGAAGCCTTCACGTCCTGCCGGGTGCGGCTTCTCGACCGTCAGCGTGCCGATCGAGCGCCCCGCGAGCGGGCTGCTGGCAACCTGCTCGTAGTTCACCTGCCGGCCGTCGATCGTAAGCACCTCCAGCGGCTGGCCGAGCTTGCCTGCGTCGAGGCGATATTCGAGCTTCGCCTGGCTGTAGAACCCCGCCGAGACGTCGCGCGTCACCGGCGCCCACGGCAGCTCCGGCAGCGAAGCGCAAGAAGATAACAGCAGAACGGGCAGAAGCACCGCGCAGTGCCACCCGACATTCGCTGCGAAGGACGATCTGACTTGCGTCGTATTCATCCTTCGGCCTTCATCCTTGATCACAGATAGTCGTCGCGGATCGGATTAAACACGTCGAGCGCCC
>VFQN01008288.1_pt1 | contig 10593 bp, 16 predicted proteins | sample 3512371 | NCBI WGS metagenome assembly VFQN01 (sample SAMN10412370, study PRJNA504923) | tailings metagenome | isolation source: Replicate 2 from Balatoc abandoned mine | place: Philippines: Itogon, Benguet | collected 2017-08-28 | reverse complement strand
GCTGCAGCGGGGGCAGGCCCACGGTGGGCGGCACGGCGGCCAGCAGGCGGGCACGTGTCAGGCTGGACACGGGGAGAGATGCTGCAAGCAGGGCTTTCGGTGGGCCTTGCGCTTGCGGTAGGGTGGCGGGCTGCTGTTGCTGTTGTTGTTGTTGTTGTTGTTGCGACCCATGTTGCGCAACTGCGGTGCGACCTCCGTCATCAGTGTCGACGGTGCTGCTGCTCCTTGTGCAACTGCTATCTGCACTACTGCCGCCACGGCTGCCGCTGTCCCCAACAGCGTTGGAGTTCAGAGAAAACGGACATGACTGCATCAGGGACCGGAGAACAAGGATTCGAGTGAGCGGGTCTCGACGGAACATGTGTGCGGTTGCATGTAAACAGATGCAGTCGCCATCCATGCGCAACAGTGGGTGTCAAGTGCCGGGGCGTACAGGGGCGGGCCGGGCTGGCCAGGCAGAACCCGCCGTTTTCGCTTTCCTCCTTTAAGATAACTAGTGCCAGTACGATCAGTGACCCTTGATTGACACCTGGCCCTAGCATGGCTGATGAACAAAGTTCAGCCGGCTGGAGCTAGGGCGGTTGGTCAACGGACCCCACGTGCCTTGAAGCATCGCAGCATAAGCCGGAATGCACGCGGCTACAAGGAGGCCAGTAAACCCTGCTATTTTGGTTACACCAGCGCCTCTTTCGCCGTTGCTCTGTTACCCCGTTACTTTACAACGCTAATCGGCCCAGCATTTGCGACGTTGCAGTGTTCACTCAGAGGCAGGCTTTTGACCAGCTTACCTTTTCAAAAAGTGTAGACCACGAAATAACTTCCAAGTCCTCCGGCACAGGAGGCAAAGAGCAGCGTATGGTAGCCTTGCGACCCCGAGTCAGCAACCGCCTGCTGGCCTTAGAACGCCTCGGCATTATAGAGCAGCACGGCTTCTTCTCGCTGTGTTATAGCGAAACTGCATTGCCAGCCCGCAATGGCGATCGATTACACAGCAATTAAAGTGATGACTCATTCACTTGAGCACGGCCGCACCCGGGCCGTATGGTCCCGGGAGGAGCGACCTTTCATGCGGCTGAGGCACTAAATTGCGCATGTGTGTGCAGCCGGCATTGTGGAGTATGCCCAGGGGCTGTTGCTGCGGTGGTGGGGAGGCGGCAGCGGTTGTGCGTGTGGCGGCGATGAAGCGTTGTGCGGTGCGGCTCAGGGGTGCTGGCTGTGCGAGCGACGAGCACCTTGTGTTGAAATGGCACTACCAGGGGCCACTACGTTGCTCACGTGCCTCAGCCGGCATTACATCGGAAACAGGTTGTTAAGCTCGGGCATTGACAGCCTCACAGTCAGTCCATAGCCTACTCTTGCGGGTCTGACGGTCGGCCCTAATCCGCTCGCGTGCACCCGTGGACACCTCCGCAGGGTGTGGACAGCAAGCAACAGTATGCGCGTGTATCAGTCCAACAACACGCCTGTCTATCTCAAACACGCACAGGCTAACCGTCCACCATGACACGGCATGCTCCTCCAGGTGCCTGCAGAACCCCAAACACCGCATGGTGAAGGTACTGGCATAAACAAGTCTGCAAGCAGATGCAAACACGCCGCTCCTTTCCTTAGGACACCATCACACGGCACCCTACACATCCGAACCCAACACAAAACTACGAATATAAGCCAATTACCCATAGCTGGGCCAAGGAAGGTATCAAAATACCCAATACCGCACCGGCGAAGGGAGCCCCACCTTGTCCATCAAGTCAGCCCCTGTGCCAACTGCACACAAACACGCACACGTGGCCGGAGCTGGGGGCACGGGCCTGTGGTCTCGAACAAGCCGCCGATTAGCGGAGCGCCTCTCACGGCCTCGCAACCCCACAGCGACGCGTACACCCCGCCGCACAAACAGCGACAGCGCAGCGCGTCACCAGCTCCCGCTCCGCGCAATCGCGTGCCACGTGCCACCCACCACGTGCCCGCTTCGCCCGTCAACTGTCGCCGGGCCCCTGTGCCACGTGGGCAACAAGGGCCTGACAGCATCCCCACCCCCCCCCACAGCCCGCACCCAACCACCGCCCGTCCTGCCTCGCCTTCCTCGCTCGGGCCCATCCAGCCCCCTCTGGCACCCTCCTCCTACACTCACCGGGCCTCCTCACCCGGCGTCCGGGTGCTGCCCCCAAGGCCCCCATGTAACCTTGCTGCCTCATCTCAGGGTCCTTGCGGAAGAGGGCGCATCATCCGGCCTCCGGCTCCAGCCTCGTTAACACGCCTCCCTACGTCTACCATGTACCCCCGGACATGGCCTGCGCCTGCTGCCTCATACCCAAGCCTCCACCACCACCATGGGAAAGCCCCTCACTTGGCCTGCGCCTGCTGCCTGGCCAGCACGCACTTGGCCATGGTGCGGGAGGCGCGGCTGATGGCGTCCGTCATGTAGAAGTTCTCGATGGGCGAGCGCAGCGGCGTGGACTGCGAGGAGGGGGCCGTTGAGGGGAGGAAGGGGGCCGGACGGCAGGGGGTGAGCTGCAGGCCAAAGGGCGCATAAGCCTTTGTGCAGACGGCAGGGGTACAGACAGCAGGGGGTGAGCTGAAGGAAAGCGAGCATTTTCCGAATTCGAGATCGAGCAAAGGTGGCGTTTGCCGACGTGGGGCCTGCTTGGCATGGAGCCCGTCCAGCGCGGAGCAAAGCGCACGGTCGTTGCCCAGCCCAGGCCAGCCCCCGCCGGTCCTGGCCCTGTTGCCGCTGCCGCTGTCGCTGCCGCCCATCTGCAGCGGCGTGGCATTGGCCAGCCTGCGCCTAGGCCCCACACTTGCGCTCCTCCGTCACCCCCGCCCCTGCCAGCGCTCTACAACGTACATGCAAACCCCTAACGCTACAACGGTTGCCCACCCATGCCAGAACGTTACTTTGCCCACCTGCACCGGCGTGGCCTTGGCCAGCGCCTCCACGCCCTTGACGTACTCGCCGTTGAGCCACACGGGGGTCTGGGGGAGGGGAGACAATGGGGGAGGCGAGGGAATGGGTGAGGCGAGGGGGTCGGCAGACGCGGGGGTTGGGGGACGCGGGGGAAGCACTGCAGCAGTACGCACACGACTTTTACGCGGTGCGCCCCCGCGCTTGGCACAGGACACCTGAAAACGTGCTGGTCCTCGGCACTCCACCTGGCCGGCACAAACCCACATCCAACGTGCCAACCCGGAGCAGTCCCTCCCCTCCTCCCCAACCCTGATATGCACAGCACCGTTACACACGCATAAGCAGCACCTCATCAACGCGCGGCGCCACCGGCACTCTTCCCCTTCCCTCCCTGCACACACCCTAACACACAGCCCCCTAGCACACAACCCCGTAACACACACCTGCACGGCGTTGATGTTGGCGAAGTGCGGCGCCACCTGCGCCAGCCGCGCCCGCACGCCGGCGTGGTCGTCGTACGGCAGGCGCTTGCCCAACACCTCGCTCAGCGCGCGCACGATGCGCCAGTCCTCGCGCGCGTCGCCCACCATCGGCACGGCAGCACGTGTCTGCTGCACGCGGCCCTCGAAGTTGACGTACAGCCCGCTCTTCTCGGTGTAGGCGGCGCCGGGGAGCACCACGTCGGCGCGCGAGGCGCCGCGGTCGCCGTGGTGGCCCTGGGGAGGTGCATCGGAAGGGTGCATATGCGATAAGGAAAGGAAAGAAAAGAAATATCAAGCATAATAGGCTGGTTGATTGAAACCTGTACCCATAACGGTCATTGTGGTGGCCCTGGGGAGGACTGGGGGGGAGAGGGACACGGGTGAAGTGAGTGGTGAGGGATGGGGCCAGGGGCAAAGTCATGGACAGGACCTCTTCCCTGTGCTCCCACCGCCCCTTTCCAGTACCCCGACCAAGGCGCCTTGCACCGCCCCCTCGGGCTCCGCGCGATAACCCCTCAACCCACCAGGTAGATGGCGGATCCTGCAACCGGCCCCACCTGCCGTGCTACAGGGACCCTTTCCTGTAACCCCTGCAACCTTTTCCAGTGGCGAGGGCGTGACGGGTCGCGCCGGCCATTCGCGTGGGCTGTTGCGGCCAGGCCGTTGGGAAGGCAGCACTGGGCTAGCTGGACGTTTCTTAGGTGGCCTCGAGTACTCTGTCAACCCCACCTGGTAGATGACGACGGGTGCATCCGGCCCCACCTGCCTTGCTACAGGGACCCTTTCCTGTAACCCCTGCACCCTTTCCCAGTGTCCTGTACGACCGTAAACTCACCTGGTAGATGACGAAGGCGTCCGCGGGCACGTCCGCCTCGCTGTAGTCGTCGGAGCCCAGCAGGTACACCACCTGTGTACGGCAACAATGTACGGCACCGTGACGAATCAGCAACGAGATATTCGAAGACCACCATTACCAGTGTACAACATTGTGGCGCAGGGCAGGGACGTGTTAAGGGACAAGCATGACATGTGATGAACATGGAGGTGTGCGGGATGTTTGACAAGCCAGGCAGGAATGGGGCAGCCTCGCGAATGCTGGGCCTTGGGTGCGGCTTTCCTTGGGCGCAACGAGTCAAACGGAATCCGCGGAACAACACTTGCAAGCAAACCATGCAACCACGGATTCCGTGGACGGGTTGTGGCGCCAACATACTCATTTGATTCCAGGGGTGACGAACACAATTACTCACGTAAAAAGGATGCTGACGGAACACAGTTGCACAGGACCCACACACAGGCATGCTCACCTTCGGCGCGGTCTTGCTGGCGCGGGCCGCGGCCGAGGGCGCGAAGCCCATGTCCAGAGCGGCAACGCGGGAGGCGGAGTCGTGGATGACGTTGAAGCCGTTCCAGCCCTCCTTGATCACGCCTTCAGGGGTTGGAAGTAGGGGATGCCAAGGGGAGAGGGAGACCTAATGACCACGGAAGGTATCGCTGTTGATTGACCTGGAGTTCCTGATGCGTCGAGTGCAACCTCACCCCCGCCTCCTTCGCCCACCCAAACACAAGATCGAGCCACATAGCACATAGAGCCCATGCTGATCCTGCTTGCTCTGCAACAGCTGATCTTGTCTGTGTACGGGTTGTGCATCCCGATTCCCGCAACAGCATCTCTACACACAGAGCCCAAGGTGTGCTGATGCATATTTTCACTTGTAACCCACCGGCCTTGGCGCACAGGTCGTGCACGGCGCGCATGACCGCCTCCCTGTCCGCCCGCCGCAGCACGCCCGGCCCCACCACCACCGCCGGCCGCGCCGCCTTCTTCAGCCGCTCCAGCCACGGGTGCTGCCCGCCCGCCAGCGCCGCCAGCGCCGCCGGGTCCGAGCCCACGTGCTCGTACTTGTAAGTCAGGTCCACGGGCTCGCCCACCAGGCCGATGGCGGTACCGTCCAGGGTCACCTTGCGCAGGCGGGCGTTGAAGACGGGGCTCTCCCAGCGGGGGTTGGTGCCGATCAGCAGCACCATGTCGGCCTGCGGGGTACGCGTAAAGCACGGGGTGCACGGGGGTACCGATAAAGGGTGTGCAAATGAGAAGAGCTAAAGGACACCACCTTGGGAATGGCGCAAGCGGGGATTGGTGCGACGGTAGCACCCCCGCGGCCCGGGGGATGGCAGTAGGGAGGACAAGCCAGCGAACGCGTCTGGGGCAGGCCGCACTGCCAACGAACAAGACGAGCCTCGAATCATGCCCCACCTGCTCCAGGCCCGCCACGGTGGTGGTGGCGGTGTAGGTGGAGCGCACGTCCCCGAAACCCAAGCCCATTCCAGAACCCACCACGCGGACGCATGGGCCCACACGCCCACACCTTAACCCACCTGCTCCAGGCCCGCCACCGTGGTGTTGGCGGTGTAGGTGGAGCGCACGTCCGCGCACAGGTCTGCCGCGCCTCCCTCGTGCACCAGGTTGCCCACGCCCAGGGTGCGCAGCAGGTCCATCAGCGCAACCATGCTCTCCGCGTCAGCCAGCCGGCCGGCAACCGCCTTGACGGCGGCGGGCGGCGTGGAGCTCAGCGCGGCGGCGGCGGCGGACAGCGCCTCGGACCACGTGGCGGGCTGCAGGCCCTTGGGGCCCTGCAGGACGGGGAATGAGGGCAAACGTGTTTTGAGTCTTGAATGGCAAGGAGCATGGCTAAGGGGCATGGCAGGGGTAAAGGGGTATGGACTTATGGTGGCACAAGGCCTGCCCTGCGCGGCACAGTGGCGAGGCCAGCAAACGTAGGCAAGCGCAGGGGCGAGCGGACATGGGCAAGGGGGGCAGCGCCTCAGACCACGTGGCCGGCTGCAGGCCCTTGGGGCCCTGCGCGAAACAGGGTGGTTGTGCGAGTTTACTGCACAATGTTGCGTGGTAAAAAGGTGGGAGCAGGGGGTGAAGGAGTGGCGACGTTGCACGGTAGTGAGTTGTAAGAGCCACAAAACGGAGGCCGTGAAGGGGCAAGCAGGCACGTATATGCGATTTCACGTACCTTGACCATGGGCCTGTCCAGGCGCTGGCGCTTGAGCCCGTCGTACTGGTACCGGCCCTTGTCGGACAGCCACTCCTCGTTCACGTCCTCGTTGAGGCGCGGCAGGATGCGCATCACCTCGCTGCCGCGGCTGTCCACGCGGATGTTGGCGCCCAGGCCGTCGGACACGTCGATGGACTCGGTGCCCTGCAGCAGGCGCATTGGGTGGAACGCGGAACGTTAATACACACGGACAAACAGCGCTCTAGGCGTTGTCGGTGCTGTGCACACGAGGTGCCAACTCGACAAGACGGTGGACCAGTTGGGACATGCTAGCTTGCTCGGGTGCTCCTGGCGCGTCTGTCCGGGCAGGGGTGTCTCCTCCAACAGAGGCATTGTTACTAGATGCTGCCAAACCCAGACGAGCGCCAACATTCGGCACCCTCGCATATGGCACGTCGCACGTAAGCTTCCCTCCAGTTTGTACACAGCCCAACAGGCAACTGCGCCCGTGTCCGCCAGCGCAATGGGCAGACACCACCGTAGCGGCCCACCCCGGTCCCCGTGCGCAATTAGAAGGCGCTCTGCTAGCTGCAGGACAGCGCCGAGGGAACCGGGTGCTACCCCAAGCTGCTCAGCACCCCTTCCCACAGCTGACAGCTGCTCTCGACTTGCAGTATGTGGCATTCGAGGGACACAAAGCTGACAGCTGCGGTGGGCGGGGCTCGGCGGGCAGCAAGGCTAACGGCCCCCATGAGGCGGGCACGAGGTCCGCCAAAAGCTGCCCTCTACCGCCTCCTTGCTCTGCACGCCAGCCAGACGCGCCCGCCGGCTGCTGCTGCCATTGCTGCTGCAGCAGCAGCTGCTGCTGCTGCTGCTGCCACCGCCACCGCCCGAGGTGCGCTACAGCCCCTGTCGCCCGCCGTGTGCCGCCCAGTCCGCCCGGCGGCTGTAGGCCCCCCCAGCCAGCCGCCCATGCGGAGGTAATGCGCCTCCCGCCCAGAAGCCGCTCCGCCAGTCCGCCGCGGCGCCCACCCCGCCAGCACGGCTGCTGCAGTTGCCGAGCTGTACAGCTGCTGCAGTTGCCGAGCTGATACAGCTGCTGCATCTACCGCACCTACTGCGTGCAGTTTCGGCGCTGCAGCTTCGCGCTCGCCACATGCGGCGCATCACGCAACCCCCACCCTCGTCAAGATACCGCCCCGCTGTCCCGCCCGCCAAACCGACCGCCCTTGGCCCACACCCCGCCCTGAGAATACACCTCCCTAGAGATACCGAACCCTTTTACGTCCCACGCCAGCTCGTTAACCCTCAACGCTAGCACAGGACCGACAAACACCATACCGGTCCCACCCCATGTTGAGCTCCCAGCTGCGCGCCGTCAATGCATACGGCCCCCACCCTTAAGCAATGGATGTACCACAAGGGATGTACCAGTAGGTACTACAATGGATACGCCCCGCCCCACCTTGAGCTCCCAGCTGCGCGCAGTAAACGCGTACGGCTTGGAGGTGAGCGCCCCCACGGGGCACAGGTCCACCACGTTCCCGCTCAGCTCGCTGACCATGAGCTTCTCAACGTACGTGCCGATCTCGCTGTCGCGGCCGCGGCCCGTCACGCCCAGGTCGGACGTGCCGGCCACCTCGGACGCGAAGCGCACGCAGCTGGCGGGTAGCGCAACGGGAAATGGGGTTTAGGAGGGGCGGGGAATGACATTTTTGTGTACCGATGTATGTGTGTAGCGGAATGACCAGTGAGGGTCCAAGTTGCCGGACACCTTGGACGCGAAGCGCACGTAGCTGCCGGTGACAGTGGGGTTACGGAGGGGCGACGCAAAGGGATGGGGTACACAAGCCGAGGTCCGACGTGCCAGAGTAGAGGGTAAGGAAGCGGGGGTCGGGAACGGGCGGGGGTAACGAGGGTTTGTGACCTGCATCACCAGCGGCGGGGCAGGGGGGTGGTCGGTATTGAGGGTAAAGTGGCATCCCTCTGCTGCGTTGTTATAAGTCGACTATGTGGAGCATTAGAGCGTATGGGGTTGCAGGTGTGCCCCAGCTGCTGCCCTCACCGCGTGCAGTGGATGCAGCGGTTCATGACCGTCTTGACCAGGGGGCCCAGGTTCTTGTCCTCCACGGCGCGCTTGTTCTCCACGAAGCGCGAGCGGTCGGACCCGAAGATCATGGCCTGGTCCTGCAGGTCGCACTCGCCGCCCTGGTCGCAGATGGGGCAGTCCAGCGGGTGGTTGATCTAGGTCGGGGAGGGGAGGGGGCAGGAGGGGACAGGGGGAGGGGAAATGGGGTTAGGCGGTAGGACGACAGAGGGGAGGGGAAATGGGGGGGAAGCGTGGGTGACGGCGAAGGCGTGGATCGAGGGCACTTAGGCTGAGGGTTTGTTGGTGAGGAGCGTTGCGGTGATGCATTTGTGGGGAAGGGGGTTGGGGAACTGGTGAGTGTGGCCGCGTTTGTGGGGCAGGGTTGGACGAGGGGTGGGGTGCAAGGTGCTAGTGGGGCGGCGCTGGCTTTGAGTCCGGGCCACGGGCGCGGGCACGGACGTCAGCGTCGTTTTGTGAGCTTTTTAGTGAAAGGGCTGCACTGTGGGTAGGTGGAGGCGGGGTGCCTTGGGCCCACGTTGCTCGGAGAGCCGAACCCTGGCGCTGCACACCCCTCCACCAGCGCAGCCTGCTTTTCAGCAATCAGGCTGACAGACAGCCAGCGCACCCACCAGCAGGAACTCCATGACACCCTCGCGAGCTTTCTTAACCATGGGCGTCTCCGTCTTAATCTTCATGCCAGGACCAGCAGGCATCGCGCAGGATGCAACCGGCTTCGGGACCTTCTCGACCTGCGGAAATCGCCCAGCCCGCCGGTGAGCGTTGTGTCAAGGCTGCTGGCTTGTCGAGCAGCAGGCAAACGCCCTTGTCACACGCACCTCCACCAGGCACATACGGCAGTTGCCCGCGATGGAAAGCCGCTGGTGGTAGCAGAAGCTGCATTTATGAAATGTTCTTGTGTCAGGCCAAAGAGAGGCATTGTTGACCAGCCAGGCAAGCTCCAGAGCCCGAAAAAGGAGCAAGACTCACCGTGGGATGTCGATACCGGCCGCATCGCACGCCTGAAGCACCGTCGAGTTCTTTGGAATTTTCACAGGCTGGTCGTTCACGAAAACCTCAATCTGGTCGCTGGGTGGAGCCTGAGCGGACTGGAGCACGCCCGCCGATGTAGTGATGCTCCTTGCCAGCTCCTGTGCTCCCGGCCATAGCTGACCTAGGGACACTGCAGCCCTACGGGACACGCCCGAGAGCACCATGACTCGTGTATGCGCAAGCTGCTACCGGTTCTTAAGTCACGATACAGAAGCCTTCTATCGGCCTTGTGGCCCCCCGGCTAAGAACAACCCCGCAATGCCGCTGTCAAGGCCTTCAGTCTCGCGTTGCCCTGGCAGGCCACGTTGCACAAGGGCTAGACCAAAATCGAGTACGACGAACGACTTCAAACCGCTTTAGACTGGCACACAGCCTTCTAACAAACGCAACTATGAAAAAATTGTTGTCGTAGAACGACATCTGCAGAGAGCCTACATCTGGGTGGGACCCTTTCGTCCTAAGCTGTTTTCGGCCTACGCGTGCCATCCCTTTCCCAGACCCGTGTCCCTTGCCCTCTCCAGCCCCTGCCGAGCCCCTGCCCAGTCCATAGCACATGGTCCCGGCCCTGCCCAGGCCCCTGCTCAGCCGTCGAGGCCTGGCCCACCCACTGCCTCAGCCCCTGCCTAGCCCATGAACCCTGGCCTGCTTTTGCTACGGGGCCTGCCCAGCTCACGAGGCCTGGCCCCGCTCCTGCCTCTGCCTCTACTCCTGAAAGCGACCGGAGATCGCTCAAAACCGGAAAGCAACGTTACATTGGAACTAGCGAACAGCAATCAGTCCCTTGCGGGCTGCTGCTGCTGCTGCTGCTGGTGCATGCTGATGCTGTGGTGTGTAGTACCTGTGCGACTCCTGCATGGCTGCTTAGCCAGCAGCGAGGTCGTGGGCAGGGGAGATCATGCCACCTGAAGCGGAAGGAATGGGCAACAGGATAATTTGGGCGCCAGAGCGTAAGGCATGCTCATCTGCCTGTGTGCTGGCTGCAGGGGGGTCGGGCTGTGACAGGGTCCTGGACACGGCCAGGCAGGTCGTCCTCTCCCTCGCGACGGGGCCCAACGC
>VFQN01008287.1_pt1 | contig 10594 bp, 8 predicted proteins | sample 3512371 | NCBI WGS metagenome assembly VFQN01 (sample SAMN10412370, study PRJNA504923) | tailings metagenome | isolation source: Replicate 2 from Balatoc abandoned mine | place: Philippines: Itogon, Benguet | collected 2017-08-28 | reverse complement strand
AGAACCCGACGCTGGACCTGCCCTGCCGCGAGGTGTTCGCCCGCGGGCAGAAGGATGTGCGGGTGATCGGCCCGGTGGCGGCCGTGGTCGACGTCATCGCCGCATCGCACCGGCAGTTCTGGCAACGGCGCTGAGCGACACCCGCACGCGCGGCCGGCAGCGCGCTCAGCGCCGCGCCGGCCCGCCGGGGTGGCGGCCGAGCCTGGGCAGCAGCATGCCGGTCTGCTCACGGTACAGCCGGTAGCGCTCGCCGAACTGCGCGATCAGGTCGCGTTCCTCGAACCAGATGCCCACCAGGATGTAGCCGGTGGTGGCGATGGCGAACAGCAGGTGGCCGGCGCTCATGTCGGGCGTGGCCCAGAACGCGATCACGAAGCCCAGGTAGATCGGATGGCGCACGTGCCGGTAGAACAGCGGCGTGCGGAAGTCCGGCGCCGGCATGGCGCGCCCGGTCAACGCCATCCACACCTGGCGCAGGCCGAAGAGTTCGAAGTGGTTGATCAGGAAGGTGCTGATCAGCAGCACGGTCCAGCCGATGCCGCACAGCGCGTACAGCGCCATCCGTGCACCGGGATCGGTGACCTGCCAGACCATCGGCGTGGCGATCGGCCGCCACTGCCACAGCAGCAGTGCCAGCGCGAGCGTGGCGGCCAGCACGAAGGTGCTGCGCTCCACCGCCTCGGGAACGATGCGGGTCCACCAGCGCTTGAACGCGCGGCGCGCCATCACGCTGTGCTGCACGGCGAACAGGCCGAGCAGGGCGAGGTCGATGGCCAGCGCTTCCAGGAGCGGGCCGCTGGCCCCGCTGTCGATCGTCTTCGGCAGCAGCGGCAGTTTGGCCACGAAGCCGATGGCATAGGTGAAGGTCGCGAGGAAGAACAGGTAGACGAGCAACCCGTACAGAGCAGCGATCATGGTGAACCTCCGGTGAGTCGGGATGTGACGGGACGAGCGAGGCCGCCGGCCCGCGCAGGTGCAGCGGGACGAAGACCTCCACGAAGCCGGTGCCAGCGGCTCCGCGAGGGAACGGGGTGGGGCGGGGCCGGCGCGCCGGCTAGGGCGCTTCGCTGCCGGGCGGCCGGTGCAGCCGGCCGCCGTGCCGGCGGGGCGAGCTGAAGATCGGGTTCATCGCGCCCAGTGCCGGTTTTCGAGCACTTCGGCGATGCGGCGGGCCGCGCGGGCGGCACCGTCCGTCTCCACCGGCCGGTAGCGCACCGGCTCGTGCATCGTCTGCAGCGCCCGCTGCGCCAGCGTGTCCGGGTCCAGCGTCGCGAAGTCCATCGAGCGGTCGGCGGCGTAGTTGGCCAGCCGCTGCCGCACGTGCACGCACTGCTCGAAGTGCTGCTGCAGCGGGAACGACAGGAAGGGCCGGCGCGTGGCGACCAGTTCCATCGTGGTCGACAGCCCGCCTTGCACCAGCGCGAGGTCGCAGCAGGCCAGGTGCTCGAACAGCTTGTGCACGTAGGGCCGCAGCTCGAGCCCGGGCTGCGGCGCGAAGCCTTCGGTCGCCAGCCGCGGGCCGGTCACCAGGATCATGCGCAGCTCGGGGCACTGCCGCTTCATCTGCGGAAAGGCCTGTGCGATGCGCTGCAGCAGCTGGGCGCCGACCGCGGTGCCGCCGACGCTGGCGATGACGACCTTCTCGTCGCGGCGGTAACCGTGCCGTGCGCGCAGCGCCTCGGTGTCGGCCAGCGCCGCCGGATCGAAGGGCAGGCAGTAGCCGCAGTGGCAGAAGTTGCGGTCGGTCCACTCGCGGATGCCGGGCAGCCCGGGGCCGAAGGCCTGCTCGGTGACGTCCTCGCGGTTGCCGACGAACAGCGAGAGGTCGCGCACGTGCGGATAGCGCGCCACGTGCTCGATGTCGTCGGCGTTGCGGTCGGTGCACAGGTGCACCTCGCGCGGATCGTCGGGGTTCATCGGCAGGCAGCCGACGAAGTCGGTCAGGAAGACGAAGCGCTGGCGCTTCAGCTCGGGGTTCTCGTGGTACTGGTAGTCCACGTCCCAGGCCTCGTCGCCGATCACCAGGTCGTAGTGCTCGGCCTCCATCAGGTCGGAGAAGGTCATGAAGTTGCTCGTCATGACCTCGTCCATCGTGCGCAGCGCGAAGAAGGCCGACAGGTCGTGCTCCGACCCGGCGCAACGCTCGAAATGCCGGCTCTCGTTGGCCAGCCGCGCGGTGATCGGGTGCACGCGTTCGCCCTCGCGCTGCAGGTAGGCGGCGGCCGGGTCGACGGTAAACCAGTCGATCGCCAGGTCCGGCTGCAACTGGCGCAGCTCGCGGGCGATGGCGAGATCGCGCTGCACGTGGCCCAGGCCGATCGGGCTGGAGATGAACAGCGCCTTGCGCGAGCGCTTCATGCCGCGCACCCAGGTGCGCGCGGCCGGCGGGCCGCCGACGAATTCGCGCACCGCGCGGTTGAAGACCACCGGGTCGCGCGCCATCGGCACGTGGCCGCCGCCGCCGATCGTCAGCAGGCGGGCTCCGGGCACCAGCGCGTGGATCTCGGCGCCCTTGGCATGCGGCACGCGCCGGTCGTCGTCGCCGTGCATCACCAACGTCGGGCAGCGCACGCGGCGCGCGTGGTCGCGCAGGTCGAGGTTGATCCACGCCTGGCGCACCCACTGGATCACCTCGCGGTCGGTGGCCCAGCCGTAGTGCACGCCGTCTTCGTAGGCCTTGGTCGAATGCGGCTCGCTGAAGATGCACGACATGAAGTAGTCGAGGTAGCCCGGCCAGTCGCGCTCGAGCAGCTCGGTCTCCATCGCCATGCGGCGCTGCATCGCCTCGGTCTGCACCAGCGAGTCGGCGAAGCCGCCCACCGTCACCAGGTGGCTCACGCGCTCGGGCTGCTCGGCGGCCACGCGCAGGGTGATCAGCGCCGCAGCCGAGTGGCCGACCAGCGCGACACGGTCGATCTGCAGGGCGTCGAGCACGGCGACGAAGTCGTCGTGGAAGTGGTCGAAGCTGTAGGCCGCCTGGCCACGCGGCCGGCCGGAGCGGCCATTGCCGCGGCCGTCCATCGTCAGCACGCGGAAGTGCTGCGAGAGATAGGGCACGGCCTGCTTGAGCAGCTGCGAATGAACGATCTGGAACGGCTGGGCAAAGGCGATCCACGGCCCGCGCTCGCCCCAGACCGCATGCCAGAGCGCGACGCCGTCGCGCTCGATGAAGCCTTCGGCCACCGGCGTCACGGTCTCGTACGGCAGGCGGTCCCCGGGCGGGACGGCGCCCAGCGCCGGCAGCGGGCCGGCGACCTGGGCGAACCGGGGCGGCAGCGCCGGCTTCGTCATCGCCGGCTCCTCGGTCGCGCCACCGGCGCGCCGGCCGCGATGCGTTCATCGAGCAGCTGCAGCAAGGCCTGCATCGCGTCGAGCGCCACCCGGTGCTGCTCGCGCTGCTGCGGGGCGCCGAGCAGGTCGCCGAACTCCATGCCCAGCCAGAACTCGCTGATCCAGCAGGCGACGACGTCGGCGCTGAAGGGCGGCGGCAAGGGCGTGCCACGCGCCTCGAGTGCCGTCAGCGCAGCGGCGACGGCGTCCCGGACGCGCTGCTTCCACGCCAGCAGGCGGGGCAGGAACTTCTCGCGCAGTTCGGCGTTGGAGAAGCTCGCCGCCCACAGCTCGGCCTGGACGCGCACGAAGCCGGAGGCCAGGTCGCTCTCGTAGAAGCGCCGCGCCTGGGCCCACTTCTGCGCGAATCCGCCGGGCCCCTGGTACATCTCGTCCTGGCGCGCCAGCAGCCGGCGGTTGGCGCCGTCGAGCACCTCGATCACCAACTGGTCCTTGCTGCCGAAGTGGTAGTTGATCAGCGCGTGATTGAGGCCCGCATCCTTGGCGATCTCGCGGATGCTGAGCGCCGCATAGCCTTCGCTGGCCAGGCGCCGGAAGGCGGCCGACAGGATGCGCGCCTTCGTCTCGCCGAGCTCCGCCGCGTCGAAGAGATCCGCCAGCTCTGGCTCCGCGATGCGGAGCGCCGCCGTTCCGCCCATGTTGCTCCTTGAACGTCTGGTTTAAACGACTGTTCAAATCTTAGTGCTTCGCGCCTGGCTGTCAAGCGGCGGCGAGCTGCACCGCGACGCCGCCCGGTCGATGGCCCGCAGCCGTGGCCCGATGGCTCTTCGCGGGCGATGCCCGGGCGCGACGGGCCGAGCACCATGGCCGCGATCGATGACGACTTCCACCGATCAGCCGACGCCGGTGCCGCGGCGCCGCCGGCAGCACCCGGCCCCGAACGACCGCCCCGAACCGAGGACCCGAACGATGAACGCCCCTTCCTTCCACGACGTGCCCGCGACCGCGCCCGAGCGCATCGCGCCCGACACCTTCCTCATCCCCAACCTCGCGCCCGCCGGGCCGGGGCTGTACCTGCCGGTCAACTCGATGGTGATTTGCGGCCGCGAGCCGGTGATCGTCGACACCGGCGCCCCGATGCACCGCGCGCAGTGGCTCGACAAGGTGTTCTCGGTGGTCGAGCCCGAGGACGTGCGCTGGATCTTCCTGTCGCACGACGACGGCGACCACACCGGCGGCCTGCTCGACGTGCTCGAGCGCTGCCCGCAGGCGACGCTGGTGACCAACTTCTTCAGCGTCGAGCGGCTCGCGCTCGAGAAGCCCGCGCTGCCGCTGCACCGCATGCGCTGGATCGAGCCCGGCGGCCGTTTCGACGCCGGCGACCGCATGCTGCAGTTGTTCCGGCCGCCGATCTTCGACGGCCCGACCACGCGCGGCCTGTTCGACAGCCGCACCCGCGCGATGTGGATCGTCGACACCTTCGCCTGCCTGACGCCGGGCTCGCTCGATGCGGCCGACCTGGCCGACGAGCAGCTCGCGCAGATGTCGGCGATGAACAGCGCCGTGTCGCCCTGGCACGCCTGGCTGGACCGCGCGGCCTATGCGCGGCATGTCGACGCGGTCGAGGCCTTCGGCGCGCAGACCGTCGCGTCGGCGCATGGGCCGGTGCTGCGCGGCCGGCAGCTCGCCGACGCATTCGACCGCCTGCGCGGACTGGCCGGCGCGCCGATCATCCCGACGCCGGGCCAGGAGCTGCTCGACGAGCTGATCGCCACCACGCTGGTCGAAGCCGCGCCGGTCTGAGACCGCTTCACCCCGGGTCCGCACGCGGTGCGGGCCCGCGCCGGCTGCCTATCATGCCGGCATGGACATCGCGCTCGGCAAGATCCAGCCGCCGCGGCCGCGTGGCGGCGCCCTGCTGCCCCGGCCGATGCTGGAGCAGCGGCTGCGCGAGGCGCTCGTCGGCCACCGCGCGGTGCTCGTCGCCGCACCGGCGGGCTGCGGCAAGACGGCGCTGCTGGCCCACGCGCTGAGCCCGCCGCCGCCTGGGCACGCGCTGGCCTGGGTGTCGCTGGACCCGGGCGACGACCTGCACCGCCTGCTCGACGGGCTGTTCGCCGCGCTGGAGCCCTACGACCCGCCCTGGCGCACCGCGCCCGAAGGCCTGCGCGCCGCCGCGCTCGACGACGACGCGCGCGGCCGGCAGCGCGTCGCCGACCAGCTCGTCGACACGCTCGATGCCTGCGACGTGGTGCGCGGCACCATCGTGCTCGACGATCTTCACCACCTCCACGACGACGCGGCCTCGCACTTCCTCGCCCGCCTGATCGAACGGCTGGGCGAGCGCTGGACGCTGGTGCTGTCGACCCGTGAGGCGCCGACCACGCTGGTGACGCGCACCGCCGCGGCCGGCGAGCTGGCACGCTTCGACGAGGCCGACCTGCGCTTCGGCGTCGACGAGGTGCAGGCCTGGTTCGCCGCCCAGGGCCTGGATGCCGAGGCCGCGCGCGCGCTGCACGCCCGCACGGCCGGCTGGGCCGCCGGGCTGCGCCTGGCCGCGAGCGGCGCGCGCGGCGCCGGGCCCGGGATGGCCATCGACCGGGCCGCCTTCGACTTCCTGGCCACCGAGGTGCTGGCGCGGCTGGAGCCGCCGCTGCGCCAGTTCCTGCTCGACACCAGCGTGCTGCACGAGCTGGACCGTGGCCGCTGCACCGCGCTGACCGGCGACGCCCGCGCCGCACGCTGGCTCGACGAGGTGGAGCGCCGCGGCCTGTTCGCCAGCGTCGTCGACGAGGCCACCGGCACCCTGCGCCTGCACGACCTGTTCCGCGACGCGCTGCAGCACCGGCTGCGCGTCGAGCGGCCCGAGGACGAGCCGGGCCTGCGCCTGCGTGCCGCGCGGCTCGAGACCGACCCGGTGCGCCGCCAGGCGCTGCTGCTGGCCGCCGACGCGCCCGACGAAGCGGTGCGCGCGCTGCTCGCCGTGGCGCCGGAGATGAACATCGGGGGGGCCGTGCAGACGGTGCTGCGACTGCTCGGCGCCTATGCGCCTGCGTTCGCCGAGGGCTCCGCGGAATGGCAGCACGTGGCCGGCTACGCCACGCAGACGGTGTGGCGGCTGCAGGAGTGCGAGCGCCACTTTGCCCGCGCCGAGGCGCTCTACGCCGCCCGTGGCGACGCCGCCACCGCGCAGTCGATGGCGGCGCGGCGCGCCTGCACGCTGGTCGCGCTCGGACGCATCGACGACGCCGCGGCGCTGCTCGACCGGGTGCAGTCCGCGCCGCTCGTGCAGATGGAGGCGCGCCTGCAGGCCGCCACCGCGCTCGGCTGGCTGCATTCGGAGCGCGGCCAGAGCGATGCGGTGGCGGGTTCCTTCGGCGCGCTGGTCGAACTGCTGCGCGACTGCAGCACCGTCCCGCAATGGGCCAACCTGCCGTCGCCGCGCCAGACGGCCTGCCCCGGCATGGCCACGCTGACGCAGCGCTGGTCCACCGGCGCCATCGCGGTGGTCGGCGACCGGCCGTCGCCCTTGCGCACCTACGCGCTGCTCACCCTGGGCTGGCGCGCGGTCTGGCTCGGCCGGCCTGCCGAGGCACAGCAGCACCTGACGGAGGCGATGGGCGACGCCACCTGGGGCGGCCACGAGGTCATCGCGCGCAGCCACTCGCTGGCGCTGCGTGCCGTCCTCGAACTGCTGCGCGGCAACGCGAGCGAGGCGCTGCGCCTGGCGCACGAGCGCATCGCCGCGCAACCGTCCACCTATGGCGGCTGGGGGCTGTGGCACGTGCTGTACTTCGCCGCGCGCATCGCCGGGGCGGCCGGCGACGCCACCGCGCTGCGCGGCTTCGTCGAGCGGCTCGACGCGCTCGAGCCCACGCTGCCCGACCTGAGCCCGGCGCGCCTGCATCCGATCGAGGGCCTGCGCGGGCTGCTGGCCGCGCTCGACGGCGATCCTGGAGCGGCACGCCGCCACTGGGAGCACACGCTGGCCCTCGGCGCCAGCGCCGACCTGTTCGGCCAGGCCCCGGAAGCACGCGTCCGGCTCGCGCAGCTGCACCTGCGAACCGGCACGCCCGACGCCGCGGCAGCGGTGCTCGCCCCGTGGCTGGATCGTGTTGCCGACGGACCGCGCGGCGCGGTGTTCGCCGGCCCGGCACTGGCCGCGCTCGCCGCCGCCGACTGGGCGGACCACCTCGACGCCGCCCGGACGGCGACGCTGCGCGCCTGGGCGGCAGCGGTCGCGGCGCCCGACGCGCCCGGCACACCCGAGCCCGAAGCCACCTCCGCGGCAACGCCCGCCACCGCGACGGGCGAGCGGCTGTCGGCACGCGAGTTCGAGGTCGTCGCGCTGATCGCGCGCGGCCAGAGCAACAAGCTGATCGCGCGGACGCTCGCGCTGAGCCCGCACACCGTGAAGCGCCACGTCGCCAACGCCCTCGGCAAGCTCGGCGTCGTCTCGCGCGGCCAGGCGGCGGCCTGGTTCCACGCCCAGGCGCGCTAGCGCGCCGGCGGGCCAGGCCCGCACTGGCTCTGCCTGGCTCGTTTCGGGCGATGCGTGCGCACCGCCCTGCTCCGAGACTGCCGGCCAGGCGCTGCGATCGCGGCGCCCGCAGTCCCGGAGCCCTTTATGAGCAAACCCCTGATCACCATCTTCGGCGCCACCGGCGCCCAGGGCGGCGGCCTGGCGCGCGCCCTGCTCGACGGCGGAGCGCGCGACTTCCGCGTGCGTGCCGTGACCCGCCAGCCGGGTGGCGCCGCGGCGCGCGACCTCTCCGAGCGCGGCGCGGAGATCGTCGCCGCCGACCTCGACGACCCGGCCAGCGTCGAGCGTGCGATGCAGGGTGCGCACGGTGCCTTCTGCGTGACGAGCTTCTGGGCCCACGGCTGCGCCGAGCGCGAGCTCGCGCAGGCCGAGACGCTCGCCGAAGCGGCGCGGCGCGCGGGCGTGCGCCACGTGATCTGGTCGACGCTGGAAGACACGCGGCGCTTCGTCGAGCCGGACGGCCGCACGCTGCCGCTGCTGCAGGGCCGCTACAACGTGCCGCACTTCGACGCCAAGGGCGAGGCCGACCCGTTCTTCATCGGCCGCGGCCTGCCGCTGACGCGCCTGCTGACCTCGTTCCCCTGGGACAACCTGATCCCCCTCGGCCTGCAGCCGCGGCGCGGCACCGACGGCCGGCTCGAGTTCGTGCTGCCGATGGGCGATGCCGCGCTGCCGGGCATTGCCGCGGCCGACATCGGCGCCTGCGCGGCGGCGCTGTTCCGCCAGGGCGAGGCGGCGGTCGGCCGCAAGCTCGGCATCGCCGGCGAGCACCTGAGCGGCGCGCAGATGGCCGACGCGCTCTCGTGCGTGCTCGGCGAGCCGGTGCGCCATGTCGCGCCCTCGCGCGAGGCCTATGCGGCGCTCGGCTGGCCCGGCGCCGACGAGATGGCCAGCATGTTCCGCTTCAAGCAGGACTTCGAGGCCGAGTACCGCGCCGCGCGCAGCGTGGCCGCCAGCCGAGGGCTGCACCCCGGGCTGATGGACTTCGCGGCCTGGCTGCGCGCCAACGCCGCGCGCATCCCGGTGTCGCCGCGCATCGCGGCCTGACCCCTGCGGACCGACCCAGGATGGACGCGCGCCGAATCGCCGGGCGATCGCTCGCCATCGCGGCCCTGCTGCCGCTCCTCGCGGCGGCGCCGACGGCGCCGCCCGCCACGCTCGCGCTCACGGGCTTCGACGACGTGCACCGGCTGCCGTTCTCGCCGCAGTTCGCGCTGTGGTCCGACGGCGCGGCCAAGCGCCGCTGGCTGCACCTGCCGCACGGGCGCTCGATCGACGCGTCCGATCCCGACGCCTGGGTGTTCCCTCCCGGCACGAAGCTGTGGAAGGAGTTCGCGCTCGGCGGCCGCAGGCTCGAGACACGGCTGATCGAACGCCTGCCCGACGGCCGCTGGCGTTTCGCCGCCTACGCCTGGACCGCCGATGGCCGCGAGGCGCGGCTGGTGCCCGACGAAGGCGCGAGCTTGAGCGGCATCGACGGCGCGCCCGGCGGGATCTGGCGCATTCCGTCGCGCGAGGACTGCCTGGCCTGCCACGAGAGTGCTGCGGTGCCGGTGCTCGGCGTCGGCGCCGTGCAGCTCGGATCGCCCGGCCCGAGCACCGACGGCGTCGACGCCGCCACGCTCGCCGGGCGCGGGCTGCTTCGCAACCACCACGCCTTGCCGCCGCTGATCGCCCGCTCCGCCGACGAGCGCGCCGCACTCGGGCTGCTGCACGCGAACTGCGGCCACTGCCACAACCGCAGCCCCAACCGCGTGCCCGTGCCGCTGACGCTGGCGCTGTCGGCGACCGACCCCGTGCGCGCGACCGCGGAGCTGCGGCGCTCGCTCACCCAACTTCCGGCACGCCGCCACGGCGGGCCGGTCGTCGTGCCCGGTGATGCGCCGGCCAGCCTGCTGCTGCAGCGCATGGCCACGCGCGCGCCGCGGACCCGCATGCCGCCGCTGGGCACCGAGTTGCCCGATGCCGACGGCCTGGCGCTCGTCGAGCGCTGGATCACGTCCCTGCCCACCCTGGAGAACACGCCATGAAACCCACCCTGTCACCGCTCCTCGCCCTGCTGGCCCTGGCCGGCGGCACCGCCGCCCAGGCCGAACCGACGCCGCCGTCCGCGCAGATCGCGCGCGGCCAGTACATCGTCTCGACCGCCGGCTGCCACGACTGCCACACGCCCTGGAAGATGGGCCCCAAGGGGCCCGAACCGGACATGAGCCGCGCGCTGTCCGGCCACCCCGCCCAGCTGGTGATGCCGCCGTCGCCGGACCTCGGCCCGGGCCCCTGGGCAGTCGCGATCGCGGCCACCAACACCGCCTTCAGCGGCCCCTGGGGCGTGAGCTTCACCGCGAACCTGACACCCGACGCCGAGACGGGCCTGGGCGACTGGTCGCTGCGCGACTTCATGCAGACCTTCCGCACCGGCAAGCGCATGGGCCGCGGCCGCGAGGTGCTGCCGCCGATGCCGGTGCCGGTCTACAACAACCTCACCGACGCCGACCTCGCCTCGGTGTACGCCTACCTGCGCACCATCCCGGCCGTGCGCAACCGCGTGCCCGAGCCGCTGCCGCCGGCGTCGCGCTGAACCTGCAGACCGGCGCCGCGACGTCGCCGGGCCGCGTCCATCGGCCCGGGTCGCGGGCGCGGCACGCGGCCCTTCGCCCTTCCCTCGCTCCCGGCAGGGCCGCTCAGAACGGATAGTGCCGCGGCGTCGTCTGCACCGTGATCCAGCGCAGCTCGGTGAACTCGGCGATGCCGGCCTTGCCG
>VFQN01008286.1_pt1 | contig 10598 bp, 6 predicted proteins | sample 3512371 | NCBI WGS metagenome assembly VFQN01 (sample SAMN10412370, study PRJNA504923) | tailings metagenome | isolation source: Replicate 2 from Balatoc abandoned mine | place: Philippines: Itogon, Benguet | collected 2017-08-28 | reverse complement strand
CACTTCGACCGCCTCAGCCTGCGTCTCACAACACTCATCGCCTTCCTGCAGTCGAGACCAAGGCAAACTCGGGAGCCCCAGGTTCAGACCGAAGCAACAGCGGGGGCGAACCGCTCCTCGGCGAGTTTGCGGATCGCTTTCAGATCAGCCTTGCCGGTGCCCAGCATCGGGATGACGTCGACCTCGAGAAAACTGTCGGCATCCGGGAGCCACAGGTTCGGCAGGTTGCAGGCACCGAGTTCCTTGAGTACGGCAGGAACATCCTTGCCCAGTGCGCGATGCAGTACGACAATCCGTTCGCCCTTTTTCGCATCCGGGACAGCAGTGACGGCGAGGAGCGGGCCCTTGCCGTCGTCCTCGGGGGTTTCCACAATCCTGAGCAGGCACTCCTCGATCTTGATGTGCGGCACCATTTCGCCGCCGATCTTGGAGAACCGGCTGAGGCGGCCAGTGATGTGGACGAAGCCTTCGTCGTCGACGAAGCCCATATCGCCCGTGTTGTACCACCCATCACGCAGCACGGCGGCAGTCTTCTCCGGGCGGTTGAGATAGCCGAGCATCACGTTGTAGCCCTTGATCTCAATCAGTCCCTCGGTGTTGGCTGCCAGCGGCGTGCGGGAATCGGGATCCACGGCGCGAATCAGCAGATCGGGCAACGGCCGGCCGACGGTGCCGAGTTTGGTGCCGCGCTGCTCAACCATTTCACAACGGTGATCGGGCACGTTGACGGCGGCAGGTCCGGTCGTTTCCGTAGCACCGTAACCTTCGGTCGGCTGCACGCCGAACTTCTCCTGAAACTGGTGGGCCAGATCGACGGGCAGCTTTTCTGCCCCCACGACCACAAGATCCAGTTTCCCGAATTGCTCTTTCGTGCAGCGTTTGAGGTAGGTCCGCAGGAACGTCGGTGTCGCGAACAGGATGGTGGCGCTGTACTTCTCGGCCAGTTCCCCGATCTGGCGGGCATCCAGTGGATTCGTGTGATAGACAACTTTGGGGTCGACGCACAGCGGCAGCCAGAGCGTGCCCAGGTATCCCAGGGAGTGAAAGATCGGGACGATACCCAGGACGGTGTCGGTGGGGTGAATCTGGAACAGGCTTTCTGCCGCGGCGACTGTGGCAGAGATGTTGTGCTGCGAGATCATCACGCCCTTGGGCTCGCCGGTGGAGCCTGAGGTGAAGATGACCGTGATGGGATCGTCGGCCTTGACCTTCGTGAGGCCGAGTTGGCGTTCGGTCCAGAACGCAGGCAGCACGAAGGCTCCGAGGCCGGCGCGGAACTTGTCGAACCCGGTCACCTGCGTCTTGAGGTCTTCAAGGAAGATCCACTCCACGCCCAGGTCGACCGGCTTCTTCTCCAGCATCTTGCGGCTGGTGATGACGTAGCGTAGTCCGGCTTCCTGTACGCAGAACTTCAGGTCAGCCTCCGACATGGTGTAGTTCAGGTTGACGGTCACCCGACGGGACAATGTGAGCGCGACGTTTGCCAGTGCACACGCCACTGTCGGAGGCAGCAGGATACCGACGTGCGTATCACGCGCTTTCAGGACATTTCTCCGCAACACCTGACCGAAGGCCAGCGCTCCGGCCAGAAACTTGCCGCCGGTGAGTTCCAGCCCCGAAGAGTCGGCCACCTTGATCTGTCGCAAGCCGCGACGGCAACTGCGAATCGTCTTGCGGGCGGGTGTCAATTCCTGGTTGCGTTGCTGTTCCACCACCGTCATCCCCAGTTCGCGGACTCGTTCACTGACAATCATGGCTGTTTCGGGCTTCGGCATTGGTTCGCCGAAGACCACAGTCACCGGATAACGCCAGGCCCGGGGCCATTTCCAGAAGAATTTCTTGTCCCAGTAGCTGAAAATGCTGCCCCACAGCCCATGCAGACAGACAGGCACAATCGGGCAGTCGGTCCCCTGCAGGATCTTCAGAAAGCCTGGTTGAAACGGCTGCATCTGGCCCGTGCGTGTCAGCGTTCCTTCTGCAAAGATGCAGACGCATTCCCCGTTCGCCAGGGCTTCCCGCGCCACCTTGATCGATTGCATGAGCGCCTTGGGACCGCTGTTCGAGCGGATCGGAATGATCTCGAAGATCCGGGCCAGCCAGGCCAGGCGCGGATGTTCGACGTAGTCGGCATACACGATGAATCGCACCGGCCGTGGCACGGTCACCAGCAGCAGGATGCCATCGACCCAGGTGACATGGTTCGGCATCAGCAGCACACCGCCTTCGCGCGGCACATGCTCACGGCCGACAACCCGGAGATGGTACGCGGAATGACTGAGCACCCACGCGAGCATCCGGAGCATCGTCGCCGGCAACTTGCGGGCGATCTGCACGCCGACGGGGATGGTCGCGAGGCCAGTCAGCAGGAAGATCGTCGAGGAAGAGAACCCGAGTCGGCCCTGCAACAGATAGAACAGGCCGGACACCCCGAGGATGCCGGTAAAGGCCAGGAAATTCATGGCGGCGATCACGGAACCGAGCTGAGACGGGGGACTGCGATGCTGCAGGTAGGCTTCCAGCGGAACATCGAACAGTCCCGAACAGATGCCCAGACCCAATAATGCCAGACACGAGCCATAGAATGCGAGTGACGGCAGGCTCGCATGCAGCTGTCCGGTGGCAAACAGCAGGATGCTGCACAGCACGATGCCCGCCGCGCCCAGAGGCACCAGCCCGAGTTCGATGCGTCCTGCGGACAGCACGCCCGCCAGCACGTTCCCTCCGCCGACTCCCAGCACCAGCACCATACCCAGCAAACCGACATGGGTTTGCTCCAGGCCCAGATCGTTGATGGCGAAGGAATCGAGACAGACCTGTGCGAGGGCTGCGATCGACCAGAAGTAGGCGATTCCGAGTGCCGTCTGCCACAGCACCGGCTGGTCCTTCAACCGTTTCAAATCCACGACAGCGTCGCCGATCAGGTTCCACGACCATTTTCGTGCCGGATCGGCCGGCGGTGCGCGCCGGATCAGCAGACTGGCCAGCCAGCCGGTGAGTGCGACGGTCATGATCACCGCCGCGGCGACCACCAGTCCGCCGGTCTGAATGGTCTTGGAACCGGCAGGCAGAACATAAGCCGACAGCACATTTCCCAGCAGAAAACCGAGAGCTGCCGGCATCACCACCATCACGCCCATCCAGCCGTTGGCCGTGGAAAGTTCCGAGGGAGCGACCACTTCGGGCAGGCTGCCGAGTTTGGCGGGAGCAAACAGCGCTGTCAGGGCGCCCGTCAGAATCACCACGCCAAACAGCAGGTACGCATTCTGCGTCGCCACCGTTAGCAGCCCGATGCCGAGAACGATCGCTTCAATCAGCCGAAAGGCGGTGATGACCCGGGCTTTCGAGAAGCGATCCGCGAGATAGCCCGCCGGGGCAGCGCACACCAGAAACGGCAGGGTGAAACCCGCCAGTCCGACCGCCAGGGCAGTGGCTTCACCGACCAGCGGCTTGGCGATCGGCACGACCAGCCAGCGGAAGGTGTTGTCGTTCAGGGCCGTGCAGAACTGGACGATCAGCAGTCCCAGAAAACTGAGGGAGCGCAGCCCGGGCGGCGGCGGATGCGTTTCCGCGGCTGCAAGGTCCAGACCAGTTCCATTGGCGGCGGCGGGTGACGTCGTTGTCATGCCAGATCCAGAGGCGGTTGACGATCCGGTGCAGGTGTCGGCTTCGCATTCATCCGCATCCCGATCGATGCAGAGGGCAACTCACGGAGCCGGGTTGTGGACTGCTTTGTGCGATTGACACGGTAATCTGGACGAAACGGAGAATTTCTGCCAGAGAAACCTGACGATTTCTGGACTTCTGTCACAAGACGCCGGCCATCTCGCCCCGCCGTGACACAATCTGGCGAGATATGCTCCCGCTTCGACAGTGCGGAATGTGACGCAAACCCGGTGGGCACCCATTGAGAAGCAAAACGTAATGGCGGCGATGGGACAGCTGCCCGTTCAACAAAGTGGCAATGCGGTAGAAACCAGGCGGAACCAGGTTGGAAACAGGCTGACCGGCATAATTCACCCGGCTTTGATGCCTGCCAGCTTGTGGACGGCGCGCCACTCCGGGGCGGTCACCGGTTGAATGGACAGACGCATTCCCCGCTTGAGTACCAGCATGCCCGCCGTCGTATCGGACGCTTGCAACATGTCACGAGTGACCGGTTCCGGGAATTTCTGAATCAACCGGACGTCGACCATCACCCAGCGGGGGTTGTCTGGATCGCTTTTCGGATCGAAGTACTTGCTCGCGGGATCGAACTGGGTCGTATCCGGATAGCCGGCGCGAACCACTTCCATGGTGCCGAAAATCCCGAGCGGCTCTTCGCGGCTGTGATAGAAGAACACCCGGTCCCCGACCTGCACGTCATCGCGCAGAAAGTTGCGGGCCTGGTAGTTCCGCACACCGTCCCAGGGAGCGGTCTGCTGCTGCGCAGCGACCAGATGCTCGATGCCGAACGCCGAGGGTTCGGATTTGAATAACCAGTAGCGAACGGCAGGCTTCTTGGCGGGTGTCATGGCTGGAGGGTCCGTATCCGGAGCGACAGCGGTCATCGCCGGGGTATGCTGCAATACACCAGCCCGAAGAGGCTGTGAGGGAGAGGAAACACCGGCATTCCTCGCGGGCGCTTCGGGCTGCTCAATTATCGGAATCAGAGCCGGACAAGCAAAGCAACAGCGATTCGTGTCGAGCCGGCTCCCGGCTCTGGACGCTCGACCCGCCTGAATCCAGGCAACTGGCCATCCACGATGGCCCAGATCAAGGAGATGGCAGAGAGTCCCCTGAAAACGAAAAGAGAGGCCACATGCCGGACAAGCACATGGCCTCTCGTCAAATGCTGATCAAACCGAGGGGCGAAACCGCTTACGGGTTCTTGCCGGGCAGTTTGCCTTCCTTGATCAGATCGCCGAAGGTCTTGCCTTCGACCGAGCTCTTGCCGCTTTCGGCCTTCTTCAGAGCTTCCACGATCTGGGCAGCAGCCTTGATGTTCGGAGCACCGAGGGCTTCGCCGAAGGCGGCACCGTAGTCGTTCCGGTTCTTCTTGCTGTCGCCGTAGTGGCACACCAGGCACTTGGACGAGCCGGCTTCTTCCTTCAGCGACTCATAGGTGCTGATGAACTCTTTCAGGTAACCCGGACGGGCTTCAGCCTGATGGCCGAGCGACGCCAGGATCATCCCGCCCATCACCAGGCCGCCAACCATCCACGTCAGACTCTTATGCATGAACCATTCCTCCCAACACTTGAAGACACAACTTGAGACGGTGCGGCCCATCGTGAACAGCTGAAGCCGTGGCAACTCTGCCGACACCGGCAGCGCCACCATTTCAGGCCTGATAAACAGTCGATCCCATCGAGAAACACCGTCGACCACCCGCTGCATTAGACGTTGAGCCGTCACGGCTGTCAACTCCGTCCCGCGGCAGGCGTGTCGTCAGAACCTCTTGATGGTAAACTCATATCGAATCTGGTCGATTTTTAAGGGAGTTCTCCCTGTTCATCCCTGCCCAGTTCGATTCGAGCGTCCCGGATCGATGGAATTGACCACTCACTACTGTCACCGGCGGAGCCTCGCCCATGATGCGCCCGATTTTATTCCTGCAAGTTCTGTTCCTGACACTTGCACTCTCTCCCGCGATTGAACGATCCGGCCTCCTGGCTGCCGAAAAACCGCCGAATGTCGTCCTGATTCTCGGCGACGACCAGGCCTGGACAGACTTTGGATTCATGGGACATCCCGTGATCCAGACGCCGCACTTTGACAAATTTGCCAAAGAGAGTGTCGTCTTTACCAACGGCTACGTTCCCACCAGTCTCTGTCGCCCCAGTCTCGCCACTTTGATCTCAGGGCGCTATCCACATGAGCACGGTATTACCGGCAACGATCCGCCCAAGGGCATCGATCGTCGTGAGATGCTGCGACACATCCGCCAGCTGCCGACCCTGCCCAAATGGCTCGGCGAAAAAGGCTACGTCAGCTTTCAGACCGGCAAGTGGTGGGAAGGGAATCCCAAAGAAGGTGGCTTCACGTCCGGCATGACGCATGGCGATCCCGCCCGCGGCGGCCGTCACGGCGACCTCGGCCTGAAGATCAGTCGTGAAGGCCATGAACCGATCGTCAAATTCCTGGACGGCGTCGGCGAGCAGCCGTTCTTCCTGTGGCATGCCCCGTTCCTGCCGCATGCTCCGCACAATCCACCGGAACGACTGCTGAAGAAGTACGTGGCCGAGGATCGGCCGCTGCCGGTCGCCCGCTACTATGCGATGTGCGAGTGGTTCGATGAAACGGTTGGCGATGTCCTGCGCCTCCTGGACGAGCGCGGCTTGCGCGAGAACACGCTGGTCGTCTTCGCCAATGACAACGGCTGGATTCAGGACCCCAACAGCAAGGGCTTTGCTCCGAAAAGCAAGCGGTCTCCGTATGACGGCGGACTGCGCACGCCCATCATCGTCCGCTGGCCGGGACATGCCCGGCCGGCGATGTTCCAGACGCCGGTCAGTGCGATCGATATCGTCCCCACCATTCTGGCCGCCTGCGACATCCAGCCGTCGCCGCCCCTGCCGGGACTCGATCTGCTGGCGATTGCCCGTGACGAAGGACGTTGCCAGCGAACCGCTTTATATGGCGAGATCTTTGAACATGATGTCGTCGACATCGATCGACCGGCCGCCAGCCTGATGTACCGCTGGATTTTGCAGGACGGCCGCTGGAAGCTGATTCAGCCGGCGAAACCGGGCGAGCAGCCGGAATTGTACGACGTGCAGGCCGATCCGCATGAAACCCGGAATCTGGCAGAGAGCCAGCCGGATCGGGTTAAGGAACTGCAGGCCGCACTGGATGCCTGGTGGAATCCCGCGAAGTAAGCTCCGGCCCTGTGAGCAATTCAGAAGCCCGGACATGGCGATGTCCGGGCTTCTGTGTGCCTGATCAATCACACGCGTTCTACTCCGCCCCTCCCGGAGCAGAACTGACGCGCGTGCCGAGCCGTTCACCGGCGATGGCCCGCTCGATGTTCCCGGGCTTGTGGTAGTTCAGCACGATGATCGGAATGTTGTGTTCCTTGCAGTGATGGATGGCCGTGGCATCCATTACCTGCAGGTTCTGTCGCAGCACATCATCGAACGAGATGTCGGAATAGCGGACTGCGTGCGGATTCTTCTCCGGGTCCGCCGAATAGACGCCATCCACACGTGTCGCCTTCACCAGCAAATTGGCATCCAGCTCACGGGCACGCAAGGCGGCAGCTGTGTCTGTGGTCACAAACGGGCTGCCGGTTCCCGCCGCGAGAATCACCACGCGGCCTTTCTCCAGATGCCGGATGCACCGGCGACGGATGAACGGCTCTGCCGCCACATCCATCCGGATCGCTGACTGCACGCGGGTCGGCACCCCCGCCGCTTCCAGCGCATCCTGCAGGGCGAGGGCATTGATGACCGTCGCCAGCATGCCCATGTAGTGGGCAGTCGACGGCATGATCGTCGAGTTGACCGCTGAGAATTCCTTGCCACGCAGGATGTTGCCGCCGCCGCAGACAATCGCCAGCTGGACGTTGTTGGCCACCACCCGCTTGATCTGCTCGCAGATGATCGACATCTCGGACAGGCTGATGCCCGATTCCCCGCTGCGACAGAAACTCTCGCCGCTGAGCTTCAACACAACCCGCTGTGGCTTTCCCGTGGTATCCGGCATCAATCTGTTCTTCCGTGAGGAAACGCTGTCGACGGAGACGAAAGGTTCTTCGCCCCGGTCACCCTGCTGTCAGTTCGCGGCTCAATCTTTGACGGACTCGGAAATGGTTGCAAGCCCACTTCCGGAGGTCGTGGAAGGCTGAAGGTCAAAGGCTGAGGGACAGAGTCGCCGATAGTGCAACCCGGTCTTCACCTTCAGTCCTTCAGCCTTGAACCTTCAGCCTGCAGCTGTTCTCGCATTCACCCCTCGAAGTCCGTCCGATACCGCTGCAACTGCAGTTCGCCATCCGGGCGAATCACGAAGCGGATCCGACCGCTGATGGCGGTGTTCAACAGCACCGTGTCCGGAGGGTAGCGCAGATCGAGCTTCTCATCCAGGCCGGTATCTGCCGCGCTGAAGACAGCGAATTGCGGGTGCGCCCATGCCCCCAGTTCGGGAGGATTGGCGGCAGGGCTGCCATGATGGGGGGCGATCAACACAACCACCGGAGTCCGCGGACGATTCAACAGGTCACGCAATCCCTCGCGTTCGAGATCGCCCGTCAGAAGGATCTTCCTGCCGGCATACTCGAGCAGGACGACCAGGCTGTTGGCGTTATCGCGGGTATAATCCGTGGTTTTGTCCGGCAGCCAGACCTCCAGCCGGACGTCGTCATCCCAGTCCACGATGTCACCGGCCGCGATGAGGTGATGAACACCGCCCGTTGCCTGCCATGCTTGTAACACCGAGCGCACGGTGAGCGAACCGGCATTGATGAACGTGGGATGCGTCAGCAGCGTGCCGGTCTGCAAGCGCTGGGTGAGTCCCGGGATACCGTTGCAGTGGTCGGCATCGGCATGCGACACGATCAGCGCATCGATCCGGTGCTGGCCCGACTGCCAGAGGTTGCGCGATACGGCTTCCGCAGCGATGTCGCCTCCTGCCAGACTGCCGGTATCGTAGACCAGCGTCCGACCGGACGGAGCCTGACAGACGACCGCCAGACCATGTCCCACGGAGACGATGTCGCAAACCAGGCCGGCCGGTTTCTGTGGCAACGAGCCGGCGATGAGCCCCAGCACGATCCAGGCACTGCCCGCCTGCCACTGCAGGCGACGGGTCCACCAGACCGGAGGGACCAGCAGGCCGAAAATGCCCAGATAGAATCCGGCCAGCCACCAGTCGGGCCAGCCAGGCACGTACGCGGCTCCATACGTCTGCTGGCGGCCCCATTCGGTAATCCACAACAAGGCCTGCAATACCACGGCAAACGGCGTCAGGACCAGGTCACTGAGTCCCGGAACCAGCATTGCCAGCGCGAGCCAGAGATAACCCAGCCACAGCAGGATCACGAAACAGGGGCCGACGACGGCGTTCAGTCCAATCCCGACCAGCGACAGCAGATGGAACCGCGATGCCACCAGCGGAGCGGTCACCAGCCAGATGGCTGTGGTCATGACTGTCGACTGCATCAGGGTTCTGAGGAACCAGACGCCGGCCTGTCTCCCGCGTTCCGGCCAGGCAAGACCGGCAAAGCCTTGCCGGGAATCGGCACGCGGCAGCAGGAATTCGTCCTGCCAGAGTTGCCAGCGCGTCTCGAACCAGCGACCAGCGACGACCAGCACACTCACCGACAGAAACGACAGCCACGCTCCGGCATTGAACAGATTCGCCGGATTGAGCGCGAGGATGGCGATTGCCGCCAGTGCCATCGTCTGGACGAGGGCGACCCGACGTCCGGACAATGCTGCCAGCTGAAATACGCAGGCGCAGAGCGCTGCCCGGACAATCGGCGGGTTGGCTTCCGTCAGCCACGCATAGCCCAGCATGCCGATGATCACCAGCCACCCGCACGTCGGATACGAGAGCCGGGCTGCTCGCCCCGCCCGCATCAGCATCCACCAGATGACGCTGACGTTGACCCCGGAAATCGCCAGCATGTGCAGCATGCCGCTCGCGAGGAACGCATCGCGAACGTCGGACGGCATCCGGGCCCGGGTTCCCAGCAGCAGTGCTTCCGCGACCGACGCCTGGCGGGACGACAGACCGGACTGTAATCGTCCGATCGCCCGGTCGCGCAGCCGTTCCCGCCAGTTGGTCAGTTGATCCCCGAGCGTCGGCGCTGATCCTCCGGATTCGATAGCCGCGAGTCGGCGGACTCGAAACAGCGCCTCGATCCCCTGGGAACGCAGCCAGTCGCGGTAATCGAAGTCCTCGGGGTTGCCCGCCCGGGGAGGACGGATCAACCGGCCGGTCAGAGTCACCAGATCGCCCGCAGCAAACCGCTGGCGATTCACGTCCTGTTGCGCCAGCGGCACCTGCACCCGGACACGGCCTGTCGTCGCGACCGGTTCATCAGAACTGTTGACGTAACGGACGCACTCCAGATCGAAATTGAGCAGGGCCTCCTGATCCGGTCGCTCACGAATCCACGAGGGAGTGATCACGCGACCGGACACGGTCATCAGCCGGCCGTCGGGAGTGGACCAGTGGTAGACGTTGCCGGGAGGCGGGTCAGCCGCCCAGTCGTGATGCCAGGCACCAAAGGCAGCCACCCAGCCCAGCAACAACCCGCCAGTGCTGAGACGCGTCTGGTTCCGGCTGAACAGCAGGCAGAGGACTGCCAGCGAGATTAACCCCAGCCATACGCTGAAGGGTGGCCCGCCGACTCGGTCCACCAGAATGCCCGCAATCCCCGCTGCCAGCCAGGTCGAGGCCGGAGTTCTCACCTGCCGTGGGACAGCAGCGTCAATCGACGGTTCCTGCCACACAAGGTGTCCTTCGGGCCGATCACAAGGGAAGAGGTGATGATGATCTGGTGACCTGCAAGGAAATCGCGAACCCGCAAGCGAGGTTCGCTGCCACGCTTGCGGGTTCGCGATCCTTACTCAGTATCAGGTAAACCTGCGCCAATAAGCCCCTCCAGATGAACCGCC
>VFQN01008285.1_pt1 | contig 10598 bp, 17 predicted proteins | sample 3512371 | NCBI WGS metagenome assembly VFQN01 (sample SAMN10412370, study PRJNA504923) | tailings metagenome | isolation source: Replicate 2 from Balatoc abandoned mine | place: Philippines: Itogon, Benguet | collected 2017-08-28 | reverse complement strand
ACGGGCGGTGGGGCCACCGGTACCGGCACGGGCGGTGGGGCCACCGGTACCGGCACGGGCGGTGGGGCCACCGGTACCGGCATGGGTGATGGGGCCACTGGTACCAGCACGGGTGGTCAGACTGGTGGCACTACCGCTGGCGGGGCCGGCGGCACGGCAGGTGGCGCAACCTCCTCGGGTGGCAGCCAGCAGGTATGTCCAGGTTTAGGTACGGTATGCGGTGCTGCTTTATGTCGAGTGTTCATTCTCGGTACTCTCAGGGCTCAGCTATGCTTTAGCCATCGCATGCCGTACGGTAGTACAGTACCTCATGGGTATGGGTGCAAGCGGCTGTGCTTGTTGTGGGCACACAGCCTGTGTGTACAAACTTGTGGGCGTGGACTGACGGTAGGCAATTCTGTAACCTTGCAGGCGGCGGATGCGCTCAAGGGCTTGAACATTGGTGCCACGTTTCCGCTCAGCATCCAAGGCGCCAATGGAAGCAACACGGTGCGTTCCATTATGCCGCTACCGGCGTGCGTGCGTGTGTGAAGTGGTGGCCGAGCGGACTGGAGCGCCTGTTTCACGGCAAAGCTGTACACCCGTATGCTACCGGTATTGGCTATCCCTTGCGGTGGACGCGCGCAACTTTGAAGTTCTGTCAGACTGTGCACGACCGCACGCACCCTATGGGCACTGACCTTGTACGTCGTACCACAATCTTCGTAGTGACATTAGGCCGCAACTGTTGTCCGCCATCCACCACCACCCCGCAGACCGTCGGCAACGTGACCGGCACGTGCTTCATGGTGTCGCCTGCGGAGGGCATCTCGTACTGCACGGACACCATGACCGTGAGTGGGCTGCGTGCGTGTGGGCAGCAGTGGTACAATATCTAGCTACTGCTGTCTGCTGCTACCTCCCGTCAATGTGTTGAGCAGTAGCAGCGAGCATTTGGTTTCCTTACCTGTAAACCTTTGCACAGAAGGACATTGTACATACCTGATTCTATCGACAGCCGACATCGATACGCAGCTCTCCGTCCGCTGTTAGGGTTCGGCAGTTGCGTTCATGCGTCCTGCCTCCGCTCCCGAGTGCTCCTGCTGAGCTGTGCTGAGGCCCCTGCGCTGCGCCCTCCTTGGCTCCCACATACCGTCACGCAGTTCGGCTCCTACGGTACCATCTCCGTCGTTGGACCCGCCAACACCAACACGGTACGCCACGTGCGACATGTCACCTAAGCTGTGTTCCTGTGTACCAGCGGCGTGGTGCCGTTGCAGGTCCGGCGTACCCTGCTGCGTGCTAGTACCGTACTGCATGCGATGATGGGCTCCGTGCAACCTTAGTCAAGTACCTTACCCGGTAATAATGCGCTATGGCTTTACCCACTCCATATGTGCTATCTATCTGTGCCACGGCGTAGGTTGCATGCTAGCCAAAGCGTTGAGCCTGTATGCGGCCTGTGCCCTGCACCTACCCTACTGACACGCGGCACCGCCCTGTTATGTCTGCCCCCAGAACGCCACGGCCATGGCCATTGTGGGCGGCACCGGTATCTTCAACGGCGCGTCGGGCACCGTCGCGGTGACGGTGCTGGAGGATGGATTACGCCATGTGTACAACGTGCAGCTGCTGCGGCAGCCCAACTGCACGTCCACCTGAGCGGGCAGGAGCTCGAGCAGGAACTAGAGCAACAGCCCAGGCAACCAGCAGCTCCAGCAGTGGAATTGAGGTTGCCTCCGTACCTTGGGTGTGAGATGATGCCCGAGCAGGCCCGAGCGATAGGTGACGCACGCAGGCGGGGCAGGATTAGGGCTTGACGTAACGGCAGTGTAGCGGTACACAGAGCTGCTACGGTATGTGCAAGCTGCCTAGAATCTTAGGGTTGGCAAGTTGTGTGTAGCGAGCATTCGGACGTTGGACCCCGTACCTTGAGCAGCTGGATTGCGTACGCACGCATGCACCCCTGTTGGATGTTGGAAGCTAGCGAGTAAGTGTTGTTGCGATGCACGGCTTTGCCGTGCTGTCAGCATTGCGCGTTGAGACTTGGCTGCTGGCTGTACCTACCAGGGGAGACAGGAGGGGAGACCTGGGCACTGGGCTGTACCATGTGTTGAGGTCGGTGTTGGTGGCTGTCTGAGTCTCTTACCAGCAGCCTAATGGCTGAAACTTGCAACTGGACGGCACAGTCAGGCATCAGGTACTGATGACTACCGGTAAATGTAACCACGGGAAACGCTGCTGTCGTTGGCAGTAGTTGCGCCTGACACAGGTCATGCCCTTCCCATTTCTGTTGCGCCTGCCTGATCGACATGCATACAGTACGCATACGGCAAGCGGGAGGGCCACCCAAATTGGGCAAAATCAGGTAACCTGTGCCACCAGGGCAATGGACTGCGCACACTCTGATGCGAGGTCCGTGCTCGTCTGTTCAGCATGTTGTACGTCACAGCTGCAGGGAGCGCACCGAGCAGTCCTTCACATTTTGTGCTGTCCGTGCTGCACTGCTATACCGTACCCTGACCTCTGGCTACTGGATGGACACTACCGTACATGCGGTGGTGCATTAGCGTGCTGATAACGGCTGACAGACCAACGGGTCGCTAGGTGATTGCTACCCTTATCCCATCGCCCCCGTCACATCCGAGGCACCTGGTCTGACAAGGTGGACCATGCATAGGGTTCTCACCCTCAGCACACCTTACAACACCCTTCACGGGGCCGAACATGCCCAGCGTGCATGCACAGCATCGCTGGTCTCGCCCTTTCAGCCCTGCGACCGTGACCAGGTAGACACCGGGCACCCGGCAATACCAACTGACGTGGCCTGGCAACGGGAACACCATTTGGCACGGAGCATGTCGTCCCCTCAAGGAAAGGTCGGTGAGCAACATATATGCCACGACACAGAGCTGCAAATGCCACACGAGCACACGGTATGCCTCGCGGAGTGTAGACATGCTGCAGCGGACACTGCCTGCCAGTCCACTGCACGCCAAGGGGTTGCACCACGTGCTAACCCGTGGCGCCATACCATGCCATACAGGAGTATCCAAAAGCAGGGCACAGAGGCCAGAACCAGTAGTAGATGAGATACACCCAGTGCACTCTGCCCCTTGCACATCACACAACCCTGGCTTGCAATGGCTCCGCCCCTTGCACACCGTGTCTGCATACCGTCCCTGCACATCCTTGCACTTGCCCACACATCCGCAAGCCCTCCTGCTGTTCACTATCCAACGTCACACACGCTGCTCTCCACGCCCATCGATGCCCTCCATTCCTGCAACTACACTTGGCGCTGGAAACCCGCAGATCCTGCCGCCACGCTCCCTGCTTGCTCACTGCCCACTGGCCCCCATCCACGTGAGCTGCCCGTTCGGCTTGGTGGGCAGCTTGAAGTGCAGGGCGGGCTCCAGCGGCTTCCCTCCCGCCAGCATGGCGCGCTTGATGTCACCCCGCCGCCTGACCAGCTCCTCAGTGCTGACCGAGGCAGGGGTGGGCAGCGGGTCCAGGCGCACCACCCGCCGCTCCTTGCCGTGCTGCGTCGTGTGCGAGCTGACCCGCACTATCCCGATGCCCGTCGCAAACAGCGTGTGGTCGCGCCCAATCTCCACCTTGTCCCCGGGGTAGAACTTTGTGCCGCGCTGCCGCACTAGGATCATGCCGGGGAAGGCCAGCTCGCCAGCACACATCTTCATGCCCAGGTTCTTGGGGTGGGAGCCAACATTCTGCTTCGCCGAGCCGCCCGCTTTCTTTGTAGCACACCGATGTTGTACTAGTGCGCTGCCCCACGCCAGCGCGCTGGCGTGCTCCGGCACGCCTGACCCATGTGTTGATGCACCGATGACAGCAACACGCAGCAGGCCAGAGAGCCCTACTCCAGCGGTGTTAAGTGTCAACGCTAAGCTACTGCATGCTTGAGAGCCTAGCATGCTTGATTGGGGACTGAAGTCTTCGGAGCTCGCGGAGTGATGGAGGAGGGAGGGCTAGAACAGCGGCGTCTCTAAGGCCGATGGGCCAACAATACGCTTTCTTACTGCTAATCGCTAATACCTCTGCAACGCCGTCCTGTCTCACTGGCGTTTCACTTGATTACTTCGCTCTTGCTGCTATCGCGTTTCAGTAGCTCATTGGCGGGGATATAAAGTAAAGACCACACTACACAAGAAGGCATACAGCTGCGAGACATCGACTCCCCAGGATACGGAAGTCCAAAATACGTAAATACCAGACAGCGAAGTCAAGTCAACGAGCGGGTGGCCATGAAGCCACCCGGCGCAGCTGCACGTCGTTGCTCAGCCTTATTGCAAGCAATAGCGGCTAGGAAAGATGTTGCGTGCGCTTTTGAGGCAGAGGTGCAGGAGCTTTCCGTCCTCGTATTAGAACTGCAGCCTTTGCTCGAGGAGCTTTCGTCGGCCTCGACTGTTTCCTTTGGGCTATGTATCGAGGTAATATTAAATTCACAGCTACCACACCTACTATCTCTGAGGATTCCGTTAACCTCGGACGGGCGTCGTTTTCACACTCCCTCACCCTCTCCATACACCGCGTTGCACTGCAGGCCCTGGAAGCTGCACTGGATGGCTTTTCCCGCGGACTGCTGCGCTGCTGCACCCAGGGCCCGCTGCAGACGCTGCTGGGCGCGGACGGCCTGCTGCAGGGCCTGGTGGACGCCTGCGTGGGCGCCCGCGAGGCGCTGCGCCCCCTGGAGGACGGCGCGCTGCCCACCCTACTGTCCAGCCAGGCGCGCCTGCTGGGCAGGCAGCTCGAGGGCGCTGGCGTGAACGTCGGGACACTGCGGCGGCTGCGCAGCACACTCTACGAGCTGGAAGAGGAGGTGGGTTGCTGTGCCGATGCGGGCACAGCCTGGTGCTGAGCGCAGGATGGGTCCAGCGCTGAAGGATTGGGACTGCTACATCGGCAGGCATCCCTGTACAGCACCTGTTATTGATGACCTTAACACCAAGATTTCGCCTTCAGGCTCACCATTTTAGAGTTGCCCCACTCAGCCGCTGCGGTACCTACCCCACAGGCTGAACGCGTGCGCGTGGGGGCCTGCGACGGCGCCGCCTTCAGCGCGCTGCTAACGCACCTCACCGTGGGCTGCACGCCCCAGCAGCTGGCCTCGGACGCCGCCTTCCTGCAGCAAGAGCTGCGGGCGGCGGAGCGGCAGCGGCGCCACGTGCGGGCGTTCCTGCTGCGCCGCATGGGGGATGTGGTGGCCGCCATCGCGGGCCCGCTGCTGGGCCAGCAGCAGCCAGGTGGGCAGCAAGGGGCAAACTGCGCCCCAAGCCCCCGGGACGGAGAGGAATTAAACCTTGAGGTCGGGGGCGACGACGGGGGCTTGCTGCGGTCAGCAGAGACACCCCGGTCTCGCGCCGCATCTCGGCAGCAGTCGGTGGGGCGGACGGAGGCGGTGGGCGGAGGCGGTGGTGCAGCACCAGCGGGGGCCGCTGTGGACGGCGGTGAGCTGCTGCGCGCCGTTGCGGTGCTGGCGGGGGGCGGCGCGGCGGCGAGCGAGGCGCGCGTTGGGGCTGTGGAGGCGCTGTGCACGGCGCTGGGCGGGTCAGCGGCAGAGCAGGCTGCGCAGGTGGGCAAACTAGAAGTTAGTGACAGCAAGCGGCATGCGTCATGACCGGCGGGTGGAGCCGTTAGGGGCTGCTTGCCGCCCACAGCGATGCTTTGGGTGCTGCGGTACGGGGGCAACCTACTGACTGCTGTAGTGGTGTGACAACACGTATCCTGCCTGCAGGTCATCGGCACGGTGGGGGCCACCGCGCTGCTGCGACAGCTGCAGGTGGGCGGCAGTGGCGCGGACCTCAGGGCAGCGGCGCTGAGGGCGCTGGCGGCCCTTGTAGTGCTACAGCCGGGCTGCGGGCAGGCGCTGGTGGCCGCCCGCGCCGTGCCCCTGCTAACCCACATCCTCAACAGCTACCTGGAAAGCAGCGAAGCCCAGGGGCAGGGAGCCCCCACTGCGGGCCAGGCAGATGGCGAGTGGTCGTCCCTAGGGCATGGGTCGGTGGTGGTCAGGTTGGGCCCGGCGGCCAGCAGCCCAGGCAAGGCTGCGCACAAGCTGCAGGGGCAGCCGCAGCTGCAGCAGCAGGCTAGCAGGGGCGCTGCTTCTGCTGCAGCGTCCGTGGGACGCACGGCTGAGGAGGGCGAGGTGTGCCACCACGCCGTGCTGCTGCTCAAGCGGCTGGCGCCAGAGCACGTGGTGAGGGCCGTACGTCCGGGGCAAAGCAGCGCTTGGAGTTGACTGAACGTAGGAGGTAGACGTTAGCATCTTGCAGTGCAGATGTTGCTGGGCATTGGCGTTCCTGTGTATGCTTACAGCAGCGCGCCATGTTGGTTTCCCTCCAGGCCGATATGCTGCAGGCCGGCACCGTCCCGGCCCTGTGCCGCGCGGTGGGGCTACCGATCGGGGGCCCGCTGGCTGCCTCTGCCGCGTGCGTCCTGGCGGAGGCGCTACACGACACGGGGGTGGCCCTGCAGGTGGGCACAGGTGGGGGTTGGGAGCTGAAATCTGTACGGAACGCCTGAGGCCAGAAAAGCAAGTTGCTCACCTTCCCTAAAAGTACGATACTGTACTGCACGGTAGACAGCCGGGGGCCCTTCAATCCCCCGGCCGCGGCTCGCTGACTGGTGAGAAACCCGGCGCCCGGCCCCCAGGCAATGCGGGAGGACCTGCTGGTCCGCCTCTCACACCTGCAGCGCCACAACCGGGCCATGGAGCTGGCCGCGGCAAGCAGCTGCACCTCCGCCCTGCTGGGCCACGCGGCGCAGCTGCGGGGATGCACAGGCAGCACGGGCGCGGGTAGCGCTGCTGCCTCCGAGAGGGGGAGCGTGGCGTCCTCCGGGCCGGCGGCATCCGCGGGCTCGCAGGCGTCTGGCAGCAGCAGCAGCGGGGCGTTGCCGGGGTCAGGGTCCCCCGCTGCACAGCTGTGTGCAGAGATGGGCCGTGCCTGTAGCACTGCGAGTGTGGAGGTGCTGGTGGGCATGGTGGTGGAGGCGCAGGAGACAACCGACGGCCTGCCCGACAGACCCTCCAGTAAGCTGGGATAAGCACAGCTTGGAGATTAACACCGGCTTTAGTAGGGTTGGGGTGCTGCTCACACCGCTTCCGTAAAGGGCAGCATCGGACACAACGCGATAGGTCCTACGTACCGCTATGATGACAACCCGTTGCAGGCTCGGAGGCGTCCGTTGGCGCTGCGGAGCTGCTGTCCTACTGCCTGGCCACGCCTGAGGCCCGAGGGGTGCTGCTGCGCCACCCCTCGGCCCTGGCGGCGGTCTGCCGACGGGCGGCGGCGGGCCAGGCCTGGGCGGCGGCGGCGGTGCTGCGGCTGGCGGTGGAGGACGCCGGCAAGACAGCGATCGTGCGGTGCCTCGCGCAGGTGGGTACTTTGGGGCCCAAGCTACGGGAAGCCGTGAGCTCTTTGCGCGGCTCTTGATGAAATACCCATTTTGTCGGCTTCCAGTTATGGGGTAGACAGAAGTTGCGCAGATGGGCGTGAATCGGTTAGTCCTGCGCCTGAAGGGTGAGGGCACTCGTCGGAAAATTTGGAGTGCAATCACTGCAATGCCATTTAAAGCCATAGCTGTAAGCTGGTACACCAGCCGACGTGCATGCACAGCGGAATCCTGCAGTGACCGCCTTCCAACTGCCCTTGCAGCTGCTGGCTGCTGGCGGCACCGCGGCCGCCAGCCCGGCCCATGCCGCCACGACAGCGCTGCTGCTGGGCGGCACGCTGCGGCCCGCGGCCGGGCGAGAGCGCGACCGCTCTGCGCTGCGGCGCTGCGAGGAGGCGTGCGGGGAGGTGCAGCAGTGCGGTGCGCTGCGGCCACTGCTGGAGCTGGGCAGCAGCCCCGACGCCGGGGGCAGGAACGCAGGTGGGCGCAGTCTACCGGCGGCCTGATGCCCTTTAACAGAACGTACGCCTGACGGCCTAGTGACATTGATGCCGTGACAGGGTGCATACGTGGGAGCCTTATTTGTTCATGTGCCTGTCTCTTGGCGCTCTCCTCATGGCTGCAGGCCTAGCCACGCTGTGCGTGCTGGCGCTGTACGGCAGCCTCCCGCTCCGCGACGCGCTGGCGGCCGGCGGCGGCGTGGTGCTGCTGGCGGAGGCGTGCCGCCACGAGGCCGTGCCGTTGCCCTCGCTGGGCGGCCCCTGCCCCGCGCCGCCGCTCACGGCGCCCAACACCCTCGGCCAGGCGGCGGCGGAGGCCCTGGCGGCGCTGGCCGCCGCCTCTACCCCGCTCTGCCGTGCCGTGTGCTCCCACCTCATGGCATCCCTGGGCGGCAGCGCCGGCGCCGCCACGGCCACAGCGCTGGCGGCCAGCGCCTGCCACGTGCTGGGCCTGGTGGTGGCGGGCGTTCCGGAGGGTGGGCCCACGCTGGTGTCCCTCGGGGTCATGGGCCCCCTGGCGGCGCACATCCGGGGTGCCCAGTCGGCCACTGCCTCTGGCACACGGCAGCGGCAGGAGGACGGGGACGCGGAGGGGCGCGAGGTGCTGCAGGCGCGGGCGGTGCGGCTGCTGTGGGCACTGTGCAGGGGCGGCGGCACAGGAGTGGAAGCTGCGGTGGCAGCGGGAGCCCCCGTGGCGCTGCTGCAGCGTGTGGCTGGGTCCGGGTCCGGGGCTGGGCACGCCCTGGGGATGCCGTCAGCGGCCGTGACGGCGCGCGTGGAGGCGGCGGCGGCGCTGCACCCCCTGGTCAAGAAGTGCGAGGCGGCGCGGGAGGCGGCGCTGGGTGGCGGGGCGCTGGGGCTGCTGCTGGGTCTGGCGCGGGAGTGCCCCCCGGGCGTGGCGCTGTGGGACGAGGCGCTGGGGGCGCTGGCGGTGCTGGCGGCGGCGCGCGGGCCGGGGCGGGGCGAGGCGCTCCGGGCGCTGCGTCAGATGCTGGTGCGCGGGGGGCGGCACGAGGCGGCTGCGGCGGCCACGGTGGCGAGCCGCATGAGCTGTGCACCGGCCGGCCGGGAGGCGCTGCTGAGCGAGGAGCTGTTGGAGCCGCTTGTGCGGCTGCTGGCAGCCGGTGAGCATGGGGCGTGTGCCGTGGGCTGGGGGAAGAAAGTATAATTGCTTCCAAGGTGCTACCCCACCACTCCACCGTCCACCCCACAAAGCGCTTTTTCCCTTTTGCAGTACTCATTGCGCACCTGCCTCAATACCCTGTGGTGCAACCTCCCCAGGCGACGACACTGCACGTGCCGCCGCCGCCAGCGCGCTGTGCCACCTGGCCGTGCCCGCGTCGCTGCCGCTGCCGCCCTGCCCCGCGCTGCCTGCCGGAGGCAGCGTGCGGCCCAAGCTGCTGCTGGTGCGCGCCGGGGCGGTGCCAGCGCTGCTGGACGTGCTGCGGGGAGGCGCAGGCGCAGTTGCAGGGGAGGGCGCGCAGCCCAGGGGCGGCGCAGGCAAGGGCAAGGGTGAGGCGCCCCCGCCCTCCGGCGCGGTGCAGCAGCAGGCGGCGGAGGCGCTGGAGTGCTTGGCTGGCGGCGAGGAGGGCGTCAAGGCCATCAGGTGGGCACAGGACGACAGGAGCACTGGATACAGGACGGTGTGGGGCTTGTCTGCCGGCGTGCATGCTGAGGCGTCTCACTCGCCGCGAGCCCTTTGGGCATATATTGAGACCTTGTAACGTTATTTAGGGTCAGAACAGTTAGGGTACCAGTTGGGTGACACCTGGCTGCTGGCCCGCAGGTCCGCCGGCGGCGTGGATGTGCTCAAGGAGGTGGTGGCACGTGGCAAGCGTCGGCAGGTGCTGGAGGCGGCGGCAAGGGCGGCGGCAAACACGCTCACGGCCGTCCTGTCCGCATGAGGGCATGACGGGGTTCACCGTCCTGCGTCCTCCACGGGGCTTCCCCACACCTGCTTACCCCGCTCCGTAGCACGTGCATTATAGCAACACCGTTCGCCGAGCGTATTCTGTAATCTGTTGAATGTACGTTCCGGCCTACACCCCGTGCAAATAGACCTCGCACTCACTTGACCGTTGCAAGGTTTACATGGGGTCAACTTCCGTTGCAGCAATCCAGCAGACAGCCTGCTGCCATGTACTCTGGGCAGCCATCAGCCACGTGCCGGTGCGCAGACCACCAGTGCCAGACATGCAGGGCCCTACATTGCACACGCGTGCTCGCAAAGGGCATTAGGCAGCAGCCAGTTACTCAGGGCGAAAACGGACTGCTCACTGCCTAACCATATGGCAGTGCTCACGTGGCCACCGGTCAGATACCGTAAAAGGGCACCGCTACTGTTAGCTTCACAGTGTGCATCAAGGCACCAACGAAACATGAGCGCCGCTGTCATCCTGCGAGGTGACTGCGCCACAGCCGCCGTCACCACACGCCAACAAGCCGCAAGGCCCAAAGGGCGGGTGGGAAGTCCAACAAGCCTCCAAGCCGACCGGCATGGTATGCAAGCCTGCGCTCGAGTGGCCCTGCCAGATCGGCTCGCTGCACTCCCGTCATCGCCGGCGCCCTTTCCACTCTAAAACAGCAGGCCCCTGCAAGTTTCACGGGCAGCACTCCGCCAGCGGCCCTGCCTCCGTCCCCATGGGTCCACCCCAGTGTTTTTCTTTTCAAACCACGCATCTTCTCATCCATTCTCCAAACCGGAAT
>VFQN01008284.1_pt1 | contig 10600 bp, 18 predicted proteins | sample 3512371 | NCBI WGS metagenome assembly VFQN01 (sample SAMN10412370, study PRJNA504923) | tailings metagenome | isolation source: Replicate 2 from Balatoc abandoned mine | place: Philippines: Itogon, Benguet | collected 2017-08-28 | reverse complement strand
ACAACACTTCCCAACCCCTTCATCTCACCCCGCGCCCCCCCCCCCCCCCCCCCCCCGCCCCCTCCCCACTGACTGCGCTCTTCACAGGCCGACTGTTTCCTTTTGCCACTTTGCCGCTCTGTGGTGACCCTCCCTCCCCACACGCACCTTCCTCAGGTTTGCGTCCACATCCAGCCCCAGCAGCGAGGCCCTCCCCACCACTCCCATACACGCGCACCAGACATACCTAACCCACACAACCCCGTTAACCCACGCACGCACACGCACCTTCCTCAGGTTTGCGTCCACATCCAGCCCCAGCAGCGAGGGCCTCCCCACCACTCCCATACACGCGCACCAGACAGCCCTAACCCACACAACCCCGTTAACCCACGCACCCACATGCACCTACCTCAGGTTTGCGTCCACGTCCAGCCCCAGCAGCGAGGGCCTCCCCACCACTCCCAGAAACACGCACCAGATAACCCTAACCCACAAAACCCCCTTTAACCCACACGCATCCACCTACCTTCCTCAGGTTTGCATCCACGTCCAACCCCAGCAGGGAGGGCCTCCCGATCACCGCCGCCGCCACGTCTGTCACGACGATCTCCACCATGTAGGACCAGAAGGGCTCCAGGCGCTCAGCCACGGAGTAGGACAGCACGGGCGGGTGCGCGGCAATCACCTGGAGGAGCAGGAGGGCAAGGAGGGGTGGTGGTCGTGAGTGTGTGGTAAGCAGCAGGGGGTGGGAAAGGGGAGATAATACCATGGAGAGGCGTGCCCCTATGGCCCCACATGGTTTCCTGCCCTCCATCCCTTTTGCGTTGCGTTGGTGTGTGCAGGCGCCGCATGACCCTCCCCCCATGGGACCCGCTTGCCCGTAGGACCTTGGGAACCTCTGGGCCCTAGGTCCTGTCGCCTTTTACGGAGTCCACTCCATCCATGGCGCCCAGCCCACGCCTACACCCTTACCTGCACCCCTTACTCAACCTGCCCTAATGCTTTCCTGCCCCACCTGAACCACGTCCCCAGCTTCAACCACCCTGGTCACGGCCCGTGGTACCCATACGGTGACTCCTTCACACGCTTTCCTGGCGTTTCACGTGTACCTCCTTGACCATGTCCCCTCCCGGACCCACCACGGACCACGCTCCCTACCCATCCCTCCCTAGTCCTACCCAGTCTTAACCCACCTTGACCACGTCCCCCACCGACACCCCCTTGGCCAGCAGGAACTCCACCACAGGCCGCATGTCAGCATCAACGTCCAGCTTGCGGGCCTACGGGAGCAGGACAGGATTACGGATAGGACAGTACTAAGAAGGGCAGTAGCAACTTGGGTCCAGCAGGCCTGAAAGGGCGACGGTGGAGTGAGACTGGGAGAGGCACACTATCGCAGCAGCTGAGAGCTTCAAAGGGCCATACAAGCAGAGCACTTTACACTAGGCTAAGGTGCCGAATGTTTCCCGGAAGCCTGGCAGCTGAATCCTTGAACAGCCCTTTGAGAGTGCAGCGTCCTTCTTACTGTGCAGCCAACCGCACTCTGCTTGCACAGCTCCTGTTCCCCGTCCCCAAGCCCTGTTCCCCGGCCCCCAGCTCACGCTAGCATTCTTGGTCCTGCGTCCGTCCCCGTACGACAGGAACAGGGAGTTCTCGTTCATGGCGATGTCCAGCACACGTGCCACCTCGGCCTGGTTGGTGAAGCCGATGCTCTGCGGTGGGGAGCGGTTGGCGGTTGGCGATTAGCGCGGGCATGGGGTAAGGGGGGCACGTGCAGGTGGGCGAGGGAGACAGAAGGCAGTGAGGCTCAACATAACCCTTGCAGCGTTTGTGCGGCGGCCTTTTTCAGGTGCTGTCCTACTAATATGCCAGCATCGGATCTATATGCAACCCAGGTCGACCATGTGTCGACCTTGTATGCTCTCCAGGGCCAACAGGTCGGAGGGCGCCTCTCAAACCAAGCAGCCCGCCGCCACATGCCCACAGCCGCCGAGCAGCACCAGCTACAGCATGCACACTGTGTGCCTCGCAGGCTCCACCCAACCGCTACACTCCGCACGGGGTCCTGCCCATCAGGCTGCTCCTAACGTGATCATCCCCGTAGGAAGGCCTGCCCTCCGCCAGGTAGGCTGGTTCCAGTGCCACTGCCAATTACCCCAGTGCAGTCCAAATTGTACACATTGACGTAGCATTCACCCTGAGGAAGGCCGCCCCTGCCATGTAGGCTGGGTCCAGTGCCCCTGCCAATCACCCAACTGCAGTTCACTTTGCCATACACACATTGGCCCAGCACGCACCCGCAGGAAGGCTGCTCCCGCCAGGTAGGCTGGGTCCACCGTGGGCTTGGCGGCGGCGCCGGCCAGGCCTGTGGGAGACACGTGGGGGTGCGAGTTGTTGGGTTGGTGAAGTGTTGGTTACTTGGTGGGATAAAGCTTGGATGGGCGGATGGAGAGACTGCAGGGTGGCTGGTGCAGCAATGCCGCGGGCACACTGCGCGGGGGTTACATTCAACGGCCCGTGGGACCCGTTGGCCGGTGGGTGGGGAGGGATAGCGCGTACGGGGGATGGACCGGAATTGATGAGCGTCCGGTCGAGAGCATGCGCACCGGGGTCCTGCGCTAGCAGCCCGTCGCAACGGGCAACGGGCTGCGCTGGGGCATGGGCACACGTATCACCATGCCGGGCACAGAGCCGAGCACCACAGGCCGTGCCCGACAGGATAGAAACCCTAGCCCGCCCGATTGACTCGGTACCCGCGCGTGCCACAGGTTTTAAAACAGCCCCATCCTCAAATGACACAGCCTTTCCCGTTACAAATGGCGCCCGTGTGACCCGCAGCTGCGGGGGTGCGCATCCTGCAATTGCCTGCGCACGTGCGGAGCTGTCCCTGCTGGTCTTGATATCAGCCTACGGTATTTGTAGGACGGCCCAGCGTTGCGTATGGGTCGTGCTTGTCACGCTATACCGACATCTGGCCAACGCGACAAAGAGGACTTCCCTGACCGAAGGGTGCCCTCCAGTCCTGTACCCCTGTCCGCAACACCCTCCCCTGGTTGCCTTGCGACCTCAAACGCCCTCGACAAGCGCTACACCCGCCCCACCTGCGCGCAGCTGCCCCACGGCCTCCTTCACGCCCACTTTCCCGCTCGCGTATACAATGGCTGTTGGCCGGCGCCCAGACACGCATCTGGGTTGGCGTGGCAGCATGCCGCCCATCGACTTATGAGTTAGCCTCATTGCAAGCGCACCGGGTCCCATCTTTCAGAAACACCGGTATGGGTTTAAATTAGCGCTAGCCTGATGCCCAGCCCGTCAGCGGGTTGCCGAGGCCAAAGCGAGCAGCGAAATGGTTGTTGAGACCTGGGCGGCTTGGCTTCTGGAGTCCCTCCTACTGAGCATGTAAAGCCAACTACAACTAGTAAGGTTCACCTCCTGCTGGAACATCCTGTCCTGGCTGCCCTGGGCTCCGAAGCCCCATGCGGTCGTTGGAGGCATGCTAGGGCCGGGCTGACCTGGAACCCTGACTGAGAACCTGCCGTTGAAGAAAGGCCCCGCGTGTTGACGGGGCTGTCAATTTTACCCCATAGTACCAACTGTCTCACTTGAGCTGGTGTTCGCCCAGCTAATTTCTTGCCCCTGAGGGGCCCTTTCGGAAAGGCTTCACGAAAATGGCGCTATCACGGACATCAAAGCTGCTGCAATACATCAACTTCCGTAAGTGCCGGCGGGCCGCGACAGCATGTTCCAGTCACAGCTGAGGCCCCACTGAGGCAGCCCTTCTCAACCCTGCGTTCCTGGCACACAGGCATGCGAGTGACCCTTGTGGACAGCCGACAGATTGTTGGCAGGTGAGGAGTCTTACTCTGCGGCGGCGATCCCTGCTGCCTGGCTCGCTCCTGTGGTCAACCTGGCATAAACATTATGCTGCAGGTTCATGGCTTTTGATCGGCACATGAACCTGGTCCTCGGCGACTCGGAGGAGTTCCGCCGGCTCCCGCCCAAGAAGGGCAAGTCGGATGAGGAGGTAGGCGTTCTCTCTTCTGCATGCAAGCAATATGGCATATTGTTTGTGCCGCTAACAAAGCCCTCAACATTGCGCAGCGTGAGGAGAGGCGCGTGCTTGGCCTGGTGCTGCTTCGTGGCGAGGAGATCGTGTCTCTGACCATCGAGGGACCGCCGCCGAACGATGAGATGCGGACAGAACGAAGTGCAGCGGGAGCGGTGGGTATACATGCGTAGAAGGGAAGGGGGGCTGTAGGCTGCGCGGAGCCGCTGTGGCATGCGTAATACGTGGGGAGGGGGCCATGACCGAAAGGGTGTAGGGTGTCACGATGTGGCGACCCGTATGCATTTTCTCGGCCCTTCCCTCGGTGCCTTGCTGATTCTTAAAAACGCGTAGCATCGCAGGGCCCGTATTCTTGGGCCGTAGCATGGCGTAACACGGAGGGCCATGTGACCCTGCAGGGAGGACCTGGCGTTGGGAGAGCTGTGGGGCGTGGAATGCCGGTAGCTGCTCCTGGGCAAGCACCTGCGGTGAGTCGCAGCTGCTGTTTGCTCTAGCAACTTACGCTAACTTATCAGGTCACCTGGTGATTCCGAACTTGCGCTGCGCACGCTGTCGTACGGATAAATGTTGGGGGGGGGGGCACTGTCAGCGCCGCACTGCTGAGCCCGACTGCGCACAGGGCCGCCATCCCAGCACTCTCTCCGGACCAGCAAAATGCACACCGCTGTCTGGCAGCTGTGGTAGTTGCAGTCAAGGGCACTCTCTTGCCTTGGGCGCGCGACGGATGCCACGCTACGCTCCGTGGCGGGACGCCACGCGACCCTCATGGACCGCAAGAGCATTGGCCAGGATACGGCCTTGTCGGCGCAATCGTATTGACGGAGCTGGTGCCTTTGCGTTGTGTTGCGGTGCAGGGTCTGGCGGGTCCTGCCCGCGGCGTGGGCGGCCCCGCCCCGGGCATGATGATGCCCCGGCCGCAGCTGTCCGCGCCACCGGTGCCGCGGCCAGGGGGTCCCCCGCCGGGCATGCCGCCCCCGCGGCCCGGCATGCCGCCTCCGGGGATGCCGCCGCCGGGCATGCCGCCGCCGCGGCCTGGAAGTGAGTGCGCGCATGGCAGTACGGGACGTAGGGGCCAAGGGTTACATGCGTTCCTACATGCGTTGTTTCCTTATGACGCTGGAAGGGGACCTTGACCTTGCGCTGTCGTCAGAATGTATGGGAGTTTGCGTTTGTCTGGCCGTCGGAAGGCATGCATGCAAAAAGACCGCTGGCCGTCGTAAAACGGCGTACCTGGATGTCACGCACACACCGCGTCGCGCGTGCAGCTTGCGGCACATGACGCTTGACCTGTGCCCGGCTGCCCTATGTGCCGTGCCCACCCGCAGTGCCCCCGCCGGGCATGATGCCCCCGCCCGGCATGCCGCCCCCGGGGATGCCGCCGGGCATGAGGCCTCCAGGAAGTGAGTCCCGCGCCATGCACTGCCAGACGCTAGCTCCGTCCTTTGTGTCGTACACATATCGGTGAAGTGTCACGTCAGTGTGCGAATGGCACAGACGCTGGCGATAGGATGTGTCCACAGTGGTCTGCATGCGCTGAGTTTGGGCCCTCCTTGTCCGTACGGTGCCGTACATAAGAAGCATGGATGAAATGGTCCTCACAACTCGACTAACACACGTCCCCTGGCTGTGCCTGCTGCCTCTTGCAGTGCCCCCGCCGATGATGGGTATGCCCCCGCCGGGCATGCCCCCGCCCCGCCCGGGCATGCCGCCCCCGGGCATGCCTCCTCCGGGGATGCCGCCAGGCATGCCTCCCCCCAGGCCCGGAAGTAAGTGTCTCGCGTTGCGCTCCGACGTGAAACGCGCAGCCGCTGCAGCATTACGGTCGTTGTTGTGCCGTGCATGGCCCTGTGGCCGCATTGTCGCCGCTCGCCGTGCGCTTGCCACTTTCCCGTTGCCCTGCTTGAAGCAACTGCTGCAGCACGTGCCGTCGCCGTGATATCGTACACTGCGCTGAGTCCGGTATGCTATGCCCCTCGTGTGGTAGCCACGCTTGTGACCGGTTGCTTACCTGACCTTTTGCCTTTTTTATGCTGCAGTGCCGCCACCGGGCATGCCGCCCCCGGGGATGCCCCCGCCGGGCATGAGGCCCCCTGGTCAGTGAGCGGGCAGCGGTGGCTTGCGGGTGCAGTGGAGGAATGTGGACGGGCACGCTACTCGGACATGGGCAGACGACTGACTGTTGTTACGACAGGAGCTGGGGTTCCGCCCTGTGCTCCTGGGCGGGGGAAGTGGATGGGCCATGGGTTGGCCCGCTTGATGTGTTGGACGATCAAGGGGTGGTGTTGGGTCGGTGCAGCTGGTTAGGACGCAGCTGCCGAAGGATTGGACGGAAAGGCCGTCAGGTCCCTGCGTGCAACGTGTGAAGTTCGCCCGGTGGTGTTGTCATGTGTGGCTTTTCGTGCATAGGATCTTGGGGGAGCACTGGCTGACTCTCATATCCCGCTGATGTGAATGGTGCTTGGGCTGTAAGGTCGGGATTGTGGTGTAGCAGACGAGCCATGGTGGTGCCAGGCTCGCGCAGTATGCAGGAATTGCGTGGATGCGCTCGGTGGTTAGCCCTGGGCTGGAAGGCCCAAGACATCGGCTCCTGAGTAGTGTAATTGCCTTACTATATCCGCCCCTCTCACATCCGTCGGTCCCACGGGCTCCGTGCTGCTCAGCGGGTGACTGCCGCACAGGCATGGACAGGACTCCCTTGAATCGTTGGATGCATCGGGCGAGTGGCAAGTGCAGGACTGAGGGTCAGGCAGTCAGGACTTTTCAGTTTTTAGCCCGCAGAGAAAGTCAGTCATAACGTATTGCGTGAGTTGAGAGACCGCGCTGAAAAGCAGACCAGAGAACACCAGAGCGCTTCACCAACTGCACGAGAGCGCTCGATCTTGGTATACACTCCTATCCTTTGAGGATTTTGTCGCTGCTCATGCCTAATCGTCGATAGCGGGAGGGCAGTGCCGCGGACGGAGCACAGAGAAATGAGGCTCAAGGTAAAGTCTTGAGCACGCTGCTGCCATAAAAATTGACTGTAAGGAAATTATCTTATTTAATGAACGACTGTACATCAACAACTGCTGGGTCCTAATGCCGAAATGCAGGTGCACATGTCACCAGTAGGCTCGGGTCTCGCAGTAGACGAGACCATAGACCTCTACTGTGGCGAGGGAGAGCAGATCTTGCAGTGGATCGGCTACTCTTCGTGCTCCCGGCTGGCGTACAAGCGAGGTGCGTCGAAAGCGACGCCCGGGGCGTGCTGTCGTGGTGCCGGGTAGCGTTGGGGCCTGAGTTCACAACCCCCAGTGAGCCCACATCACGAAGACACCAGGGCACCCAGGGAACATGGACGGGCTTTGCTATAGTATGCATTCCGCACCAAGGGCCATCGTACGTCTGCCCTTTCCTCTCCAGCCCCGCCAACCTCCCCCCACAATCCACGCGCATGTAGCCGTGTACGTGCTGTTGCCAGTCTGCGTCGGTGTGCAGTTGGGTGGGACGTGAGTTTAGGGAGTCGAGGTAGTACCACTAACCTTGGTGCAGCTTAACTACTGCGGCGTGGCCAGGTTTCTGTAGGATAAATCCTAACGCTTGTGCGTCTGAGGGCAGTAGGGATCAACTTCCCTTAAACAATACCTGGCGATCCGTCTGCCCGTCTGACAGTCCGTATGGGTCAGCCGAGCCAAACCTCCACACAATACTGGGACGCTTGGTTTGAGCCGAGCCCACTCCCCCCACAACCCTGCGGCCCCTCCCTGCCCCAGGCGAGGTGTACGGGCGCTACGTGCCGCAGTCTGTGACCAACAAGGACGGCCAACCGCTGGACATCGACATCGTGGTCAACGAGATATTCAACGACAACGACGAGCTGTACGTGGAGTTTAGTAACGGCCCGGTGCCGTACAGAGTCAGGTGGGCAGCTTGCGGCGCACTGCCCACGGTGCCGTACAACCGTACACGGCGTTAGTGAATTAGTGAAAGCCTCGATGCGGCACCGCACCCCTGCGCACCCACATCACCTGGTCCTGCTAATGATGCAACCCATGAAAAGCGCCTAGCCCCACAATGCGCGCTGCTGGGATCTTTCTCCTGGACCTTCACCCCCAAGCAGAAGTGTTCGGTCCCTCAGCTGAGCTACACACGCGGCCGTTACCCCACACCCAGCTGACTTACCGTCTGTACTACATGCGGCTGCTGCTGCTGCTGCAGGTGGGAGGGGCGGCCGCGCACGCCGCCCTTCCGCTGGGGCGACGGCGCCGAGGTGCTGCCGCCGCACGACACGTGGTTGCGGGAGCTGGACCTCAAGGTGGGTGCCGGTGGTGCATGGTGCAGTGTCCGCAACTCATCTTCACAGAGGAGGCTCTTCACAGCAGAGTTTGATTAGGGACCGGGGGCAGCTGGACCTTTAAGGTGGGTGCCTGCGTGCGTCTGCATTGCGAGCCGGTTCCTCTACTCGTTTAAGTACGGTATGCTACTCGTAGCACCAGGGGTCTGGGGCAGCTGCACCTGGAGGTGGGTGCCGGTGGCCGCCCACGGCAGCCCACGCCAGCTGTACCCCGCCTGTCGCGCGTCCGACAGTAGAGCTCAACATCCAAACTGGTGGCGATCAGCTCAAGAATGTTGGGACAGGAGAGCACAGCCCGGTGGAACGATGTCGCAAAGGGAACTGGCCGTTACCAGGGGATGTGCTCTAATCTCTTTTTCGTCGCCCGCCGTGCCGGTGTGTATGGTGGTCCCCCGCCGTGCGCAGGCTGAGGGCCTGGGTTCGCTGATCGAGCCCGACCTGCTGCGCGCGGACGCCGTGGTGGCTGAGAAGGACCTGGACAAGGTCAAGGCCATTCTGGTGCAGTACGCGGGTGAGGAGGGGGTGGGAGAGGGCGCGGAGGAACGCGGGGAGCAGCGGGCATGTGGGGTAACCGCGGAGCGGCAAAGTGGCAAACAGAAGTAGTCGGCCTGATTAGAGCGAGGTTAGCGGCGGCAGCAGGAAAAAGGAAACAGAATCCCCCGGGGCAACGGGGGGAGGAGGGGACGCGGGGGTTGCGGTACGCGGGTGCGTGGGACGGAGGGGGCGTGGGGCCGCGGAGGACGTGGGGGCGAGGGGGTCAAGAAGGCCTGGGGGTGCAGTACGGAGAGCCACAGGGGGCCTCCGGACCCATAACGCCAGTGAGCGCCTGGGCGCAGAGCTCAGGGCTTAATGCCGGCGGGTGCTTGGGTGCATGGGAAAGGGCTTTGCCAAAGTGGGTGCTTGGGGGTCAGCAGCAGGCATGGGGCCTTGGGGGCTGTGGGTTGCATGCATGCTACTCCTCAGTTGACCGTGCGCTCCTACCGTTCAGCAGCTCACGCCGCGGCTCCACGCCTTGCCCCCATCCTCCCGCCCGCCCGCCCGTCCCTACCTGACCCGACTGTCCTGACAGCCAGCTAACGTTCAATTTACATCCTCCTTCCACCCCGCCCCCCAGGCGCCATCCAGATGCTGTTCCTGCTGCAGTCCGCCGACGGCTCCACCAACGCCACCACTAGCGGCGAGCAGCTGGGCGCACTCACGCTGCCGCAGTTCAGGGCGGCCATGGCCACCGCAAAGGTGGGCGCGCGGGTCCGGGTCCGGGGCCCCGAGCCGAGGATACGGGACCCGTACATTTAGGCGGTCTCAGGATGTTCGGTACTGGCGTTGGCCCGCGTTCGGTATCAGCGCTGCTGATGCTTCAGAGGAGGCTGGCTTCACCCAATTGAACTTCGTCGGGGCCTCTCGCCGGGCCAAGCAGCTCCGCAGTGGGGCTTTCCACCCCCAGTGTCCCTGGCCCTGCATCCACCAGCTCCGGCAGACCTTGATTACTGCACCGCACGTCCATGCCCAGCCCTCGGCAGATGCATCATTATGAGAGCTTCAAGGGGTGCTCGTGTACCTGTGTTTGCGGCCCCCGATCCCCTGCCGTTCCCCCCTCACCCGGTCCCCAATAGACCTCTCCTGTCCGCTTGCCTTCCCACCGCTCAACACACACATCCCCTCCTCTCCCCCCCTGCAGGTCATCACCCCGCGCTTCCCCCCCGAGAAGGTGGACGAGATCTTCACAGGGGTGGCCACCTCGGAGGCAACGCTGGCGCGCAAGGTGCGGCCTGTGCCCAGTACCCACTCCCAATACGCGGTCCGCCTCGCCGCCGCATCTGGCGCAATTGCACCGGATCACCTCCAGCCCACCTGCGTGCTTGTCCTGCTGCACACTGTCCCGCGTTCCCCTAGTCAGAGCCTGCACGGTACTGCCCTGCCTTGCAGGCAGTGCTCGCTTGCAGATCCCCCGGACCTCCCGGCCTGTCCTCTTCCCACTTCCCGCCCTTTGACACGGCCCGCAACTGCCGCCATGTTCCCCCATCCCCCCAGGTTGAGGCCAAGTCGGGTGTGTCCACCTTCGACCTGCTGGACTTCATGCTGGCGCTGGTCACCGTGGCAGCACACAGGTGGGTCGTACGGTTGTTACACTGCTACGCCGCTCCGCAGAGCCGGCTCACAGCACGGAGGCCCTGAAAGGGACCTCAAGGCAAGGGAGCGGCCCCCAATTGGGGCACGCT
>VFQN01008283.1_pt1 | contig 10600 bp, 18 predicted proteins | sample 3512371 | NCBI WGS metagenome assembly VFQN01 (sample SAMN10412370, study PRJNA504923) | tailings metagenome | isolation source: Replicate 2 from Balatoc abandoned mine | place: Philippines: Itogon, Benguet | collected 2017-08-28 | reverse complement strand
GCCTCCTCCTCCCCCCACCTCGCCTCCTCCTCCCCCCACCTCGCCTCCTCGTCCCCTCACCTCGCCTCCTCCTCCCCTCACACCCCTCCCCCCACCTCGTAGTAGTCCTCCCCGAACGCCTCCGCCATCTTGGCGTCCCACGCCTCGGGGTCGAAGTCGCCCTCCAGCACCTCGTCCAGCGCAGACACGCCGGGGGCGGCGGCGCCAGCCACAGTGCGCAGCTTCTCCAGCCTGGGGCGGGGGAGGGCGACAGGGGTTAGACGGGCGTGTGCAGTGCGTCAGACCGCGGTCAATCGGGAAGTCCTGCAGTGCAGTGAGACAGCTGCAAGCTGCCATTGACGAAGTAACCATGTGCAGTGTGAACTGCACGCCTGAGGAGACTGCAAGCCTGGGGAGATCCGACCAGGCAACTGCCCCCACTCGTGCCTTATAGCCCCTCTGCCCGCCGGCCTCCTCAATCCTCCTTCCCTGGCCCACCGCGACCCCACAAGGCGCCCGCCTCGGGCCCCGCCCGCGTCCCCTACCTCCGCGCTCACTTCTCCATCACGACGCCCGACCTCGCCCCCCGCCCCCGTTTCCCCTACCCCCGCGCTCACTTCTCCGCGATCTCGCCCTTTTTGAGGTTTTTGAGCCGCTTCAGCTCCTCGCGCGCCTCCGCCTCCGCCGCCTCCTGCCGCGCCTTCTTGCTCTCGCGGCTGCGCTTGCGCCGGTCGTCGGGCTTGCGCACCGCGCCCTCGATCACACGCGGGTGCGTCATGATGCGGTCCGCGCCCGGCTCCTCGTACCTGCAGATGAAAGACGTACACTTACAGCCTGAGAGCTCGCAGCTTTGCCAGGATTTTTCAGCCAGTGGCTGTGTGGAGAAAGTTGGAGTAGGTTGGCGGGTCCGAGGCGCCGCAACCCCCGCGCTTTTGCACCCGCCCTGCGCCCCTGCGCCCGCCTTGCTGCACACCTCAACGGCTGCACCTGCACCATCCTACCACAAAGCGGGGCCAGCGCGGCACGACCGGCCCCACACACCACACTTCTGGACTAGGGCTAGGGCTGGACTAGGGCCAGGGCTAGGGCTAGGGCTCCTCGTACCTGCAGGTGGAGGTTGATATCTACCAAGGTCACCACTATGGTATGCCAGGCCCTGTCTACAGCGAATGCGCGCGTGAGGGTGATACCAGTACGGTTGCGCGCGCAAGGCGCCCTAAACCCCGACACCACACCAACATAGCACGGGGTCAGCACGGCACGACGGGTCCCTCATACTACGCTTCTGGGCATTCCAAAGAAGCTTTGGATACCCCCTGCAACACACTAACTGCTTACAGAGTGCAACGCTGACCAGGACAGCCCACCTGAAGTTGTACTTGGCCTCGAACACATCCATCTGGCGCAGGTAGCGCTCGTCCTCCTCGTCGTCTACGCCCCGCCCTTCCCCTTCCTCTCCCTCCTTCTCCCCGTCCTCGTCGTCTCCCACCAGCTGGTGGTATCGCGGCACGCGGCGGCCCGCCAGGCCCTCCTCCCCGTCGTCGTCAGAGTCGTCGTCCTTGTCCACCCAGCCCTGGAAGGGGAGGGGACAATATGGGAGGAGTGAGGTAAAGATGCTTCGGGAAGCGCACGAGCAGAGCTGGCGGTTGTCAAGCACGATGGGGTTTCCACGGCACAGACGTGGGGAGTCGCCTTCATACGCCACGCAGCCGTGGAGAAGGAGGGGAAAGGACGGAGGAGACAGGGCAGTACGGTGGATACGGCAATCGGCATACGTGCAGACGGGCGTGGCACTGTGACTTGCCGTGGTTGCAGCGCACAGCCAGGACTGCCAGCGGGCATGGTGACGGCGCCAAGCCGCTGCATGTAGTCAGCGCTGTTGGCATGCGTTACGTAATTGCCATCCCCCCACGGCCAGCCCTGGCGGACTCAGTATAGTCCCCAGTTTAGTTTGGATACCATATATGGCAACGCGCCCCAGCATCCAATGGGCAGGTCGCCAGCAGCCGCACGCTTACCTTATTGACAATGTACTCCTTCAGGAACTTGTCGTCGGGGTTAAGCTGCTCCTCGTCACCGAAGTAGGCGTTGATGAGCTGCGGCAGGGGCAGTGCGGTTGTGCGTTACACACAGAGACATGTGTTGCCAGCGTGTCGGTCAGTCATGGGCAGTCAGCTCCCGCCCCAGCTGCTGACCTGACAGGCCACCTAGGGATCCTGCAGGCCTATCGCCTGCCATTCAGACCTAGCGCTTCGCGAACGCAACACCTCAATACCCCTACCACGCCGCCCAGCGTGTTAACTAGCAATGTACATTTCTCACCCGTCCGCAGTCTACACCTATGCAAGCCAGCGCCCGATCCTTAGCCCATCCTCATCCCATCCGCAACCCATCCACAGCCCGACCCCGTTCCATCCCCATTACATCCACATCTCCGTTCCTGTCCCCATCTCCACCCCCGTTCTTGGCCCCACCTTTCGCCCCAACCCCCGCCTCACCTGCTGAAAGCGGTCGCCGTCTTCCGCGCCCTGCTGCTTCCCCTTCTTCTTCCCCTTCTTGTCCTTCTTAGCCGCCCCCTCCTTGCTGCCCTCCTGGCCCTCCCCCTCCCCCCCATCCCCTGTGCCGCTGGCCCCCTTGGCGCGCGACCGCACACGCAGCACGCCGCCCAGCGCCTCCTGCTCCCCCTCCTCGCCAGCATCCTGCATGGGGCGGAGAGTGCACGACACGTACACTGTCGTACCTTTGCTGTGCAAGTGCTTCAGGCGGGCCGCCTGACTGTGTGTGCGCAGTAGCGTTCGTTTATTGTCGTGCTGCGGCACACGCTGCACGGTGCCTCGATGCCAGCCGCCAAGCCCATCAGGAGTGCTAGCCCCTCTCATACACCACACGACACCCAGGCTCACATCCACGGCGGTGAGGAAGGCCTTCCGCAGCTCCTCCTGCTCCGCGTCGTAGGCCTTGGGGTGCCTGTCCCCGCCCTTGCCCCTGCCCCTGCCGCCCTCCTCCTCGTCGGAGCTGCCCAGCTCGGGGCCGTACTCCAGCGCCTGCGGGGCGTGACAAGTGGGCGCAAGAAGAGGAGCCGTTTAAAGGGGAAGTAGCACCACGGAGCCAGGCGGGCACCATTGGGGCATGGAACCAGCGTCAGGAACCGGCCGCCTACTCATAGTTGCTGGTGGGGCTAGTCAACGTGTGTGGAACGCAACTGCAGGTGCGCCCAACGTAGCCCTGGTCCCCACTCCCCGTTTCCCCCCCGCCACCATTCCCACCTGTTTGGCAATAAGGTCCTTAAGGTACATCGGCTTCTCCTTCTTCGGCTTCGTCTTCACGCCCTCGCCCTCCTCCCCCTCCCCCTCCTCCTGGTCCCTGTTGAAGAATGCCACGTCCTTCTGGTAGATGGCGGGGTCCTTGCGCCGGATGCGCAGCAGCGTGTCGAAGATCTGCGCCTCGGTGTCGCTGGGGATCTCGCCCTCGTCCTGGGGGTAGTAGGGGTGGGGGTTGCACATGCAAATGCAACACAGCACAGAAGTGATGCACCGCAAGAAATACCTAGCGGCGACGTTGCCGCATTCTTTGTGCTCGTCTGGTGCTCGAAGCGCTTAATGCAGTGTCAGGAGCGCCAGCCGGCCGTGCGCGCAACCTAGCTATCCCAGGATTGTGGCAGCACGTGCTCAAGCCACACGCAGGCCAGCGGCGCCGGCGCAAGGGCCACGTGATTTAGACAGGGGAAAGGAAGCTAATGCCTGCGTTGGGTGCCAGCGTTGGGTGCCGAACGCACAAATCCCCGAGCAACCCACAAGCATTAAGTGGTCTCACGGTGCTCCAGGGTAGCGACTGCCAGGTGCTACGCGCTGCAGCAAACCGTTGGCCTAGCCACAGTGTTTCCTGAACCCAGCCCCCCCCCCGTCTGGTGCTGCGCCTGCTGGGGCGTAGTGGGGCAAGCATGGGATAAGCCTGGGTCCCTGGGCCCGGGGTCCACAACTGCGCAACACGCACGGCCCACGTGCCCGGCGCCGGGCGCCCCGTTGCACAACTTACTGCTCCCCGGGTGCCAAAGTGCTGGTTGCCCAAGGGCCGTGTAGGTTTTGCAGCAACACTGAAGCCTGGGCTGCTGCGGCTGCTGTTTTGGTTGCTGCTGTTGCACGCCGCCTGGTTCCACATCGCCACGCGCTGCTGCCCACGCGTAGCGGCGCCTCCGTGAGGCCCCAGCCGACACGTGCGGCCAGGCGCCTCCGCCTGGCCCCCCTGGCCGTACGCCGCTGCGCCAGGAGGCAAGGGCCTTGCCGCAAGGCTCCCTGGGGCAACCTCCGCCATCCATCTCCCACCACAGCTCGCTCAGTGTTCCACCGCCCTACCCCCCAACTCTCCTCTGCACCCCTGCTACCCTGCACCCTTGTTACCCCCTCTTCCTTCGCACCTCCTCCTCGTCATCCTCGCTGTCCGCCTCCTCGTCGCCGTACACTGGGGGCTCCTCGCCAGCGGCAAGCGCAGCCTCACGCGCCATCTGCACGTGAACAGGTGCGTTACGTTGGCACGCGTAAGCGGTGGCGCACGCCGCACAGCTTGCAAGCCGTGTGACAGTCAAGGCGCACGCCACCCGAGCTGTCAGGATAAAACAGTTCTGCGGTTGACAGACGGACTCGCGGCGGCACAGCATCACACGAGGCATGGCAAGATGGGAGTAAGAGCATGGGGGGTGGGGAGACACGCACCGCTGGAGGCGTTTCCCAACCACCCAACCGCCCAACCGCCCAAAAACCCTTCCCCCTTGGTCCTCTTTCCCCACACCCGTCCCACGTGCCCCGCCCCACCTTGCGTGCCAGCTTCTCCGCCTCCTCCGGGTACTTGGCCTGCAGGCGGTGCAGCTCCTCCCGCCGCTTGTTGTGCTGCATAGCAGCAAAAGCGGAGGTACAACACGTGTAAGCGCCCCCCTTGGCCGCCGCGAACCGCCGCCACCGCGAGTGCGTCCACACCGCGCGACAGTACATGGCGACACTCCCATTTGCATTCTGGATATGCAATTGGTTGGGTGGTAGTCAACCCACCTCAAAGCGAGCGGCATACTGCTTGTTTACGCGAATGCCAAGGTTCGCAGGACCGTTGTCTAGGTCTTCCCCTTCGTCATCCAAAAGGGACTTTTTCTTTTTGGTTTCTTGCACCATTTCGGGAGGGCTGCGCTGCAAAGGAAAGGGTGCTTCTTCTCAAAAGCGAAAAGAAAGTCCTAGGTCCAAACTCACGAGTGAAATGTCTTGCCTAGTGCAGTTATAAGTACAATTCAATCCTTTTATCCTTTTGCAGGTACTCGTCTTGCCAGCTGCCCCTACGCAGAGCTGCATGGGATGACTGTTTCACGCGAATGAACTACTTGGGAAGGGGGAAACAAGTAGCGGGTAACCCGCTTGATGACACTACTGTATGGCGATTACTTGCACATAGTCACATGCTAGGTAGTTCGCTGTCGTCCTTCTTCCTGTCCCCTCGCCCATTCGTGCTAGTGTCACTGCAGGGACCGATCTGTTCCAGGACCCTTAGTGCAGCTTATAGATACTGTAGGTGATATGTCGAACGAAGGGGATGCTGCACCTACTGTGCAGCAGCAGGGCGATAGCGGCACGTCCAACCCTCCACCAAACACCACGCCCGAAAGGCCTTCTGACGAGCAGATCCTTAACCAGCAGAACCTGATCAGGTGACTGCATCCTGAGAAGAGTACTGGATAGCCTGGAAGCGCGTATCCTGCATCGCATTGTTCTCCGGGACCCCCATGAGGAGGGGGCACAAACCCCCACCACTGGTTAAGGGAGGATAACGCCCATGACACCTGTGCCTACGTGGGGTAACCTCGCCAGGGCAGAGGAGGCGCAGAAGCATGAGTACGTGGGAAACACAGAGGAGATGGGAGCGCTGAAGCAAGGTGGGAGCCTGAGCGCAGCCAGGTTGCAGAACCCTGGTCCACTCCGCATGTGGAGCAGACCTGGGACAATGCGGGCACCCACCTGTCCAGCAAAGCGCTGCTGCACAAAGCCCTTACACACAGCAACGGCCAGGCGCGAGGGGGAGGTTAAGCGTTCACGACATGTGGGACCAGCGCCCTAGCGCAACCTGTTCCGTGGCCATGCAGGCGGCATTGCAGCCGGGTCCAACCAGTCGTTGAGGCGAAGTTGCTGGGGACTGTGTGACCAGCCCATGCGGCGACGGGGCACACGTCATGCTCTGCGCCTTTTAATGTGTTCGTGGAAGCCACACTGCCCTATTGCTGCGGGCAGGTTGGCCCACGGCAAGCAGCCTGGCGCACGTGGCAGCGACGCATGCACGGTTGCGCTGCCCTGCTCCTACCAGCCAACAGTGCCAGCGACCGTGTCGCCTCACGAATGGGCCCGCCCCCCGCCGCAGAGTACATCAACGGGAACCAGAACTTCGTTGCGAAGATCGACCGGTTAGAGGCGACGTACGGCACCTTCCGCCGCACGCGGGGCGACGGCAACTGCTTCTTCCGGGGCTTCGTCTTCGCCTACCTGGAGGGGCTGCTGCTCAACAGGGACGCGGGGGAGTGCAGCAGGTGTGTTGCGACTGTGTGTCATGTAGCACCCTCGGTCGTGTTGGGCGGCAAAGAGGGTGCTGCACAAGGCAGCATGCGCCCGGCCATGCCCGTACGGAACGGAGGGGAGTTTGGGCCAGCACCGTAGGCAATGATGTAGTATGTGCTGTTACTCCTGCTATAGGCCGCACGCATGCGCATTGTCTCATCCGGGACCAGCCGTGTCGGTGCCTGTCGTGCTTTCCGGCGTAGCCCTTATGCGTTCGCTCCTACTTTTCGCTCGCCATGCAAGCCGGACCATCCTGTGCGTTCCTGTGTCCACAACCTGATATCCATCCGGCAACCCCACTGTTTTAATGCGCAGATTCGTTTCCGTGATTCAGAGCTGGAAGGCACGGCTGCTTGAGGGCGGCTTCCAGGAGCTGGTGTTCGAGGACGGTAGGGCGCGGGGGCGCGGGGGCGGGGGAGGAGGGACTGGGCGAAGGGTAGGGCTGCAGAGGACGCATGGCGGGGCACAGGGCGAAAGGCGGGGCTTACGGGTTTTGACGGAGCGGCAGCAGCACGGCGACCCAGGGTGACCCGGACCTGCAGGGCTGTACGTGTAGTAAGACGGACCATTCCACCAGCGGATGGAGTGGGGCCAGACGGTGGGGCGTACGGGCGGCACGGTGTCCTAAAGCCTTAGCGGCCAGGTTGCTGCGTAGGCTACGTCACATCCAGCTTACCAGTGGCGTTCTCCCTTTTCCTCCTCCTAAACAAGGATACGCTAAACGCCCCTCTTTGGCCCCCCATGCCGTTTTTGCTTCTGCTTGTCAACCCAAATCCTCTTCGCGTGCAGGCGCCAGCGTGTCCGTGCCTCCCTGACGCCTTACACGGTTTCCTCGCGGTTCACGCGTGCCCCCCTTTGGCCCCCAGCCATGGACATCCTGCTGGACCAGGTGGTGCGCCCCGTGGTGGCGCAGCCCGACTCGGACCTGGCGCACGAGCGCCTCATCAGCCTCATGCGGGACGACACCGCCTCCAACATGGTGCGCAGGGGCGGAGATGTCACTACCCAAGGGGAGGGAGGGAGGGGCACAATACGGCGTGGTGGCCCCCACGCCCCCAGACAGGGGGCCGAAGGGCAGCGGGTCACCCGTCATTGTCCGTGTAGGCACGGGGGGCGGGGGCAGGGAAGGATCAGCGTTTTGAAGGAGTGGGCTTGAAACAGCGGGCGACGCATGGCGATGGTGGTCAGGGGCAGGGCAGCCAGGGAAAGGTAGGAGGATGCGTGCCGAGGCCAAAGCCGGTAGGCCCGTGTGCTGTGCACGTGACGTCCTCAGCTGCTACTGCACCTGCCGTGGGCGGCACTGAACTGCAGCGCGGCCATTTGCCCCTGGCGCTGTGTGGCGCCGCACCCAAAGCCACCAGGCTGGGACAGTTGCACCCGAAGCCCGTGTTGTACGGCGGGGTCCATGGTTGCTGTCTTCTCCGCCCTCCCCCCCCCTGAGGGCGGCATGTTCCGCCCCTCCCCCCCCCCCCCCCCCCCCCCCCCCCCCCCGCAGGTGGTGATGCTGCTGCGGCTCATCACATCGTGCGAGGTGCAGCGCAGGGAGGACTTCTTCTTCCCCTTCATCATGGTGCGGGGGGGTTACAGCGGGGACGGGGAACTGGGTTGCGGGCTGTTTGATAAGCTGATGCCGACGCCTGGACGCTTTGCACAGGGGTCAGGGCTGTTGTCCACCAGGCTATCCTGTAACGTCAGGCCCACGTGGTGGCGCACGTTGCAGTCAAAGGATATCGTGCGGCATCGCCCTCAGCCTCCTGCGCTCGAGCCTTGCACCGCTACCGGCGCGACCTGTGCTTACTTCCGCTCGACCTGCCTCCCTCCCCCCGCCGCCCCTGTCGTACGCGCCGCAGGGCATGTACGACGACCCGCCCGCCACCGTGGAGCTGTTCTGCCAGCGCTACGTGGAGCCCATGGGCGAGGAGTCGGACCACGTGCACATCGTGGCAGTCACGGAGGCGCTGCAGGTGGGAAGGGGGCACAAGCAGGTTCAGGGTTGCCAGTAACCAGCTTGTCCGAGGTATAGGTAGGTTTTGGTCGTACATCCGCGGCGTATACGCACAACCACAGTCTTCCTCATTCGCTTACCGCAACTGACTAGGAAACCCTGCAGCGAGGAGGCTGCATCAATACGGTTGGGGATGTTTGAAGTGCGCAGGCGACAGGACGCATGGCAGACGCTATGCATATGGGCAATTGTACCCTATGGCTGCATGACTTGCCATCCAATATGACCAAACTCTGCACGCTGACGTGCCTGCGGGTGATCGAAAGCATGTCCTTCCTTCACCAGTATCACCGCTGGACCACCGCCAGTGGTTGTCAGCATGCCCAGAATCTCGCACATGCTGCTCTACTGCATGCCTCCCGTCTCTACCCCAAATGCCTCACCCTGCTGTATCCCGTCCAGATCCCCGTGCGCGTGGTGTACCTGGACAGCAGCGGCGCCGCGGCGGTTGGGCTAGGGGGCGGCAACGGCCTGGAGGCCTCCATGCACGACTTCGTGCCGGAGGCGTGCCCGCGGGGGGCGACGCCGCGCGTGCACCTGCTGTACCGGCCGGGGCACTACGACGTGCTGTACCCCAGGGCCGGGTAGGGGGCGGAATGGCGTGTGCTAGGGGTGGGGGGCGGGGAAGTAAAGCATTAGTAACGCGGGGCAGGAGAGGGCTATGCCAAGGTGAGGGCTGGGATGCGTTCTTGACAAAACGAGGTGAAGTAAAATTGGTCCGTTGGAGGAGCCATTGTTGCTGTGTAGGGCTCGTGTTGCACGGTGTTGCGGGAAGTTGCGGGCATGTGCAGGTGGACGGGTGACAGCACGAAGGCAAGTGAGCGAACATGAATTGCGTGTTTTCAGTTGCTGTGTGGTTAAACCGCAAGTGGTGCCTTGTTGTCGGGTTCCGTATCACGTCCGTCAGGTCAGGGCACGCGACCGGGCTGTGAAAGGCATGGCAAGCCCCGGCCCGCGAGACGTCGGACATGACAGGGCTTCGGCACCGTACGACCGTGTGCGACGACGGCCGAAGAGATTGGCCGCAACCGGAAATAACAAGCATGTTGTTGAAGCTGGCGCTTGCAGGTGGCCGGGTACGGCCGCGGCCGCTGTGATAGAAGCATTCCCACGGCGCCACCTAAGGCCATTCGCTAGCTGCGGGCGGACAGTTGGCTGCTGAGATGCCTGGCGTATATCCTGTGAAGTGCATGCGCAGATGGGGCCGTTTGTGCCTGAGGTATGCGCATAAGTGGCGGTGGTGTTGATGCGATAGCCGAGGCCATCGCTGCTGCCCTAGCCCCGTACTGCGGTGAGCTGGGGTTTGGACAGGCCCTTGAGCTCCCTTGCTTGCCATGTGGCCCTTCCAGTGACCTAGTTCGGCGCGTTTGGGGCGGCCTGAATTACGAGAACCCAGACACTCAGCTGCATCATGTACGGCCCCCGACGGCGAGGGTATACAACAAAGCCTGTACATTACACGACACACTAGTCGACATGCCGCTAGCTGGTTTTCGCTTGTCGCCCGCGGCAGCGAACAGGACATTACAACAGCCAAAGTCATTCTCAGATGATCTCACGGAGGCGATCGGCGCGCTGGGCTCTGCTGTCCCACCGACCATTGCAGCTGTGATCGAGGACTTCGTCCCGCGGTTGCTGGGCATCCTGTCTAGTGCTTCTCGCGTCAGCCCTGGCGTAACAGAGATGTTCGGGCAGTTGCTTCAGGCGGTGGCTCTGCTGGCCCTCAAGCTGGGGTCAGTGGAGCAGCGCGAGGAGGAGAAAGTGGAGAGCTTCCGCGCCGCTAAGGAGAGCTACGATACGTTTCGGGAAGAGGCCTTAAGCAAGCTTGACCGTGTGCGGCAGCGGGTGCAGAAGGTGGAGCACGACCTATCCTCGCACGTGGCACAGCTTGCTGAGCTGCGCCGGCTTGTCAGCTGCTCGCAGGCAGTTGACGACCGTTTCCTTGTTCTGAAGGGGGTGCGTGAGGAGGACAAGGGGGACATGCAGGTGTGGGGCCAGTGCTCCTACTCGCTTGCGCCAGGTGGTGGGAAGG
>VFQN01008280.1_pt1 | contig 10602 bp, 8 predicted proteins | sample 3512371 | NCBI WGS metagenome assembly VFQN01 (sample SAMN10412370, study PRJNA504923) | tailings metagenome | isolation source: Replicate 2 from Balatoc abandoned mine | place: Philippines: Itogon, Benguet | collected 2017-08-28 | reverse complement strand
AACCCTCCGCGTGGATGTAGCTGATTTCCTTCAGCTTCAATGCACCTTCGAGGGCCAGCGGATAGTTGGTGTCGCGCCCCAGGTAGAGCACGTTCTTCACCTTGGAAAGCTGGCGCGCGACCTTCTCGATCTGCTCGGCGAGCTTCAGCACCTGGCTGGCGATGCGCGGTGTCTCGGAGAGCTGGCGCACCAGCACCTGCTCCTGCTTCGCGTCGATATGGCCGCGGGCACGGGCGGCCTTGACAGCGAGCGAGGCAAGCACGGCGAGCTGGCAGGTGAAGGCCTTGGTCGAGGCGACGCCGATCTCCGGTCCGGCCAGTGTCGGGAAGATCGCGTCGGATTCGCGCGCAATGGTGGATTCGCGCACGTTGACGATCGCGGTGATCGGCACGCCCGCCTTGCGGCAGTAGCGCAGCGAAGCCAGCGTATCGGCCGTTTCGCCCGACTGGGAGATGAACAGAGCGGCGCTGTCGGGCGAGATCGGCATCTCGCGGTAGCGGAACTCCGACGCGACGTCGATGTCGACCGGCAGCCGCGCAAGCCGCTCGAACCAGTATTTGCCGATCAGCCCGGCGAGATAGGCCGTGCCGCAGGCCGAGATCGACAGCCGATCGATCTTCGCGAAGTCGAACGGCAGCTCGATTGGCTTGGCCGAGCCGGTGGTGAAGTCGAGATAGTTGGCGAGCGTGTGGGAGATCACCTCCGGCTGCTCGTGGATCTCCTTCTGCATAAAGTGGTGGAAATTGCCCTTGTCCACCAGAAAGGAGGTGCCCACCGATTGGGTGCGCTTACGCTCCACCGGCGCGCCGGTCATGTCGTGGATCTGCATCTCGTTGCGGCGTACCACCACCCAGTCGCCATCCTCGAGATAGGTGATCGAGTTGGTGAAGGGCGCGAGCGCGATCGCGTCCGAGCCGAGATACATTTCGCCCTCGCCGTGCCCGACTGCCAGCGGCGGGCCGTTGCGGGCGCCGACGATCAGGTCTTCGTCGCCGCGGAACATGATGGCGAGCGCAAACGCACCCTCCAGCCGCTTCAGCGCGGCGAAGGCGGCGTCCTGCGGAGCCTTGCCCCGCGCGAGCTCGCGGGACACCAGATGGGCGACGACCTCGGTGTCGGTCTGCGAAGTGAACTCGTAGCCGTCCTTCTGCAGTTCGGCCTTCAGCTCGGCGAAATTCTCGATGATGCCGTTGTGGACGATCGCAACATCCTTGGAGAAATGCGGATGCGCGTTGACCTCGTTCGGCACGCCATGCGTCGCCCAGCGGGTGTGGCCGATGCCGATCAAACCGTCGAGCGGCTCGGCCTTCAGACGGCGCTCGAGGTTGACCAGCTTGCCCTCGGCGCGGCGGCGTTCGAGCTTGCCGTGCTCGACGGTCGCGACGCCAGCGGAATCATAGCCGCGATATTCGAGCCGCTTGAGTGCCTCCACGATCAACGGCGCGACCGGAGTGCTGCCGACGATGCCCACGATACCGCACATGCAGACCTACCCCTCGATTCGCCCGGAATTCGTCAATGCCCCGCTCATGTAGGCACCGCACGGCCCGGCCGGAAGTCAAACTTGGTTTCAATCCATTGCAGCGGACAGTCGCCGCCATGGCGCCAACATGACAGGATAGCTTTCAGGAAGTCTTACTCGCGGGACTTGCTTTTGAGCGCTGCATAACGCTCCCGCAGCGCCTTGGCGCGGCCGGGCTTCGTCTCCTGCCTCGCACGGCCGAAGGCGAGGCCGTCGTCGGGCACGTTGTCGGTGATCACGCTCCCGGATGCAACATAGGCATTGTCGCCGATCGAGACGGGGGCCACCAGCGCCGAGTTCGAGCCGATGAAGGCCCCTGCCCCGATCCGTGTCAGGTGCTTGTTATAGCCGTCATAGTTGCAGGTGATGGTGCCCGCGCCGATGTTGGCGCCCGCGCCGATCTCGGCGTCGCCGATATAGGTCAGGTGGTTCACCTTGGCGCCCGACCCGACCACCGCCTTCTTGATCTCGACGAAATTGCCGACGCGGGCCTTCTCCTGCAACTCCGCGCCGGGCCGCAGCCGCGCGAACGGCCCGATACTGCTGCCGGTCGCGACCGTGGCGCCTTCGATATGCGAGAAGGCATGGATGGTCACGCCCGACGCGATCTTCGCGCCGGGCCCGAAGACGACGTTCGGTTCGAGGATCGTGTCCGCGCCGATCTCTGTGTCGTGCGACAGGAACACCGTCTCGGGCGCGATCATGGTCACCCCCGACAGCATCGCCTCGCGCCGCGCGCGCTTCTGCCAGATGCCTTCCGCCTCGGCGAGCTCAGCGCGGTTGTTGATGCCGAGCAGGTTCTCGTAGTCGGCCTCCGTGGCGGTGACCTTCAGCCCGCGCGCATTGGCAATCTCGACGATGTCCGTCAGATAATACTCGCCCTTGGCGTTGGCGTTGCCGACCGCATCGAGCAGCGCCAGAGCCTCGCGCCCGTCGATCGCCATCAGCCCGCCATTGCAGAAGCTGATCTTCCTCTCATCCGGCGAACAGTCCTTGTCCTCGCGGATCGCGATCAGCCGACCGTCCTTCTCGATCAGCCGGCCGTAGCCGGCAGGCGTATTAGTGCGGAAGCCGATGACCGCGACCGCATTGCCTTCCGCGACCAGCTTTCGCGCGGCCGCGAGCGGCGCGGCCGCGATCAGAGGCGTGTCGCCGAACATCACCAGCACGTCGTCATAGCCCCGTGCGATCGCCGCGCGGGCAGCGAGCACGGCATGCGCGGTGCCGAGCCGCTCCACCTGCTCGAAGCTCTCCGCCCCCGGCGCAAACGGCGTCACCGCCTTGCGCACCGTCTCGCCGCCACGCCCGACGACGATGGCGACATCCGTGCCGCCCGCCGCGATCGCCGCCTTCGTCACATGCGCGACCATCGGCAGGCCGGCGATCTCGTGCAGCACCTTCGGCATGGCACTCTTCATGCGCGTGCCTTCGCCGGCGGCAAGGATGATCGTCAGGCAGCTTCTCTGGCTCATGAAAGGATCCGCGTTGCGTGTTGATCGGGATTCGGAGCATCTGTATCACCGGCCGACGCTCGCTCCAATGCGAGGCGACAGGAGCGGGCGAACGAATGACCGACGAGACGTCCCGCGCCACCGCGTTCGCGATGCTTGTCATGCTGGCGACGCCGCTTCTGTTCTCGACCAACCTGATCTTCGGCCGCGCGGTGATCGGCGACGTGGCGCCGTTCACCCTCGCCTTCATCCGTTGGGCGCTTGTGGCGCTGGTCCTGGCGCCGTTCCTGCTGCGGGAGCGGCAGATGCTCTTGACGGTAATGACGGCGCGCCCGGGACTGGTCGCAACGCTTTCCTTCCTTGGTATGGTTGTGTGCGGCGCAGGCGTCTACCTGGCGCTCACCAGCACCACCGCGACCAACGGCACGCTGATCATGACCAGCTCGTCCGTGTTCATCATCCTGATCGAGGCAGCCTTCTTCGGCCGCGCGATCGGAGTGCGTGAGGCGATCGGTTCCGCGATCGCCTTTGCCGGCGTGGCCGTCATCGTGCTCAAGGGCGATCTCACCGCCCTGCTGCGGCTCGACTTCCACTGGGGCGACGTTCTGTTCGTCGCCGCTGCCTTCTGCTGGGCGGTCTATTCGATCCTCTACCGCTCTCAAGATCTGCGCGGCGTATCCAATCTCGGCCTCTTCGGCGTTGTCGCGGCGGTCGCGACCCTTATGCTTGCCCCGATCGCTGCCATTGAATTCACGTTCGGCGGCTCGATGCCGGATCAGCCCTCAGACTGGATCTCCATCGCCGGCATCGTTGTCTTCGCCTCGCTGCTGGCTTTTTCGGGTTTCCAGTACGGCGTGCGCGCGCTGGGTGCCTCACTGGCCGGGATATTCATGTATCTGATGCCGCCCTTCGCCGTGACAATGGCCGTGGCCTTCCTCGGCGAGACGTTCCTGCCGTTCCATGCGGCCGGGATCGCGCTGGTGATGGGCGGTGTGATCCTCGCGACCTTCCCGTCGCGAACGAAGAAGGCTCAGCCGAGCGTGCCGAGCGCCGGGAACGTCTCCAGCAGCCAGTAGGATGCCTTCTGGATCCCGCCGGTGAGGAACAGCACGCCGGCGATGACCAGCAGCGCGCCCATCACCTTCTCCACCCGGCCGAGATGCGCGCGGAAGCGGGAGGCAAAGCGCATGAACGCACCTGAGAACAGAGCCGCGACGATAAAGGGGATGCCGAGCCCGGCCGAATAGGCCGCGAGCAGCACCGCGCCGTCGGCCACCGTGTCGCGCCCGCCGGCGAGCGTTAGGATCGGCCCAAGCACCGGTCCGATGCAGGGCGTCCAGCCGAAGGCGAAGGCAAGTCCCATCACATAGGCGGCGGTCATGCTCGCCGGTTGTCCGCCGGCCTGGAATCGGGCCTCGCGCGACAGGAAGGGGATGCGCACGACGCCGAGGAAATTCAGCCCCATCAGGATGATGGCGAGCCCCGCCGCCATGGCGAGCGGCTGCTGCCAGACACGCAGTAGCTGGCCGATGGACGAAGCGCCGGCTCCCAATGCGACGAAGACTGTGGAGAAGCCGAGCACGAAGGCGAGCGAAGCAGAGAGCAGCGCGGTCCGGTTGGCCGTGGCAGTGGCCGTCCCGTCCGGATTGCGGAACTCCTCGACCGACACGCCCGCCATGTAACACAGGTAAGGCGGCACCAGCGGCAGCACGCAGGGCGAGAGGAACGACAAGGCCCCTGCCCCCGCCGCGCTCAGATACCCAATATCGATCGCCACGCCGCCTGCCCGCCTTCGAATGCAAATAACGGCCGGGATATAGCGCCCCGCCCCGTCACGCGCCATTCACCTTGGCGTGGCGAAGGGACGCTGGAGCCCCGATCCTGGAGCCTCTCTCTAGCCCGAAGGTCAAAACGATGGTGAGCGCGATGGGACTCGAACCCATGACCTACAGATTAAAAGTCCGTTGCTCTACCAGCTGAGCTACGCGCCCGTCGGGTGGCGCGAAGGCCCCTCGAAAGTGCGGCGGAACATAGGGATGGCGCCCAGCGCGGTCAACCCGGAATCCGGGCGATTTCCGCGGCTTCCGAAGCCGTAGGAACTTCTCGTCATGTCGCTCGTTGATCGCGATTGCAGCTTCTTTCGGAGGGATACGACGTGAGCAAGACCATTTCAGCGAAAAAGCCGTCCGTGGCAAAGCCGCTCGAAGCCAGGACGGGCGCCGGCGCCGCGATTGCCGAGCGATCGAAAGACGCCAAGTCCGCGGTGCCTGGAAAGAAGTCGCCGCCGAAACAGGCCAAGGCCGCCGGCGGGCCCAAGACGGCGAAGCCGTCCAGCGCGGCCAAGCCTGCCGCCTCGGCGAAATCGCCGAAGGCAGCTTCCAAGCCCGCGGGCAAGGTCGCAACCAAGCCAGCGACGAAGGGCGCCAGGAGTTCCGGTGGAGCCACCGCGAAAGTTGCGAATCGCAAGGGTACGGCGAGCACCCTGGTCGCGGGCGCCAGCAATATGGCGAGCGGCTTGGCCTCGATTGCCGGCAGCGTCGCCGGCGCGGTTGCCGGGGTCGTGGCGGGTCGCAGCCGCGGATCACGCAAGAGCGGCAAGGCCGGACAGGAATAAATCGCGAAGGGCGGAACCCTTTGCCGTCCGGCACGTTGTGGGGGGCGTGACGGGCTGTCCCCCACCCCAAGGCCCGTCCCGTCCCAACTGAGAGCCGGTCGTCAGACCGGCTTTCTTTTTATGCCAGGGCGGCGTTTGCCCCGGCGCGGACATATTTGCAGTGGAACCAACGCTCACAGACGCGCGTTCAGCGCGCAAAGGGACATCCTCGTTCGAACCCAGGAGGTTATCATGAAAAGGCTTGCGAGCATTCTCAGTGCAGCGGCCATGTCCGCCGCGATGGCGGTTACGTCGTTCGCGCCGGCGAATGCGGCTCCGCTGCCGGCACCCCGGATTGCGGCCGATAATGGCGTGATCAACGTGCAGAATCAGTCCGTCTATGAATGGGGCGGCCGTCGCTCGGGCGGCGATCGCTACTGGGGCGGCAACCGCCGCGAGCGCGGTGATCGTCACTGGCGCGGCGATGGACCGCGGCATGGCTGGCACGGCGGCGGCTACTACTACAACGGCTATCGCGGATACCGTCACCGCCGCCACGGCTATCGCTATCACGATGGCTGGTGGTTCCCGGCCGGCGCGTTCATCGCCGGTGCCATCATCGGCAATGCGATCAACTCGGCTCCCCCGCCTCCCCCGCGCTATTATCGCGGCGGCGGCAGCGCCCATGTGGCCTGGTGCTACAACCGCTACCGGTCGTATCGCGAGTGGGACAACACGTTCCAGCCCTACCACGGCCCGCGCCAGCAGTGCTATTCGCCCTACAGCTGATAGCTGAGCGTTTACGGCATGGTGAAAAGCCCCGCGCCGCAAGGCGCGGGGTTTTGCTTTGCTAGCGGCTGAGCGTGCGCGAGACCGCGTCGTGCCAGCCGGCGACCTTGCGCTTGCGGGTCGTGGCGTCCATCGCCGGCTCGAAGCGGTGATCGAGTGCCCAGCGCTTCGCGAAGGCCTTTTCCTTCGGCCACACGCCCGCGCGCGATCCCGCCAGCCACGCCGCCCCGAGCGCCGTCGTCTCCAGGATCTTCGGCCGGTCGACCGGCACATCCAGGATGTCGGCGAGCCGCTGCATGGTCCAGTCGGAGGCGACCATGCCTCCGTCAACCCTGAGCACGGTCTTCGCCGCGGCGCCCTTCCAGTCCCGCTTCATCGCCGAGAGCAGGTCCGACGTCTGGTAGGCCACTGATTCGAGGGCAGCGCGGGCGAACTCGGCCGGGCCCGAATTGCGGGTCAGGCCGAACATCGCGCCGCGCGCGTTCGCGTCCCAATGCGGCGCGCCGAGCCCGACGAAGGCCGGCACGAGATAGACCTCCTGGGTGTCGTCCGCCTTGGCGGCGAGAACCCCGGAATGCTCGGATTTCTGGATCACCTTCAGCGAATCGCGCAACCACTGCACGGCAGCGCCCGCGATAAAGATCGATCCCTCCAGCGCATAGGTGGTTTTGCCGTCGAGCCGGTAGGCTATCGTGGTGAGAAGCCGGTTCTTCGAGCGGACGATCTGCGGGCCGGTGTTGAGGATGGCGAAGCAGCCGGTACCGTAGGTCGACTTCATCATGCCCGGCTCGAAGCAGGCCTGGCCTATGGTTGCCGCCTGCTGGTCGCCGGCGACGCCGAGGATCGGGATCTCTCCGCCGAGCAACGCTTTCTCCGTCCGGCCGTAGTCGTCGGCGCAGTCCCTGACGTCGGCGAGCAGCGCGCGCGGCACCCGCAGCAGCTTCAGAAGCTCGTCGTCCCATTCGTTGGTCGAGATGTTGTAGAGAAGCGTGCGCGAGGCGTTCGTCGCATCGGTCGCGTGGACCTTGCCCCCGGTCAGCCGCCAGATCAGGAAGGTGTCGATCGTGCCGGCCAGAAGCTCGCCTTTTTCGGCGCGCCGGCGTGCGCCTTTCACCTTGTCCAGGATCCAGGCGATCTTGGTGCCGGAGAAGTAGGGGTCGAGCAGCAGCCCGGTCTTGGCGGAAACGCGGCGCTCGTGGCCGGCCTTCTTCAGCCTGGCGCAGACCGGCGCAGTGCGGCGGTCCTGCCAAACGATCGCGTTGTGGATCGGCTTTCCTGTCGCCTTGTCCCAGACGACCACGGTCTCGCGCTGATTGGTGATGCCGATCGCCGAGATGTCCGCCGCCTTCAGCTTCGCCTTCTTCAGGGCCTCGCGCAGGGTGGTGACAACGGAAGACCAGATCTCCTCCGGATCGTGCTCGACCCAGCCTGACGCAGGGTAGATCTGCGTGAATTCCTTCTGGGCGACCGCGACGATCTTGATCTCGCCGTCGAAGACGATCGTGCGGCTCGACGTCGTGCCCTGGTCGATCGCAAGGACGTAGCCGCTCATGTCGGCCTCGTCGCGATCTGCGCGGCCGTCGGCCGCGTCGGATATTTCATCTTCTCCTCCCAACGCATTCGCGCCCCGTGGAAAGGGCATCTTCCGGCGAGACCCATTCGCCGAAAGGAAATGTTTCGAACCTCATTCGAATGTCAAACGAAATCGGCACTCATGCCGAGGTCTCGATCAGCTCGACCTCGGCTTCGGCCAGGATCCGCCGGACCGAAGGGATGTCGCAGCGGTCGGTGATGAAGGTGTTGACCTGTTTGAGATGGCCGATCCGCACCGGCGCGGTGCGTTCGAATTTGGTCCGGTCGGCGACGAGGATGACATGGCGCGTGTTGGCGATGATCGCCTGCGCCACCTTCACCTCGCGATAGTCGAAGTCGAGCAGCGCGCCGTCATGGTCGATCGCCGAGACGCCGATGACGGCGTAGTCGACCTTGAACTGGCGGATGAAGTCCACCGCCGCCTCGCCGACGATGCCGCCGTCGGAGCCACGTACGACGCCGCCGGCGATCACCACCTCGATCGAGGGATAGACCCGCATCCTGTTCGCGACATTGATGTTGTTGGTGATCACCATCAGGCCCTTGTGGTCCAGCAGCGCCTTTGACACCGCCTCCGTCGTGGTGCCGATGTTGACGAAGAGCGACGCGTTGTCGGGGATCAGCCGCGCCGCTGCCTTGCCGATTGCGTCCTTCTCGTCGGCGGCGATCTTGCGCCGCGCCTCGTACTGCAGGTTCTCGATGCCCGACGGAAACAGCGCCCCGCCATGGATGCGCGTCAGCAGCCGCTGGTCGCAGAGGTCGTTCAGGTCCTTGCGGATCGTCTGCGGCGTGACCTGGAAATGCGCCGCGAGATCCTCGACCAGCACTCTGCCCTTGTCCTTGGCGAGCTGGATGATTTCGGAGTGGCGCGGGGTGAGCAGCAAGATTTCCTCCCGTTTTCGTTTTGCCGCAGGTTAGCGTAAAGCGAAAATCGCGGAAAGCCTCAGCCGGACAATTCGCTCGCGATCTCGCGGATCACGTCGAAGGCCGTGTCCGCATCCTCTTCGCGCATGTCGAACTGGCCCGCCTGGAAGCGGATCGCCACCATGCCGTCCACCCTGGTCTGCGTGAGATAGATGCGGCCATCGTCGTTGATGCGGCGCACGAGCTCGTAATTGTGCGCGTCGATATCGTCGCCGGCTGCCGGCAGATGGCGGAAGGTGAACAGCGACAGCATCGGCGGCGTCACGATCTCGAAGCCTGGCTCCGCGGCCAGCCGGTTGGCGACCTTGCGCGACCAGGCGACATGATTGCGAATCATCCCGCGCAGATGTTCCAGCCCGTAGGCGCGCAGCAGGAACCACAGCTTCAACGCGCGGAAGCGGCGACCTAGCGGCACCGACCATTCGGAATAGTTGATGATGCCGTCGGCGCCGTGCGTCTTGAGGAATTCGGGCTGGATGGCAAGCGTGCGCACCAGATCGCCAGGATTGGCGATGAACTGCACCGAGCAGTCGAATTGCGCGCCCAGCCATTTGTGCGGATTGAAGACGACCGAATCCGCGCCTTCCACACCGGCCCACAGATGCCGGAATTCCGGGCAGATCATGGCGGAACCCGCCCAGGCGGCGTCGACATGGACGTAGAGGTCGTGCCGCCGCGCTACCTCGACCACGCCCGCGACATCGTCGGTCCCGCCGACGCTGGTGCCGCCCACCGAGGCGATGATGCCGGCGGGAAGATAGCCGGCGTCGCGATCGCTGCGGATCGCCGCGTCCAGCGCGCCGACATCCATCGAGCGGTTCGGCCCCTGCACCGGAATCCGCACGAGATTGTCCTGGCCGATGCCCGATACCCAGATCGCCCGGTCGATCGAGGTGTGCACCTCGCCCGAGCAATAGATACGCAGCGTTGGCTGGCCGGGCAGGCCTTCGACGTTGCCCTTCCAGTCCAGCGCCCGCTCACGCATCACCAGCACGGCGTTCAGCGTGGCGGAGGAGGCCGAATCCTGGATGACGCCGATGAAGCGGTCCGGCAGGTCGAGCGCCTGGCGCAGCCAGTCGACGACCCGCGTCTCCATCTCGGTCGCGGCCGGCGAGGTCTGCCAGAGCATGCATTGCGCCGCCATCGCCGTGACGAGGTATTCGGCCACCACCGAGGCGGGCGCGGCATTGGCCGGGAAATAGGCGAAGAAGCGCGGATGCTGCCAGTGCGTCATGCCGGGCACGACGATCCGCTCGAAGTCGGCGAAGATCGCCTCCATCGGCTCACCCGCCTCCGGCGCCATCGGCTCGAGCTGTGCTGCGATGTCGCCTGGCTTCGTCTGCGCCCGGACCGGCAGGTCGCGAAGTCTCGCCCTGTAGTCCGCGCCCCATTCGGCGGCCTTGGACGACCAGTCGCGAAACTCGTTGTCCTTCACGGCGTCATCCCATCGGAAAGTCGGGCAGGTTCTTGAACGCGGCCTTCAGGGCGCTTGACCAGCCGTCGGATACGGTGCGGTAGTAAGGGTCGTCGCCGGTGATCCGCTTTTGGAAGCCGACGCGCAGCGTGTCCTTCTCGTAGAACAGCATGTCGAGTGGCAGGCCGACCGACAGGTTCGACTTCAGCGTTGAATCGAAGGACACCATCAGAAGCTTCGCCGTCTCCTCGAAGCTCATCGCCGGGTCGTAGGCGCGCACGATGATCGGCCGGCCGTATTTGGTCTCGCCGATCTT
>VFQN01008279.1_pt1 | contig 10604 bp, 7 predicted proteins | sample 3512371 | NCBI WGS metagenome assembly VFQN01 (sample SAMN10412370, study PRJNA504923) | tailings metagenome | isolation source: Replicate 2 from Balatoc abandoned mine | place: Philippines: Itogon, Benguet | collected 2017-08-28 | reverse complement strand
CGATTCGAAGCACGAAGAGTCACAACAAGATCAAGTCCGAGGCGAGACAAGCGCCATCATCGTCTTCTATTGGTGCATTGAAGGACATCACCTATGAGATGATCCGACAAGAAGTTCTCAAGTATAAGCAGAATGCAATGAAAGTCGAGGAGGTTACTGGAGATGGGTTGATCGAAGTAAAGGAACCTCTTGATGGGGCTGTGGCACGATAATAGCTATCTTGTTCGGATTATTCGCCTATCAGTTTCTCGTCCTCTCGAAGGCATTAGCATATCTATGAATGAAATTGAAATACTTCTGCGTTTTCTTCTTCTTTCTGCTTGTTTTCGTTTTGTCTATCGATATGAAGTTTTTGGTTCTTTGAGTTCATCATCTAATTTTCTAAATTTTCTACTGACATCTTCTGCACCTCATCTTGAAGCGTCTCATAGACTGATGAAATCCTACACAACGCTGAATAAAATAGAATTGATTGTCGATATTTTACAAACAAATATATCAACTATTTTTATTCATCTTTAGGGAGAATAGGAAGTTATCAATGAACATAAATTAACATCAAGACAATGTGCCACTCAGCACTTTTATAAAAGTAAATCAAATCATATCCGATTTGACAAAAAATATTATTTTTGGGCAAGATCTTAGTCTAACATCAGAGATAAAGGTGATCAGAGGTTTCCTCGTTAATTTGATGCTCTGCGAGGTTTCTTAGCAATCTGTCTGACTTCTTCATCTTCGCTGAGAACCCAACACAAAATCATCGGAATCAACGCTAAACTCCAATGCTCACCACACACTGGCGCAAGGGTGTTTCTGTAGTCCAAGAGTCTCAGCATTCGGCCAGTCCATTGCAAAACCGATCTCAAGGTTGTGCTCCTCAACGTAACTATCACACTGACGACACAGAAACAGGCCATTCATTCATCATTCATCTCATAACTAGAAGTTACCAGCTGAACGGTTGTCTATACGATCGAACGATCGTCCCAGTAATATTCGGTGTTTCGAGTTTTCGTATTAGCCGTTAATGGAAGCTAGGGGAATTATTTCTTTATTTTCAGTTAATTATATTGATTGTGTGTTGATTGTCGTTCTCTTGGATCAACATAGAGAGGAGGCGAAAGAATGGCAACAACAAATGAGCAATTAACCACTTCACAAAATGTGAAAGGATGTAATGTGCAGGTGGCAGTTCGATGCCGTCCATTGAATCAAGAAGAGAAGAAAACGAATCAACCAACTGTCATCACCTGTGACTCGGAGAATAAATCGATTAAAGTCGCTTATGGACCAGCTGGGAAGAAAATAATGAAATCTTTTACCTTTGACAAAGTCTTTGGTATGTACTCCAGACAGGAAGAAGTCTTTGAGTCGGTCGTTCGTCCGATAGTAGAGGAAACACTGGCAGGCTTCAACTGCACGATCTTTGCTTATGGCCAGACTGGCACTGGGTAAGTGTCATTGAAATCTTTTAGAAATCCATTTCATCACGTTGCATCATCACAGAAAAACACACACTATGGAGGGAAATATCAACGATAAAGATGAGGCAGGTATTGTTCCTCGCTCTGTCAATGCCATCTTAGAGCAATTAGAGGCGAGTGGTACAGAATTCACTATCCGAGTTTCCTTCCTAGAGTTATGTAAGTGGCTTCCACTTTCCTTCCAGAACATCATTCTGACGTTTTCATGTAGATAACGAGGAATTACAAGACCTTCTCAATGCTACTGGCGATAAGAAGCTAAAGCTCTGCGAGGATGTGAAGAAAGGCGTTGTTTGTCAAAACTTGGAAGAGATTGCAGTGTTAAATGCGAATGATATCTTCGAGATCCTTCAACGAGGCATCCAACAACGTCAAACTGCTGAAACTTTGTGTAACAAGAATTCCTCTCGTTCGCACTCGATCTTCACGATGAAGATCATGATTAAAGAGTATAATGTGGAAGGAGAGGAAGTAGTTCGTCACGGACAGCTAAACCTTGTCGATCTCGCCGGATCTGAGTGTATTGGTCGATCCGGAGCGAAGAACGATCGTGCGAGAGAGGCAGGAAGTATTAACCAATCTCTCCTCACTCTCGGCAGAGTGATTACAGCACTGGTAGATCACCACGGACATATTCCTTATCGTGACTCAAAATTGACTCGTTTGTTGCAAGAGTCATTAGGAGGAAAGGCAAAGACATGCATCATCGCTACTCTTTCGCCATCACAAACAGCTGTCGAAGAGTCAATGTCTACTTTGGATTACGCGCATCGTGCAAAAAACATTAAAAACCAGCCAACCATTAACCAGAAACTCACCAAAAAGGTGATCATGAAGGAGTATTTCGCAGAAATTGAGACTCTTCGCAATCAATTGATTGCTACAAGAGAGAAGAATGGTGTTTACCTCGATCCTGCTGACTTCTACGCCATGGAGAGCAGAATCTCGACACAGGAGGCGCAGTTAACTGAATGTGAGGCTGCATTGCGATCACGTAACGAGGAAGTCAAGCTACTGAAGCAAGACAACGAACAGCTCACCACTAACCTCGAACGAGTCACCAATGAATTGAGTGTTGCTACTCAAGAGCTGACGGAGGCGAAGTCTCAGCTGACTGTAGTGAAGGAGGAGCTGCAAGTGGCGTTTGTGGAGTTGCGAGCGACAGAAGAAGTGGTGAAGGAGCAAGCAGCGACAGAGGCAGAGCTGAAGAAGACGATCGAGCGATTGCACGGGATCATCGAGGAGAAGCAAGGCGAGGTGTCGTCATTGTTGAGTAAAGTGAGTGTGTTGGAAGGGAAGGAGGAAGAGCGATTGCAGCAGAGCCAGTCCTTCACGGCCTCGATCTTACAGCAACAATCGTCATTGCAGCAGATGATCTCGACGTTGACGAAGGAGACGGACGAGCAGTCGGCGTCGATCGAGAAGGGCATCGAGGAGATGTTGAAGACAGGTCGCAAGACGTGTGATGTGTTGAAGGAGTCGATCGCGGCGGCGCTGAAGGTGTTGATCGAGGACACGAAGGTGTCAAAGGAGTTCATGAAGCAGTCGTGTGAGACGATGACGTCAGATCTGATGTCTTCGGAGAAGGTGTATGTGGGAGCGATCGAAGGGTTGGCGAAGGAGTTCTCGCAGTACTTCCAAGACAACGAAGACAAGATGGAAGGCATCCAGGCGACGTTGAGAGAGCAAGTAGAGCAGATGGATCGACTGACTCAGCAACTCGAGCAATCACAAGAGAAGATGATGGAAGAGCTTCGTGCTTACTCGAAGGCGGAGAACGAGGCGTGCACGGCTATTCAAACTCAGTTGAAAGAGTGGATGGCGCAGTTCAGAGGGAGGTCAGAGCGCCACGTGAGCAGTGCGAATGAGATGTATGGGAAGAACCAGGCAGCACTGAGTCAGAAGGCGAAGGAGATCCAAGACACGATGACGTCGATGTTGTCAGAGTTCATGAAGATGAGCGACGGTATGATGAGTGCATCACTGCAAGAGACGGAGTCGTTCGTGAAGGAGAGCACGGCGTTTAGTGAGAAGCAGAGTGAGGAGGTGTCGGAGAAGGTGAAGGGCTTGCATGAGCGATATGTGACAGCGAATGAGCAGTTGACATCATTGCAACAATCGTCGATGAGTAGATTCTCATCAGACATGGAGGTCGTTGGCAGCAGTAATAAGAGAACTAATGAATCGAGTGCCGAGGTCGTTCAGTTGGTTAAAGCGAAGAAAGAGGTTATGGCGAGCTCAATGAAGGACTTGGGAGAGTCTTATCAAGCCATCACCAAGAAGACCTGTCATGGCGTGCAGTCTGTCATGCAATGCTCAGAGAAGATCTTAGCTGATGTGACGAACACGACGGTGAAGATGAATGAGCAGACGTCAGGCGAGATCGAGCAGTTCCTGACTTTCCTTCGAGGCAATGGCGACGAGCTGTCTCAGCAGATCAACCGCCACTTCTCTCACACGAAGTCGCAGTATGTGGTAGAGGATGAAGTGGTGTTGAAGTCTCGTGAGGAGATCGAGCAATATGGGAAGGAGATGAAGGAGAGCAAGGTGGTGAGATCAGGCAGAACTCCTCGTAAGATGCATGCTTTCACAGCACAGCCGATTCGAAGCACGAAGAGTCACAACAAGATCAAGTCCGAGGCGAGACAAGCGCCGTCATCGTCTTCTAGTGGTGCATTGAAGGACATCACCTATGAGGTTATCAGACAGGAGATCCCAAAGTACAAGCAAAGTGCAGAGGTTGTGGAGGATATTAAGATGGATGTCTTTCATGACAGTTCTCCTCTTGCTATTGACATTCTCGCCACTGCCTCTGTCGAGGGTAGCGGTCCTGCCAGTCTAAGACCAGGGATGATGACACGCACCAACTCTACCGACAGCGTGTCAATGAAGTCCATCGCCTCTGTGTCCTCAGAGGATCTTGAGAACGCTCATCCCAACGCCTCCACTACTGCTGCCACTACCTCAGTTAGCAAGATCGCCACTCGTTCCACTCGCAGTGCTTCTAAGAGCAGAGTCGCCTCAGCAAACATCTCTACGAGATCTCGCTCAGGATCGACTGTGATGAATGCAGTGACAACTGTTGATCCCAGCCTCGAATTAGACTTCAACTAAATCTACATCAGAGTCTCAGTAGCGATTATTTTCCATTTTTTTATTCCCCTCATAGCTGTGCTTGGAGCACTGACTGATGAGGACAAAAGATAAGAACTAAACAAACAAAAAAACAAAACATACACAGCTATTATGAACTAATTTACAATGAAATGAATCTATAATAATATCAGAGGAGAGCAACTATACTCTCTATAAAGGGTGATATTACGATATATACAGAGTGTGAGAGACTATCTACAGAAAGACTTTCATGCGATGATGAATCTTTGAACGACAGATGGGACAGAACTCAATCTTCCACATCACAGGAGTCCTAGTCGAGGTATTCAATGAGAATGATGAGAGTGAGGATACCTTCTCCTCTGCACAGTTCTCACAGAGACAGAGATGCTTGCAAGGCATGAGCAGCACAGTCTTCTGAGCAGCGAGACAAATACAACACGACAGCGACTCTTCTGCTGACGGATTGACGTCAGTCTTCTTCAATTGAGAGGTTTTGGGTCGATTCCACTCTAGTTGATTGACGGGAGATTGTTTGGGGAAGAATGACGGTACAGGAAGAGGAGGCTTGCTCTGACGTCTTTCATCGCTCTTTGAGTCCTTCTCATCACTCTGACTCAGAGTCACTCGATCTTTCTCAGGTAATACTTCAGGTCTCTGGCTTTCTTTGGCCTCACTAATGGGTGGTGTTACGTGTGTAGTTGTGAGAGGAGAAGAGGGAAGGAGATCATCGTCTTTCTTCGACCTGACGGATATTACACGATTTAACAATTCCCTTACAACATAAGAGGTGGAAGAACATCCCATGATGGAAGTAATTTCATCAGGTTGCAGGATGTCGAAGGAGGTGTTGGGTGATAGAATCACTCCGAAGAAGCGATTCTTCTCCAATAACAGTGCATCAGACTCACTCAGAGCACTTCCCAGATACTCGAAGTTATGAAAGAAATGACACTCTCCGACGGAAGTAGTGATATCATAGCTGTCTTCCAGCCTTGGAGTGACGAGGACTGAGAGCACATCTGCTGTATCGAGAGTGAGGGAGGAGAGACGCGTCACTGTCTTTCCCTCGCTAGAGATGTCCCCACCACCGTGTAAGCTATTCGCCTTCTTCGTGAGTCTGATTCCTATAGTAGCATCAGAGCTTCCGATGTGGTCAATGAGATTGAAGTCGTTGAGGTACAGAGCCTCTGACAGCAGACCGACTGACACATCGTAAGAGAGGTGGAAGCCAGCCAAAGGAAGGATTCGAATACTCAGAAAAGAACAAATGGAAGATGCACAAAAGGTAGTTGCTATTGGAAAGATCTCATAGTATTCTCTTCGTTCGACTCGTTGATTGTTCTTCGTTATTGTGAGGCGTTCATTGCTACTTTGAGGGTTGAAATATTGTTGAATCTGGCGAAATGAGACTAATTTCTCAATGAAATCCTCTCTATTGCTCTGATCTTCAGCCTCCCCTTCGCTGTAGGATGCTTCGATCCCCTCAATCAGTTGCTCCAACATTATTATTGAAACTGTTGCATATGCATATCATATGCATATCAAAACTGTCATTACCGGCAAAGTACCGATAACAGGCCGTGAGGTTTTTGGGGTTTTTGGGGTTTTTAGGGTTTAGAATTAGGCAAATCAAATGATATGAGATTACTCTCATCTCACCAATAACTCTCTGAAGGCAAACAAAATGGAGGAAAATGTCCGTGAAATTAACCTATTTTGAACAATGATATAGAACAAATCACTCGTGCTGAGACCAGACGGCCTGCAAGACTTGAAATGTGTGAGGATCATGAATCTTTAGCTGATGTTTGTTAAATGGAAACCATTTATTGAATTCAGTGACTTCATCTTTATCATATAGAAATGCCACAGATAATTCAGCAAAGAACTCCATGCAGTTCGTGCAAGCATAAGCCTTCATAGGACCCTTATTGCCCTGTGCACCGTGCACCGGGACACAGTCGTACAATCGTGCACCGATCGCCTTTTCATAGGCTTCTTGGATCTCATCACACTCGTAGCCATTGTCACAGAACTTGTTGTGATAGGCGTGACAGAGCTCATGAAGCAGCAAACCTCCTGTGCCCCACAGACCTCGTGACCTGACGTAGTCATCTGCTGATCCAATCTCGATGCTTCCCTCCTTCGCCTCTGACAGACCATGCTTCCGTAGCCAGTCCTTGCCACCTACTGGATGATAGCACATACTGTCGAATACAATCGGGGATGCTTTCGGACCATAAGTGAGAGATTTGTTGAGGAATAGCGGAGTACTCTGCTGTAGCAGTGTTCTGGCCTTCGACGGCAGAAGCGAGTTAATCGCCTGCAGATCGTCGTCAAGACATTTCTGAAGCTCTGGGACTGCTATTAACACATCATCTTCGCACTTCAGACAGAATCCATGCATAAAGACGTCATCGTATCTCTTAGAAGCGGTGTCTAGTAGCTCCACTTCAACGAGGTCTTCGCAACGCCACGTCACCACAGAGGTCAACTTCCTCTTCCTCCTAAAAAGAGACGTTACAGACTTTGATTGCACATCTACAACGAGCTTTGTCTTCTGTCCGCGTGGCAGCTGGCAGTGGAAGAGGAAGGAATCAGCACTGACGTCACGCAGCGCCTCAGGCTGAGTCATTCCCTCCACCCGACGAAAACATACAAATGCATGTCCAGTCTTCGTATATTCGGTATGTCGATTGGAAACAGAGCCGTCTTTGATGGATTTGTCGTTCACCACATAGTGATGGTGAAGGAGAAGATCACGATCAATCCAACAGAGAATGACAGGCTCATGAGAGTCATTGATGATCTCCAACTCACAATCTTCAGTGGAATCTTCTACAGAGCCGATAGTTCTCCATGTCGAGGCCTTGGGATCAGTCGTTACTTCAACACCGTGTTCTTCGTCTTTCTCTGATCTTAACCTTGGTGCTGACCGGGTAATCAGCCTCCCTTGAAACGATTGGTACCCTTTAATGGCAAACACAACAGAGGTAAAGATAGCAAATTGAATGAGAAGGGATCGTCCTCGAGTCATTGAAGCGATCACAAGAGAACTCACTGTTGTGAAGATTTGGATGATCTGTGCAAATGATGCGTTTTGCACAATTGCACGTTCTATAAATGTACACCACTGTTCGCTCGATATATCAGCTTTTAGGGTTTTCGAGGTTTCGTGTGCCTTTTTAACTGTGTTGTGCTTGTTGGACTTGTTGGACTGTTTTTTCTTGTCTTTCATCAGTGTGAATCATTCTTCCCACTTATTACCAGAGATCTTATCAATAGAGAGCAATGTCAGCTGATTCTGTAACTTCTGTTGAACTGTGGGCTGCTGCTCATTTCATCGGTCGGGAATGTGCTACTCAAAATAAGGAATTTGTTCTGTGTAAGAAGGAGGATGCAGAGAATCCTAATGCATGCCTTAAGCAAGGCGAAATTGCCAAGAATTGCGCGAATAATGTGTAAGTTAGATGAATTGACCTGCCGTCGTTGTGAATTTGCTCACTGTGTGATATGTCTTTAGCACTGCCAATCTCAAGAAACAATTCCCTAAAGAGTTTGCCTCATTCGCCAAATGTTTAGATGTGAATGATTATAGATTTGAAGATTGTCGTATACAAGAGAGGGCTTTAGTTCAATCATTTAATAATGCTAACACTGCTTCCTCGTAGTCGTCTTGGTGGTCTTCTTACACCTGTCCTATAGTTAAACAATAGAAGAATAGCGTCTCACGACATTTACTTCCTTAATTAAGCAAAAATTGATTTCATCACTTATATCTACTCTACGTTGCAAGCAAAGAAACTTTAGGAATTGACATTAGAGATTCACCAGTCTTGTAAGCGAACTCCTCCAACCTTTGATGAAAGAAATAATCAGAGAGCAGTGAACTTCAAACGCAGGTTTATTTCATTCCACTTTTCAATTTATTCAAACATACTTTCCTCGCTCTGACTGCAACCTGTCGGTTTTCTTCACAGCTCATTTCCTCATGAGTTCAGTTTCGTCCGTCATTTCATAAGCTCAATCGAGCCTGCTTCGCTCTTTTCACCTTTCCTTCGCCGCTTGTGGTCGGGAGCTCGCCGATTCTCTGTGTCATAGAAGCGCTGGAAGATGGCGATGGCTTCCTCCTCGAGTAATCCTGCATGCACACTGTACTGATGGCCCTGATTCAGTGCCGTTGTATTGTGAACAGATAAAATTGATCCATTTCCACCAAAACGATCGTTACTACAGCCATAGTAGACAGCGCTTATCCCCATTTTAGCGATTGCTCCGGCGCACATGATGCAAGGCTCACACGAGACAAAGAGAATAGACCCCTGAAAGACTGAGGCATTTATAGATCTATGATACAAGGCATCTTTGATCGCCACAATCTCAGCATGTTCCGTCCCATTCCCTGTCTCATTCGTTTTGTTGTGTCCAGTGGAGATGACTTGTTTGGATTCAGGATTGATAAATACACAACCAACCGGAACCTCCTCATTGATTAATGCCATCTCTGCTTGCTCGATAGCAAATCGCATAAATTGATTCCTCTCCTCCTCTGTGAGTGGCATGCCTAATAGTCAGTCTAACGATGATAGTCAATAAGGCAAGTTATACCGGTAAACCGAAAAGTGTTACTTTCGGTAATCCGAGAGACTCTCGATATAATGGGCAATTTTAGTCTTTCGATCATTTTGGAGTATTGAACCCTTCCCACTCATTCAAATCCTCTATTTCTTTTTTTTTCTTTCAAAATGTTTAAATGTGTTAAACTTCTGCATTTGTCGATTGTGTCTCCTCGCAAGTCGTTCCTAAGAAGTCACCTCTATCGTTTGCAGGGACGAGATCGACATTTCTCTTATACCAACAATGCTGCAATTTCTACAATCTTGCCCGAAGTGCACAAGGAAACAGAACGTTGGAAGCTTGGGATCAAACTCCAATTTCTCGTATTGTGGAGTCAACAACAAGGTATTACAGCGGGGCTTACAACTAGAGAGGTTTATGAAGACTTGGTGAAACCAGCAACTCAAGCGAAGCTCTCGTACTGTGAGCTTTTATTGAAGTCAGAGGAGACAGCACAGTATGTGGGCTCTCCTAGTATCTTTATTTCTCATGCTTGGGATTATCGCTTTCTCGAGGTCTTAGAGACGCTGACTTCTTACTTTGCGTCAGAAGAAGATGTGATAATATGGTTCGATGTATTTTGCCACAACCAACACAACTCTGCTCCAATAGATACTGAATGGTGGTGTCGAACATTCAAGAATGCCATCACTTCGTTTGATCGCACTGTGATGGTATTAGCTCCTTGGAACGATCCGCTTCCTCTGCGGAGAGCCTGGTGTATCTGGGAGTTGTATTGTACGATAGAAGGGAAGAGATTGGATGGGAAGTGTAAGTTTGATATAGCAATGAGTCCGGGTAGTATTGATCAGCTCATAGCAGATGTTGATGCAGATCCAGCAAATGTAATGAACAAGATGTTAACAACGATCGAAACTTCAAAAAGTGAATGTTATAAAGCAGAGGACAAAGAGAGAATTCATGAAGCGATTCGAAGAACTGTAGGATTTACGAAACTAAACAAAGAGATCTTAGAAGTAATGAGAGGATGGGTAATCTCGCAATATGAAAGGAGACATGAAAGACTCGAGAGTCAAGCCGATCCTTCTGCATTGGCTTCTCTGAACAATCTAGCTGTGCTATATCATAATCAAGGCGAGTATCAGAAGGCACTGTCACTGTATGAAGAGTGTTTGAAGAGGAGGAAAGTTGTGCTAGGAGATCTCCATCGAGATACATTATCCTCTATGAGCAATCTAGCTATTTTGTATCATAGTCAAGGCGAATACGGGAAGGCATTGCCGTTGTATGAAGGTTGCTTGAGGTTATGTAAAGCTGTCTTAGGAGATAACCATCCTGATACTTTAACTTGTATGAATAATTTGGCTGGTTTGTATGAAAATCTTGGTGATAATGAAAAGGCGTTGTCACTGTATGAAG
>VFQN01008277.1_pt1 | contig 10608 bp, 14 predicted proteins | sample 3512371 | NCBI WGS metagenome assembly VFQN01 (sample SAMN10412370, study PRJNA504923) | tailings metagenome | isolation source: Replicate 2 from Balatoc abandoned mine | place: Philippines: Itogon, Benguet | collected 2017-08-28 | reverse complement strand
CACGGGGTTTCCCACCCCTCTCGCTGTACGGATAGGAGCAACCAGCTCCGTCAAAGAAAAGGCCACGACGAACGGGCCGTCAGTTCTCCTACCACAGCCAGCCAGCTGCTGCCTGGGACGCCTCCGCCCCCACGTGCCTGCCGATGTGCCATCAGAGCATTTGATCATGAAAGGCAGGGGGGCAATGGGTCGCGAACTAGTATGGTGTCAGGATGCCACGCCTTACCAGCCCCTGCAGGTACCCCGCCCATTGCATCCTTACGGAGGAGGACGCCCCTTCTCCCCTCGTCATCCATGTGTCCCAGCCTTCCCACCACCACCCACAGACTCCTCACATCTCACCGCCTGACCGCGCCCGTCCCCCTGCCCCTGCCCCCAGGCGACGCCGTCACGTTCTTCACGGAGGAGGACGCCCCGGCGCTGCGGCCCATCGCCAACCAGATCAAGGCGGCAGGCGGAGAGGTGCGGGCAGCGGGGTGCGGGGAGGGGGCAGGAGGGGCGGGGGAGGGAGCTGGAGGCTCCTATCCAGCGCGCGTCTTGTGGAGGCTGGGTGTTCCAAACGCCCTGCCTTGCCGCTGTACATGGGTGGCCCTCAAGCGCAGCGCGAAGCGCAAGCCAAGCTCTCAATCCTTTGCTGGCATCCTACTGCAGATACACTGTGGAATACTTTAGGTGCTGCGTCCCTGACTCGTCCATTGCTTGTTCCCCTGCCGCTTGGTGCTCAGGTTCCCGACTGGATGTTGGCCCTAAAGCGCGACAAGCGGGCGGCGAAGCGCAAGCGGCTGAGTGACCGCATTGGGGCGGCGGCGGACTATGCGGCAGAGGACGGACCGGGGGGCGGCAGAGGAGGCAGGGGCAGGGGCAGGGGAGGCAGGGGGAGGGGGAGCGGTGGCGGGAGGGGGCGGGGAAGGGATGGGGAAGGGAGAGGGGGTGAGGGGGTGAAGGGGGAGCCGCGGGGAGATGGGCAGGGGCGAGGCGGGCGGGGTGGGAGGGGGCGTGGGGTGGGGCGGGGGAGGGGGAGTGACGGGCCGGGGCGGGGGAGTGGTGGGCGGGGGCGGGGGAGTGGCGGGCGGGGGAGGGGGAGTGGCGGGAGGGGGCGGGGAAGTGGCGGGAGGGGGGCGGGGAGGGGCTCGGTGCGTAGCGGATGAGAGGTAGGGTGCAGCGGCGTTTAGCAGGTTGTGTTCCCTGTGGTGTAGCGGTGTGTTTCATGGTGAACCATGGGACAAGGTGGGAATGTGGGATACAAGCCCTGAGCAGGGATAAAACCTGAAGCGCCTCGTCTTGTGCATGGGCGATGTCGCCAACCTGCCTGCTTTGCGCTTGGGCGTGCTGCGTTTGGCTCTACGCACTGCAACAACAAAGTGCACGCTGAAGTGAGTAGTGGTGGTTACCTGCCAGTAAGCAACGCGCGGAACGAGCTCGTCCTCCGTTTCTTTGGAGCCTTACTTGCTGACCTGTGCCGACGCAATACTGGACTAGTTGGGAAGGGAAGGGAAGTTCCTAGGCGCCGGGGCAAGTTTGCATGGAAAGCTGCTTGCGCCTTGCGGCAGGCGGCAAGGCCAACAGAGTGCGTTTCGGTGGGCTTCCGTCTGTGCTTGCTGATTCTGTAAGGCAACGCGTTTCGCACCGCGTTGCTCAAGGATATCTTGCCTTGTACCGGTATGCTTGTCTTTGTTGCACGTGCGAGACAGGGGAGAGGTGAGACGCGTGGAGTATGCTAGCGGACGCAGCAGCGCGATATGTGGCTTCTCTGGTAACCGCTTAGACCAGCTTGGACTAGCACGTAAGCTTGGAAGTTGGAGTGCCTCAGCACGCCTCAGGGACGAGCGAATGCTCGTCCCTGGGGCCTGCACTTTGGTGTGCTGCAACGCACATGTCAAGCTGTACTCTTCACTCTGTAGTATTTCGCTTTGGCAACATGGAAGAGTGAGCGCTGCGGCCTGTGATGGCTCTGGACCGCTGGATCGCAACGGGTCGCTTCAGGTGCAAGAGCAAGTCCAAGAGCACGACAGCGTTACACAGAGAGCATCCAGTATCCGGCGGCCATTCCATAAACAGTATACAACTGGATGATGGCGTGAGTGCCAAGATCATCATGGTGATACGTAGAGCATGGGAGGGACGTATGGGGTACCGGAGGGCTGGGTTACCTGGGTCGGAGGTTTGGTACACGGTCTGGTACACCTGGGACACCTTACCACATCTCGCTATATAGCTTCCCAAACCACCACCCTTCAGCGCTATGACATTATTTGGCCCAGTTGTCGGTGCCCAATTTAGCACTTGCCCGTCTGACAACCGCTGACCAACCTGCCACCATGGCCGCGACATTCGTAACGAAGGTCAACGTCTCCGCGCGCAACGTCCGCGCTGCCCAGCCCAACACACCGAGTCAGCGCAATGTCGCTATTGCGGCTGCTAACCAATCGCGCGCCCCGTGGCCCGTGGCCCTCGCGGCTGTTGCCGTTGTGATGGGCACGGCTCCCGCAGCCAACGCCACGCCCGATCTGGCCCTGGGCGCCCAGGTCTTCAACGGCAACTGCGGTGAGTGAGACGTGGCATACTTTGCAGCGCTTTTTTTTGTCTAAGGGTTTCAGGGTTGTCTCGGCGTGCTGCTGTGTACCGTGCGTCTCAGGCGCTCAATCCTGTGCGTTCCGATTCTTCCCGTTCGCCGCTCCTACTTCGTCATGGACCCACGCGGCATATCGGCACCTTTTTCACTCCGCTGTTTAATGCAAGAGGCCATTACACCGGTTGCCTTGCGTCGTTCATTCAGCAGGCGGTCTTTCGGCTCGCCTGCACCCGCCCTGACCCGCCTGTTCGTTCTACATTTGCCAGGTTTTCACCTGTCACAAATGCATGATGCTCACTAGGCCCTCGACACCTCCCCTGGCGGTCTCAGCCACCCCTTCCCCTCCCGCCATGTGCTCCCTTCCCTCCCAGCTGCGTGCCACCAGGGCGGACGCAACGTGGTGCAGCCCGAGAAGACGCTGGACAAGGCCGCCCTGGAGCAGTACCTGGACGGGGGCTTCAGCGTCGAGGCCATTGTGTACCAGGCGAGTACTGCCGATGGGCCGTACGGCAACGCGCGCACCACAGTCCCCGTCCCTTTTACCAGCGAAATGGAAGCTGGAGTAGGCGTAGGGGTAATTGGCATTGTGAGCCAGCAGCTGAGCTTGGCGAGTGAGCTGGATGCGGTCCCGTCTTCAGCAGCAGTCCAGCAGGAGGAGCAGGGGGTAGCAGCTTCCGGGCCTGGTGGGGAGGTGAAGGCAGGGGCTGCAGGTAGTGTGACAGGGGATGTCCGGGGCCTGCTGGCACACCGGTGCGACATCGCCCGCACGCGGCAGAGCTTCCGTTTCGCGGCACACGTGTCCTCGCCCTGGTCGTACGCGCTTTGCGGGATGAGGTCGGCGGTAGGGCCTGTGGTGCTGGGGCTGCGCGCGTGATGTCCGGATGGCCGAGCGACCCAGGTCTCACTGCATGTACTTTTTATCAGCTGCATTGCTTACCACATGTTGCGATGTCCGGAGAGGGATAGGCACGCAGGGGCTAGGCACGTGGCTGGTCTTGTCCTGAACACCAGCCAGGTCTGGCCAGGCTGCACACGCGTCCTGTACGTGTATAGTCGTCTGTGCATAGTTTCATACCCCGCACATAATATGCAGAAGACAATTGCGTAGCGCACGCACGTCAAATTCTTTTCAATCATTGTACTGCATCCCACTTACCGTATGGCTTCAGCTCCATGCGTGCGGTCATGTGCATTTATTTTTTCCGGTTGCTCGTGTACCAGGTCGAGAACGGCAAGGGCGGCATGCCCGCTTGGGCCGACCGGCTGTCTGAGGAGGAGATCCAGTCGGTGGCGGCGTACGTGTACAAGCAGGCGGCGGAGGCGCTGTGGTGAAGCAGCCGTGTTGGTGCCTCGTCACGTCATATACTTCGCTTCCGTGCGCAATGGCCATGCCTGTGGTGCTGTTTAGGCTAGGGTGCTAGCGGTTGAGGTGCACTGAAGCTGTGAGGCCGTGCTGCCATGTGGCCCAAATGAATGGCGTGATGAGCGATTGTGGGAGCGCAATGAACAGCACATGAGGGCTTGCTGCTGAGGTTAGTTGCAAGCTTGCAACGCGACATGCACGTGGTGCGTGTGCAACACCGTGTGCGTGTGCGCGCACCTGTATGTCTTTCGGAATGTGTGTACCATGCACCAAGGAGAAGAACGCAGAAGAGTCCTACAGGTGTAGCAGGGTCTTGTCTACATGCATGGAAGTGAGAGCATGCAGAATTCAATTACATGTAGTGCCCAAGTGCTGCGCGCTTGTAACGGCTGGCGAGATGGTGCGACTCTGTAGCCTTCGATGGCCCATGCTCTATCGCCACACTTCACACGGTCACGCCAAGCGAACCATGAGGCACGCGAACCGATACCTCCCCTGCATTGCCACCGCGCCATGCGCTTCCGGCGCGTACGCGTGCTAACTAAAGCGTGCATCGTTCAAAGCACGAAAATGAACTCAGGCCACACACGCTGTAGCAGGACCCAACAGCCACTGCCAGCCACGGCTCACAAGATGCATTGAAGTGCACTACCGGTAGTACACTTTAAACTGTCTACATGTCCACAAGGACGGTGCACATCGCACCTCGAATGGCAATGCATGCTGATGCAAACAATGTATCTCCATTCGTTCTGCACGCTCTGTGTACTGTCCGCCTGAAGATGAACAAGCAGGCCCGCACGGCACACACTCTGAGGCATTTCGTCTTTTCGTGGGCCTCCGTGCTGTGAGGCGGCTCTGCGGAGCGGCGTAGCAGCTTAAACCCGTACGACACATCCTGCTGCAGCGCCCTCTGCGTATATAGTGGGCTGAAGCACTTCACACCCTACGCGTCACGTCAGCGCTTCCTCCTATGTCCCATACTCCAGCTCCTTTGGATGGCCACACTGACAGCCGCGCCCGAGGTATGCCGGCACCAGCAGTGTTTATATCCGCCACAGGCCCCCTCTCACGCCCTGTCCCTCTTCCACCAAAAGCGTGAGCACCACAGGGAGACTCTACCCTGGCGGACACCGAGGGGCCCGCCCTGAGTGCGACAACATGCCGTGCGACAACAGCTTATAAGCATGCGGTCATAACGCACGCCCGTACCCCCAGTCAGCGCCCCACTTAGTCGGCTGCCCCCTCCAGCAACCCGTCCCAACCCCCGTCCCCGCCCTCCCACGGCCCACGCCCAGGCACCCACTCCGGCAACTCCTCGCCACCTTCCCTCCCCTTCACTCCACCCTTAGCCCACCCTTTCCCACTCCCGCTCCTGCTTCCCCTCCCTCTCGCTGCTGCCCCTTGCCGCGCCGCCCGCTCCGCCATCATCCTCAGCGTAAGGGCCGCTGTCCAGTGGTAGTCACGCACGCCGCCGATGCCACGTGTGCGCTTGCGTGTCAGACGCGTGGGTGCCACGGCGCCCGCCGAGTCGTAAAACTCAAACACGGTTCCCGTTGCGGTGGCGGGCGCAGCGCCGGCGGGCGGGGCAACGGCGGGCGGGTCTCCGCCGTACCACCTGCGGACCTCGGCGATGGTCCTGAGGGCGGAGGCGCGGCAGCGGGGGCGGCGGGTGCGTTGGAACGAGTGCGACAATAACAACTCGGGCTGTGGGCAGCCTCCCAGAAGCCCAGAACCCAGGTTGGCCCCTCGCCGACCCACGATGCCAACAGGCAAGCCCTGTGAATGACCATAACGTAAAGATTTTACACTGACAGCAAAGCAAGCCTATTCCTTGCGACCAAGCCACCGTTCAGTGCATAAAGGCAGAAGTACAACCACATACTCCCACGCAGCCCCGCACCTGTCCTCAACCCACTCGGCCAGCGTGTCGCACGCCGGGTGGCGCTGCTCCCTCAGCCCCACCGCCACCAGGTAGTTGGTGTTGACCCAGGAGGGGCCGCGCCACATGTCCAGGGAGGCCGGGGAGGGGGCAGCTGAGGCGGTTGCGGCGGTTGTGGCGGTTGCGGTTGGGGTTCGCGTAGCAGTGGTGAACAAGGATGCGTCTGCCAGGGTGGCGCTCGAGGGGTGTTGCTGTTGACGGTGGCGAAGGTCGTTGCTGCGGGCGGCGGCGGCGGCGATGGCGGCGGCGGTGGCGGCGACGGCTCGGGCGGCGAGCGTCGTTCCGTCGAGTGGCGGGCGTGGGGTGACGGCCACGGAGGGGATGGGGGCAGGCGTGGCGAAGGAGAGAGGGTCCTGTGGTGCGGGAAAGAGGGCCCGGCGTTGTATATGCATCGACAGGCTGCTGGCAGATCTGAACGCCAAGAATGCGTACTTGCTGGCCAGTGCACTCGCCCTCAGCACACACGTCGCTCCTAGCCGCATGCCCCTCCTGCCCACCTGCAGCCGCGCCACCAGGCCCGATCGCGGCAGGCGGCAGCACGCCGGCCCGACCCAGCCCCAACTCCACACCCTTATTACACACAATGGAGACACATGCTCCAGCGGACCCACCTGCAGGTGCGCCACCAGGCCCGCCAGGTGGTGCTGCGGCAGGCGGCCGGCCAGCAGCGGCAGCAGGCCGGCCACGGTGGCCAGGGGGACGGGGCCGCGGGAGCCAGAGGGGATGTCGCTGGGATGGGGCACGGTATAGGAGAGTAAGGACAGGGGGTTTAGGCGGGTAGTCGCGTAGCGGTGCGCAAGTTAGCGATGAATGTTTGGACCTTCAGGACCACGGGCGGCCTGACGGGCGGGGATGCGGGTCCGAAGGGGCAGGTTCGTATCATGGTGGGCGGCGCCGATATGCCAACGGAAGTACGTATACTCGTCATATGCACTTTGAGGCGAGGTTCGGAGCGATGTCACAGGTCATGGGCGATGAACTGCTTCCCCTGCACGGCACGGCGTTGGGCGCCCTGCGACACCTTCTCCTAACCTCGACTTGCTCCCTCCCCGTTGCTAGAGGTCCTGACCTACCCGTACAGTCCAAAGGCGTCACCGCCCCATGCCCGCTCCACCAGCGCCCGCGCCACGGCCCGGCCCCGGGACCGCCAGCGAGCTGCCTCCTGGGGGTGAAAGGGCAGGGTGTGCGGGGAGGCGGACTAGCGCATATCAGGAAAGCGCGCTGCCTCCCGGGGGTGCACATGGGCGTTACGAGTGTAGCCCAAGGGCGGGCCTGAGGGCCTTAGGTCCGCCGCAATGCAGGTCAGTTCGACCACACGGCATGCCTTGCCTCTTCAGGTTGAGGCTTCTTGCCACCCGTTGTTGCCAGTACGGCGCCATGAGCACCCTTACGCCGTATCCCACTCAAAACCCTTCGCTGGCGTGTGAGGCCTACCCCATCGCCTTCTAGACCCCATGGTCTCCTTCGCGGACCTTCCCCCACACCCGCGGTAAATCCTCGTGCCTTCTACCGACAAACATCCACACCCGCACCGCACCGCCCTCACCTCCTCCTTGCCCAGCTCCTCCGCAATGCGCCCCGCCAGCGCCATCTCCCTAGCCACCAAGGCACACAGGTCCACAGACAGGGCGTGCGGTCGGGCGCCGCCGCCGCCGCCCAGCCACGCGCCCAGCCACGTGGCACCCGGCACTGCCACGTGTCGGTCGAAGCGCGGGCTGTTGTCCATGCCCGACTCGAAGGCGTGCACGTAGAAGAACGTAACGCCGCCGTCGGGGGAGCGGTTGGCGCACAGCCACTCCAGCAGCCTGAGGTGATTGGATGTGGTTGGGGGTGCATGGTAAGGGTTTGAGGAGTTCACAGGTTCGGGTTAGGTCGCAGGTACTGGGTGTGAAGGCGTGAGAACGGCAGGGCCGGGGGCGCAAATGGGGCCTCCTGGCGGAGCGCAAGACCTGACCCTGCCTGTGCCGGGACTCATTCAGCACGTTGTCCATAAAAGGGCTGCGTCGGGGTTTGGAGGTCATGCGGGCGGAGCACAATAAGGCGTGCAGTGTGAATCCCAGCTGCAGGCCCCCGTACACGGGGGGTATGTGCTTTGGACAGATGAACGGCGCAGATGTGTACGGCGCACGGGCGCATTGCGTTGAGTTAGGTGTACGACGCAGTACAACTCGGGCGTGGCTTTCAGACTCCGTGCAGTGCCCAACAGCGCTCGGGCCCATGGTACTTATCCCAATAATGTTTCAATGGGCCTGGTTGTGGAATGGCCCTGTGCCACCAGCCACCCACCCACCCACCCACCCACCCTGCGATACGCGGCAGCGCCCATTCCAGTCGGCCCTTGTCCCGCGCGAACAGGTAGTTGTCCCACACCGCCCACGCCACCAGCGGCGGCTGAGTCAGGCGGCTGGCGGGGGCCGTGGGGCCGCGGCGGCGGGCCCCGGTCGCCCCCTCCTGGCCCCCGCCTGCAGGGGCCTGCGCTGCTCCCCGACCAGCGTCGCCGGTGCGGCTGCTGGTTGTGTTAGCGTCGCTATCAATGTTGCTGCTGCTGCTGCTGCTGCTGTCGCAGAGGTGGGGTAGGAAGCCGTCGGGCTGTTGGCATCGCAGCAGGCCCTGGGGGTTGGTTGGACGGTAACCTGGTTAGCTTCTTGTCGAGAAGCAGGCGCGCGTTGTGCAGTAGCTCGTGTTGCCCTCGCTAGTAGCCACATGCTAGCTATGCAGCAAGCACCGCGGATGGTGTACAAGTGCATGCCCCCATTCCTTTTTCCATTTGCTCATCCAAGTGCAGCCCTGCCTGCACCCCACCTTGAGCTGCTCCCAGGCAAGCGTGTGGTTGAGCGGGTTCATGCCCAGGGCGTGGAAGCAGCTGTCCCACAGCCACTGCCACGCGTGGGGTGTGCGGTCCGGGGTGGACCACGCCCACACCGATGGGGAGGAGGCAGCAGGTGTGCTGCTGCTGTTGCCGCCGCCGCCAGCAACACTGCCTTTGCTGGTGCCTCCTTGCGCCCCTGCTGCGACGGCAGCTGCTGCGGCGGCGGCTGTGGCTGTCCCCCCCGGGTCGGCAGGGAGCAGGGGCAGGGGCGAGGGCGACGTGTTGAGCAGCATGATGTCGTACAGCTTGCGCGCCAACCTGGGGAGTAAAGAGGGGGCAGAGCAGGGGAGGGGCACGTTGTGCGAGGGGCAGACGAAGTGAACACAACAGTGATGCGTACGGTAAACTGGCGAGGGGGAGGGTGGTACAGCCAGCGACCGGCGTCTGGAGGACCGAAGCGCGTTGCAGCGGCCCACGGCCGCCGTGCATTGTAGCCAACAGCACAACCCACATCCCATGTGGCCGTGACTGTACGGACAGAATGCGAGCACTAGTCGCCAGACCGAGTACGATACACGGCGGGCCTCACCGCTTGTCGTACGCGGGCGTGTCTGGCGGCAGGCGCAGCGTGGCTGGAACGGCCTGCAGCACGCCGTACGCTGACTGTACGGCGGCCTGCAGGCGGCGCTCGAAGGCGGGCGGGTCGGACAGGGCCGCGGCGGCAGAGCGCGCAGCAGCCTGCGGAAGGGAAGGGTTAGAAGAACACGCAATAGCTGAGCAGTCGCCCTCGCAACAGAGACATGCGCTCTCATCGGCGGCAAGGACAGACGGCGTGCACGCATCGCACGCATGCCTCAGGGTGCTAACACGCATGCCTTGGTCATGTCCCTTCGTTATATCACCGGAGATTCGTCCCCATTGCGTCCGCCCACTACCCCACCCCACCCCATCCCATCCCTCACTTAGCCGCTCTGCGGTTACCCACCCCACCCCACCCATGTCCTACCGCCACATCCTCCCCCGGAAGCACCACCAACACCACCGCCCGGCCGCCCGCCGCCGTCGCAACGACAACCGTCGGCGCCGTAGCCACCGCCACTGCCACCGCCGCGTCCCTTTCCTCCTCCCCTGCTGCTTGCGCGCCTCCCGCATCGCCCCCCGTGGCCCACCGCCAGACCCCTGCCGCCGCAGCCGCCCAGCCGCCGCCGCCAACCCCACCAAGTGGCGTCGCCGAGGGCGGCACAGACAGGCAGCGAACGAAAACAGCGGTTGGAAAACTACCAACACTGCCACCGCCGCCACCACCGCCATCACCACCGCCACTCTCTTCCAGTTGCGTCGGGGTGCCCTCGCTTCCTGACCCCGCAGCGCTGCTCGTACTGCTGCTGCTTGTACTGCTCGCACGGCTGCCGTACGGGCAGGCCCTGCCGCCCACCAGCTCCGCCGCCACTCCGTCCGCCAGGAGGGTGGAGGCGTCCGCCCACGCCATGCGCATCTGGCCTGGGGGCCCGCGGACGGGAGGTGAGAGGTATGTGGGTGCGCGTGTGCATGCGTCCAGCAAGAACACTTGACTTCAGTCTCAAGGCGGCGGGTATGCCACGAGGCGTCTCGAGGCAAAGGATGTCGTGCCCTTTCCTTGCATATGGTGAGCTGCGAATCAGTTGGCGTAAGAGCGCAACTACACCCAGACGGCCTAGTGCAGGCAATCCAACAGCAGAAAGCGGTCTTAGTGCCGTTGGTTGCCCCTTCAAATTGTACATGCCACGTCACGCCTCCATCAGTCTCCCCTTCTCCTCTTGTCCCTTGTGTCCCGCCACCTACCCTCAACCGCCACCCCCCCCTCCTCCCGCCCCCCCCCCCCCCCCCCTTCAACCCCCCCCCCCCCCCCCCCCCCCCCCCCCCCCCCCCCCCCCCCCCCCCCC
>VFQN01008276.1_pt1 | contig 10610 bp, 11 predicted proteins | sample 3512371 | NCBI WGS metagenome assembly VFQN01 (sample SAMN10412370, study PRJNA504923) | tailings metagenome | isolation source: Replicate 2 from Balatoc abandoned mine | place: Philippines: Itogon, Benguet | collected 2017-08-28 | reverse complement strand
TTATAAATGTTCTTTTTGAGTAAACGTAATCATTCTACGATTTATCAATTGTTACTGAAGATCCCTCAAGCCTTGCTCCTTGAAATCTTAAATTTCCTGGAGTATTCCGATCAGATAGAGTTTGCCTTTGTGAATAAAGCCATTTCGAATCAATTGACAAGGGATGTGAGACAGATTGAAATCTCCAAACGAGAGTTTTTCTATTCAGAAAATTACGGAGTAAGATTATTATCTTGGATTAACCGACCTCTTTATCAGCTGAAGATTCGTGAGAGTGGCGATATCATACCGCTGAGCGCAAATACGATTAAGAATACAAGAAATCTCTCCCTCGCGCAACTCACGACAAATAAAGTTAATATTATCCATTTTCTTGTTGTGGTTTTAGGATGTACTATTCAGGAAATTCGATTGCGCTGCATTCATGAAGAGGAAGACAGGTTGGCTAAACTCACAGAGATTTGTGGTATTGAATCTTCTGTAAAGTCATTTATAGTGAGTAACTGGAATAAAGAAATATTTCCAACTTTTCTTCGTTTGGAATCCCTCGAACTATTCTTTTGTTCATCTATTACTATCGCAGGTCTGAACCTTTCTTCCTACAGTAATCTTCGAAGACTTAAACTCGCCCATTGTTCCAGTATCGTTGATGTAAGCTGTTTGAACCATATCCATGATTTATCGCTGGAGAGTTGTAGTAATATTGTTGATATTTCCTGTTTGAATCATAACAATAAGATTAATATTGAGCTGTGTAACAAAATCGAAGATTATTCAAGGTCATTCAGTTTTTCCCAGAAAATTCGAGTTCGTATAACTCGATCCGAGTGCACCCCAGTGAACCCTGTAATTCTTCAAGACATTTATGAGTTAGAGGTAACCGGGAATCATTGGCAAGTCGAGCAAAACGTATTACGTCTTCCTCCCACACGTTACCTGCGCTCACTTGTATTATTGCAATTTCAACAACCTTTTTCGCTTCCTGAAAATTATTTAACAGAGCTGACCATCATTCAATCAAGTCTTCAAAGCTGTATTAACATGGGAGGTATTCGCTTAGTGAAGCTTGACTCACTTAGTATCCGAAGCCTTGATGGTTTAGGATCAAGAAATCAAAGTGTAGAGATTAGCACACTTCCTAATATCAGCAATTTTTCTTGTCTAAGAAAGTGCAAGAAAGTTATTATTAGGAATTGTGATCGTTTTACTGACGTATCTCAGCTGAAAGGAGTCGCAGAGGTTCATCTCTTAACGAGCAATTCCAATATGGATCTCCAAGGAGTTACTTGCCTTACCATTACTGATAATATATTTAAGTCAATGATGAGTAGGATTAAAACAACGAAGAGCATTCAACAGATCAAAATTGAACGATTGAAACCACTGGAATTAAAAATATGTCTTTCCGCTCTTTGCCAAATCCAACACATTCAAAAGATTATGATTTATAGATTGTGCGATCTAGAGGGTCTTCTTCGCAATGACTCTGATTTAAGAAAAAATATTCGAGAAAAATTTATCGACGAAACACCTGTTAGATCGATATCAGATATTCTTTTAAAAAGATCGAGGAAGTAGATGAAATATGTTGATCGGAGTCATTAAAATATCAATTCATTACGTTTATCACGAAAAAACTTAAAAAAACATTTTTGGTGTACAAATCCAATTCCCATGAGTAAAGTGACCGATAGTAGTACTATTTACCGCTTGGCAATTACCATAGTACAAATTATCACCATTTAATCCATAAATCACTGCAAACCTAGAGAAAGCACTAATAGGAGGCAGTTGACGAGGATAAGGTGATTTGATGTAATTGATCTCATCAGAGTCATAATAGACAGAATCGGGGAAAGATGGTAAAGAAGATTGTGTAATTAAGACATCACTTAATGCTAGCATGAACCACTGCACGATTGTTGAGGTCGAACAATCTAAACTCTTTTGTTTGTCAATATGGCAGGTAGATGTTGGATGAATGACAACAGTATTTGCATGCAATGATTGTAACATTTGTTTAGAAGAATCATGGTTATCTGAAGCTAAAAAGACAGCAGATTTCGCAGAGCTATTATCTTTGCGTCTTGTTACTCGTTGTTGGGCATATTCTAGAAGTTTCTTTTGTCCACAGGTAGCAAGATCAATAGGAGAATCTAATGAATAATCATCACCAAAGGAAGTACCTTTCCATGAAGTATTAGAAAGATAAACACAATTTGGATTTGGTTGTTGATCCTTTTGTCGGAAACTTGAATCACCACATCGAAAATGAACACCTACTTGATAGTCGATGGCAGAAGTGCGACCTCTTCCGTGCTTCTGTTCATCTAACGGAGGACTTCCATGCTGACCGTGGATCTGATTTAAGATGTTACCGGATTGAAGGAGAGATGCCTTACGGATTGTCATAAGCGACTTCCATAAGAACTTTGTCGGATGTAATGCAAGACGAAGCATACAACCTGCTACATCATATAAATTACTTTGTAAATCAATTTCTAACGCTTTCTGAACATCTTTACTAATTCCTAATGATTGTTTCACTAACCAACGACAAAGATAAGATCGATTCCCAAAGAAACGTAAGACTCGAATATCAGGTAAATCATGATCTAAAGCACATTTAACATTACCAGGCTTAGGATTTACACAATGATAGACTGTAGTATTACTGTAATCACTATCCTTCCAACCTGATCTGGCCCATTTCCCCCAATTATGGGTTTCATCACTTTCATTCGCAAAGAAATAAGGTTTAAAGAGTTTATTAAATGACTCATCTCCTTGAATTAATAGAATACGACGATATCGTAATGCATAAGCAACTGCTGTCACTAAACCACCTAATCTATCACCTAAACCACCATTACTATAGCCATTTTCACTAAAAACATAGATAAAATAACGATTTGTGGAACTTTTCATTATATTGGAATAGGTTTGAATAAATGCATATTTTGAACATTTTTCATCAAATTTCTGTAAATATTTCTTTTCATAGATTTCATATTCACTAATACAAAAAGGGAGAATCAAATAAAAGATTAAAATAGAATAGAAGGTCTTCATTTTATCAATTCTTATCAATTCTTTTGATTCTTTGTGATAATGAGGGAAAGAAGATTATGTAAGGTATAATAAAAATAAGTTTATTCCCCTCTTTTCCTCTTTGAGCTTTGTATGTATGGAAGAAAGTTAACTGTACTCTGGTTGGATTTTAATTTAAGAAAAAGAAATATTTGGAAATTTTTTGTCAAAGAATTTTCTTCATGACAGAAAAAATTAAGGAAAAAGAAATTACGATGTCAAGAAAGGAATGGATGTGTTAGTGTGATCTGCTTCGACTTCGTTTTCTATCCCTGTTTGAACCACCATTATTTCCATATCGCGATCTGCTATTATCACGATTTCTCGAATTTCCTCCACCACTTCCACCTCTATACCCACCATTGCCTCTGTAATCGTCACGATAACCACCTCCACCGCCACGGTTGTCACGATTGTCGCGGTTGTAACCATCATTTCTTCGGCCATAATTATCATCACGACGATAATCATCTCTGCGATAGTTATCATCTCTTCGACCTCCACCACCTCGATACGGATCATTTGCTCGATTATTTGAAGAGTCATTGGTTTGGTCTCTCGGTTGACCTCTATTCGAAAAATGATTACGCACAAAATAGAAATGAGCATTCTTTACATTACCTTCTCTCTTCTCGTCTTTTTTGTATGGCAGCCACAGTATCTCTCATGTACTGGAAGCCAATATGCTGCTTACCCATAAAATGGTCAGTTAATCGCTTATCACTATCAAAGATTGACAAGAAGGATCCACAAATATCACACACTCGCAACTTTTTATCAGTTCCATCTAATGCAAAGACGATTAGCATGAACAAACGAGAGAGCTTAAAAGCTTTTTACTTACTTCCTATTCTCTGGCGCTTAATATCATTGATTTTATTCTAGTAAGAAAGATAAGAACAATATGAAGAGAAGAAGCGTATTACTTACAATTAAACCAGTTTTTTCTCTTTGTAAATCTTCTAATTTTGTCATTAATTCAAAACAATTATCAATATCACCAATTTCAGCAAAATTTTCTGCCAATTTAATCACTTTGGACATTTCAGCATGAACTTTCAAGACTTCAGGATTAATTTCAGGATTTAATTCTTCATCAGTTTTTTCTTCTTCTACACGATGTCTAGCACGTTTAATAATCTTTTCTGATTCAGCTAAACGTGAAAGAAATTCTTTTTCAATAAAATTATCAAAGATATAAAGATCACCACTTTTCTCAAAGGTTGCTTTAATAGATTCTGAATGAATTTTATCACATGGACCTTCGTCCATCTTTGTATTCACAAACATATCTAAAAATAAGATAAAGAGGAAAATCAAAATGAAATAAAAAGAAGGTTTCACGCATCAACTTACCATGTGGACACATTCCAGTTAAGAAGAATTTGCAAACTCGATCATCACGATAATCTAAATTTTGATACTTTTTATCATTATTTCTATTCATTCCCATCAAAGAATCCAATAATTCACGCTGAGCATCAAGCTCAGACTTTGCAGCATCACGATACTTTGGTCCCATTGTTGTGGTGGTAAAATAAATAATGAAAGAATCTAATAAAGCAATTGCATTAATTAAACATAATTTTTGATTTTTCGTCTTTTCGTCTTTCGCAAATTATAGCGCTGCTACAACTTTCTTTCTGTATCTTTATCGAGTTATCTAAGATGTGGGTAGATGTTCGCGATGATACTGATGATACTGAGATAGGTATGGAGATATTGAGAAACTAAATGTAAAATTAATTTTTATTCTGTATAGAGTTTGATGTTAATGTGATTAATCCTCTGACAATCGACGTCGAACCAGACCTACACACTTCAGGGGAACTCGAACTTACACCAATCGAACCCGTGAGTCAGGATTACAGTCGCTTAAATCAAGACGATCCCGCTCAAGGTCAAGACGATCATTTTCTCCTCCATCCGGATCTCCAGAATGAGAGCCTGAGAAAAAGATTAGAGCAAGCAATAAAGATATCTGGAATCACATCATTGATGGAAATGATCTTTGGAATTGTAATTTGTGCTTATTATGGTACTCCAGCCTTCTTTCTACTTGGAAGTGTAATAGATTGTTCTTTCAGAGTAGTCTTTGCCTCTGATGTATTTTATACTTATACCAAACATCTGGCACTCAGACGATCATCAGCAAGCGCTATTGCTTCATTATGTATTTTATCTTTCTTAGACATTGCTTTTACTTCTATCTTTTTTAATTCGTTTGAGGACATTGCCACATCTGGTATCGCTGCTTGTTCCAAATATTCTTTTACTTCTCCTGGTAATGCACCAACCTATACCGGGGAATCTCTCTACTTTAATAATGCAAATCATTGTGGCTCCACATCAGGAGAATTATTTTGGAAATGCTATTGCTATAACAGTGAAGATCATCATTGCTATTCCTTTGGAGCGACTGAAGCAGAGACTTCTGATGCCGCAACTGCGTGTGGGTCTTATATTCATCCACAACCTGTGTTTAGTTCAACCCTCTCAATTATAGTATTAGTTTTAGGCGTTATACATTGTATATGGTATCTTAGTTGTATAGGGTATATTAGTGTTGTATCTTTAGTGAAGCAGTATTTTTAGAAAGAAAAACAAAGCAAAAGAGAACTAATGTGGTCTAGATTGTTTTGTTTGATCAGTTTCAAAAAACTCTTTTTTATCTTCTTTTTTCTTTTCTTTCATTTGGTTGAACTATAAATCATTTATTTATCTTGTGTAGGGAATAAACAAATTGTTTGAATTACGACTGAAACTATGATATGATAGTATAGCAAGATTGTATTAAATAAACAAACCTCTACTATATAACTGCCACACTCACTTATTTTAAGTGCGATGAAAAATCATCTTCCTCCTTGCCCTCCTCATTACAAAACCAAATTAGACAAACAAAGGAGCAAGAAGTAATTCAATGCTAATTAAGCAATTCCATAAAAGACAATACTTTTTTAATTATAGCGCTACCTGTTGGTCTATTCATCAAATAATTTGAGAGAGGAAAGAAGAAAGAAGATGAACTCAACAGGTTAGGAAGACAATTAATAAATGTGTTTTATTATTTATTCTATCTTTATAGAATTTACAGCTTCTGTGAGAAGTGCAGAATCAGTTGTTCCGACTGCAATCGCTGTCGCACCTGATATTCATACTTCGAATGACATCGAACTTGTTCTCATACAACCCGTGATTGCGGGATATGTTCGCTTGAATCAAGATTATCCTCTAGAAGATCCATATCAAGACCAAGACGGCGCACTGATCCTCCGACATGATCTACAGAGTGCGAACCAAAGACACAGAGTAGACCAAGCAATAAAGATATCTGGAATCACATCCTCGATTGAAATGATCTTTGGAATTGTCATTTGTGCTTATTATGGTACTCCAGCCTTCTTTCTACTTGGAAGTATAATAGATTGTTCTTTCAGAGCTGTCGTTGCCTCTGATGTATTTTATACTTACACCAATCACCCCGCACTCAGACGATCATCAGCGCGCGTGATTGCTTCATTATGTATTTTATCTTTCTTAGATATAATTTATACTTGGTTGTTTTATAATTCCTTTGAAGATATTACTACCTCTGGTATTGCTGCTTGTTTGAAGTATCCCTTCTCTCTCCCAGGTGGTGCACCTAGCTATACCGGAGACTCTCTCTACTTTAATAATGCACAACAATGTGCATCATCCACAGGAAGATTATTCTGGAAATGCTATTGTTATAATAATGAAGATCATAATTGTTATGCATTTGATGCAAATCAATCAGATCTCTCTGATGCTAAAGCTGCGTGTGGGTCTTATATCCATCAGACACAGTCTGTGTTAAGTTCAGCTCTCTCAATCACAATATTAATCTTGAGTGTTTTCCATTGTATATGGTATGTAAGTGCTATATCCCTTGTAAAACAACTCTAGAACTATTCAGATGAAAAAAAAGAAACGAAAGAAATCCAGTTAGCTGCTCTGTCGATATCGATCGTTTGATTTGAAATGAGTTTCATGAACTCTTCCATTTTCTCCTTTTCTTTTTTATTTCCTTTTAAGTATAGTTTAATACATTGATCTTTAATTAATTTGTATGGGGGCATAGCACACTATGTAAGAATTATTATTGAAATCAAATAACAAAGAAGTAGCCTCACATAAACTCTATCGGAATCTCATTAGGTCATAATTCCATCTCACAATCTAAGAATAAACATATATATCGTCTACTATCACTATCTACAATTTACATCCCAATAAGTTAAACTTGGCAGGAATAGTGTTCATGGGGACGTGAAAGGGTATCAAACAAACAACAATAAGGAGGTGCAGGTGATCGGAATAGAATAAGAGAAATAAGTGAGAAAGAAAAGAGTATTATATGTACATCGATCGGAATAATTCAGGAAAATAGAGGAATCACTTGAGGAGGACAATATCTCTCTCGAGATCGTTTCACTATTTCTTTGAAAGCATCCATTGAAAAGGGTTTTGGTAGGAAGTCATCGATGCCTGCTTTCAGAGCCTCTTCCATCGTTTCATGGTCAGAGTTTGCTGACACTCCTATCACAATCAGATGAGGAAGATTATGGTTGGCGGAGCCTCTTTTATGCTCCGCCTCGCGTTCATGAGCTCTGATTCGTCTAGTGGCCTCTAATCCATCCATTACTGGCATCTGCAGGTCCATGAGAACAACATCGAACATTTTCTCCGCCTCTTTCTCTGAGTTGTACAACATCTCCAGAGCTATTTGACCGTTCTCTGCAACTGCAGTATGATGCTTCTGTCGACGCAACATCATCGAAGTAATCTTGGCAACGGATGGAGTATCTTCAGCCAGTAAGATTCTGAGACCTTCAGAGCGTTCAGTAGTTTTGATTGAATCAAACGTGCTCTGATTCAATGAAATGGATCTTCTAGTATTTACTGGAGAGTTTTCGCCAGTTCTACAGCCACTGACAGTGACTTCGTTTGTAGATTGCTGCGCTGTGATGGTATCTGGTTTATAAGGTAATGTAAACCAAAATACTGATCCTTGCTTCCCGTCATCTCTCTGATGCACTCCATACTTTCCTTTTAATGCCTCAATCCTTTTAGCCAAGGAATACAAACCTAAACCTGTTCCTCCAGCTAGTCGCTGTGTCTGTTTGAAAGGATTAAACAAAGTCTTCATAGCATCTTCTGATATCCCAATACCAGCATCGATCACTTCAAACATTAGTTCTTCATCACTCGGATTATCAATTGAAAATGCTTCAATGATTTCAACTTCATTATTATTCACAACTGGCACAACTTTACTAATATACTTCGCTTGAGGTGTTGTACTCACAGTATTTCCTTTCAACCAACCGCTACTAACTCGTCTGTAAAGGGGGATGAAATTACCCCATTCATCTCTATCTGCAACGATAATTTCTCCCTCCACCGTACCACAAACCTTATCAGTCGGTGATAAGCGATTCACAGACTCACTTAACTTCTCTCCTTCTGTTCGAGACAGTCTAGACACCTTGATCATTACTTCTCCACCAGCCGAATACTTCACTGCATTCGATAACAAACAAAGCACATTCTCTTGAAGCCATTGCTTGTCTGTGATGATGTGCGAGCAAATGTCTTCGTCAGCATATGGTAATAGGCTGATCTTGATCTTTTGTTGGATGTTTGTCATACATTGCAGAGGCATCTTTAACGCCTCAGCTAATTCGATTGTCTCACACTTAGGCACAAGCTTCAGACCGTTTGAAGCTTTGGTGTAGTCTAAGCATCGATTGATCGTCATTAGCATAAAAGTATTGGTGTTGCGGATGTTTGTGATACACGACTGCAACCCTGATGTGAATGAATCAAGTTCAGCCAGGCTTAAATTACTTTCTTGCTCGTTTTGTTGGAGAATTGACGATGTAGTTCCGAGTTTCTGTGCAAGATCAGACACATCAGCTGCTATCAAATCAATTCCTGTCATGAAGGAAGACAACGGCTATAGATAAGTTAGAATGACGATAAATCCAGGACAAGATTTTGCAAAAAAGAAATCTCTTACCGTCTTTAGATCGTGAGCAACGTTCGCGATCATATGGCGCATCTCTGTTGCTTTATTCTGCTCTGCTAGTTTATGATTGGTATCTACTGTCTTCTTCAGCTGACGACACATCAGATAAAAGAGTAAATATTGCTTAAATGAATCTAACATGATTACAAGGCTAACGATACCATAGAATATTAGTGTTACGAAGGATCTCGTCGATCGTAGGTAGCCACTGCAGAAGATTAAGCAAAACATAATAATGGACCAAGCAGTCAACGTAACGGTGACTCTCGTTTCCCTCATTACACAAGAAAATACAAGTGGAATAATCATTAATGTTGCTGCGGAGTCTAAAGGTATATCATTTCTCGCAGCATTAGGGTTGCAACTCCAACTATGTAAATACTCATCACTGTCACATTCACCTATCCAGGTCCGACGAATCATGACTAGACCCATGGATAGGACTAATGAAAGATATAATACAGACTGTAACTTATTAGAAAGCTTATCCCAAGATTCGACTTTCAACTTTTTCAAGAGGAACTTGAAGTGTTTTTGAGTAAAGGAATTCACATCCATCGAACCATATAATAACCAACCAGCGAATACAGCGATGATTATAAGAAACAATTCAATCACGGAAAGAATCACGGCTTGATTGTTTCCGAAGACAAGGTTCAAAAGAATGGGAAGAGGAAAGAGAAAAGTGTAAACAAGGTTTAAAATGAACACGAATCGTTTGGATTTACTAAAGCTCATAAATTCCATAAACTCTCTATAAATAGTCGCATCTTTCAATTGATGAAGTAGGTGAGGTCTTTTTCTCATTAATTCTTTTTCAAAATCTACAACAGACATCGTTGTAGTACAAGCAAACAGCTCATCGAGCTCTTCGGACATGCTCAGGTCTTCCATGGTAGTGATTCTTAAGACAATTTGAAGCTTTGGCCAGGAAAAAGGTGTGGGTAAAAAAAATCTTAAAATCTCTTTGTTTCCTTCAGACTAGTTTTGATGAAGGTTATATTAAGAAGTTCTTCAATCAAATAAGATAATCTTCAATCAATAAATTATGCACTTTGTGCAAAAAGCCCAATTCTTCATAACATCTCATCAACACTAACATTTTAACCTTATCACGGAGAATGCCACCAAAGAAAAGAGCGCAAACAACCACAAAAGATGAAAAATCTCCTATTGAAGAAAAATTTGATTCGATATGGAAATATTCAAGGAATCACAGTTCTCTCATGAGCAACTTCAATTGAAGTTGCTCAAGAAAAAATCAATTGTGACATTTATCTTACAATATTGAACAAGTTTTGGGTGGATTTTAATGCAAATGCTTTTCTAAATAAAGTCAAGAAATCATCAAACAAGAAAAATACGAAAAAAGACGATGCTTTAAAAGGCAGAAATTGACGATTTCATTAGGAAGATCTCTTCCAATTAGCTGAGTATAAGGAGGAATCGAGCTATCAAGAACATC
>VFQN01008275.1_pt1 | contig 10612 bp, 12 predicted proteins | sample 3512371 | NCBI WGS metagenome assembly VFQN01 (sample SAMN10412370, study PRJNA504923) | tailings metagenome | isolation source: Replicate 2 from Balatoc abandoned mine | place: Philippines: Itogon, Benguet | collected 2017-08-28 | reverse complement strand
CGCTCCAGCAGCACCCGCCCGCACGGCAGCCGCCGCAGCCCCACCGCCTCCTTATCGCCCACGCCAAGGGCCGTTACGGCCGCCTTGATCCCCGCCAGCCGAAAGCCGGTCCAGTACAGCACCAGCTTCACAGGGTACACTCTCAGCGCCTCCTCCTGCTGCTCCGCACCGCTATCCGTTTGGCGAGCTGCAATGGGAGTGCATCCGGTGTGCAGCAGCACCTGCTGGGGCTGATTCTCGCGCATCTGCTCTGTCAGCCCCGGCCACAGCGCTGCGGCGACATGCTGGCGCAAGCAAATCTTGGAACCGTTCATATATGCACGCATCGCCACACCTGCACCTGCGCCTCCGCCACCTTGCCCCTGCAACCGGCGGCGCTTGGGCGAGGAAACGTACTCCCGATCGCCGCCTTCTTCGGCTTCATCCAATGGCAGCCCTTCGTCTCCAGCACCGGCGCGCTGCATGTCCTCCCCCTCCTGCCCCTGCCCCTGCTGCCACCACCGCTCCAACAGCACCCGCCCGCACGGCAGCCGCCGCAGCCCAACCGCCTTCGGATCACTCACGCCAAGGGCCGTTACGGCCGCCTTGACCCCCGTCAGCCGAAAGCTCGCTGTCCCGTAAAGGACCAGCTTCACCGGGTGCACGTGCAGCTCTCCCTTCTGCTGCTGCGCACGGCTGTCCGGCTGGCCTAGTTGAGCTGCGGCAGGAATGCATACGGTGTGCAGCAGCACCTCATGGGGCTGATTGACAGGCATCTGTTCTGTCAGCCCAGGCCACAGCGCTGCGGCAACACGCCGGCGCAAGCAAATCTGGGTCCTGCGGACAACTGCACGCATGGCCACGCCTGTGCCTGTGTCGCCGGGCTGTGCGTCAGGAGCCGCCAATCCTGCTACCTCCGAGGGACCCCCGCCACTGCACGTGCCAAAAGCCGATGCCCCCCCAGGGGCACGTGCTGCTGGCGGCTGCCCTCCGCCGCTCTTGCCCCCTTCCCCACCTCTGCGCCACAGCTCTCTAGGGTCCTCTGCGCCAGGAACTCGTCCGCCGCCTTCAGACTGCGGACAGCCCACGCCCTCCGCAAGGGGTCCCAGGGGTGAGCCCGCCCGTGCGCAGTCTGGCCTGAAAGCGGGCGGCGAAGCCCCTTCCACAGGCGCATCATCATAGCCCCTGGCCGCTGCGCCTGCTGCCGCCCCTGACCCACATGCCCCAGACCCCGCAGCAATGCCACCCCCCGCGGTCCCCGCCGCCACCCCTGCGGCTGCCAGCAGGTGCCCAGGATGCAGTGCATATCCCCTCAGCCGCAGGCCGTCCTCGTATCCCTGCCCAGTGCTGCCCTGCATCCCAGCTACCCCTGTTGCCGGCCCCTGCTGGTTGGCGATGAAAGGCCGCTGGTTGACATCCACCGGCCTCAACGGTGCCCCGCCATACGCATGACCGTAGAGTTCAGCGGTCGCCGGGGGCCCGCCGCTGCCACCGCAACCGCCATGGCCCCACGGCACGCTCACGACCGGGACCGGGTGCTGAGGCACCGCAACAGCTGCGTAGGTTGCTGGTAACGCGCCAGGATGCCAGGCAAAGGTGGCGGTGGGGGCCTGAGGTGTGCCGCTGGGGTACCTCGCTGCTACACTGCTTCCGGCATCTGGGTCAGGCGGGGCTGAGACCTCGGCAGAAGCCAGGCCAGTGGTGAAGCCGCTGAAACCGCGGGCCGGTGCATTTGAGCCGTGGCTTGCAGTGGCACAGTAGCTGCGGAGTTCCGGCATTGAGGGTCCCGCCTGGGCGCCTTGCACGCCCTCAGCAGGCGGGGCGGCGGCGGCAGGCGCTGGTGGCAAGGCTTGCGAGCCGGCCGCATGCAGCGCGTGGACAGGGGCTGCACCGGGGGTGGGCAGGGGAAGAAACAGGGTCATTGGTACCGAGTTGGGTTGTGGCCTGCTCGGCCAGGGGTTTGGCCTAGAAAGTGATGTCGGTCAGCCCAACATTGCGAAAGCGGTCTTGAAGCTCTCACGCTATACGGAATGATTGATAATGCGTGCTGCAATACTTTGGCATAAGTACATCCGGGTGCATTCCGTAAAACACAGCCTCTATGCAACGGCTATTGGTGCTCCGACTCACCAGCAGTGGCCCCTCCTGTGTGCTGAATTGCCGGCCGCGCCGTTGCCGCTTCCCCCTCGGTTGCACACTCTGAAACAGGCATGCCGGCACGCTGCGATGCCGGTTGCTGCTGTATCGCATCTTGACCCGCGGGAGCACTGGCTGTTGTGCTGGCTTCTCGGCGCACCAAGAGGACGTCGTTTGCTCCCTTGAAGATTTCAATCGCCTCCCCAATGTTTGTACTGCAGTGCGCTAGCCATGGCTTTAGGCCGGTAACGACATAGTGCTTTACTCCGTCCCAGGTGAGCTGCACCTGCCATTCCGAAGAGTCGCTTTTGTCCGTGAGCGTCAGGTTGACTGGGCCGTCGGCTGCTGCTGAGACGTATTGACTGCCGATAACAGTTGCAACAGTACTTGGCTTCACGCGGCATTTCCCAGTTGTGAGCGTCTTCTCCTGGACTTGGACCCGAAATCCGAACGAGCCATCCATGGTCGCAACAGCTGTTGGTGCAGGCTACTATCACATTTTAAATGTCATCTGGACAGCATGTATTCTTATCATTATTCCCGAGCTCAAGACCACTATGCGGTTTACATGCGCCCACATCTGGGTCAGGTCGTGTCCCGCGTGCTGCGTTTCCCGCCCATATCACAGCTGGAGCCTAGCCAACTTCTTGGCTTCCACCTGACATCAACAAGTGTACCCAACACAGGCACTGGTGCGAATTTTAGAATCACCTCTGTCCTGCCATACTTACGTGATTCCACTCGTCACTGCAACGCCCGACATGTCCTTGCCCTGGTCCTTTTGCACGGTCGGCTCTGAACGCTGACAGCCTAAGGACCAGCTCATGGTGACGATGCATACCGGACACAACATCTTGCGTGTCTACACGCACTGCGCTACAGCAGCGCTACGGCTCAGTACGGTTTCACCACGTCTACGGCACGTGTACCGTATTCTGGCCCTCACGCCTCAGTGCCGCACAATCCTCACCTCTGCTAGTCTTTTTCGGCCCACTGCTCATCCCAGCCAAACAGTCCTCCGCCATTCCCACCCCGTGGGTCCTGCGCAGCTCCATACTACTCCCACGTCGCAGCGCCAGACCCCAGCCAATCACTCCAGCACCACGCCGCGAGCAGGCACTCAGTTCGGGGCTATCCAAGGAGTGCGATGGTGCCCACAATCTCTGTGACGGTCATGCAGCGCAGTCCATGGTGACTGGCTACCTACGTAAACGTGGGCAAATCAAGCAAGACCATCCATACAGCAGCTCAGCAAATATTTCAATAGTTGTACTATCCGCTTCCATCCCTTATGCACCCGCGCCATTCGACCACATGCAGCTGTGCGTAGGCCACCCCCGCACCCGCACCCATCGCCTCTCTGCTCTGGTACGGTTTGCCCCCTCCGCCATTCCATCCCCGTCGGTGCTCCAACCTAGTCTTTGGCTCCCGCGCAGCCCCGGCGCCTGCAACTACTGCCTGCGGAGCGGTTGCCACTGGCAATGCTACCCCAACTGCTACTACTCTGGCTGTGGCGGCAGTGTCGCAACCGGCGTCGGCGCCTGCTCCTGATGCTGTGAAGTCCACTGGAACTACCGGTATACCACGGCGGCTGCAGCTGAGCCACTAGGCAGGTGCCGCTGGCTACCACGGTGCTCCTGCTTCCGTCTGTGTCAAGTTTACCACCCGAGCTGTGCAGCAGCGCCTCTCCACCCATCCCCTGGTTCTCCGCCACCTCCCATACCCCCGCCACCTCCCGCCACCAGGCCGCCCCGTAGTCCCGCAGCAGCTGCTCCCCGGGGGCGATGTCCCGCAGCGCCACTAGCACAGGAAGCACCAGGCCGCGCAAGCACACGAAGACGACCTGGGGCAGCGATTTGATGTGAGAATTTGGGCGTAACTCTCAGTTTCCAACCAAGTGAAGGAACTTGATAAGAGCACAGTCAGTCGCCCCAACATGCGTAGGTTGGCCGTGCCCCGTTGCCCACAAGGAGAGTCCATAGCATGAGATCCGCCCACTGGCCCACAGTTACAGTATGTGTACATGCAGTCATAACCCACCCCGCAGTTCGGCTGCAGCTGCTCCTGGTCCGCGTCCACGTCGTGTCCGTGCTGCCACGCCCTAGGGTTGACCCGTGGGTCGTTGGCCAGCGCCGTGGGGGTGCCGTAGCCCAGCATGGACAGCACGCGGGGGGCCGTGGTGCTCCCATTGCTGCAGCCTCCGCCGCTGCCTCCCTGTGTAGACAGGTTGCAAACAAGGGATATTTTGCTGGCAGCATGTGCTTGCTTAGGCGTGTGGTGTACCATGGCCGGCTAGCTGCAACTGCATGGCTGACTGCCAGCCGTAACCGTAACAACAAGTGCACCGTGTAAGACACCTTTGCCTCTCCAAGACGCTATACCATCCATGTTTGCATGCCGTGCCCATGCCGAGGACAACTAAGTATAATTAGAACCCTTGGGTCAGCATGCTACCTCCCAACCCCAGCTCACCCGGAGGGACAACTTGGGCTGGTTGTAGCTCAGCAGGGTACGGCATGGTGTACGACGCCGCCAGCATCTTCCAGCCGTACGACACACGTGCCCTGCCGCCGTCCCCGCCCATGCGCTCCCGCACCTCCGCCTTAACGCCCTCCGAGCAGTCCCGCCACCCCAGGTCCACAAACCGCTTGGCTGCTGCCGCCGGCATCACGTACCCGCCCACCACACGCACCAATGGGGTGGCGCTTCCTCACCGCCGCCGTAGCCCACAGGCCCCAGCCCCCGCGTTGCCCCTCCCTCCGCCGCTCCAGCCCCGCCCGCACAGGCGCCTGATCCGGCAGCTCCCTGCCCCAGCCCTCCTCTTCCTCCAGGCACAAAAGCCGCACCAGCTCCATGGTGAGCACCAACGACCGTAGCTGGTGCCGCTGCACGAGGGCAGCGGACCAACCCGCGGCGTGGACCCATGCGGCGGCCCCTGCGTCGCCAGCCCCCAGCACCTGCACCTGGCGCCCCTCCGGCTCCCAGGGGAGTGCCCCCCAGCCCCGCCTCCCAGTCCGCCATGGCCCGCCGCACCCCAGGCGCCAGGTCGGGGTGGAAGGTCAGGCCGCACAGCCGCAGATCGCCGGGCTGCAGCGGCGGGGGGCCCAGGCCCGGGGGCAGGCAGCCGTGCAGGTGGGCTGCCGTAAGGCTGGCGGCAGGGAGGTGGGCGGCTGTAGGGCGCTGCTGCTGCTGCCCCTGTCCTCGATGCACGCAGACCCCGTGCCGCTTTTCCCTCAGCCACGCCTATGCCCGCTGACCCCCTTCCGCTGGTGCGATGCTGTTCCTTCCACAGCTGCTGCTGGTGATGGTGGTGGCCCTGCCTCGCGCCTGGCACCTGATACTGCGGCAGGACTGGCTGTGACCTGCATAGCCGATTGGCCGCCTGCGTAGGCTGCCCCTGCGTAGGCTACCGACCGCGTATGCCTCGGCCGCCTGCCGCCGCCTCCGTTCCTGCTCCGTGTCGCATCCTCCTGCTGCTGCTGCATTAACCCCCGGCCGGTGTTAAACCGCGGCCGTACCTGAACCCTCTCCACCGGCAGGGCCGGCCGCTGCTCGTCGCGAAGTCGCCATCCGAACGTCCTGACGTTAACGCCGTTAACTTGGACTTAGGGCTGCAATACCTGGCACCGCACTTGCCCTTGGACTCGGCCCTCCCGCTCGCTCTCCCCCGGCCCTTGCCCCTGGTCCTTCATACACTCGGCCCTGCTCCTGCAGTTTGTGCTGCGGTGTCTGCTGCTCCTCCTGCTGCGCTATTCGGTGGTTCACCTCCTGCTGCTGTGCCTCTCGCTGCTGTCCCTGCTCCATATCGAACTCATGCCACGCTCGTGCCTCTCAAAGTCTCGCTGTACATGCACCTCCTGCTGCTCCTCCTCGTCCTGGCCTTGCTGCTGTTCCGAAACCTGCTACCGCACCTCCCCGTCGCCCTGTCCCTGCCCCTGCTGCTGCCCTTGTCCCCCTTGCTGCGGATCACGTAGCTGCTGGTCAGCTCCAGGCAGCACGCGGCAGTCGCCACGCAGCCCCTCCTCATACACCGCGCTCACCAAGCGTTGGAGCCAGGCAGCAATTGGCTACGTAGGCTGCAGCCGCATGGCGGATCTCAACCTCTGCACCATCCCTGCGCGCTGCTCCAGTCCAACCGCCCCTGCTCCCATACCGGTACTCATCACTACTCTTCCCAGCTGCTGCCACGGCTGGCTGGTCCCCGCTCGCCACCGTCTGCCCCGCGTCCGCTCCCGCCTCCTCCGTCCTAGCGCTCGCCACCCTCTGCCCCGACCCCGCCTCCTCCGGCCCCGCCCTGCGCACCCCCACCACGGCCCCCCTCCAGCGGCACCAGCTCCACCCGGTCCCCCTCACCCAGCCGAAGCTCACGCAGCAGTGCGTGCGTGCGCTCCAGACGCCATACCGCCGGCCCCAGCCGCTCCAGGTGAGCCCCGTAGTGCGTCACCAAGGTGCGTCACCGAGCGCCGATGACTAGCATTGGGGCCTGTTGCTGCCGCTGCTGCTGCCGCAATAATGCCACCCCCACCAGGCTCCACCACTGCTCGCATCCTGACCAACTGATGATTACTAACAGGAATGTTAACGCACTCGGGCCACAGGGCAGCCACGGTGGGCGTGGCAGGGTGCAGGTAGCCGCCGCTAACACACAGGGGGCCGGTGGTGGCGGTGGCGGTAGGAGCTGCCGGGAAACAAAGGAGCGGGTGAGGGGCATCGGGAGACAGGGCTGGCGGGCTGGCTTGCGACGCGAGGGGGGTGTTGGCGTCGGTAGCTGGCGCCGCGGCTGCAGGGGCGGTGGAGGCCGCGGCAAGGCCTGGGCCTGGCTGCTGCAACGCCGGGGGTGCGGTGCTGGGGTTCGGGACCGCGGCCGCGGTACCGGCAGCGGGTGGCGTGAGGGCCGGGGCTGGCTGCTGCAGAGCTGAATGGGCGGCCGGCGGCAGTACCCATTCCGCGGTGCCGGCCGCGGGCGGGCTCGCTGAGGCAGCGAGGGCCGGGTGTGGCTGCTGCAGAGCTGCCGACGGCAATGCCCGTTCTGCCCAGGCACGGCCGTCGGGCGACCTACGCAGGCGTAGCATGTCCCCATCTTGCAGCCCCAACGCAGCGGTGACCCCTGCCGCCCCCTTAACTCTGAACTTCGCTGACGCGGCAGTGTAGTGCAGCAGCACGGTGTGTTGCTCTGCTGGCCACTGCTCTTCACCAACCTGCTGCGTGCATGCCGAGCGCTCGGCTGCCGCCGCCGCCGCCGCCGGCGGCGTGCGGTTGCAGGCGGAAGTGAGCAGCGTCACTGGCACTGTGTGGTCAGGGTACAGGTTCTCCTTGAGGGCCGCTGCCTGCTGCGGCCACAGCTGCCATGTCACGGCCGCTGGCGGAAGGAGTGACGTGCGTGCGATGCGCACGTGCCACGCATGTGCGTCGGCCTCCGCCGCTGCTGCGTGAAGTCGAACCGGGCACGATGTTGTGGTGATGTTGGTCACAGGGCCTGCGGCTTCGCGGCCGGAGGCAGCGGTACCGGAGCCGCCGCGTGCTGGCCTCTGCAACCGGCGGCGCTTGGGATAGGGCACGTACTCCTCATCGCTGCCTTCGTCGGCATCACCCGATGGCACCTCCTTGCCTTTAGCACTGGCGCGCTGCACGTCCTTCCCCTCATGCCCCTGCCCCTGCTGCCGCCACCTCTCCAGCAGCACCCGCCCGCACGGCAGCTGCCGCAGCCCCACCGCCTCCTTGTCGCGCACGCCCAGGGCCTTCACGGCCGCCATGACCCCCGTCAGCCTAAAGTCCGTTGTCCCGTACCGCACCAGCGTCATCGGATAAACGCGCAGCTCCTCCTCCTGCTGCTGCCCACGGCTCTTCTTCTGGCCCCGTTGCGCAGCCGCGGGAGTGCGCGCGGTGTGCAGCAGCACCTGCTGGGGCTGATGCGCAGGTATCTGCTCCGCCAGCCCCGGCCACAACACTGCGGCAACGTGCTTGCGCAAGCAAATCTGGTATTTACGGAGAACTGCACGCATGGCCACCCCTACGCCTGCGTCACCAGGCTGTGCGTCAGGTGCCGCAATTCCCGCCGCCTCCGAGCGGCCCCCGCCACTGCACGTGCCCACAACTCCACGTGCCGCTGGCGGCTGGCCTCCGCCGCTTGCCCCCCCTTCCCCGCCCCTGCTCCACAGCCCGCCGCTAGGACCCTCTGCGCCAGCTACGTCTCCGCCAGCTCCAGGCTGCCGATAGCCCATGCCCTCGGCAAGGGGTCCCAGGGGCGAGCTGGCCTGTGCAGGGTCTGGCGTGAAAGCGTGTGGCGAGGCCCCTTCAAGGTCCGCGCCCGCCCCTCCCACAGGCCCGTCATAGTAACCCCTAACTGGCGCCGCTGCTGCTGCCACTGACCCACATGCCCCAGACCCCGCTGCCATCCCATCTGCGGCATATCCCGCCGCCGTCCCTGTGGCTGCCAGCAGGTGGCCAGGATGCCGGCTGTCCCGCCTTAGCCGCAGTCCGTCCTCGTCCCCCAGCCCAGCGCTGCCCTGCACCCCAGCTACCCTTGCCGGCGTCCCCTGCTGGTTGGCGATGCGAGGCCGCTGGTTGACATCCACCGGCCTCAACGGTGCCCCGCTGTAGGGATGACCATAAAGGTCAGCAGCTGGCAGGACTCCGCCGCTGCCGCCGCAACCGCCATGGCCCCACGGCACACTGATGACCGGGGCCGGCTGCTCAGGCACTGTAACCGCCTGCGTCCCCTGTTGCCCTTGGGCAGCAAGCCGCGTCCCGGTACCGGGGCCGCCGGTTGCTAGCCCTTGCAACCGTTGGCGCTTTGGAGAAGGAACGCATTGAGGTGGTCCGCTGGGAGACGTCGCTGCAACACTGTCACCGGCATTTGGGTCAGGCGGTGTTGCGGCCGCTGTTGTAGCCAGGCCAGTGCTGAAGCCCCTGGAAGCGTGACCCGGTGCTGCTGTGCCGTAGCTGCTGGGTTCCAACATGAAGGGTCCCGCGTGGGCGCCTTGCATGCCCTCAGCAGCATGCAGCGCGGGGAGAGGGGCTGCATGGGGATTGGGCAGGGGAAGAAACAGGGTCCTTGGTACTAGGTTGGGTGTCGCCTGCTTTGCAAAGGATCGGGCTTAGAACGCGATGTGGGTCAGGCGAGCATTGCGGAAATGCCCCGGGGGCTCTCACGCTGTACAGTATGACCATTACGAGTGCCGCTGTGCTCTTATCTCACTGTGACCTAACGCATATAGAGATCAGCTGCTCTATACTGCTCATCTACGTACGCCGACCGCTCCCGACTCACCAGCGGCTCCCGCGGTGTTGTGCGTATGCCGTTCTGGCGGCCGCGCTGCTGCCGCGTCCCCCTCCCCCTCGGATGCACACCCTAAAACAGGCATGCTGTCACGCTGCGGTGCTAGTTGCTGCTCAACTGCATCTCGACCCGCGGGAGCATTGGCTGTTGTGCTGGCTTCTCGGCGTGCCACGAGGACGTAGAGCCTGGAGTCGTTTACTTCCCGGAAGACTTCCATCGACTCCCCAACCTTGGCATTGCAATGCGCCAGCCACGACTTTAGGCCCTTGATCACATAGTACTTAACCCCATCCCAGGTGAGCTGCACCTGCCATTCCGAAGAGTCGCTCTTGTCTGTGAGCATCAGGTTGACTGGGCCGCCGGCTGCTGCTGAGACGTAACGACTGCCGATCACAGTCGCTATAGTACTTGGCTTCAAGCGATATCGGCCACTTGTAAGCGTCTTTGCTTGGACCTGGACCCGAAATCCGAAAGTGCCATCCATGGTCGCAACAACTGTTCGTGCGGGCGACAACTACGAACGCCCATAGCAGCTAAACGACATGAGTTGTGAAGTTCATATTCGCACCCTATACATGAGAGCGCAGCCGGAATGGCCTTCATTCAGCTCGTGTTGCGCGTGCTGCGTTTCCCGCCCATTTCATGCCATGACGCATGTCCGAGTCCTATCCGCCTCGAACCAGCAGCAGATTATGTTGGATACAGACGACAGCGGTTTGTACACTTAAGGTTACGCGTATCCATCACTTGCCAGTTGTCTCCATCATCGCACAGCGCCCTGCATCCTCGCACGTGCTCCGCAGGCCACAGGAGGCCTAAACGTAATCCCCCACGCAAGCACACCCTTAGCCCTACAACAAAGACGATAGCACTCTCCTACCAGTACTAAAATTTTACGCATCGCCGCCCACGGCCTTTGCAGCACCCTGGCACCCTCAGCCTATTGCACCATTACACCAGATTACACCGCCTCTTGCAACGCGGCTGACAGCACCTGCGCCCACATGCCCCACGCGCTCTGCCCCCGTGTTGCAGCCGACTGCTCCACATGCACAAAACGCCCAAAGCACGCCCCCGCACCACCCTGGGTTCCTTCTTGCGGCTCTTCACTTGCAGCCGTGCTGCACACATCCCTTCTGGGCACACCGTTGACTGCCCGGCCAAACACGTTGCGTGTTGCGCTAAGGATGCAGCTAGCGTCCGTGGCGGGCGTGTGGA
>VFQN01008274.1_pt1 | contig 10614 bp, 18 predicted proteins | sample 3512371 | NCBI WGS metagenome assembly VFQN01 (sample SAMN10412370, study PRJNA504923) | tailings metagenome | isolation source: Replicate 2 from Balatoc abandoned mine | place: Philippines: Itogon, Benguet | collected 2017-08-28 | reverse complement strand
GTGCGCCCCTCCTCCCCCTCTCCTCCCCCACCGTCATGGTGTCAGCTGCTCCCCCACCGTCACTGCGTCCTCGAAGCCGTGCCGCGTGGCCAGGCCGTGCTACAGGCTGCAGCGCGACGCCAGCAGCCCATGCACAGCCCACAGCAGGAGGGTGTGGAGCCGTACAGGGCTGGTCGCGGCACAGCCGGCAGGTTGGAGATGTGCCCGTACGCCTCCTTCCTAGCGTTTACCCTGCCCACCAGCTGGTCAGGCCTCAGCCCACGCACCACCGTCAGCTTGGCCGCAGCAGCGCCCTCCTCCACCTCCTCGTTGTCGTTCTCCTCCTCCTCCACCTCCACCTCCTCCTCCTCCTCCTCCTGCAGTCCCACCGCCGCCGCCCCTCCCTCCCGAGCCCGTCCCCTTCCCATCGCCAACACACCGATGCGTGGGACCCGTGGCCAGGGCGTGGCACGTGGCTTAGCCGCCTTCCGTCCCAGCGTCATACAGGGGCTGTGCCACGTGCCCAGCTGCAGCTCCCCCTGTCCCGCTGTCCCCACAGCGTCCCATGGGTCGCTCCCCCCCCAACCGTTTCCAGCACCAGCGGCGGCCGGGCCTCTGGCTGCTGCGGTAGCGCCTTGTGTCGCGGCAGCATCAGCAGCATCGCGTTCTGCGCCACCTCCAGCTCCACGCCCGCGGCACGTGCCAGCCGCCCCGCGAGCGTGCCGAAGGCACGTGCCTGACACGCCAGCACGCGTCGGCGCGCGGGGGGTAGCCTGTTGCCCACCTGTGCCAGCAGCACCAGGGCAACCGCCCACAGGTCCCAGGGATCCACCAGGTCCCCAACAGCGCTGCTCTGGCCGCCTCCCCCGTCACCACCACCGCCCCCGTCACCGCTAACGCCGCTGTCGCCGCCGCCGCCGGCGTCAGCTGCCAGCGAACCCCTGTCCCTGTCCCTGTCCCCGGCCCCAAGACCGCGTTGGCAATGACACGTGTACGTGCTAATTGGTGAGCAGGTACTCCCCCGGGCGGAAGGCGCGCAGCAGCACTCGGGGCCCTGAGCGTGTGCCTGGCTGGGGGCAGCAGGCGCAGGGCGGCAAGGGCCAGCTGTTCGGCTGACGGACGGCACGGGAGCAGCCACCGCAACGAGGCGGAAGGTATAGTGGCGGTGCTCGAGGCTGCTGCTAAGCGGAACCAGCATCATTGCCGCTGCCGCTCCTGCTGCAGCTCCTGTTTGTTTGTGGTGCTGCTACGCTGCTGCTGGGACTGCTGCTACTTGCTTAACGCTGCAGCAAACCCGAATCAATACAACTGGCAGGGTGTTATGCCAGCCCTCTCCGGAAGGGCCCACTTGGTTTGCCAAAAATGTTGTCGCCCCGTATAGCATACCGAGCGTTCCTTGTTTACGGATGCGTACTACAGAGCCAAGCAAGTACACACGTGCCCTCGAGCCAGGGCAAATGGGAGCTAAGTGATAAGGCGACACTTCTTCCGCTGTTACAGCGTGCAGTGCTGTGTGAAACTACCGTAAGCCACCAGGGACAGAGCCCTCGCTGGTAGTGCCCGTAGTACGCTGCCTGCGCTCCGCTCGCCGTACGTGAGACCTATGGTGCACCGTGTTCCCTCATCATGAGGACCCTTGCCTTCGACACAGACACCCAACGTCACGCACGTCGGGATGATGCGCTGCAACATGAACACCCAAGCGTATGGGATTGTCCCCTCTGCCCACAAAGGACTACCGTGCTAGCGCCGGCGCTAGTCTGGAAACCAAATCCATCCTCCATACGCACACAAGCAACTACCACATTGTCTTACTCGGTTGCTATTATCATTCAAAATACGCACGTACTCGTCCAAATCGGCATAGCGCATTGCAGCGCATGACGATGCAAGCTGTGCCGCGCCAGAGGTCCCCACTGCCAGGACACCCATACCCACTATCGCCGCCCTGTCTCACCTCCGCCCCCGCTGCCGCCCCCCGCCCCCATCGCGCCACCTCCTCCCACCTGCTACCACGCCAAAGCCCTCACCATTCGCTCCTGCCTCCTCCTTCGCGTCAATCTTCACCACCCCCAACAGGCCATACACGCCCAAGCAAGGAAGCGGGTAACATAGAAGCAAGCGGAAGCATCCCTCACACGCCAGCCTTTCCTAGCATTCACAGCTCGTGCTGCGCCCACAAGCTCTGCCTGCTTTACCAAGGGCTGGTGTACCCACTGTCGCGGCCACTGCCCCGGCCACCGGGGCTGCTACCCCGGCGGCCGCGACCGTTGTCGGGTGAGTCCCTCCTCCTGATATCGGCGGCGCACCCCATCCCGTGCACGTTGGCTTTTACAGCCCGCACCGCGGCTTCCAGCCACATCTCCCTGGTGTTGGTGCTGTTGTTGTGGTGAGAGCAGAACGGCACGATGTACCACTCGTTGTCGAAGCTGCAGGCAGGCGGCAGGCAGGACGCCAATACTGATAAGTTGTCATTGGATATGTGGGTGGAGTTGTGGCGGTATGTATGTATGGTTTTACAGTTAGGCGGTAGCAGATTGCGGACATCAAGATGTACACTGCTTGCCGTACGTGATAGCAGGAGCAGCAAGGTGTCAACTTGCGTTTGTGCAAAGCAACGTGCGTCAAGCCATGCAACCCCTACCTCCGGTCGTCATTTAGCTGCACGTGCGCCCCTATCGTGCAGGGCCTTGTGCAGCCCAGTACGCAGCAGGTCTCCCGGCGGGAGGACGTGTTGTTGTACCAGTGTTGTATCCAACTGCCGCACCTACGCGTCAGTGGGAGTTGCACTATGAACGATGCAGAAGCACTGCCCGAATGGGGCAGGGCTACCACCTGGTATGGCGTCACACGCGAGGGCCTGGGTGCAGCAGTCCAGCCACGCTGGGAGTACGTGACACATGCGGTGCCGTACCCTGCCCTGCCCTGGACTCACCGGCAATTGCGGCGGCGCTCGCCATGGTGGTAGGTCGTGCCGTTGATGTTCCTTGCCAGGAGGCGGCCATTCCTTCCACCTTCAGGATTGCCTTCGCCACGATCATCGTAGTAGCGACTCACTGTGGCCATGGAGCTCCGCCCTGCACAATGGTGCCAAGGCACAGACGGGGGGATGGGGGGACGGGGGAATGGGGGGATGAGCAGGGAATTGAGGAGGAGGATCATCCGCCGCCGAACCGCGCGCGGCAGGGCTTCCAAAAAAACATGCTGCCGTCTGGCTTGACGGTCGCATAGCGGTGCCCAACTGTAATGACAACAAGATGTCAGTCCATGGGGGTAATGTTGCCGCAGTTCGTTGCTTCGACGCTTATGTCCTAACCATGCCGCCGCACATGCGAGGGACAACGACTAGTAGAGCTCTCAAGCATGTGCCCTGCAACCTCAATGCATATTTCGGCTCCATACCTTGGTCTGTAATGCAGAAGCCCAGGCGTTGTTGCGCTCCCACCAGCACTCCAAACCAACAGATGCTTGCGCGTAGACCTTGGAGACCGTAGTCTGAAAGGCGCTGCCTTGTGGGTTCTAATTTCTGCAATGGAGAAGGTCCCCGGTCTGTGTCTCTGGCAGAGTACGCTCCGTTGCCCTTAAAGAGCACGTTCCATGTTGTACCGTTACGACATGACTTATCGCCCTGTCCGACAGCCTAGTCACCCTCAACGGCCATTCGGGCCGCAGTCTGACTTGGAGCAGTAGGCAGCAACATGAGTCGAATATAATGCATTAAAGGAGCTACTCACATATGTCTCAGTCTTGCAGAAGAGCGAGGGTGACGAGGTTCCTGAAACGTTTTCCTGCGCGTTTGTGGTGCAGTGTGCACCGCTGCCAGCTGGCACAGCCAGAGGAATGTAGTAGAAAGTGAAAAGCGTCGCTCGTCATTGCCGTCGTGAGCGATTTTCTCGCTCAGCTCAACAACAGAAAGCAGCTCTATTTGGCCCTGAAGGTTGGCCCTGTTCATTGCTTCCCCAGTCTGACCTCGTGGGCCAGTTCGTTGGCAACTTTGTTGGATAGGAGATGAAAACCTTGGAATAGGAGAAAATGCGCTAGGTTTATCAGCTACTAACGGCCCAGTTCTCCTGGGTGATGCATTGTCAGCGTGCAAGGGCAGGACCGCCGCAGCCTAGTCAGGACGGTAGAGAAAATGCCACGTGCATATGCACACAGCGACCCAGTACTCCGTGCCGAACATCGCTGTGTCCTGCATCAAGCTGTGTGAGTGCTGCATATCCTAAACACCAGTCGGCTGCCCAAGCAGTAGACGCCCCTTACCGGTATGTTCCCCCAGCACGTGCCAGCCCATGTTCAAGCAGTAGCAGACACTGAAGCGATCAAGCGAAGCTGCGCACCTGCAAAGCATACAGGTATGGAGTGCGAACGTTCGGGCGACGCTCTGTTAAGGCACCCAGGCCTCCCACATGCCTCATTATCAAATGCTTGCCCTTCTGCCAGCCCATCACACGGCGACGCAGTCCACTTTTGCCTGCTGCTCCACTTCTTTCGGCGACTTTCCCCCTGCTGCTCCCTCCCCCTCCTCCTCCGCCGCCCCCTCCGCCACCAACCTCTCGGTGCCGCTCTTTCCGCCGCGACCCCCTCCGCCACCGCCAGTTCCTCCACCGCCGGGCCCTCCGCCGCCCCCTCCGCCTTCACCCCCTCCGCCGCCGCCCTCTCCACCGCCGCCCTCTCCATCGCCGCCCTCTCCGCCGGCGCCCTGTCATACGGCTTCACCGTTTGCCACTTCCACCGCCCACTTCGCCGCCGCCACCGCCGCCGCGCACTTCTTCCTAAACTCCGCGAAGCACCTGTCCAGCCGTACGACCACCTCGTCCACGTCCGCGGCTGTCGTACCCAGCGCCGCCGCCACCGTCATGTAGGTGCTGGGGTACGGCACGTCGGTGTGGGAGCCGTAGTTGCGGAAGGCGATGCCGCCGATGGTCTGCGTCTTGCCGGGGGCCACCACACGTGTGCCCGACACGCACCTACACGGGCCGCAACAGCAAAAGGAAGCAAGTACATAACCCCTTCACTGCGCCGACAAGTGAGGGTACAAGAAGAGGGGACCAGAAAGTCGTGCGGTGACTTGTATATGCCAGACCAGTAGCCAAACTGATACGTATTTGCTGGGGGAGGGCGGGGGCCGGGGCTCTCGCTCTTCCCGACCTTGCTCTCCCATAGCGCGCGACGTTGCACCCACCACTAATGCAAACACCCCCTCCAAAGTAACCACGTCGTTGCATCCACACGCACCTCTGCCACAGCATGGACCCGAAGAACGTCACATCCGGAGCAGCCGCCACCTTGGCCGCCTTCCCGCCGCCGCCGCCGCCGCCGCCGCCGCCGCCGCCGCCGCAGCTGCCACCCCCTCCTGGCTTCGCTCCCCTTCCCTGCTGCTCCTTGCCCCCCACCCCCGGCCGCCCATCCGCCTCCTTGCCATCCGCCGCCCCTGCCTCCTTGCCCGCCCCTGCTGCCTCCAGCTCCGCCAGCTTCGCCCTAGCTTCCGCTGAGGTTCGAACCAGGGAGTCCAGCGTGAGCGCCATGGAGATGGGGTTGCCGGGGGTGGCCAGCAGCCGCTCGCCCTGCCGCGCCGCCAGCGCCTCCAGCGCCGTACGCATGTACGGCACCAGCGCCTCGCGCTCCGACAGCACCTGTACGGCAAGGACGTCGGGCATGTGCATCACCGGAGAGCTCGCTCAACGCTGTCGTACAGCCCGCGCGCGTCACTGCCGCCCCTAGTGACCTACCTTCACCATTTCCCCAGCATCGGCCGCCCCACAGCTTCTCTGCACCTATCTCACAACACACCCCACAGCACCTCTTTCCTCCGATCCCGAATGCAGCAGCGCCGTAAGAACCCACTCCTCCAGCACCCCGCAACCAGCTGCCTGCACCTTATCACTCTTCCTGCACCTTCACCAACGCACCTTCCTCCACCCCGCCGCCCCCCAGTGCAGCAGCGTCATCATCAGGTCCACGTGGCTGCTGCTGCTGGCGCGCCCAGGGTACGTGCCGTTCACGGCGCCCACCAGGCCCGGCCGGCTGGCGGGCGCGCACACCACCGCGCCGCCCACCGGCACCATGAAGTTCTTGTCCGTACTCTGTGGTACGGCAGGGTGCGAAACGGAGGGAGGGATAAACGTCTCAGCAGCGGGCGCGTATCTGTAAACCCCGTGAGACGACAGGCAGCCACCCATCGGCACCGGCGTATCCATGCGCCATGGATATCGACTGCCGCTTGTCCCCCTTGGTGTCTTGTGTCTGCCCAGTTATGGCATGCTCCTTGTAAGCACACGCCCAACGTGCTTTCCAACTGTACAGCCGCTTCCACGCGCCCCTTGTTCCACGCCACGCCGACCACCCCCTTGCACCCGCCCACCCGCACTGTTCATTAGAAACCACGCACCACACGTGTTAACCATGACCTCCTCTCCCACCCACCTGTACCACGGCGTCCACGCGCCCCTTGTTCCACGCGGCGCTGACTGCTGCGCAGAGCTGCCTGCTCTGCACGCCGTACGCGTTGTTGACCACGTGGGGCACCTCCCTTGCGCCGCACAGCCGGGCCACGCCGACCAGGTCGTCGGGGGCGCGCGGCGCGAAGCATGAGCTGGTTGTGATGACGGCCAGGACGCGGTCGGGGCCGACCGTGTCGATGGCGGAAGCAATGGCCTGTGTGGGAGTGGGCAGTGCAACGGCGAAAGACGGTCTGGGTAAAAGGGCGTGGGCTGCACAGCATAAGCTGGTGATGACGGCCAGGACGCTGTCGGGGCCCAGGGTGTCGATGGCGGAGGAGATGGCCTTGCGGGTATTGAAGATAGAGGGGTTTCGGGGCCACGTGGGTTGGGGAGGGGGTTGGATGTTGCCTAGAACGAAAACGGCGAATCGGCAAGGGGGACAACACGGCCTTGCATGCTTGGACGGCAAAGCGAGTGCTGGTCATGCCGGTCAGGGCGCGGTCAGGCCCCAGCGCCGTAAGGGCGGACGACGTGCCCTGAGGTCAAATGTCGAGGGATGTTCCCCTTCCGCCGCAGCTCCACCACGCGCGGCCGCAGCCACCATCTCCCACCTCCCACAAGTTGACCCACACCCCCTTAATACACACGCACCTCCAGGTCCGTGACCAGCTGGTCGCCCTCCCGCCGCAGCTCCACCACGTGCGGCCGCAGCCCCGCCGCCGTGACCGCCTTGAGGCACGTCTTCTGGTCCACTCGGCTCCACACCACGGTGTCCGCCCCCGGCCCCCGCTGCCCTCGCAGCGCCAGCAGCACCAGCGTGAGCGACATGCCGGTGGCTAGGGGTAGGACGGACACGGGGCCTAGACCCGTCATGCCTGCAGATTGGACACCAGGATAGCTGTGTGAGGGTGATTCGGCCATGTGTTTAAATTGGTGCTTGGGGCAGCACCGGCACGGTGCCCAGGCCCGTCATGCCTGCGGCAATTTATGGTTCAGGTTGAAGCGGCATAGTAATGACTGCACGGATGTGTCTGGATCACGCGTGTCCTGCCAGTGGCTAAAAGCAGGACGGACACAGGGCCCAGGCCCGTCATGCCTGCAGGGTAGGGCAAGAGAGGGATACTGGGATAGCTATGTGACAAGAAATGAATGCAGTGTTTACTGGTGCCTGGCGCAGCACGGACTGGAAGCCCAGGCCCGTCATGCCTGCAGGGTGCGCAGCAATGGGACACCAGGACAGCGGTACACGTATTGATTGACCGCAGTGTGTCAGTTGTGCGTGGGGGAAGGTGAACACGGGGCCCAGGCCCATCATGCCTGCGGCGTTTTGCGAACACCGCACAGTAATACCCAGCCGTCGCAATAAGTCCCAGGTGCTAGTTGGCGAATGGGCAACGCATGCCATGGCGACTAGGATGTGACCGTTCTTGAATGGCCCGCCCTGGTAACGGAAACGGCCGTGGCGGCCCTCGCTTACACGTGCATCTAAGCAGCAGGCGCGTTCACAGCCTTGCCAAGGCTGTGGGGAAGGGCCCCAGGGGAAATGATAATAAGCGCAGGTCCATGCAACACCCGATGCATTAGGTCCAGGCACGCACCCGCCGCTTTGAGTGCGTCCGCCGCCAACGCCGCCGTCAGCGCCGCCATTAGCGAGCTGCCTGCCGCCTGCGGTTATGTACGGCATGTACGGCGTTGCCGTGCAACGAGCAGATACCTCTCCGTGATTGATGTGCTTGATGATGTACCTGATTGACAAGCCCTGGACAGCCGCTTTCCCAGACAATGGCGATCAGAAGATTGGGAGATGGGCTCAGCAGGACCGGAGAGGGGCTCAGCGTCTGTGGCTGCAGCATCGGCGAGGGGATGAGCAGCGCTGGCGGCAGCACCGGACACAGGATGAGCCGCCACCGCTGCTGATCCCCTCGCCGATGCTTCAGCCACAGCTGCTGAGCCCCATTCCGATCCTGCTGAGCCCATCTCCCATCCTTCTGATCGGAGGTGGAATCAGCAGCGTGGGGCCAGGGATGCAGGCGCCGGGACTCTCCCGACTCCAAGCTACGGCTATGCCCTAGTCGTGGTGCGAAAGTCCGTGCGCTTCCCACCTACCACAACTGACCCGCTTCCCAGGGGACAGCACCCACCCCGAGAACGGCTGCCAACCAAGTGCCAAGCAGTTGCCGACGGAGCCAGAGGCAAGACGTAAACCCCACCAGAGGCACCTTCCATTCTGGCCTTATCCGCCCCGTCGGCCGACGTGCCCATACTACAGTCCTCACATACAACATATGTCCAACGCTACAACTGGCACTGACATACGCACATGTGAGTGCATCTTTCATGAACTGCATGGCAAAACGTATGCTGCCGCCCACCTTCGGCTGCTCGTCCGCCGCCACGTCCTGAATCTGCCCACACCGCCGCCTTGCAAAACGCTTCCCGACGTTGCACACAGACACACAAGGCGGTACATCATACCAGTGGCACCATGCATGCTGCTCCCTGCTCCCACCTTCGGCTGCTCCGCCGCCACGTCCCCCGACCTGCCCACGCCGTGCGCCAGGCCCCAGTGCCTCCGGGCCACCAGCGGGCAGGCCACGCGGCCCTCGCGCTCCCCCACCCCCACGTTGTCCAAAAAGTTGTTGCTGTCCATGGCGGAGCAGTCCTGGGGAGGTGGCGGTGAGGCAGCGAGGCAAGGGGGCGAGCAGCCTGTCAGGTGCTGTAAGCGCGGTATCTTGACACTTGTACCATGGCCAGAGCACTTCACCCCGTCCGCGTTTCCCCGTTCCTGGGGTGGTATGGTTCGACTTAAAAAACCGGAAGCAACAGCACGACGGTGAGAGAGCACAAGAAGCAGATGTGCACCTGCACGGCCAAGCGTGTGCATCTTCCGCTACCAGCGGTCCACTCCACCCCCGCCCACGTGGCCAAGCACACAGCCCCGGAAAACAACGCCCCTCCCTGCACTTGCTTGCACCCAGACGGGGGGCCTTGACCGCCTTGCGGCCGGCCTCTAGTGAGCCCCGCCTCCAGCTCACTGCAGTAGCTTCTCACGCATGCGCTGTCACTGTTGTTGGTGGTCGCACTTTGTCCGCATCCTCGGTTACGCAAATCACCCAGCCCCACCGCTAATTCTGAGCCCAACGCCTCGACTTGGGAGGTCACTCGAACAGAAAAAGGAACCCACCCTCACTAGCATCTCGATGCTGCCCTCGTCCCACCCAGCTGCCGGCAGCTGCCGGCTGCTCAGCAGCGCCTTGACCAGCCGCTGCCGCCGGGCCAGGGCCTGCTCGCCCTGCGAGTGGTAATAAGTGAGCATGGCGCGCAGCTGTCAGCCGGGAAGTTTTGTATGCATGTGCGCCCCATTACGGCGATGCGGCCGCTTGCTTGACTGGTGCCGTAAATGCATAGCGCTCGTACATGGCCGCCGGGAAATTTGGCGTTTACTGGACCAGCATCCGGCATGCAGTGTGCGGCACAGCGTAGCAGCGAGAATTCCACCTGGTCGTGCCCAGACCCGCACCGCACCTGGCGGATGTACGAGGTAGACACCAGGCCGCAGGCCAGGGCGCAGTTGTCGGGGTTCATGGCGGCTGTGTGTGCACTGCCGTATTCTCCGAGGTACTCTCTACGCCTCTTCGCTGTCGCAGCGGGCGGTGCCGGCCGAGGAGGGCGGAGGTCGACTCGCTGCCACAGGTGGATTAGGTTGCGGGCGGTGCGCTACTGTGCGCCCAATGCCTAACACACACACCGCGTAGCGGGTGGTGTTCAAAAGAACAGTTGTGCTTAACGCTCAGGCTCAGCCCTGCAGCACCCAGCGCAGCAGGCGAGGCACCAGCACGTCCGACACGGTGGGGGCAGCTGCCCAAGCGGCCTGGGGGGTCACAGGGTGCGTGGGGAGGAGGGCATGGGTGCGAGTCCTTCTACCGCGCAGCACCGACACGCAGCTCGAGTTAGCAAGCCGTGCACTCGACGAGTGCGGCAGCCATCGGGCAGAGGGCGCTGACGCCGTGCCCTGGAGTGCTCCTTCAGACAGAAGCGCATGCCTGAGCACCCGCTACTCTTGCGCTATCCAGCGCCCCGCCAGACTCCCACGCTCCAGCTGAACACTCACCCCAGCGATGACGGCGCACACCAGCACCAGGGGCAGGATGCTCTGTGGCAGCACGCGCAGCAGCAGCTCCTCGCACACTGC
>VFQN01008273.1_pt1 | contig 10616 bp, 20 predicted proteins | sample 3512371 | NCBI WGS metagenome assembly VFQN01 (sample SAMN10412370, study PRJNA504923) | tailings metagenome | isolation source: Replicate 2 from Balatoc abandoned mine | place: Philippines: Itogon, Benguet | collected 2017-08-28 | reverse complement strand
CGAGTCGCTGGGGCTGCACGAGGTGGCGCGATACTGGCAGCAGGTGGGGGCGTGCGGCAGGAGCCAGGGGTACGCGTAAACGCGAGGAATCCGTCTAAGGCGTCAGGGAAGCACGGAAACGCTGGGCCATGCAGGAGCCATGCAGGAGCCAGGGGGCCAGGAGGTGACACGGAACAGTGGCTGGAGGCTGTTGGTCTCTCGTGTTGTGTTGAGGTGGCGCGGTGTGGGCAGCAGGTGGAGGCGGAAAGGGTCAGCGGGCGTGGATGCAGGGGCTTGCTCGCCGCACAGACCGGCAGCAGGTGGGCGGAGGGCGGGTTGTCGATCAGCAGTACGGGTGTGCTGCGCCAGGCTTTTCCCCAGCCGTACCGGCCGTGCTGAGGTGCGGGAAAGGGTCCGGGCGATGGTGACTTCGCGCTATGGCTCCTGCGGGTGACAGGTACTCATTACGGTACTCACTTACACCGGAATATCCAACACTTTGGTGATGTACCCCCTAGGTGGTGGAGATCAACGACTGGCAGAAGGGGCGCTTTGTTCGTCGCGTCATCAGCTCCATGTTCAACACCATCCGCGGCAAGCGCATCGCGGTGCTGGGCTTCGCCTACAAGGCGCACACCACGGACACGCGGGACACCGCCGCCATTGACATATGCCGCGGCCTGCTGCAGGACGGCGCGCAGCTGGCAGTGTACGACCCCAAGGTACGGCATGACTGTACGGCCCCCGTACAACTGCTCTACAAGCAGAGGAGGGTCACTTGCGAGTGCAGTGCCCCGTGGCCGCCGGTCGCCCTGCCACTTGAATGTTACTCAACGGACCCGCCCCCGCTACTACGCTATACTTCATCTACGCCCTACCACGTGACTTCTCATCGCAAATCCCCGCGGCCGCACCTTTGATTTTGCAGGTGTCAGTGTACCGTTGATTCCCTGACGCCTTATACTGTTGCCTCGTGCGTTGCGTTTGCTCACGGTCGCCTGCCGCCCCGCGCACCCCCCCTGCAGGTTCCCCCCGAGCAGATCCACCTGGACATGTGCCTGCCCAAGGGCTCCCTGGAGCAGCCCCGCCGCCAGCACACCACCGTGTCACTGGCCACCGTGGATGTGACGCCCAGCGCCTACGACGCGTGCAGGGGCGCGCACGGCCTGTGCCTGGTCACCGACTGGCCCGAGTTCAGGTGCGGCATTCCTGAGGGGGCTGCGGGGCTTATCCATGACCATCAGATAACTCCTCTCCCATGATTATCCATGGGCGGGCTGATGGCAGGGCAGCATGGGCAGCGAGCGGCGGCTGTCTTGGCATCTCAAATTCCGCGTTCCCTTCCTTGGCGAGGTCCGTTTCCGCACGTTGCGCGGACCTGCGCGACGCATACTCTCTGTTGCTCCCGACCACCGCTGCTAGCTCGCATCTTGCTTCTAGCCATTACGGCCAAACTACAATGCCGCACGGCTGCCCGGGAACAAAAGGGTACATACTGCCTAGCACGTGTCCATCCCGACCCTGCTGACTGTGCTGCTGGTGACCCAACCTTGCCAACAGGACACTCGACTACAAGCGCATCTTCGCGAGCATGATGAAGCCGGCGTTCGTATTCGATGGGCGCAACGCCCTGGACCACGAGGCCCTTCGCTCGCTGGGCTTCGTAGTGTACGGCCTGGGCAAGCCGCTGGACCCCTTCGTGACGCAGCGCTTTGGGGAGGAGGAGCACGAGGCTCTGCACCAACACCTGTCAGCGTTGCAGCTGGAGCAGGAGCAGCAGCACCGGAGGAGCCACGTGCACGACGGGCGGTTGGAGGGGAGGGAGGGGGAGCAGGAGGGGAGAGCAGGGAGGCAGGAAGGGGAGGTTGGGAGGAGGGAGCAGCTGGCGTCGATGAGCCACCTGGTGCTGAGGGCGCAGACGGAGGTGCATGGGACGGAGGTGGCGGCGGAGAGGGTGGCGGAGGAGCGGGAGGTGGCGGCGCGGGCGGAGAGGGTGGCGAAGGCGGGCATGCGAGCGGGGTAGCTAGGGGAAAGGGGAGGAGGGTAGGTGCGGTGAAGGGAGGAGGGTAGCGAACAGGCCGGGTACATGGGGGCTGGAGGTGGCGAAGGTGCATAGCCACGTGTTTTGATGTAGATGTAGTCATCACCGATAGGATTGTTGCATCAGGGTGACTAGGATTTGGACTGGGACTGGTTGGTTAGAGAGTAAAATACTTGAAAGACTACTTGGCCGCCATTGCGGCCGACAGATACGGGGGGCAATGGACGCGATGGAGACCCTAAAGCTGCTTCTGCAGGTCTCGTATATGCACATGTTGCGTGCGGTGCTGTAGCGGTGCGGCCGTGGCGTGTGCATGCCTCTACCCGTGTCGCGTGTGGGCCGTGGCGGTAGGCAAGCACTTGAGTGTTGCAGCCCACAGGAGCGTGTACATGCCAGCAGGGCCCTTGGCATGGAGTTGCTTGCGCTGGTGCACGGTACCTTTCCTCCGGTGGTTCAGCAGACACAGTCGATACGCATAATGCCGGCATGCATTGGTCCCGAGTAGGAGTGGTAACATGTGTAGTGGCTGAGGCTGCGTGCGGCCATGGTACTGTTGTGGATACATCGGGCTGTGAGCAGAGACTTAGATGTTTTAACAGGGATAGCCTGGCAGCACGACGCTACGGTGTGCCTCTCTGACGGTACATGTGGGCCCTTTCAGGCACGTGCGCAGCAGCACACCGGTCGGACGCCTGGGTGCAAGTGGTATACTGGCTGACTAAACGAAGGCTGTGATATGTGCGGTATGTGAAGGTAGGCCCAACGAGCAGCTAGACGGGTTTGAACTCTTGCACTGATGTACACTGCGCTACGGAACTCGTGGGCTGAATGCGTTACCTGTCGTACTTGACTGAACGTTGTAGTCTCATTCTCGACGTGGATACTGTTGCCGTTGCGCAAACCACCTGGTGCGGTCAGGTGACATCTCAAGGGGGCGGGTGTCAACTGTCACGTATCGGTCTACCGTACCAATGCCGTACACCGGCACCACCTGCAACCCACGGCGTACTGACCACGTGACCAGGCATAAAGGATGTCGGGGTGCATTTTCTGGAAGAATAACAAAGGCGCCGCGGCAGCAGGACACGAGTAGTCGAGTACGTACACAAGTGGCAGCCCTGCTGCCAACCAGGATGCAGCAGGTTGCAACCCTGTCCTCGCAGCTTGCACCCCTCTGCAGTTAACAGATGGGCGCAGAGACGCACTTCTCATCAAGGCACCATGCACCCACGCCATGCACCTCAGGGTGGGGCAAGGGCCCCTTGCGCGCAGCATTAGTCCCGCAGTCATACCGGTAGTCGCTGCCGCCCACGCCCATGAACCTAACGCCACAAGAAGCTCCAAGGAAAGCGGCATGGGCGCCGTTGCGCACTCATAGCTACTGGTACACCGGTATTGCGTTGCTAAGAAAAGTGTTCACGTGCGGCTGCTGAGCCAAGGCGGAGAGAGCCTGCGCCCTTGACCAGCGACAAGATGCATCGTTAGGGCAACCTAGTCCGCCATGTGTGCACCGTGCGTGCTGTTTGCCTGCACCCGGCACGCGCATATCCCCCTATGCCACACCCCACACGCCTGTAGCTGCAAAGGTGAAGTGTAGTCTGCAGGTCCATGACGGGTAGCCGGAGCACAGACGCTCGCACGCCTGCCCCACAGCTGCACTTCATCCGCAGAAGCCGCATTATCTAGAACATAGAATCCACGCCGCCACACCTTTGATCACTTCATGGTAAAGAATGGCACTCCGCTTGTATTTACGCATGCGCCATCCTGCAAGTAGTCTTTTCTCTCGCGACTTCCTTATCTCCCTCGTTGGCACCTGTCCTAACAAGAACTGGGCATGCACCTAACGCACAAGCAACCAAGGAATAAAGCATCAGGTCCACTGCACTGACAGAATCAAGTCAAGCGTTGTCACTACCAACACGTCTAGATGAGATTCCTCCCATAGTCTGATATCACGACCAAGATCTGACGCACCAACCCAGGCCAGATGCCCCTTGAACCGGTGTACCGCTGTTGCCAAGGCACACAGAATCCTCCTGGAGTACACTTGCTTGCAACGCAAATGCACATATGCCCTAACTCCGCACGCCCGGTCCCTGCCCCTCCCCGTCCCCTTCCAGCTCCAGAACCACCTCCGCGAGCCCCACCACCCCATCTCCATCCCCAGCAGCTCCGCCCCCAGCAGCTCCACCCTCCGCCCCCGACTCGCCTCCCGCATTCCCCGCCCCTTCCTGCTGCCCCGCCCCGTGCCGCACCACCAGCGCCACCTCGCCTGTCCCCACATCCACCCCTTGCTCGCCCCCGCCGTCCGCTGCCGCACCGCCCGCCGCCCCCTCCTGCACCCCAACCGCCACCGCCACACCCTCAGCCTCTCCTTCCATCCCATCCGCCGCCGTCACCAGCACAGCAGCCGCCTTGACCCCCGGCGAAAGCGCCCGCCCCTGCCCCTCCTCCAGCTTACCCACACCACCACCACCACCGCCCCCTGCTGCCTGCAGCTGCACCTGCCCCACCTGCCCCTCCTCTCCCTGCTGCTGCTGCTTCTGCACCCCTGCACCTTCCGGCAGCTTCTTCTCGGTTCTTTTTCCGTTGATAACCGCCTCCGCGAATTCGCAGATGACGTCCATCATCCAGTTGTGGCCACCCCAGCCCGAAAGCCACCCCAGGTGCCCGCCCCGCTGCGTAAGGGCCAGCAGCACGTTGGGGTTGGCTGCTGCTGCCGCCTCGGCGTGTCTTAGCAGCGAGGGGTGGATGATGGGGTCGTTGCGGGCCGACATGCACAGCAGGGGCACGCCCACGTGCTGCATGGGGGGCACGGGAAAGGAGGCAAGGAAGAGGGTGCTTTGCGGAAGTGGTTCAGAGCGTAGAGAGCGTAGAGAATGGAGACACCACGCCATGTGCCGTGGGAGGAGCAAACGGGGCGGGGCAGGGAGGGGTAGGGCGTGGGGTACCGGGGAAGGGTGTGGGCTGAGTGAAGGCGGCTACTAACAGACACACACGGACACACGGTAATACACGTGCACCACGCACCTGCAGCGCCTCCCTGCAGTTGTTGTGGCTGTAGTAGGCGTCCACGTCGTCCAGCCCCAGGATGGGCAGCATGAGGGCGGCCTCGAACTCGCGGATGGTGTTGATAGACAGCACCTCATCAAAATCCACCTGCGAAGGAAGAAATGGACCTTGTCGCTCGCATCCGTTTCATCCGTAAGTAGGCACGCACGTACGAGCTTGCGTACGTAAGCATGGCGGCCTCTATAGCATGGTATTGCCTGACCAAGGCCCCCTGCCCCGCCACCCACCATGAGGCCGTTGGAGTGACCTGCCCCACGTGGTCTCGCGACCAAACGTGTCACGTGTTGACGTGTGCAACCACATGCAGGTAGGTTATCTTCATCAGTATCTTACCCGAGCCAGGACCCCCGTCCGCCGCCCCACCACCCAGGCGCACCTCCCTGGCGCCTAACACAGCCACTGACGGAGTACCTCGCGTCACGCGATGCCCGTCATCCGCCACCCACCATGAGGCCGTTTGCCGCGCAAATGGCGTGCACCTCCGGCAGGCGGCGGCGCAGCAGGCGGTGCAGTGCAGAGGTGATGACGCGGTCTGCCAGCCGCCGCCGCTCCACCAGGTGCCGCGTGCCCTCGATGATGTCGTACCTGTACGGCACAGCAGTACAGAAGCACATACCGGCACCTCACCGTACAATTCCACCGTTCATGCACTGCACGACCAAGCCCCTGTTGTGCGTGTCGCGCCCTCGCCGTCGTGCCGCAGCCAGGGGCAAGTAAGAGCAGGCTGCCCATCTGCTTTGGAGAAGGAGCGTGGGGCATGCATCTGGCAGCGCTTTTTCCCGGAGCAGCCCACCACCCTCGCCCACTGTCACCTGCCGTACCCCGTAGGCCCCGTCCACGCAAGGTGCTTCCTTCACAGCCCCCTCATCTACAATGCATAAGCTCCCCAGCCTGTAGCACACAGGATTATCCACAGTGCCCCGCCGATGCCCACTACACAAACTGGCAACGTTGCAATTGATCATTTGTAAGTAGTCATTTGACATGTTACTAATTCTCACCCGTTGCACACGCTGATTGCGGCCATGAGCGGGTTCTTGGCGTCCGGCTCCCCCGCGCCGCCGCCCGCCGCTCCCTGCTCGCCCAGGTACTTGACCAGCACGTTGGAGCCCATGGAGAAGCCCACAGCAAGCAGGGGAGCCCCCGGACAGCAGCGCCGGATGTGGTGCAGCACCACCTGCAGCGGGGGCAGGGGGCGAGCTGTGTACGGCAGAGGTGTACGGCAGGAAAGGGCAGGAGGGTGGCAACAGCAGCGCTAAGATGTGTTGCGGCGTGCGAGACCAGACCTGCAGCGGGGACAGGAGGTGAGGGTTCTTTACTTGAGCACACGTGGCTCTCGGGCTGTTGGCGCTGGCGGAAGGTGCAGGGACACCAGCCAGCAGCCCACAGTGAGTCGCACAGGCTTACACAGCCATGTACGGTACCACAGCCCTCACCTGGAAGTCCTCTGTGTCTGCGTGCTGCGGGAAGGCCTTCCGCGTGGCCTTGAGCTTCTCAGGGTCCAGGGCAGCAGCGGCAGTGCCAGGGGATGTCCCCCGCAGCGCGGTGCCGTTGGAGCCCTCCGGTGTCCCGCCCCCGGCCGGCGTCGCGGCCTCGATGTCAGGCTGTGCGGGCTGCTGCTTCGGGGACATCCCCTGCACCGCCCGGCGCAGGCTCTGCCTGATGCTGTGCACGTACCCGCTGAGGGGTGAGCGAGCGGAGTGCTCTGGTGTGGGGCCGGGGGCTGCCGCTGGTGGCCCCGCGTAGAGCGGAGAGGTGGCAGGGGCGTCCTGTGCTGTGTTGTCGCCGTTGGTTTGGCCCTAGTGGTGGACAAACGCAGCAGGCAGCAGCACACAGCTCAACATGGTGGCGCGGGCGGTTGACGTGTGCTAGGTCAGCGCTCGGGCCGTATGCTCACGTATGATGCAGCTGTGTAGCTCAGTGCTTGTTCGTTCAGCACCTGAGCAGCACACCGTGCTGCTCGACGCCTTCCTCAACTTATAAAGGCAGCGGCGGAATCCACCAGCGCCTCCGGGTACCTGTACCCCTTCCACGCTAACCCACAGTCCTTTCAACCCACAGACTTTCTTTGTCTCGCTCCCAAGCTCTCACCACGGGCAGGAGGGAGCTGCTGCCGTGCCCCCGCCGTACGTACAGCACACTGCGCCAGCCCCTCTTGAGGGACTCCTCTGCCAGCGTGATGGGACGAACCGCGTTCTCGTCGCCGCCAATGCCGTGCAGCCCGATGAGCACAGGGGTGTCGGCGGCCGCTCCCGGGGGCTCAAACCAGTCCAGCATGACCTATATGGGGGCAGTGTGGGAATCGGCTTGGCAGGATGGCAGGCGTGGCAGTCTGGCAGGGAGGGTGTGTGGGGCTGTTCGGGGGTGAGACGAGGAAGGGTTTGCGCGTGTGATGACAAGGAGAGCTACCAGGGAGCCGGAGGCGGAACGGCGTATGCGGGGAGTGTTGTTACTGGACCGTGGCCATGGCGGGGGTTGCGTTGGTGGAGGTGGCAGGGGGTCCGTGGACCTTGGCCGGGCCCAACCGCCCGTTGGACAGTCAAGGACAGACACTAGAACGCACCTGAACACCATCCGGCATGGTGACATACTCGCGTCGCCTGGGAGGCCCCGCTCCAAACTTCATTAAGCTAAAGAAGGTGGAAGCGTGAGGTCCAATCGCCCAGGGCGCGCACGCGAAGGTCCGAAGCGAAGGGCAAGCCTCGATTCTCGCGTCGTTCTCCGGAGTGTGGACATAGGTCAGCTGTGGCTCCTCAACGCATTTAATAAATGGCCATGATATTAAGCCCCAGAGCGCTTGAAGTATAGAGAGGCCTAAGAAGCTAAGGAGAGTTAGATACTCCCAGACACCGGCTCTGGCGCGTATCACCTCTTGTCGCTGTCGCTGACTTTCAGCATCTGCCTCTGTAGATTTAGACGACTCCATCACTGTCATGGCGGAAGATTTGGGGTCTCACAGATAAGGCCACAGCCAGCGATGGAGTCGAGGACTGCTTGACTTTACTGCAACATGGTCAGCTATTAATCGAAAAAAGCGTATAATGTTTTGTACATTTTCGCTTCGGTCAGGCCCAACATTGGCGATGACTTTGGGCCAAACGTTTGCCCGGGCTTTCCAAACTTGTCGTATTTCCGTATATGCCACGGACACGTGCTGCAGACCTGCAGTTCCCAGTTGTCCTTGGGGCCCCGTCACCCTAAGCTCGCCATGCAAGAAGTTCCAACGGCTTTCACAAAAAGCGTGTGCTGGGGCAGGAGCAGAGGGGCACGGACCATTTTGCAAAGGGGGGGAGAAGCTGTGGTGGCGAGGCTGCACGTGGCTGCACGAACCAGGGGAGCTCCCCTGGCACGAACCGCGGGTTGTCGAAGGCTGGGCAGGCGCAAGAAGCTGCGATAAGAGTATCTCGGTAGGTGAGTCTGGTGCCCACCTTTCATTTGGCCACGCATGCACGGTTTGCACGCAGAGGTGCAACTGCAGAACCTGCATCGCAGCACGGCACAGGGGAGCTCCCCTGGCCCGGTACTCCTGAACACCCGGCCACTTTGGCAAGCAGGTTCCTGCCGGCCGTTTGGAGCACGCAGCGACGAGCATCGTGCAGGGATACAAGTTGGTGGTGGACTAGACACTAGAGCAGTTGACGAGGGTGGACAAAGGGCACCGGGCGCAGAGGCCAACGCCAGGGCACACCTGAATTCCTCAGGCAAGCATGGTAAGGTTTTCAGTCACGCTGTCAGCAAACGCACGCGGTGGCGCCAGTTGGCACCTGCTCACGTACGGCACATTTTTCACAGCGGATGCATGGCCGCCTGCTGAAACCAGCTACCGGTAGTCAGCTAGTCACCGAAGCCGACTAGTGCCAGTGGCCCTCCAGCCTTAAGCCTGCCACAACATGTGCCACATCGGTGCACGGCCAAAGCAGAGACGCAAGGAATTCTGACACACAGCAGATCCGTTGCATGGCCTTATCCACCTTAACCATGCCTCACGACGAGTAAATGAAGCACAGAAAGGCGTGCATCCGTGCGTTTGCCTGAGCACACCCGCACAGGTAGACGAACCGGTTACGAAGCCAATCGGGCTAGTCCACACCATGTCTGCGCCACAGCACCACAGTCACGCAACGAGCAAGTCAGTTGCCAGTCCGCTACTCAGCAGTATAGGAAACTCAGTAATTATAAGCACATTCTCGAGCTATGGAAGCAGCACTCGACCCGTGGGCGGTGCGCATGCTGACGTCGGATGGCACAGCAGCGGTCACAATAACAGGATGAAAACGCAATGGTCGTCGTGTGCAATGTCACATGGTAGATGCAGGTTCCTCCACTCAAAATTGATTTGGTGTTGGGATCCTCAAGCTGCAGTCACAGGTTCGCAGCCTGGACTGGCCAGAGGAAGCAGCCTTCCTTCCTCCCCTGCCCTGTCCCCGCCTCCCACAGCTATGCGTTCGCTTTCCAGCCTTGGTCCCTCCTCCATCGTGGCCTATTCACTGGTCAGTACCGGTGTGGTAGTGTCTCACTCTGCGGTGGGGCACGAGTGGGGGGCAGCAGGGCGTGGCACATGGCACGTGGCATGTCACCGTGCAGCGACGCACGGCAGCAACATCAAGAAAGGGACCCTGCATCGTGCAGACAGGAGAGCCCCTTAATACGGCATGCCATGCGGCTGCTGCTGAAGGCTCATGTGCCCTGGACCAGGGGCCTGGACACGGGCACACCAAGAAGTACCGGCATCGCACCGCGTACAGGGACTGACGTCACAACCCCTCGCATTCAGGTGTGCTGTACGGCAAGCAGTGCTTGTACTCTTACCCAGCGCCAAGTACGTGCCCTGGCACGGTACGGCAGCCGCCCACGTGGCGGGCTGCTTAGTCAGCATGACGCCCGACTCCAGCATGTCCCCATGTGTATAGGAGCTGTAGCACACCCTTCGCTTCATGATCGTGCTGTCCATGAACACCACAAAGGAGCCGCATGCGGGTCCAGTCATATTGCGGCATTGCTGCGCCAGGCCCAGGGCTGTTGCCGGATCCATGACCCACGGGTCGTTGCACACCACCTCCATGCAGGAAATCTCGTACGACGACGCAACGGTACGGGAGGGGTAGTAAGCGTAGCCGGGAATGATGGGGCACCCTGCGAAGCAGCAGAATCAAGATACAGGGCGTGATGAGGGAGCAAGCGTGCCTCTGAATTTTTGTGCTCTCGTTCGGAGAGAACGGGGTTGTGACGAGCGACATCGACCAGCTACAGGCACAACTCGGTATGGCGGGTGACCTACATGTGACGCCCGTGGACGGCTGTGACGAGGGCGCGGGCGAGGGCTTTGGCCCGGGCGCCGACCTGCCAGCGGGGCTGGATGCAGGCGTGGGTCCTTGTCTGGGTGTGGGCGTGGAGTTGGAGTTGGGTGAGGTCGAAGGCGCGGGCCTGGCCGCGGGCGCCGTGCCGTTTCCGTTCCGCGTAAAGGTGCCGCTGCAGGGCGTGGGCCACCACCGCAGCTGCCAGAAGTCCAGCGGCTCGGTGC
>VFQN01008272.1_pt1 | contig 10616 bp, 11 predicted proteins | sample 3512371 | NCBI WGS metagenome assembly VFQN01 (sample SAMN10412370, study PRJNA504923) | tailings metagenome | isolation source: Replicate 2 from Balatoc abandoned mine | place: Philippines: Itogon, Benguet | collected 2017-08-28 | reverse complement strand
GCACAGCGGTGGTGAGCCAAGTACCAGAGAACAGAGCATGGGGTGTCTCCGCAGGCATGCACCGGGATACCGCCATGCGTGAGAAGTGCAATTAGGGGGCAGGATACCCGTACAGCGCAGGCGGCGCTGGCAGGAAATTATTTCTTGCAGGCGCATCCGGGTGCAATTAATTTCGGGTTCACTAAATGCACGACCCAACGGGCCTGACAGTTAATCAGAACCGATATACTGGCTTGGCGGAAGATGCCAGCCCTGGCGTGTACAAGAGGACCAGTTAGGTGGGCGAGACCAGATGTATCACGCACGAGTTGCATGCTGAAAGTGCTGACGACGTGCCCGTACTTATGGTTAAACACCACCCTGCACCACCAAATACGCACCGGTGCTAGGATCCCAAATTAGGAACCGCAATCCAGTACAAGTGCAACATGTATGCATGGGTAGCAATCCAGTACAAGTGCAACATGAGTGCATGGGTGGCCACGCTAGTCCTGGACCAACGAGCAACTGTGCCTGCTAGCACCTGCACTAGCCAAATGCTGGGGATTGCAACTCAGGTCAGGTTCACCATCGCCGTAAACCGGTGGGTGGCATCCTAGCACGCAGACCCTGTCGCAGGATCCTATGTGCTGCAATGCACCCTGCTCAGGACACATTTGCGCACTGCCATGCAAACACTGAAAAATTGCTTGCCCTCCAAAAGTCCAAATGCCCTCGCCCCTTTGCGCACTTGAAGAACCAATCAAAATGGCCTCCCCCGCCCATGCAAAACCTTAACTCGCAGTCCTTCAATCAATGGCATGCCCCGTGCCCTTTCCCACACACGTACAGCACTCAAGACCATATTCTTCTCTCCGCCCATCCTCCTTGTCAATCACTCCTCTCCACTGCCCACGCCCCCTCCTTCCCCCGTCCAGCAGGCCCCCAATCGCCCCGACACGCGGCCCCGCAGGCGGCGCAGCGCGCGCCGCCAGTACGGCACCTCCCTCCGGTGCGGCAGTACGGCGTCCACGCCTGCCGTACAGGCTGCTGGTGCAGCCCCATGGGCAGCTCGCGGCGCTTCCAAGCAGCGTACCGGCTCATCCAGGCACGATGGGGCGCCGTCAGCGCGTTGGGAGCTCCTGTCAGCAGCCCCAGTCGATGGCACGGCCAGCTCCACCACACCACACCGGGCAGCTTGCGGCATACCCAAGCACGGTGGGCCGCTGCCAGGTGGGGCCTGTCCGAAACCCCCACGGGCAGCCACAGCCGATGGCGCGGCCATGTCCACCACAACAACCACTCCATGCCTGTCGCCGTGCCCCACTACCCGGCCATGCCCCTGCTGCAGCGGCCCCTCCTCGAGGCCACCGGCTGCTGCTGCCTCCACCCCTCCTCTGCCGCCCTCCACCTCCGGCGCCCCCACAACGCCACCCGCTGCGGCTCCATGTGCACTCCCAACGCCCCTCACACCCGGTGTAGTAGCATCTGCCCAGAACCTCCGCTCCTCCGCCCCACCCCTGCCAACGCCGCCTCTCCCAGCGCCCACACCCCACATCGGGCCCGTACCTGCGGTGCCCAGCCTTGCTGCCGGCTCCGCCGCCGCCGCTGCCGCTCCAGCAGCTGGTACTGCGCTGCTGCAATTTGCCTCCGCTTCGCGCGCCACCCCTGCCCGCACCCTGGCCGGCGCCGGCGCCGCCCCCATCCCAGCAGCGACCGCCCTCTCCCCCCCCTGCCCCGCCCCCGCCCCCGCTCCCGCCGGTGCCGCCCCGGCCCCAGCGGCGGCTGCCCCCGCCCCCGCCCCCGCCCCCGGCCTGGCAGTCCCGTGGGCCGACGGCAGCGTCAGCAGCCGCCTCAGCCGCACGAAACGCCGCGGCGCGGCATCCCGTCCCATCCCGTCCGCTCCCGCCTCCGGGACCCACACCACCTGCACCTCCCTTCGGCCTCCAGTCCCACTACCACCCCCAGCACCACCACCTCCCCAGAGCTGCTGCCCCAGGGCCATGACCCTGTGGTCCAGCCCCGGGCCCCTGCACCTGTCCAGCGTCAGGTGTGTTAGCGCTGGCAGGGCGGCCAGCAGCTGCCGCACGGTGCGCGGCGTCACGGGGTGCACGCGGCGCAGGGTGAGGGCGCGCAGGGCGGACAGCGAGGGGGCGGCCAGCAGTAGCGAGCGGCACACGTCCCAGGGGCTGTGGGCCGCGTCCACCGTCAGGTGCTTCGGGGGAGGAGGGCAAGGGGGAAGGAAACAGGAAGTGCAGGTGGGTATGGTGGGAAGGGAGTGTGTCCCTTCTGTATTGGGGCTATGTGAAAGTGCCTTGCATCTACCTTCTTACTCAGTCACAGTATGCATGTTTCCCCATAAGGATGCAGCTGGTGCGTGTTCCCAGCCGTCGCGGCTGACAGGGCGCGGGGATGACTGCCACCACCCTAACAGCAGCGAAGGCCGGGGAGACGCACCAGCTGCATCCTTGCAGGAAACCGGTAGACTGTTGAGATTCAAGAGGTAAACGTAGACGGTGTGTGGCAACTTTTGAACAGTGGTGCGCACCTTGAGGGCCGTCAACCCGTCGAACACGGAGCCCCACACGTGCGCGGCGGGGCCGGCGGGGTTGCGCGGCTCCAGGGAGAAGGTGGACAGGCAGCTGACGGACAGCGCCGTGAGCGCGGGCAGCTGCCGCACCGCCTGCTGCAGCGTGCGGGCAGTGCCGCCCAGCGTGCGGAAGCGCAGCAGCTCCAGCTCCTTCGCGCACACACAGCACATGGCACACGCAGGTGAGTTACACACTGCTGAACACGTAGCTTCCTTGCAACTTATGCCAACCCCTGCCTTTCAACGCCCCGATCGTGCCCCCATGCCGCAACCACGCCCTAAACCTGCTCTCTGCTTGCACGCCTGCCCCGCCCCTCCACCCCGGGGAGCGCTGCCGTTGCACCACTCACACTCTCCACTCCTCCTAGTACAAGCCGCTTGCCAGTCCGTGTGCCCCATCCATTAGCCTCTGCCCGCATCCCGCCCCACCTGCAGCCCCGTGAGCTGCCCCAGCGCCCGCAGGTTGGCGCTCACGGCCGCCGCCTCCGCCGCGCCGTAGGGGCTGAAGGGCACCAGCCCCAGCCGCCGCAGCGTGGGCAGCCCCGCCAGCGCCTCCAGGGGTGCACGTGCCGGCCAGTCACGCAGCACCACATGGGCCAGGCCCTGGAACGCAGTGCGCAGCGGCCTGGAGGCAGGGCGGCATTGGGGTGAAGCGGCCGAGGTGGTGCGGTGGTGTGACGGAAACGCGGGTGGAAGCGAGGCTTGACGAGGGGGAGTGGGAAGGGACAGCAAGCAAATGTGACTTGCGTGTTGGTCGTATGTTCCTGCAGCCCACCTGCTTCCGGCCGCCAAGCGGAACAACGTAAGGGACGTCAGCCCCGGCGGTGCGCCGCCCCACGCGAACAGCGGCCGCGTCTCCGTCAAGTCCAGCTGCGCGATGGACATGCCGCGGAGGTGCGGCAGCGGACACGGTGGCGTGTACGGCAGTGTGTCTTCGTACGGCGGCGTCAATGCTGCAGCGCCGCCAGGCGCACGAGGCGAGAAGGCGGGCGTGCTGGGGCCAGGGCTGGGGCTGGAGGTGCTGGTGGACGAGTGGGCTAGCGATGCAGTGCTGCAGGTGCGGCTGGTGACAGGTGGGGAGCGAAGAGTGTCTGGGGTGGGGTAGGTGTGGGTGCTGTGATGATGGTGGTGCCCTAGCAGCGCGGCCATGTGGTCGTCCGCCACCGCGTGGTGCACCCACAGCCCCAGGTGCTCCAGGCGGGGGGCGCAGGACGCCAGGGCGCCGCAGGCGGAGGCGGGCAGGTGCAGGTGCGACTGGGGGCGTGAAGGCGGGGGTTTGAGGATGTCATGGAGCAGGCGGAACTCGAGGCGCTACAGCAACTTGAGCAGCTCGTGGCGTAGACAGGGGTGTTACTGGGAGGTGCGTCAAGTACCGCACATGCCAGCCAAGATCCAAACGTTCCAAACGCAGCGCATGCCTACCCAGGGCCCGCTCCCACGTCCCACCCACCGCCAGCATGAGGAAGCGCAGCTGCGGCAGGCCGCCGCGCGCCGCCAGGGCCGCCCACGCCTCCCGACCCAACTCTACAGCCACGGACCGGCCGCGGCTCGCCTCGGGCGCCCCTGCACCCGCCGCCCCCGCGGCCGCCGGGTGCCCCGCCCCGTGCAGCTCCAGCAGCTCCAGGTGGGTGCCGGCGACTGCGGGGGTGGGTATAGGGGGCTCCGTAGGCTTGTGCATGGCAGCCGGCAGGCCAACCGAAAAAGGGGCAGCGTCAACCGTGGGGTCAGGGCTTGCGCCCGGGAGGTTAGCATGTGTACCAGCCCACCCATGCATCAGTCGCCAGGCTGCTTGTACCACCTAAACACAGTAATAGTTGGAACTACCGGTATAACAACCCACATACCCGCTAGGGCCTCCATCAACTCCAGGACGGTGGGTTCTTGCGCCTCAGACGGTCCCCGCCGCCCCTCTCGCACTGCTCTCGGCTGCGCTGGCGGGTGCAGCCGCAGCTCCAGGTAGGTCAACCGGCACCACGGCGCACCCCCGCCCAGGCCCCACACAGCCGGCGAGCGAGTGGGGGCCAGGACCTGCGACCAGGACGAACAGCCCCCGCCTGGTCCGCCTCCGCCTGGTCCGAGCGCCGTGTCTGCACCACCAGGGCTGTGCGTGTGGACCTGGTGCCGTGGGGCCCGTGGGGAGCTGGGCTCCTCCTGACCTCCTGGTTGCTGGTGTGCGTGCTGTGGGGAGGCGATGCACAAGAGGGCGGCGATGTCGCTCGCGCCCGCCAGCTGCCAGCCGGTGCCCCTGCTGCTGCTGCTGCTGCTGCTGGTGCCTGGGGCGGCGGTGGAGCTGGTGACCCCCGCCGTGCGGCTGCTCCTGCCCTGCCATGACGCGGGCTGCCGACCCTCCAGCCGCAGCTGCACCGGCCGTCGGGCCTGCGGGGGGCACGGGCAAGGACCAAGTAATTGCGTGTATAAGAACTATAGGTGTGGGCAAGGGACGCAGGCGCCTATATATAGCTCTGGGCACCACCCTATCCACACACTGGCATCGCGGGGGCCGTTACTTTGGCCGATTGCCACACGCGGCAGTAAGGCACGACCACGGGGCGTGCAACTTAACCCATACACTGGCCAAACTGTCCCGGCTTTGTCAACAGCCGCATGCGGGACGCATACTCTTGGCCATACGGTAGCTGTCTTACCATATGCCGTGCGTCGTGGTGTCCATCCCAGGCGCAGGAGGCGGCTGCCACAAGCGCGGCCAGGAGCTGCAAAGGAGTCGCCGCACCGCCAGGGGACTGCAGCTGTGGCTGTGGCTGCGCTGCCGCTGGCGTGGTCGTCCGGGTGGCCTGGCACAGGGTGTGCTGCTGGTCACTTGATGCATGGAGGGCAGCCAAAGGTGCTTGTTGCGCCAGCAGGGAGTGTGCTAGCGCCGCCGGGGGCGGCAGCAAGGCTACGCCCTCGACCACCAGATCCACCGGACACTGCACGCGCGTGTGGGACATGCCAACTGGTGCATGGCAGCAGTCTTTGTTGCTCATACCGCTGCTGCTGTTGGTAGTGATGTTGCTTCTGGTGCTGCTGGACCTGCTGCAGGTGATGCTGCTGTTGGTGGTGGGGGTCCAGGGCGCTGCGGCGGGCGAGGCAGCGGCTGCGCTGAGGCCTGGAGTGCTGGGGGTGCTGCCGCAGGCGGTGAGGAAAGGTGAGGCTGGGGACGGGCTGGCATGTGACGCCACGCCATGCGAGGCCGAATGGGTGATCGTGGAGGGGCTTACCGCCGTATAGGGGATTCCACGCTGGGCCTGGCCCTGCTCAGGGCGTGCGTTACGGCGTTGTACCATTGGGTACTGAGCTGGGTGGTGGTGGCTGATTGTGCTGGCTCCGCTAACGCTGCCACCCTCTGATGCCCAAAGGAAGTCCATGCCCGCAGCTCCGCACAGCGGCCCTCTGGGTGTCCCGTCGCCAGTAGGCCTGCTGCGGCTCCACTTGTCCTCCCACTCCCACAGCTGCTCCTGGCGCCTGCACCCTGAAGCTCCATTCCCCTGCCCCTCTGCTCGCCCCTCCAGTCCTAGCCCGCCCGCGTCGCCACTGCAAGGACAACCTCCAGTACCACTGGTGGTGATGTCCGGTGTGCGGCCGTCAGCACCAGCTCCACCGCCGCCCCCTCCACCGTGGCTGCGTCGCGTCGCATACGAGGAAGCTGCGCGGCCTGACGCACCGTGCTGCGGGGTCCCTCCTCCGTCCGGGCTGCCTTCCCCATTTGCCGGGGAGTTGTACGACGAGCGAGCAGCCTGCAGGACACTCGCTGGCAGCACGCAGCTGCGGGAAGGGCTGCTACTCGCGCTGGTGCCGTCGCAAACGGCCCCCGGCCGGCCGGCAGCTGGGCTCATGGCGGCACACCTGGTAGCAGTCGGATACCCACTGGCTGATGCATTACCACCACCACCAGCACTGGGACCGGCCATCCCGCCGGCAGTCCGCACTGCCAGCAGGCGGCAGCAGCAGGTGCAGCAACCACCGCGACCCTCGCCGCCCACATGCAGCCCCGCCACGCCCTCGCCACAGCCGTCCCCTCCGCCTGCCCTACCCTGGGCCGACCCCAGCGCACACAGCAGTAGCACCAGGGCTTCCGCGCTGAGGTACCCCACGCCATTGTGCGCTGCGGCCCTGGCGCCCACTCCAGTTCCTTGACTGGGTAGCAGCGCGCTGCCGCCACCTGCCCCCGCGCCCGCCTCGTCCTCCCATGTCCAGTCCCCTGGCGGCGCCGCCATCGCCCGCCCGTCCCCCGCTACGGCCCTGGGTGCCTGCACCAGCCGCATCCTGGACAGTACGGCAGACATGTACGGCATGTCCTGGATGCCGTACAGCACGCGCTGCAGCATGCGCTCGGGCCAGGGCTGCGGATGGAGGCCGGCGTGCGCCTGCTGGTGGTGAGCTGCTGCCGTAGCGGCGGGCCGTGGCGGCGAGGGTGCCTCGGCTCCTGCAGCCGCGATGCCGCTGCCGATGCCGCTGCCCTCCCTGGGCGGCGGTGCAGCTGCGGCCGCCGCCGTTGTGCGGAAAGGCGACGCACCTGCTGCGACATTTGCATGCTGCATGGGGAGGGCTTGTGGGGAGCCGCCTTCATCCCCACCTAGCCGTGCGCCAGCCATGCTGTCAGGGGGTCCGGGTACAGGGACCGCGGCCCCCAGCACTCCAGCTGGGCCCTCAGGAGCGTCGGCACCGGCTGTCCTGGAACCCCATGTTGCGGTACCACCACCCGGGTGCATAGCGCATCCGCACCTGCTGCACGAGGCGGTGAGGGGCCCGCCGTGGTGCCGCCAGACATCCAGGCGCTGCTGGTTCCCTAGCTGCTGCCCGGAGGCAGTGTCAGGCACCCTGCTGGGAGCGGGCGAAGGGACAGCTGGTCGGTGGGAAGCAGCGGGCGAGCCGCTACGCAGGCGCGCGAGCAGGCTGCTGGGTGGGGTTTGTGGCGGTGGAGGCTTGGGTGGTGCTGCTGCTGCCGCTGGTGCCAGTAGCAGGCGGAACTCCCGCAGGTGGGGCAGGTGCGGCAGGTCCAGCAGCAGGGGGTGCAGCTCCTCGAGACCCAGGTTGGGGCGCCATGCGGCGAGCTGTAGAAGTGGGAGGGGAAACAGCACAGCAGAGAGGAGCACCACCGGGCTCAGAATGGTCACAGCGGTCGCTGTTGTGCAGTTGCATGCGCCAACGCGGTTTTGCAGCACGGCTTTGGATGGAAGCCACGGGGATGTGCCAGGTTGACACGCGGAGTTACGGTACAGGAGGACCAGGACCATGGGAGGGCTGTGTGTAAAGCAGCCGTCCCATATTTCTGTCTGTCCTGGAAGATCGTAACGAACATCATGCACTGTCTCACCCGGATGTGCGTCAGGCCTGGGAAGGTGGAGGCGCGAACACCTGGCCGGTCCACAAGCAGGGACGCCACCGAGCAATCCACGGCGCGGCGAAGGGCGCGGCACGTAACGCGCAGCCGGCGCCTGCAGCTACCCGGCAGCGCTGGAATTACGTGGCTGGTTATGACATCTACAGGAATGGCTAGCAGGTTGGTCTGCGCTTGGTTGGGGTCCTCGGCTGCGGCTCCCTGGTCGGGCCGTGGCCTGAAGGCCGTGAGAGGCATTTGTCCTATCCTACGCCGCGCGTTTCCTGCCCTTCATCATTCCGTATAATTCAATTGTAATACAAGGTGTAGATAGCGCACTAGCGACAGTAACTGGAAAGCTTGGAGACTGACGGTCGTGGTCGATGACGTCTTGGGTCCATGGGTCGCTGACACCAATGGTGGACTGACGGCTGTAGGCAGCTGTATCAATCGCATTGAACTCATCTTGACAGGACTTTTGTAAAGCGTTTACCTGATTCTCACGCTCGCTAACCCAAAGGCGCTCATATGGCCGAGACGGTTCCCGCTGAGCTGCGCCAGACCAGCGAGGTCGCCGCTGACCTAGCCTCACGCATCAAGCAACACATGACCCGCGGTGGCGGCACAATGGGCCACAACGACCCAAACGCGGCCGCCGAGGGCCAACAGGCGGACTTCCCTGCGGATGCCTCTGGTGCCAGCGCGCCCGCGTCAATGACCTCTACAGGGAGCGAGCAGCAGCACCAGGAGCACCGCGACTCAGTTCCCGAAGGCCTAAGACACACCAGCGAGGCGGCGGCTGACCTGGCATCCAGGTGCGCTGGGATCGATGGGGGCTGCTGCCAGCTGTGGCACAAGTGCCGGTCACGGTGGTCTTCGGCTTGCGTTAGGTACGGGGTGGCTATGAATCCAGAGGGCGGGGGTCAACCGTGGGCATCAAGGGCGGTTCATGATACTGCGATGCAGTGTCCAGAAATACGAGCTCACAGTTACCTAACTGTAAAAGCTGGCTCGTACTGGAATTCGCTTCTGCACTCGTGGTCAGTGCAACAGGTGACACCCATTGTCTACATGCCTTCAAACTCATGTGCCTCGTGCCCCCGCATTGCTCCGTCCCCAGGGTCCTCTCCGCCATCTCCCCCGCACTGGAGCGCGGGCACGAGCTGCGCACCGGCCACGCCCACACGCCCACGAGCGGCGACACGCACCACCAGTAGAAGACTTGCGGCACAACGAGCATCTAGGGTATCAGGTTATCATGTTCGATAGGTATGAAAGCGGGCATTGGCTACCTGTTGTACTGCACCAGCGGCACGTGCACCGAATGTGTGTGTTATATGTGCTGGGGCTGAGTGCATGTCCCGTGTGGAACAGACTGGCAGCCGTGGATGGCCGTGTGGGGTAATTGCTGCTGGTGCAGCTCCTGTCGTTTGCTGTTGCATTTTGTTAAGCCAACTGTAGCAGCTTCATTGTTGCGTGCTTGTTTCGCTTTCTAACGTGATGCCTGTGTACGGTACCGGCAGGCCTCTGGTCGCGGTTGCAGTGTGTGCCGCTCTGCTGATTGGTGCCTAGCAAGGGCTCAGGGCTCAGGGGCGCAGCCGTGTGTTGCCGCCTTGGCTCCAGGACTCGCAAAGGTCTTCATGGCAGAGGACTGCTTACTTTTCCTACTTCTCGGTTTGTGTAAGGGCATTACTCCTGCGGTCCTGTACCGCTGAGGGTAGCCAGGGGTAGCCAAGTCACCCTCCCCGATCGCACGCATGAGCTACAGCACCGATGTACCGTAAGAACGAGATACTTTGAGCTGTTCAGCGCTTGACGCGACGCAAGCACCAGTAGTCTAGTCCCTGCCGTCCCATGGGTCGGTCGGGTCCCATACCCCCGAGCGGTTGGTCGACTCAGCCTCGTTCCGGAGGTGTGCATCGTAAGGTGAAGGCTCGAGCGTCGTCAGCCACTAGCCTACTTGATTCCAACTGTGCAAGCTCATAATCTCACGACAAAATCGAGCCGCAAATACTAGCAAACGGCCAACAAATAGAATGTCCGAGACGACGGTTCCGGCTGAGCTCAACCAGGCCGGCGAGGTCTCTGCCGCGCTGGCCTCCCGCTTCCGGCAGCGCTTCACCGCCGCCGCGCAGCCCGCCGGTGAGGATCGTGGCCTCAGCGTCAGCACCAACCCCAACGCGGCGCAGTCTTCCGCCCCGCTGCCCGGAGGCGCGACCTCCCCGCCGAGCAGCCCCGGGGTCCTGCCCCAGCACGACTCCCACGACACCGAGCACGAGCACCAACACCACCTGCACGTGAAAGATGCGGTTCCCGAGGGCCTGAGGCACACCAGCGAGGTGGCGGCTGAGCTGGCGTCCAGGTGCGTGTGCGGTGGGCTTATCAAGTAGGTGCTGTGGGGTGCGGGTGGGTGGTTGGGTGTCTCAATGGGGGTAGTGTCTCTGGTACGTGTGCTGTGGGCTGACCAGGTGGAGTGGTTGAGTGCGGGATGGTAGTTGGCTGCGTGGATGGGCGTCCTGGTGGTGGCCTGGTGCTGGTGCCGTAGGGGCCTTGCGAGGGTGCGTGCGACCCGGAGTACGGTGCACGGGGCTAGGTGGCTGCACGCCTATGGCGGCGATGTGCGACAGTGCGGGACTGCTTGGACGCGTCACATGCATGTATGCACCACGGGGGGGGGGGGGGGGGGGGGGGGAACGGCAAAGCCGCAAAGTAACGGAACCGGAAACAGAC
>VFQN01008271.1_pt1 | contig 10618 bp, 14 predicted proteins | sample 3512371 | NCBI WGS metagenome assembly VFQN01 (sample SAMN10412370, study PRJNA504923) | tailings metagenome | isolation source: Replicate 2 from Balatoc abandoned mine | place: Philippines: Itogon, Benguet | collected 2017-08-28 | reverse complement strand
TGGGTCGGGGTTGCGGTGGCGGTTTCGCGATAGTGGATCATCCTGCTCTCCTGGCTCCGGCGAAAAGGGACCCGGCGACAGGGCGCCGGGCCAGTTTCGCGTCACCACCGACCGCGGGGTAACGTTGGAGGGTGGCGAAGGGGACAATTAGAGGAAATTTGTCCCCTGTCAAGCAGTATGAGGAATTTTGTCCCCTTTAGACCCTGGGTGATACTCTTGCTGTAGTAACCTGGGGGCGAAGAGGGGGATTTCATGCAACTCAGGTCAATGATGGTGATCGCCGTGGCCGGCATGGCTGCCGCCTGCGCCAAGAACCCGGATGCGATTTCACCGATATCGATGCCGATCAACGCCTATAGCGGGTTGTCCTGCGATCAGCTGGCGGCGGAGTATCAGCGCTCCTCGATGGCCCTGGCCGCGGTGTCGGAGCAGCAACGCGGCGCGGTGATGGGCGATGCGGTCGGAGTGTTTCTGGTGGGTGTGCCTGTTTCCAGCCTCACCGGCGCTGACAAGGAAGGGTTGGTAGCTCAACACAAGGGCGAGGTCATTGCCATTCAAGCTGCTGCTCGAAACCAGGGTTGTCCCGCGTTCATCGAGCCGGTCAAGCCTGTGGCGGCCCAACCGTCAAAGAAGCCCGGCGAGTAGGCCACGGCATCTCAATCTGCTTCCTCAACTCCTAGACACCGAACAGCTCGGCCTGGCTCAACACCTTGTGCACGGCCACAACGAAGACGCGCGGGATCTCGACAGTCGCGACGGGATTGAGCTTCCCGATGCGAATGGCCGACGCGGTACGCCCCACCAGGTGGCCGATGGTCGCCTCTGTCTCGGCCGTGTCATGGGCGCGTGACTGCACGATCACGGAATCGCCGATCCGGGGCGGGCGATCTGGATGGACGAACCTCAGATCTCCATGCCGGTGCTCCGGCTCCATGGATGTGCCTTCGATGTATAGCGCATAAGCCTGGCGAGCGCCGGCAAGAGCTGGCGGGCGCCGGACATAGTCGATCACGCCGCCTTCGAATTGGAAGGCGCCGCGGGCATGCGAGCCGGCCGCGGTGCCCATGACAGGCAGGTCGGGCGGCATGGCGCCAGCTGGCGGCAAAGCAACCTCAGCGGGTCTCAGCTCACGCGGAGCCGGCGCGGCATCGGGACGCAAGCCACGTCCGTGCTGGAGCCACTCGGCCGTCGTGCCGAGAGCTGCGGCCAGAAGATCGAGCGATTCGGTTCGAGGCGACGCGTCGGGCCTCTCGAACATCTTGCGAAGATAGGTCTTGTCGAGGCCGGCAGCGCGACTGGCGGCTTCTTCCGACAGATCAAGCGCAGCGAGACGCTCACGAATTCGCTCGCGCAGTTCACGGCTTTTTCGCTGCCTGTCGGTTTCCATGGTCATTCGGGGAACATATTCCCCCTTGTCCTGTCCTGAAGAGGGACAAATGTCCCTTGACTTGCCGGAAAATTGTCCCCTATGGTCCGTCCCTGTCAACATAGAGGTCTCCTCTTGAAAAGCGTGATGATCGAGAAACTTGTCGGGCTGGCCGATGCCTATTGCGAGGTGTCGGGGCAGAGTCGTTCTGCCGCGTCCAAGGAGATATTCCAGCGCGGTGGCCACATCGACGACCTCGCTGCGGGGAACCGCGACATTGCGACTGGCACGTTCGAACGTGCGCTGAACTGGTTTTCCTCTCGGTGGCCCGACGGGGCTGCCTGGCCGGCTGACATCGCGCGGCCCGACAAGTTCACCGACGACGCGTCCGGCGCGGGGACGACCTCCTCCCCGTCTGCCGCTGCCGGCAGCGTCCAGGCCTGCTCCGCACGGGAGTCAGCGGAGCAGGCCGCTATCCCAGGGGAGGCCGCATGAGCCTCTCCACTGTTTCGGGCGAGGCGTCGCGGGCATGCTCGCCTCTTCAGGCGCCCGCCGGGAGCGCCGCCGAATCCATCCCGGTTCTTCTTTCCCAGAGCGCCTATGCGATCCTGCTTCTGGCCGCCGCGCACGACGGCGTGAGCCCCGAAGAGCTCGTTACCCGGCTGGTGTGCCAGCATGCGCAGCGGATCGGCATCTCGGCGCTGGGCGACCTTTCCGCCGTGCCCGATTTCGAGCGCGCGTCGGCACAACGTTCGAGACGCGGCGGACCTGGATGATGAAACATTGGCCATGCGGGCCTCCCTGGTGACGCCCGCACACTGACCCCAACGACCCTTTCCCGCCACGGGAAACGACGCCGGGCTTTCCCGGCGCGGGAAGACCTTTTTCCTCAGAGGAGGCTCTTATGTTCGAATTCACCGAGCGCTGGCGCACACGGCTGCTGGCCGCACAGACCGACCTGATAGACGCGTTCGGCGGATCGCGCCGGGTGGTCGAGAAGCTCAACATCTCGAAGAGCCAGGCGGGGCGCTGGTATGGCGGCGCCGACCGCGACTTCATCCCACTGCCGACCGTGATGGTGATGGAGGGCGACTCCAATGTCGGGCGGCCCATCGTCAGCGCCATTCTGATCGAGGCGCTGGGGCTGGAGATCGCCGGCGCGGCAGGCGCGGAAAATCCGGCGGCGTGCCTGTCGGCGCTCTCGGCCGACCTGGTCGAGACGGCCGGAAAGCTGGTGGTGGAGACAGTGCGGGCCAAGGCCGACGGGGTGGTGACGCCGAACGAGGCCAAGGGCCTGCGCGCCATGTCGCGCCGCATTGACCAGATCCGCGCCGACATCGACGACGAGCTCGCCGGGATCGAAGCGGGCGAGGGGCTGCGCGTCGTGGGCGGAGGGCGGTGATGGAGATCTGGACCCCCAAGCTGGTCTCGCTCGTGCGGCAGTATCTGGCGGACGGGCTTTCCGCCGGGCAGATATCGCAGGCGCTGTGGGAGAAGCACGGGCTCTCGGTTTCGCGAAATTCCGTCATCGGCAAGGTGCGACGCGACAAGTCGCTGGAGGAGGTCGGGTTCGTCCGCCCTTCGACGCAGAGCGCCGCCAAGGCCGCGCCGAAGAAGAACCCGGGCAAGCTGGCCAGCGGGATGCAGACCCTGTCCTTCGCCCGGGTGCCGACGGCAAAGCCGCGCTTGCCGGCGCTGCCCGGCCCGCGCACCGTCGACGAGATCATCGGCGGCAGGAACGCGCCGATCGCGCCCGGCGGCGACCCGGCGGGACTGTCGCTGGCCGACCTGCCCGCGCGTGGATGTCGCTTCGCGGTCCGTTCCGAAGGCGTGTCCCACTTCTTCTGCGCCGAGGACGTGACCGGCTTTGCCCCCGGCCACGTGAACGGCAGCTATTGCGCGTTCCACCGCGCCTACCTCTCGCGGCAGCCCAGCGTGTTCGACGACGAGCGGAGCGCTGCGTGATGGCCGGGCCGCCGCTGATCCAGGTGACCATCAAGCTGCTGCCAAAGCATCACGCCCGCCTGTTCGAGGAGGCGAAGCGGCACGGCTATGCGCTGTCGACCTATGCGCAGCTGCTGTTCGAGGCGGCCTTCGCGGCGCGCATGGGCCAGCTGGCCGACAAGCCGGCGACCGATGCTGAACTCGACCAGCAGGTGCGCCAGGCGCTGATCCTCGCCGGCATCGGCGACAGGGGAGCAATCGCAAAGGCGACCGGCCTCGCCGAACCGGTGGTCGCGAAGATCCTGGACGGGTTCGCCGCGGTGCGCCGGGAGCAGGGCGGGAAAAGCGCCAAGGCTCGGGGGAGGGGCGCATGACCGGCATCGCTCTTTCCGACGCCTCGGACCTTGCCGCGACGGTGTCGCGGGCGATGGCGCTGCTCGATGCCGGGGACGTGGAGGCGGCGCGGATGCTGGCCTCTGCGGCCTATGACCAAGCCAAGGCCGCCGCCGGCTATGCGAAGCGGTTCAAGGCGGCCGAGGGTCTGGTGACCAAGGCGCGGCGCCTTCAGGCCGACGCCCTGCTGATCGAGGCGCGGGCGAAGATGCGCATGGCGGCTGATTATGACGCCGCGCAGGAGGCGGGTGTCGTCAGACGGCCGGGCGAGCGTGGCAAAGCTATTCCAGACGAGAATAGCAGTTCGACCGTCGAGGACCTCGGGCTCTCGTCGAAGGACGTGCATGAGGCGCGCAAGCTGGCGGAGGCGGAGCGCAAGACGCCCGGCATCGTCGAGCGCGCGATCGCGGCGCGGCTGGCGGCCGGCCTGGAGCCGAGCCGTGCCAACCTGCGCGCGGCCGTCGGCACCGCCTCCGCCTCGGCCGAAGAGCGCGGCCACAATCTCTACGAGACGCCCGGTGAGGCGATGCGGGTGCTGCTCGCGGTCGAGCGGTTCCGCGGACGCGTCTACGAACCGGCCTGCGGGCGCGGCGCGATCCTTCGCCCCCTCGAGGCGGCCGGCTACGACGTCGCGATCTCCGACCTCGTCGACTACGGCACGGCGACCAGGGACGGCGAGTGCCAGGGCGTCGCCGATTTCCTCGCAACCAAACGCGCCGACGGCGAGTACGACATCGTCACCAACCCGCCCTATGGCGCCGCGCTGAACGCGTTCGTCGCGCATGCGCTGCGGGTGCACCGGCCGTCCAAGATGGCGCTGCTTTTGAACCTCAACTTCCTCTGCGGCTTCGACGATCCCGACCGCTGCTTTGCCATGGACGAGAACAGGCCCTCGCGGATCCTCGTCTTCACGCGCCGCCTGCCGATGATGCACCGCGACGGCTGGGAGGGGCCGGAAGCCTCCAGCCGCATGAACTGCGCCTGGTTCATCTGGGAGCGCGCCGCCGACGGCAGCTATTCCGGGCCGTCGGTGGTGGAGCGGGTGGACTGGAAGGATTTTGGTGACCGGCCGGCGCTGGGACCCTTGCCGGCCCGCGTCGAGGCCGCGGCAGGGCCTTCACTTCGCAAAGCACGACAGCGAAAAGCGGTGCCAGCATGACGCCCGGCCCGGAAACGCCTGCGGATTATGCCTCGGCGATGGATCAGCTGCGGCGCAACATCGAGCGGCGGATGAAGGCCGACGAGATCGCGCCCGCCCGCACCGCCGGCCGCCCGACCTTCGACTATCGGGGTCTGTCGAAGCTGGTGCGCGCGCGGATCGACGAGCGCGGGCTCGGGTTTCGCGGTGCGGCAGCCGAGATCGGCGTGACGGCGTCGGACCTCTCCCGAATCGGCGGCGCGCAGGGGATCACCTTCGAAAAGGTGGTCGCCATCTGCGACTGGCTCGGGCTCGATCCGCGGAGCCTTTACGAGGCTCCGGCCTTGCCTCGCGCGGCTGCTCCGGCCTGCGGCCGCGCCGCTCCGGCGGGGCGGGCGACGACGCCCGACGGCCTAGCGGCCTGTAGTCCGACATCAACGAAATCAGACTGTTGCAGTGCCGACCACGTGAAACAGGGCGGCGTGAAACAGGACGCGACCGCGGCCCGGCCGGTGTCGGCCGCCCCGTCCGGAGCGGAGCCGGCACAAGCCGGCGAAAGGGCGAGGACTAGACGATGACCGACTCCATGCTGCCGATCCTGCGGGGGCTGCTCGATGCCGCCGACGACCGGGCGCGCGCCGCGGTGCTGTTGCAGATGCCGGATTCGGTGATGGTCAAGTTCCGCCCGGTGGTGGACGCGGCCTGCCGCCGCGCGGGCTTCGACCTGGGGCTCGCCTATGTCGACACGCGCTGGGCGGAGTTCGTGGCCGTGCGCGCACCGGACGGCCGCAAGCTCAATCCGCTGTTCGAGCAGGTCCGCGCCGACTTCGCGGCTTTCGCGGGGACAGCAGCTGCGGCGACCGAACTGCATGCCAAGGGGTTGGAGCCGTGACGGGTCTGAATCCAGAATTTCGCGATGCGGTGCTGGCGAAGCGGCTTAGCGTGGCAGCGCCACGAACCGCGCCTGCGCTGCCTCGTCGGGCAAAGCCCCGGCACGATGCGGCGGACCTGCTCGCCGAGGCGCGAAAGCTGTTTGCCGAGGCGACGCGCGAGCGGGCGGAAGCGGCGCGCGTGCTGGCCGATGCGCGGGAAGAGGCCGAGCTCATCCTGGCGCGCGCACAGGACGCGGTGGCGCTGCCGTCGCTGCCCTCCGTCAAGGCGATCCTGTGCGAGGTGGCAAGCCGGCATGGCGTGACCATCGCCGCCATCACCGGGCGCTCGCTGCGCCGCGAGGTCGTGGCCGCCCGCCACGAGGCGATCGCGCTGGCCCATGCTGCCCGGCCCGACCTGTCGCTGCCAGCACTGGGCCGCCTGTTTCGCCGCGACCACACCACAATCCTCAGCGCGCTGCGCAAGACCGGGAGGACGCCGTGAACCTCGTCGCCTGGATCAACCGCCACGCCGACGCCCGTGACCACGGCCGGGCCGTGGGCTGCGTGCTCTTCGTGCTGTGGCTGGCGCTGGCGCTGCTCTTCGTCGCGCTGATCGGGGTGGCGGTGGCCGGTCTGCCGTCCACCGTCCAAGCGAACCTAGATCGGCACGCCGCCTCTGCCAGCGCGAACGGCGGCGATCCACGGCGGCACGGAGATGTCCTCCAGGATGGCGACGTCCCGAGCCCAGCGCTCGAAGGCCTTGCCGGCAATGCTTACGGGCACCAGCCCGTCATGGGCGCGATGGCAGGTGCGCAAGACCATGTCGAACACGGCGTCGCGCTCTGCTGCGGGCCATTCCGCAAGGAATTCAACGGCATCGGCGGGCGAGGCGATCTCGCGCACGAGGTTGCGCGCGCAGGCGACGTAAACCGGCTTCTCGAAGCGTTCCATTCGATCCTCCAACAGTGCTGTCTCTTGCGAACGAAACGGCCCCGGCGGGGGACCGGACCTACGATCTATGAAGCCTTTCCACGCGCTTCAAGAGGTGCCGGCGGACTTGCCGATGCGGATGGGAGGCGAGCATGAAGCCCAAGGCATTCCATCAGCCGTTCACCCTCGACAACCGGATGACGGTCGTCCTGTTCGCCGGCATGGGCGGCGGCTGCGACGGGCTCGAGGATGCCGGGTTCCACGTTCACGTGGCGATCAACCACGACCCGGTCGCCGTGGCCATCCACGAGAAGCGCCATCCGCACACGAAGCACCTGCGCTGCGACGTGTTCGAGGCCTGCCCGCGCGAAGTGACCGCGGGGAGGGGCGTTCGGGTGCTGCACGCCTCGCCCGACTGCACGCATTTCTCGGTCGCCAAGGGCTCGAAACCCGTCTCGCCTCGGCGCCGATCGCTGGCCTGGGTGATCTGCCGCTGGATGGGCACCGTGCGGCCCGAGGTGGTGACGATGGAGAACGTCAGGGAAATCGAGACCTGGGGGCCGCTGATCGCCAAGCGCGATCCTGCCACGGGCCGCGTGCTGCGCCTCGACGGGACGGTCGCCGCCAAGGGCGAGCGCGTGCCCGTTCGCGAGCAATGGCTCGTGCCGGATCCTCGCCACAAAGGCCGGATCTGGAACGCCTGGCTGCGCCATGTCGAAGGTCTTGGCTACCGCTTCGAAAGCCGGACCCTGGTCTGCGCCGACTATGGCGTGCCGACGATCCGCAAGCGCTTCTTCGGCGTCGCGACGGCGGACGGGCGGCCGGTCGCCTGGCCGGAACGGACGCATGCGCCGCGGAAGGATGCCAAGCGGCTCGGCCTGAAGGAATGGGTGGGCGCGCACACGATCATCGACTGGTCGCTGCCGGTGAAATCCATCTTCGGGCGGAAGAAGCCGCTCGCCGAGGCCACCCTGCGCCGCACCGCGCGCGGCATCATGCGCTACGTGGTCGACGCCGCGAAGCCGTTCATCGTGCCGATCACGCATGCCGGCAGCGACAGGATGCACTCGATCGACGAGCCGCTGCGGACGCTGACGACCGCGCACAGGGGTGAGTTGTCGGTCGTCGCGCCGCACGTGGCGAAGTTCCGCACCGGCGCCAGCGGGGCCGACATGCTCGATCCGCTGCCGACCGTGACGGCCAACAGCTTCGACAAGCGCCCGGGCGGCGCGATACCGCTGGGCGTCGCAGCGGCGCACCTGGCGACGATGCGCAACAGCCGCAAGCCGGACGCCGCGGCCGACGAGCCTGTTCATGCAGTGACAGCCGGCGGGGCAGGCACTGCTCTCGTCTCGGCGGCGCTCGTCGGTGCGGGAGGCCGCGCGGCACAATCGCCACCGCGCGGCATGGAAGAACCGGTCGGCTCGACCACGACGAAGGAAGACCGGGTGCTTGTCGCGAGATCGCTGGTGCAGTCCGGCTATGGCGAGCGGGAAGGGCAGGCGCCGCGCGTGCTGGACCTCGAGGAGCCGGCTGGCACGCAGGTCGCGGGCGGCGGCAAGGCGGCGCTCGTGGCGGCCTTCCTGGCGCAGCATAATACGGGTGAGCCGGGCCGCTCCGCTCAGGATCCGCTGTCGACGATCGTCACGCTCGGTTCGACGCAAGGCGTGGTGGCGGCGCATCTCCAGCGACAGTTCGGCGCTTCGATCGGGGGAGACGTGGCCGATCCAGCGCCTACCGCGACAGACGGCGGGTCGGGCAAGACGGCGCTCGTGGCCGCTGCGCTAGGCGACATGCACGGTACCCGGGCCGACGCCAGGGCGGCCGACGAGCCGCTGGCGACGGTCTCCGCGTCCGGCAACCACGCCCACCTCATCCTCGGCTTTCTGCAGCACTATTTCGGCTCGGGGAAACAGGACGACGACCTGCGCTCGCCGATCGGCGCGCTGACAGCCAAAGCTCGCTACGGCCTCGTCGAGGTCATGGTGAAGGGCGTTCCGCATGTGGTGACCGACATCGACATTCGCATGCTGGAGCCGGAGGAGGGTGCCGCCGCGCACGGCTTTAAGCCTGGCTGCCTGGCGCACGAGATCACGACCGTCGACGGGAAGGGCCGAAGGGTGACCCGCCCCCTGACCAAGACCGAGAAGTATCACCTGGTGGGCAACAGCGTTCCGCCGCGGATGATCCAGCTTCTCGCCGAACTCAACGCGCGGCACGAGCTCGCGGAGGCAGCTGAGTGAACGACGACGGCAAGCGTCTCGCCCGCATTCGGGCCTTGCACGCGGCGATCGCGCCGGGGCGGCATGCGCTGGCCTTCGATGGGGAGGGCGCGCTGCTGATCGCGGACGGGCCGAAGGGCGAGAAGTTCGAGATCGTGCGCTTTCTTCCCGTCGCCTCGTCGGACGAGCGCGACTTCCTGGCCGGAGCGGCCGAGGCGGTGGGCTTCCTGCTCGGCCTCGTCGATCGCGCGGCGCGCAAGGTGCGCGAGCTGGCGCCAGAAACAGCGGCCGACGGGCAGGGCGCGGACAGCCCCGGCGGAGAGGCAGGCGGAGAGACCGCAACTCGCCGTCAAGCAAACTATGCGGCTGAGGCTGCGATCAAGTGCACGGAGCCGGCGTTCAAGGCCTTCCTGATGGAACGGCACGAATTGGAAAGGCCGGCGACCGACGAGCGCACAGCGCAGCGGCTGCGCACGCTGCTGGGCGTCACGTCGCGGGCGGAGCTGAATTCGGACGCGGATGCGGCTGCGCGCTGGAAGGCGCTGCGCGGCGCGTTCGAGGCATGGAAGAGGGCAACCTGATGTCCATCCGCGTCATGACCGAGTTCTTCGGCCTGCGCTTCGGCTCGGCCAACCGCAAGGCCGTCGCCGTGCGGCTGGCGGACCATGCCGACGATGGCGGGCGCGGGATCTGGCCGGCGGTGGCCTCCGTGGCGGCGGATTGCGAGCTGTCCTGCCGGACGGTGCAGCGCATCCTCGACGAGTTCGTGTCGGAAGGAATCCTCGTCGTCGTGCGCAAGGGCGGGGGCGGGCCGGGGCAGACGACGCGCTACGATTTCGATCTCGCCCGCGTGCGGGCCCGCACGGCCGAAATCGCAGAAGCGCAAGGCAAGGGTGACACCGTGTCACCCATCGCAGAAGACGCCGAAAAGGGTGACAACGGTGCGCCTAAGGGTGACACCGGCGACGAAAAAGGGTGTCACCGTGACACCCAAACCGTCATAGAACCTTCAGAACCCTCTCACGGCGCGCGCAAGGCCGCGAGAGAGAGTTTTGGCGGAAAGGCCGATTTCCAAAAAAGGGTGCAGCGGTTCTGCAACGGCTCCGGCTTCCTCGCCGGACCGTGGAAGGGCTGGGACGAGACCTCCTTCGGCTGGATCGCCAAACAGTTCGCCGCGCTGAGCGAGGCCGAGCAGCTCGACGCGGAGCGCTGGCGCGACGCTTACCTGCTCGACATCGCCGACCGCAAGGCGAACCCGCAGCCCGTCGGCGTGTTCCTGCGCGACAAGGCCTGGGCCGCGATGGACCCCGCTCTGCTCGAGCGGCTCGACAGGCGCAAGCAGGCGCTGCTGGCGCCGGAAGAGCGGGCGCAGCCGGAGGGCTGGGCCGCCTGTCTCGGGCCGGTCGGCATGGCACACCTGTTCGCCACGCTGATCTCCGGGCCGCCGAGCGGGGTGCTCCTGGCCGATCGCGTGTGGCTGGAGAACCAGATCCGCCAGGACTGGCCAGCGGTGCACCAGTGGAAGGCGCTGCAGATGGCGCGCCGCGGCGTGGTCTTCGGGCCGCGCTGGCATGCGCTGAAGCCGGCCATGGAGGCGGTGCCTGCCGGCACCGACATGCTTGCGGCGTGGAAGGCGGAGTTTGCCCGGCGCGGCTGGCCCTGGCTGTCGAGCTTTGACGCTGCACCCGTGCTGTGGGCGCCGAAGGGCGGGCCGGGAGGACTGAGCGAATTCGAGGCGAAGGTGCGGGGCGGC
>VFQN01008270.1_pt1 | contig 10618 bp, 12 predicted proteins | sample 3512371 | NCBI WGS metagenome assembly VFQN01 (sample SAMN10412370, study PRJNA504923) | tailings metagenome | isolation source: Replicate 2 from Balatoc abandoned mine | place: Philippines: Itogon, Benguet | collected 2017-08-28 | reverse complement strand
GAAGCCTGTAAATATTGGCGGCGAGTTGAGTAAGACATGTATATTATGCGTTTATAATTCGGAATCCCTCAGCCGTTTGGTTGGGGGATTTTTTTTGTAAAAAAGGATAAAATAATAGGTCAAATACTTGTTACGTAATGTAACAAATGTTATCTTTACATCATCAAACAAATCGATAATCAAATGAACACAAAGCAAATTGAACTCTTAATTCTTAAACTTGAAAGGGAAAATATTCAACTCAAAAAACTCTTAGAAAACTTCGGACAAAACCTCACAATAGACCAAATCAACGAAGTTCTTGACCAAATTTTAAAAAATGAAGAATTAATCGAAAAACTAAAACGGGGGCTTTAAGCCCCCAAAAAACCATATAGACTATGACAACGGAAGCTCAAAAAGAATTTGAAAAACTGATGGCGTCCTCAAAAGAAGTACAGGACAAAGCCATTGCGATACTTACCGAAATGGGTGAAACAGTAGAGCTGTCGGACTGGGTGACAATCAAGGAATATAAGCGGCGGTTTGGGCTGGAAAGCACTAACACGGTATCCAACTGGATAAAGCGGGGGATTATCCCCCCTGAAAATATAAGGGTGTTCCCCGAATTTAATGACCTTCGATTGATTAAGGCTGTTTCTTACAAAGAGACCGTCTGACAATTCGATTTGTTTGATAATGCCAAATCCCTGTGAGCTTTGCTGACAGGGATTTTTTATGTCCTTTCAGTACGATTTACCTGCCTATATATTGCCGAAAAGTAAATGGAGGAGGTATGAAATTAGTGTTGAAAGAGGATAAAATCTCAAAATATAGAGACCACATTGAGAAGGGAAGCAGCCTAACGGTGAAAGAAAAAGAGGTTTTTGATAGGTATTTTTTTGCTTTCAGTCAATTGCTTGATGGGCTTTCGGAACGTCAGGTGGTAGAGCTGCTCATGATGTATCCTGCACCCATAGGCGGATTGAGCCAAAGCATGGCTTATAATGTAGTGAATGGTTGTCAGGAAATTTTTGGGACGGCCAATTTTGATAATGCAAAAAGAGTGGCCAAGCGATATATCTATGCTACGCGGCTAGAAGAGCTTGCCAACAAAATAGAAGGGGTGGCAGTGAGCACTGCGGAGAAATCGGACAAAATACACTGGGAAGACATAGAAGACCCTATCGAAAAAGCACTCAATAAAAATTATAAAGAAAAGCTCGGAGCAGAGGCAGCAGTAATGTTTGAGAAGGCGGCCAATGTGTTGATGAAGGCGGCTAAAATACGTGGGTTGCTCGAAAAAGATAAAACGGAAAATCCGAACAAATTTAAAGCGGCACCTAATATCATTTTTACGGATGATTTAGGAGCCTTGGAAATCATCAGACAAATAGAGGATATCGAATACGAAAATGTTAGCACAGACGAAGGAGCGACTGGAGAAGGGGAAGTTGCTACAGATGAATCGGGAGAAATTGACAGCTTTGAATGAAAAAGCCAACATTGCCTATGTTTTTCCAAAACAGCGGATTTTCTTGCAAAGCCAAAGCAAGCGAAAAACGCTGATTGCGGGACGGGCATTTGGAAAAACCTATATTTTGTTGCTTTGCATCGGCTACGTGGCCAAGCTGTTGCCACGGGCAAAGTTTTTTTTATCGGGGTTGACATTCAAACAAATCTTAGATATTGTACTTGCGGATGCGAATGATGCCTGGGCAAGATTAGGATGGTTTGAGTATAATGAAAAAATCAACCCATTTGGCAATTTTGTGCTTTTTAGGGAACCTCCTGCTAATTGGCCACGCCCATATAAACCCCCAAAATCATGGGATAGGTGTATCACGTTTAATTCGGGTTTTTGCCTTCAGCTGTTGAGTTTTGAGCGTCCGGATTCAAACCGTGGGCATAATTTTGACGGGGGGTTTATTGATGAATCTGCCCTTTTTAAAGAAGATTGGGTTGTAAAGATTTTGATGGCGACCTTATACCGTGCGAACTCGTGGCGTTTTCGAGACCATTTTTTGCATAATGCCTTTTATGATTTTACTTCAAATCCGTGGTCGGTTGCGGGACAATGGGTCTACAAAACCGAAGATTTAATGAAGGCAAATCCGCAGCATTACCTTTTTTTAGAGGGGACGGCATATGATAATCCTACACTGCATCCTCAATACGTAAAAAATCTGGAAGAATCTTTACCACCATTGGTTTTTCGGGTGGAGGTCTTAAATGAGCGGTTGGCAAAATTGCCGAATTCTTACTACCCTAGTTTTGATTACGAAAAACACTGCCCGTATCAAACGTTCGATTATGATAAAAACGAGGATGGTATTTGGGTTCCTACATCAAGCGATTATGACCCGACAAAGGCTATAGAAGTGAGCTTTGATTTTAATGCTTCTATTTGTTCAGCTACTATTTCACAAGACTATAAAAGAACCCTTAAAATCAGTAATAATTTTTTCTCAAAAGTAGCTGATGAAAATCTAACCCTTGTAGAAACCCTATGTAGGCGTATTACACAGCACTACTCTGGGCATACTAGAAGGGAGGTGTTTTTTTATGGGGATGCCTATGGGGGGTCGAAATCAGCGGGGGCTAAACAGACCTTTTTTACACAGGCGGAGCAGATGTTCAGGAATGCTGGATGGAAGGTAGTGCTAAGGGTAATTAAGTTTAATCCTGCACATGAAGTTAAGTTTGCACTAATAGATAAGATACTAGCAGAGAGCGACACTCGTTACCCTGCTGTTCGTATCAATCAGAACACTTGTAAAGCTCTTATTATATCTATTCAGAACTCTCCCATCTTACCTAACTTTATTAAAGATAAATCTTCTGAGAGAACAAGCATTCAACAAGAATATGCAACACACTTGTCTGATTGTCTTGATTATCTTTTGTATGCAAAATATGTAAATCCCAACTCAACTCCACGCTCAGCCGGTGGAATGCGGTGGGTAGGTGGGTCTTAATATATTCGGGGGGGCGCGGCGGTAACTTACCGAAATCGGACACGGCGTCGCAGGAGAGTAGAGAGGTTTGGAATTTACAATGCCCTTGTTTTGGCTTCCTAATGTCAAGCCACTGGCGGACAGTGGCTTGACAAAAACAGAAATTGGAATCATTTTTTGTCCTTTTCGAGAGAGGAATGAAGTGCGAAATTTGAATCATGGAAGGGAAAGAAATATCTATCGAAACATTCTGGAACCTACTACATGATCCCGCGAATGCAGGCTTTTCACTTAAGTTCCGTACGAAAGAAACGGGAGCTGTTTCTTACCGACACGATTGTCGTAAAAGTGCCAAGAGACATGAAGGTGGAGGGCGTAGCGCAAATAACAAAGGCTTGCGATATGATATTCTTGAAAAAGGGATAGTGCTACTTGAATCAAGCGCCGGGATTTTTACGGTGAAGAATCGCTTGATTATGGCCATACGCTTGCGGGATAAAAAAGAGTGGATAGGAATCAGACACATTAACTACTAACATGGCAGTAAAACGCATCAATAAAGATTTGTACTACCTGCGGTCAGGAGCTGTGAATGCAGACGTGGTAATTACCCCTACAATGGACGTAACCAACCCGGCATCACAAGAACGTTTTGGCTGGGGGAATCAAGATTGGGTCCCGATATCATCTGGAGATGATGCTCTTAACAAGATGCTTAAGCTTGTATGGGACTCGCCCACAAAACCACGCTTGCTCGATCAGGCGAAAGAGTTTATCCTCGGCGCCGGATTTAAGTTGTTTCGTGAGGAGATTGATGAAAATGGCAAAGAGGTGTATAAACGTGTTCAGAACCCTGCCATTACGCGCTGGTTTCGTGGAAAGCGAATACAGAGTAAATTTCTTGAACTCGCTGCGCTTAGTCTTGCCTTTATGGAGCAAGCTTATGTACTTTGGTTGGAGAATGAAGACGGTAGCCTAACACTGGAGACAATCCAACCCAACAAAGTGAGAATTGTTCGGCCTGCTGAGGGGCAGCCCATTGAGAAAGTAATTATAAATGCGTATTTCGGTACCGAAAATGCCCAGGACAAAAACAAGGCGGTGGAGCTTCCCATTTTTGATTGGAATCGCCCTACTAAACATGCTGCCTGCGTGATGATTTTGAAGAAAGCGCAGATTGGAAGTGATTTCTACAATGCGGGGCTTTGGTGGGGAACAAAGGTATGGACTGAGATAGATAATTTGGTACCTGAATATCATCAAAGCGGCCTAAAAAACGGGTATAATTTCAAACTCTTGATTGAAATAGACGAAAGCTATTTTATTATGGAGGGTGAAAGTTTGCTGGATGAACCGACCGCAAAAGCGGTGGAAGAACGCAAGAACGAGTTCTGCAAACAAATGGATCAGTATCTTGCCGGTGTAAAAAATACGGATAAGGCTTTAGTCATCATCGGCAGGCTTGCGGATGATATGGGCAAAGACAAACGGCTGATTCGAGTAACGACTATCGACAATAAAATGACCGATGATGCTTATATGAACCTGACAAAAATGTCGGGTATGAAGCAAGCACAGGGACATGGGATTCTGCCTTCTTTGGCCGGGATTGCTGAAGGTGATAAACTTGGCGGGAGCGGGAGCGAGCTTGAGCACTCCGTTATGTTTCAGGTTAGATTCATGACACCGAGCTACCGACGTTTACTTAAAGAAGTGCTAGACTACGCACTGGAAGCACAAGGTTACGATTTGAGTGAAGCAGAATTTATGCCGACCGATATCGAGATGACTACACTTGCACAAAACCCAACCGGTCAGCAGCCGGTACTTGGACACTAAACTTTTGCCTTATGACAAACCGTAGAGAGCTGCTTCGCTGGGCGGCTAAATTTTACTCACTCAAATTGATTTGGGCTTTGGGCTTTTTGATCGCTAGCCCAATTTATTTGCTTTATTCGATAGTCTTGGTCATTCGTAAACGCTCGTGGCGTTGGTTTGGAGTGTATTGGGGTTGGATTTGGCAGGACTATTGGGATCGTCTTAACAAAAAATAATATGCTCAACTCAGATATTGAAAGTATTGAAGCTTATTTCAAATCTCTAATGGAAGAGGATGATGAGCTGAAGGGTTTTGTACTTGAGAGTTCACCTGACCCTGACAATTTGGAACGTTGGAATGAGGAAGTAAACTCAAGCAGCTTTGAGGGGCCGTCATTGGTACTCTTATTGCCATTGATTGAAGGGGAAGATAATTCCTTCCGGCATTTGCGAGCCAAACAGGATATCGCGTTTGTTTGCCTCTATTCGCACGACGGCACCAATGCTGACAAAGTAGCTCAAAAAAAAGCGGCTCAATACGCTTGTTGGCGAATTCTGAAGCGTTTACGCCGCGATGCCAAGGCGGGTGAGTTTGACATGGATGGCACGAAATATCGAATGGCTCCGATGGAGTATGGCCAAGACAATGCCGTGGGTTTTTTCTGCTTGGTGCAATTCTACACTTACACCAACGCTCAAATTGGACTACCATGAGTTTGTATCAAGAGGATTTTGATATTGAATCGGTGGGAGCCGTGTTCAACGCCATCATGAGTGAAATCCACAAAGAAGGTCTTCGAAAGCTGGACAACAACTTGGATGCTCAGGGGCTTGAAATGACCGAAAAACTCCGAAAGTCACTTCATCGAGAGATTCGGGCTTACAATCAACGTTGGGTGTATGAGCTCGTACTTGAATTTGAAGCTTATGGGCGTTTGCATGATATGCGACAACTGACCTATGGTAAGCATATGCCTGTAGGAGAAAGGCTTTTGGAGTGGGCAAAAGCAGCTCTTCAAAAGCAAAAGCGTGGACCTTTTGGTTTTATTTCTGGGGCGAAGCATGAAGTGCAACCCTTGACATTAGAACGCGCTGCGCATCATTTGGCGTGGGCGGTGGCCAAGTCTCGTATGTATAAGCCCGTCGTCATCAATCGCAACTCTAAAGGGTGGTATATTCGGGAGTTTATGAAAAGTGTGTATGCCGAAATCGGCGATCAGCTCAATGCAGCTGCGGCCGAAGCTGCTCTACTGATTACGAAGCGGGCATTGGAAGGAAAAAGTAAATAGTAAGGAGGTGAATTATGATAGATGTACCAGCAAGTGATTTGACATACCAAAAAATCAATTTTTCACGCAATAGGCTTGAGCACCGTATTCCACCGGCTGATACTGGTATTGTAGATCGCTCCTCTATTCAATACCTTGTAGATATTTTGGTACCGGAGTATTCGCGCAGCAGTACTTTTACCGAGATGACTCCCGGGCCCATTCCGGTGAGGGAGCGTCCCGCTGTGGTACAAGGTAGTACAACGATTTTGGAGGGGGCTTTTTTGCGCATTGAAGAGCTTCTTGATGGCTTTTTGGAGTATAAAAAACCAGATTCAAAGCAAAATACCCTGAAAGTAGCAGCTCAGTTAACCATGCCTTACCAAGTGCGGGAGGAGGTATTGAGTACAGTAACTACCCGGACAAAACAATGGATTCTCAAAGCGGGTATTCGGCGAGAAGATGAGGGCTTTTTGGATATATTTTGGACTTCTTTACAGGCTGAAAAACAACGTTTCTTGACTTGGCAGCCAGACTTAAAACATGTAACTTATGCCCAGGAAGAGTATTTATATTTTCTGCTCAATTTTACCCCTCTTCCTTCTCAAGTAAAGCTCAGAGGTCAGCTTTTTTTTACAGATGGGTCACATTCCGACGCTCAGACTTTCAAAACTTTGAATAGTCCCTTTCTGAATGACGTATTGATTGTGCCAGTGGGGATGCAAGTACTAGACCTTTTGACTTATGTACCTGTAGGCAAGCAGTTGTGGCGCTATCAAGTATGGCTTTCTAATGAATCGGACGCTAAATTTTCGGAAGTACGCACTTATTTCTACGATGCAGAGCCGGGACTCTCGCGGTTCTTGCTTTTTTCTAATTCTTTGGGTGGGTTCGATACGCTCAGGATGCGCGGTAAAGCTTCAGAGCAAGTGAAAGTAAGTAGAACAACGGCCCAACGAGATACTCCTGCTGATTCTGGAGTTGAGTTTTCGGATATTTACGTCACCTATATCGAAGGTGATCGTGAGCTCACTGTTTCTACTGGTTATTTGCGTTATGAAAACATTCAGCTTCTTGAGTATTTACAGGAATTACTTTTTGCGGAGGAAATTTATCTCATCACAGATAAAGGACACTTACCTTTAGAACTGGTATCGAATCAGCTTTTGACCAATGATGACGACGCTGATTTGGTTGCTCGTACTTTTACTTTCAAACGAGCAAATAAAGAACGTTCTTATAGTATTCTTCCGGCTGCTCCGGCCACTTCGGTCAGGGCTACTGCATGGCGAGGAGTAGAAACTAGATACGTCCTCGATAGTTTGGGAAAACGAACAGGTATGGTATTGCCAGCCCGCCTAGAGAAGTACTACATTGATGACAACAGCGTGGTATTTCCCTATACTTCCAAACCAAATGTACCCGGTGACGAAAACTACATCCCTCCCAGTCCGGCTCCTGGTGTAGCAGCAGGAAGTACTCCTTATCCTAGTGCGGGCATTGTGCGCGAAACAACTTTTAAACGGCAAGGATGTGCAAGTGGCCTTGAAGGAACTACGGCAACGATCATCATTGCGGCAGGAAAGTATGGAGGTGAGGCTAGCGGCGACGCTGATATACTAGCTGAGGCAGAGTATGCATCAAAAAACACCCAAGAGTACGTGAATATGAATGGCGCTTGCGTAGCAGCGGAAAATTATGAGATAACAGTGCCTGCGGCACATTTCCATTTCCGAACCAATGCTCCCTCTCAAGTAGGGATCTATAATACTGCCACTACTCCCAATCGTGGTAACATACAGGCTTTACAAGGCCAAACTGGAATTTATATTTTTCCAACGGCTAGCAATGATTTAGATTTCCCAATCGATAACACTGCGTATTATTATCATGTCTATGGTACGCCTGGACAAACCTATCAGGTACGTGTGTATCGGAATGGCGTGATGAGAAAAAATCAAAATATTACGATGAATGCGAGCGGATACGAAAATGCCTATATGTTTGACGTAATTTTGACTACTGAAGGGTATAGCACCTATAGCCCAGCCTCTGGTGATAAGTTTTATATTAAAGTACTACCACTCTAATGCATGAGGTAAGAATTGACGGGCAAACAGTGGACTTGAGTCCTAATGCCCGCGTAGGAATAGAATGGACTAACCCTCATTTTTTGTGGGATTCGTTGTCGGTGCGAAAAATGACCATTCCTACCCTTGGCTATACCAAACGAAATAGCATCATCTTGGAGCATTATGAGCTACCTTTATTGGGAGGATACCCCCAATATAGACTTGAGTATTATTATGGTGGGCAATTACTCCAAGAGGGTTTTTTTATACTCACTGAGGCATCAGAAAAGGGCTATACGGGGGTTTTTACGGATAAACTTGGGCTATTTTTTGGGGATTATTCGGGACAAAAACTCAATGAGCTTGATTTTGGCAGTTTGGCATTACCGGATCCCTTGGTACCAGTAGTTACTGATACCATAAATGCCTATTGTTTCCCTACAGTGGGAAATCCAGACTACTATGGTACCAATGGCGCGGTATTAAGTTATACGGGGAAAGTCAACGAATATATAGCGGGAGCTTACACGGCGGGGCCTCGGGTTCCAATGCCTTTTTTACGCTATTTTTTCAAAAAATTGGCCGAACTCACCGATACTACCATCGACGGTTCTCTACAGACTCACCCTACCTATCAGCATGCAATTTTGTACAATACGCGAGCACTCGACGGTGCATCAGCGGTGAGGCTATCGCAACATCTCCCCGAAATGGGGATTGAAGAGTACTTAATTGAGCTACGAAAGATGCTTGGCCTTACTTTTGATATCGATGCCGTTAGAAAAAAACTAACGATTGGGTTTCTGGAAGATATGATGACCATGCCCACGCAACTTGATTGGAGTCGCAAAGCTGTAGCAGGAGAAACTAAGCGTACCGAGCTGAACCGACGATTGGAACTGGGCTATGATCTCGACTCAGGAGACCAATTGATGAAGGATAAACCGGTATTATTGGCCAATTACATGACGCCCAACCCGTGGAGCGTCAGTACTGGGATTGCCAAACTAAACTGTAAAGTGAGGACTGTGCTGGTAGATGAGCTGACGGGTACCCTCACTACGAGACAAGGGGGGCAGACCGAGCAGTTTAACCAACTTACTCAGCGATCAACGGCAAGATTGGCGTTTTGGATAGGAATGGACGGTGGAATACCAAAAGCTTCGAATATTCTCAACGAAAACGCACTCTACTGGAATGGCTCCACAGGATTGGCCGCAAAACGATTTGCAAGATTAGAGGCTATGCGCAAAGATGTTTTTTATCTTGAAAAAGACTTTATTTTGACGGAGACCGATTTGGCAAGTTTTGATTTCTCCAAAAAGGTCCACGTCAATGGTACCGATTATTATGTACTTAATTTAGTGGCGACGCTCCCGGTGACGTCGCCAGTCAAAGCTTTATTGGCTAGGGTTTGATTGGTAATAAAACCATTCAGCCATTCTACTCATCACTTTTTTTACTTGTTCAGGCGTTGCTTCTTGATAAACATCAACTACCCATAAGTAAGTATCTGTTTTACCAATTCTATAAAGGTCAGATTTACCTTTTGCTTTATCTAAAGTAAGGAATTGTGCTAAGAGTGCGGGTGGCTGAGTATGAAGGACGAATTCATCCGTCACTTGAGCCTTGGGGTTTTGGATTTTGAGATATTTCGGCGGTTTCATTAGCCATACGGCGTGCGTATTGCTTAAAGCCAACCTTGCCAAAAGCATCATTCGGACAAACCATAACCCATAAAAACTCTTGAGTTCCGTTGCAGGTTATATAATAAGGGGTCATTAAATTTTCCCGAATAAAAACTGGTATTCGACGAGATTTAAACTTCGAGCCACGTGCATTTACAGCGGCAAAAGCAGCCCTCCCAGCTACTATGCCTTCTTCCCATTTATCAGTCATATTGAAGCGTGTTTTTAATCTGCTCGCACCGCAGATAGTGCAAAGGTATCAAAAAGGGGGTACAAAAAACTGTCCACTTGGCAGAGATAAGGCTGTAATAGATTTGAAGTTATTTTTTAACTATTAACAGCTAATGAAAACTCCAATCACTTATTATGGCGGGAAGCAGCAAATGCTTAATGTGATACTTCCGAAAATTCCCCAGCACAAATTGTATGTAGAACCCTTTTTTGGCGGTGGTGCGGTGTTCTTTGCAAAGACACCGTCTGAAGCTGAAATCGTAAACGACATCAATCACCGTCTTGTTACGTTTTACCGCGCACTCAAGTACGACTTTGAGGAGCTTCGAGAGAAGATTGATGAAACCTTCCACTCAAGAGCACAGCACAAGGATTCCTCATTGGAGTATGAGTCGGGTCAAGAGATTGTAAAAGACCCATTGGCAATGGCCTGGGCAGTATGGGTGCAAACCAACATGTCGTTTGGTTCCCAAATAGGGTCAGGTTTTGGTTATGACCGAGGAGGTAAATGCGCACTCAAATTGGCTAACAAAAAGAACGCCTTCACGGAGGCTTTCCAGCTGCGCATGAAGAAAGTAACGATTGAATGCTACGACGTACTGAAG
>VFQN01008269.1_pt1 | contig 10622 bp, 10 predicted proteins | sample 3512371 | NCBI WGS metagenome assembly VFQN01 (sample SAMN10412370, study PRJNA504923) | tailings metagenome | isolation source: Replicate 2 from Balatoc abandoned mine | place: Philippines: Itogon, Benguet | collected 2017-08-28 | reverse complement strand
CTTCCTCAAGGCCAGACTCTAATCGCTCGTGGAGGAAAATCAGGGGGTCACGTCAACTGGCACCTTCCTTGCTGAAGTGATCAAGCAGGTATCTGAACGCGTGAAGGATGTGGCGCCCAGCAAATGGTCGCAATATGTTGAGAATGAACTGATACCTCGCATCCATGGCTTCGAGCTGCTGATGGCGAGCTATGCCATGTGCCACATGAAGCTAGATATGATCCTGACTTCATTGGGCTATAAGCCGACCGGCAATCCTCCACGCCTTGGTGTTTATCTCACTAACACGCTCGAGGAAGGCGAGCGGGTGGAACAGACCTTGCCATTCATGGGTCTTCAGCGAGCTATTGCCGAGGAATCCAAGCTGGCGAGCGACATCAAGCGCCAGACCCCGATCATGTGCATAATCGGTAACCCACCATATTCGGGGCACTCGTCGAATAAAGGACCATGGATTGAAGGCCTAATGGCCGATTACAAGGTAAGCCCTGAATTAAAGCGACCGGCACAAGCCAAATGGCTGTCAGATGACTACGTGAAATTCATCCGACTCGCCCAGCACATGATTGATCAGAACGGCGAAGGAGTGCTAGGGTTCATCACCAATCATGGATATCTAGCGAATCCGACGTTCCTCGATATGCGCAATAGCCTGCGCCAAACCTTCGATAAGATTTACGTGCTCGACTTGCACGGTAACATGAAAAAGAAAGAGGTAAGCCCGGACGGTTCGCCAGACAAAAATGTATTTGATATTCAGCAAGGCGTTGCGATCATTATTGCGGTCAAACGGCGAGCTGCTGGCAAACAAAATAAGTCGCTCGCAAAAGTTCTTCACGGCGATCTTTGGGGTGCACGCGAATTCAAGTATTCTGCATTATGGGAAGGTAGCGCAGTCAGCCTGATTTCTGAGGACGTTTCACCAGATGGCCCACCATGGCGCTTTAAGCCAACCGACAAGGTTCTTGAAACAAGATATCAGGCAGGTTTTCCCCTTTCCGCCCTGTTCTCCCTCAGCGGCAGGCCTGCACCTGGAATTGTAACGACTCACGATGAGTTCGCAATCTCTTGGACGGCAGCTGAAGCCGCCAGCAAAGTGGAGCGTTTGCTTGCTACCACTAGCGAGGCAGAGGCTCGCCTTCAATTCCGTCTCTGTTCGCAAAGTCAGTGGAAATACGATGACGCTAAGGCTGCGCTGGCTGACGGGAGTTGGCGCGATCAAATTATACCGATCGCATACCGCCCGCTCGATAATCGATACACCGTCTATAATCCCCATGTGGCTGTTCATCGCCGCGAGCGTGTCATGGCTCACATCGCGAACAAGAAAAACATTGCGATTTTGGCGACGAAAGCTGTTACGGATAGCATCTACGCCCACTGTGCGGTGGTCGATAAGTGCAATGAAGTGATTTATCTATCCGGGGTGTCAGCTTCCAATGCGATGTCGTTGCCCCTCTATCTCTACGCCGATGAGCAAGACCTAGATCAGTCGATTCGCGTCAATTTCGACCCCAAGCTCTATGCCAAAATCCGTAAGGCAGCTGGCCTAACGGGCAAGCTTAATGTGCCCGATAGCGCGATGGTCGAAAGCGGTGCATTCCGCACCGCAACCGGTGATGCGAGACCCGACGAGGTGAAGGTATTCGATTACATCTACGGCGTGCTGCACTGCCCCGCCTACCGCGTAACCTACGCCGAATTCCTCAAGATTGATTTTCCTCGCGTTCCCTTCCCGCCCTCGCCGGAAGTGTTCCATAACATCAGCAAACAGGGTGAGGCGCTGCGCCGCCTCCACTTGATGGAAGATGACGCGATCGGAGATACCCCCTTCCGCTTTGACGGTGACGCGCCTGAAGGGCTGGACTGTATTGTCGACAAGCCCCGATATGAAAACGGTCGCGTGTATATCAACGGCAAAGGTGAAGCAGGGCAGTTCTTCGATGGTGTCTCGGAAGTCTCATGGAGCTTGCATATCGGTGGATATCAGCCTGCTCAGAAGTGGCTGAAGGATCGTAAGGGGCGGCCGCTCACCTGGGACGATATCCTGCACTATCAGAAGATAATCAAGATCTTATCAGAGACTGACCGGATTATGTCAAAGATATCCTTAGAGATTGATTCTGAGGACCTATTCAATGGAAATTAAATTTTCCAAAGAGATGCAAGATGCAATAAAGGCTTTGAAAGCTTTTAGGAGTTATCGGATTCAATTTCCAGTATTGGAGTCAATAAAATCTTTTGGAGTCGGGATTTCTAGAATCACAAATTCCTTAGATGATTCAATGAAACCAATTAGCTTGATATTTGCCGAAATAGGAAAAAGGTTTGAGAACAGTAAGAAATCAAAATATTTGATTGAAGCAGGATGGGTTCCTTATGCAGGAATGGATTTCCAGAACATTCCGTTTGATGCGACCACCGATGATTTGTCGAGATGCATGAACACCCACATCGAAACTGAATGGGAATTCATAAGAGATGCACTGCTTGATACTGTCAATAAATCTGACGTTGATCAGGAAGCACAAGAAACGTTTCTAGAGGCGATAGAAGCCTTCGAGGCAGGCCTGTATAGGTCGGTTGTGCGGGTCCTTTTCCCAGAAATCGAAAGGGTAGCCTGCGAAACCGTTTACGGTGGAAGTCGGAAGGATTGGTCTTTCGAGGAAAATGCGCACACTAGATCGCAAAATACGAGCCTGAGGGCGGTTCGCGAAGCTCTATGGAAAAGATTGCCAGTGGGTTTGGCGCTCCATGCTGATTTGGGCTTTACTCTAGTCGAATTGATGGATGAACATCTTTACGTGCACGTTGGAAGCACAGAAGAAGAAATGAAAAATTTTCGGTCAAATCCGATTCCGAATCGTCACGCCAGTCTTCATGGATTTGTTACGTATTCTAGCAGACAGAATGCCTACAATGCCTTAGCTATGTCCGCGTTTATGTTCGAAACGATCATGAGAATGCATCGATATCTGCAAGAGAACCAAAAAGATGATGATCAGGATGATAGTCCATCATCACAATCCTGAGATTCGGATTGGTTTTTTTGCTCCATAAGATTGAGGTACTGGCGGACAGGGTGGGATTCGAACCCACGGTAGGCTTGCACCTACGGCGGTTTTCAAGACCGCTGCCTTAAACCACTCGGCCACCTGTCCTATGCCGCAGTCGGCTAGCGCCGAACGGCGGTATTGTCACCTGCGGTGACGTCTCCGGCGCTTGCGCGCCTCCGGCTCCAAGACCGCTGCCTTAAGCCACTCGGCCACCAGTCCGGTGAATCGCCCCTAGCCACACTCGGACCGCAAGTCATCCCCAGTTCGGTTGTTGGGAATTCAGCCAAGGTGTGACACCTTGCCGAACATCATGATTCCCCGTCTGCTTCCCCTTGCCGCGCTCGCCCTTGCCCTGTCTGCCACGCTCGGCGCGCCGCCGGTCTCGGCGCCGGCTGCGGCGCAGGTCAGCCGCGACGGGGTGCCCTTTGATGCCTATCTCGAACTGCTCAAGGCCCGCGCCCGGGGGGAGGGCGTGTCGGAAGCCACCATCGAGCGCATGACCGCCGGGCTCACGCCCAATCCGCGGGTGATCGCACTCGACAACAACCAGCCCGGCAGCGCCACGACGCGCGGCTATCCGCCGATGTCGAACTACATCGCCACCCATGTCGATGCCGCGCGGATCGGCGGCGGGCGTGCGGTCTGGCGCCAGCACCAGGGGACGCTCGCGGCGATCGAGGCGAGCTACGGCGTGCCGGGGCCGATCATCGTCGCGATCTTCGGCCACGAGACCAGCTACGGACGGGTGAAGGGCGACTTCGATCTCGCCCGCAGCCTCGCGACGCTGGCGTGGGAAGGGCGCCGCCGCGAGCTCTTCGCCGGCGAGTTCGTCGCGCTGATGAAGATCGCCGAGAAGGGCTACGACCGCTCGCAGCTGGTCGGATCCTATGCCGGGGCTTTCGGCAATCCGCAGTTCCTCCCCAGCGTCTACCTGCGCCTCGCCACCGACGGCGACGGGGACGGGCGAGCGGACATCTTCACCAACCGGGCCGACACCTTCGCCTCGATCGCCAACTACTTCCGCGATGCCGGGTGGCGGACAGGCCAGCCCTGGGGCGTGCGGGCGAGCGTTCCCGCAGGCTTCGACGTCTCGCGCTACCGCACCCGGCTGGTCTCGCCGGTGTGCCCGCGCGTGCACGAACGGCTCAGCCGCTGGATGACCGTAGGCGAGTGGCGCGCCGCGGGCGTGGTCGCGCAAGGGGGGCTGGCCGATGACGTCATGGTGTCGTTCTTCCAGCCCGATGGCCCCGGCACCCCGGCCTGGCTGCTCACCGGCAATTACCGCGCGATCCTCGAATACAACTGTTCGAGCTATTATGCGCTGAGCGTGGGTCTGCTCGCCGACGAAATCGTGAACTGATCCGTCCCGCCGCCTCGCCAAGCGGGAAGGGCGCGGGTATAGCAGCCCGCGTGATGCCCCCCTTCCGTGTGCGCCCGGCGCTTCGTCTGCTTGCCCTCGTCCTTGCCGCTGCCGCACTGCCGGCGCGCGCGCTGGTGCCCGATCCGGGCGCGGTCCCGCCCGCGGTGCCCACCGCCGCCGAGGCGCCCGTCGCGCTGCTGGTGGATCTGGGGAGCGGACAGATCCTCCACGCCCGCGCCCCCGACCGGCGCTTCATGCCGGCCTCGGTGACGAAGGTGATGACGCTCTACCTCGCCTTCGAGCTGATCGAGGCGGGGCGGCTCGATCCGGCGCAGGTCTTCGTCATGAGCCCCGCCATCGCGCGCGAGTGGCGGCGCAAGGGCTCGACCATGTTCCTCGATGCAGGCGAGCAGGTCAGGGTCGACGACCTCCTTCTCGGCATCGCCAATGTCTCGGCCAATGACGGGGCGGCGGTGCTGGCCGAGGGGCAGGCGGGATCGGTCGCGGCGTGGACCGCGGCGATGAACCGCACCGCGCTCGGACTCGGGATGACGGGAAGCCATTTCGCCAGCCCCAACGGCTGGCCCGACGAGGGCAGGACGTTCACCACTGCGAGCGATCTCGTGGCCCTCGCACGGGCGATGATCACGCGGCATCCGGACAAGTTCGGCTACTACATCGGCCGCAGCGGGTTCGACTACAAGGGCATCGCGCAGGTCAATCACGACCCGATGATCGGCCGGGTCGCCGGGGCCGACGGAATCAAGACCGGCTTCACCAACGAGGCGGGCTTCTCCTACCTCGGCACTGCCCGGCGCGACGGGCAGCGGCTGGTGCTGGTGCTCGCCGGAGTCGAGAACGGGCGGCTACGGGCGCGCCTCGCAATGGCCTATGTCGAATGGGGGTTCACCGCCTTCGACCGCCGGCAACTCTTCGCGCCGGGGGCGGTGGTGGGCGAGGCCCGCGTGCAGGACGGCGATGCGCGCAGCATCGCGCTGAGGGCGGCCGGGCCGGTCACGATCAACCTGCCCAAGGGCAGCGACGCGCGGCTTGCCGCCACGATCCGCTACGACGGCCCCCTGCGCGCGCCGATCGCCGCAGGGCAGGAGGTGGCGGTGCTCGAGGTGACCGCGCGCGGCGTCGCTCCGGCGCGCATCCCGCTCTATGCCGCGGCACCGGTGGGCAAGGCCGGCCCGCTCGACCGGATCGTCAACGCGGTCGCGGGGATCTTCTCGTGAGCGCCGCGCCGGGCAGGTTCATCGCCTTCGAGGGCGGGGAGGGGGCGGGCAAGTCGACCCAGGCGCGGCTGCTCGCTACGGCGCTCGAGGCGCGCGGGCTTCCGGTCGTCGTCACCCGCGAGCCGGGGGGCACCCCGGGCGCCGAGGCGATCCGCCAGCTCCTGCTCGCGCCTCCCGGCGAAGGCTGGCCGGCCGAGGCCGAGGCGCTGCTTTTCGCCGCCGCCCGCGCCGATCATGTCGCGCACCTGATCCGCCCCGCGCTCGAACGCGGGGCGTGGGTGATCTGCGATCGCTTCGTCGATTCGAGCCGCGCCTATCAGGGCGGGGCAGGGGGTCTCGGCGATGCCGCCATCACTGCACTCCACGCCTTCGGCAGCGGCGGCCTGCGCCCCGACCGGGTGATCCTGCTGGAGGGTGACGAGGCCGCCCTCGGCGCCCGCCTCGCCGCGCGCGGGGTCGAGGCCGACGCGATCGAGGGCCGGCCTGCCGCCTATCACCGCGCCGTCGCCGCCGCCTTCCGCACCCTCGCCGAGGCCGACCCGAAAGGTTTCGCGCGCCTCGACGCGATCGGCTCACCCGAGGCGGTCCACGCGCGCATCCTCGCCGCGCTCGCGGACCTTCTGCCGTGACGAACTGGCCCAACCACGCCGAGGCCTGGCGCGCCTGGCGCGATGCGCTGGGCGGTGAGCGAATGCATCACGGCTGGCTGCTGGCGGGCAAGGCCGGCCTCGGCAAGCGCGACTTCGCAATGGCCGCCGCGCGCGAGCTGGTCGCCGAACCCGGGGTGCCGCAGCCTGCGGGCGACCATCCCGACATCATCACGCTCACCTACGGCCCCAAGGACGACAAGGCCGAGCGCGCCGCCGCCGAGGGCAAGCCCTTCGAGCTCGCCCGCTCGATCCGCATCAAGCAGATCCGCGCCATGCAGCGCCGCCTCGTCACCCGCCCGACCCTCGGCACCCGCCGTGCGATCATCATCGATCCGGCCGACGACATGGAAAAGTCCGCGGCCAACGCGCTGCTCAAGAGCCTCGAGGAGCCGCCGGCAGGCACCTTCTTCCTGCTCGTCACCCACCGCCCCGCGCGGCTGCTGCCGACGATCCGCTCGCGCTGCCGCACGCTGCGCTTCCCGGTGCTGAGCGACAGCCAGCTCGCAGCGATGCTGGCGGAGGCGGGGCTGACCCCCGACCCGCAGGCGATCGCCGCGGCCGAGGGCTCCTTCGGCGCGGCGCTGCGCTTTGCCGAGGAGGATCTCGCGCCTGTCGCCCGCGTGATATCGGGCCTGCTGGCAGGCGGCGACAACGGCATGACCGGGCGCGGGGAACTCGCCCGCCTGATCGGCCCGCGCGCCTCGCGCGAAAGGGTGCAGGCGGTGCTCGACCTCGCCCAGTCGCTCGCCGCGCGCGCCGCCCGCGCCGCCGAGGATCACGACCGCCGCGCCCGGCTGGTGGAGACCCACGCCGCGCTGGTCGCGCTTGCGGTCGAGGCGCCAACGGCCAATTTCGATCCCGCCATGCTTTCCTTCGAGATCGGCAGCTTGCTTGTCGCCGCCGCCCCCGCTAGCGAACCGGCCCATGGCTGACACGACCCCCTTCTACATCACCACCGCGATCAGCTACCCCAACGGCAAGCCGCACATCGGCCATGCCTACGAGGCGATCGCCGCCGACGTGATCGCGCGCTTCCAACGCCTCTCCGGCCGCCGGGTGCGCTTCCAGACCGGCACCGACGAGCACGGGCTGAAGATGGCGCGCAAGGCCGAGGAGCAGGGCCGCACGCCGGCCGATCTCGCCGACGAAATGTCGGGCTATTTCCGTGAGATGTGCGACGCTCTGAACGTGTCCTATGACCGTTTCATCCGCACGTCCGAGCCCGATCACCACCGCGCCAGCCAGGCAATCTGGCAGGCGATGGAGGCGTCCGGCGACCTCTACCTCGATCGCTACGAGGGCTGGTACTCGGTCCGCGACGAAGCCTATTACGACGAGAGCGAGTTGGTCGAAGGGGAGGGGGGCACCAAGCTCTCGCCGCAGGGCACCCCGGTCGAATGGACCGTCGAGGAAAGCTGGTTCTTCCGGCTTTCGAAGTACGAGAGCCAACTGCTTGAATTGCTGAAGACCCCGGGCTTTCTTGAACCTGCAAGCCGGCGCAACGAGATGATCGCCTTCGTCGAGCAGGGCCTGCGCGACCTTTCGGTCAGCCGCACCTCTTTCGACTGGGGGGTGAAGGTGCCCGGGTCCGAGGGCCATGTCATGTATGTGTGGGTCGATGCGCTCACCAACTATCTGACGGGGCTCGGTTATCCGGATGACATGGGCGATTTCTGGCCCGCCAGCCTGCACCTCATCGGCAAGGACATCGTACGTTTTCACACGATCTACTGGCCGGCCTTCCTGATGAGCGCCAATCTGCCGGTGCCGCAGAAGGTGTTCGGCCACGGCTTCCTGCTCAATCGCGGGCAGAAGGAATCGAAGTCGCTCGGCAATGTCACCGATCCGCTGGCGCTGGCCGAGCAGTTCGGGGTCGACGCCTTGCGCTACTTCCTGATGCGCGAGGTCGCCTTCGGGCAGGATGGCAGCTACTCGCCGGAAGCGATTGTTTTGCGCGCCAATGCCGAGCTGGCCAACAGCTTCGGCAACCTCGCGCAGCGCACCCTGTCGATGATCGCGAAAAACATGGACGGGGCGCTGGAGGCGTTTGATCAGGCCGAGGCGGACGCGGCCCTGCTGGCGATGGTCAGGACCGCGTGCGAGAGCGAACTCCCGCGTGAATTCAATGACCTCGCCTTCTCGACAGGGATCGAGGCGTGGATGCGCGCGGTCTATGCCTGCAACCAGTATGTCGACGAACAGGCTCCCTGGGCGCTGAAGAAAACCGATCCCGAGCGGATGAAGGCCGTGCTCCAGACGCTGTTCATGGCACTGCGCGATCTCGCGATCGCGATCCAGCCCGTCGTCCCCGGCAAGGCCGCGCCCCTGCTGGACCAGCTCGGCATTCCCGAAGATGAGCGCACCTATGCCGCGTTGGCGGACACAGAATGGTTCCAGCGTCTCGTCGCCAGCGGCTTCACCGTCGCCCCGCCGACCCCGCTGTTCCCCCGCCTCGAACTCCCCGCCGAAGAGGCCGCGTGATGCTGGTCGATTCCCACTGTCACCTCGAATACAAGGGCCTCGTCGAGGACCGCGAGGGCGTGCTGGCCCGTGCGCGGGCGGCTGGGGTAGGGGCCTTCCTCAACATCTCGACCCGCCAGAGCGAGTGGGACCAGGTCGTCGGCACCGCCGCGCGCGAACCCGACGTCTTCGCCAGCGTCGGCATCCACCCGCACGAGGCCGATGCGCATCAGGACCTCGGCCGGGCCGCGCTGCTGGAGGCGACGCGCCATCCCAAGGTGATCGGGATCGGCGAGACGGGGCTCGACTACTATTACGACAAGTCGGACAGAGAGGCGCAGAAGTCCCTGTTCCGCATGCATATCGATGTCGCGCGCGAAACACAGCTGCCGCTGATCATCCACACCCGCGATGCCGAGGAAGATACCCACGCGATCCTCGCCGAGGAGATGGGGAAGGGGGCCTTTCCCGCGCTGATCCACTGCTTCACCGCCTCGGCAGACTTTGCTGAGAAGGTCTTGGCGCTGGGGCTGACCATCTCTCTCTCGGGCATCGTAACCTTCAAGAACGCCAAGGACTTGCAGGACGTTGCGAAGATCATTCCGGAAGACAAGCTGCTGGTCGAGACTGACAGCCCCTTCCTCGCCCCGGTCCCGCATCGGGGCAGGGTGTGCGAACCGGCCTATGTCGCCGACACGGCGGGTTTCGTGGCGGGGTTGCGCGGAACGGATGTGGAACATCTCAAGCAGGTGACCACCGCCAATTTCTTCAATCTGTTCAGCAAGGCGCGCCTGTGAAGCTGGTGATGCTCGGCTCTGGCACCTCGACCGGGGTGCCGCGGCTGGGCGGGCCGGACGGCGCGGGCGACTGGGGCGATTGCGATCCGGCCGAGCCGCGGAACCGCCGCACCCGGGTGTCGATCCTGGTCGAGAGTGCCGAAGGTCGTCGGCTGCTCGTCGACACGTCGTCCGATTGTCGTGCGCAGCTGCTTGCCAACCGGATCGACGGAATCGACGCGGTCTTCTGGACCCATGATCATGCCGATCACTGCCACGGTATCGATGACCTGCGCGTGCTGCGTTATGGCCGCGCGGGGCCGATCCCGGGGTTCGCCTCGACCGAAACCGTGCGGCGCCTGCGCCAGCGCTTCGGCTATGTCTTCGCGGGGCAGGACGGCTATCCGACGATCTGCACCCTCGACACGCTCGACCGGCTGCGCATGATCGCAGGGTTCGGGGTCGACTGGTGCCAGATGGCGCATGGACCGGGCGAAACGACTGCCTACCGCTTCGAAGCCGATGGGAAGTCCATCGGCTATGCGACCGATTTCAGTGCGATTTCGGACGAGATGATCGATCTGTTCTACGGCGTCGACATTCTCGTCAGCGATTGCCTGCGCCGCGAGCCGCATCCGACCCACGCGCATCTCGGCATGGCAATCGAACTGGGACAGAGATGCAAGGCGGGCCGCGTCGTCCTCAGCCATCTCGACAAGAGCATGGACTACCGGTCGCTGTGCGCGGAAGTGCCGGATTTCGTGACGGTCGGTTATGACGGGCTGGAGATCGTCGCATGAGCCCGGATCTGCTGCTGCCGGTGATCACCAGCATCGGCTGGCTGATCCTCGTCGGCTCCGCGCTGGCATCGCACCGTCTGGGCTGGGGTCCGATGGTGAAGATGACACTGGTGTGGGTGGCGATTTTCGCCGGCATCTTCCTGGTGGTGGAGTGGTTCATGATTGCCCGCGACACCGCCTCGGGTCTGATCTAGATTTTACATAATATATATTATCCATCTTGAGGATTGTAAGCGCTAAATAGAAATGACACCCCTCTGCTAGATAGAGATGACACCCTCG
>VFQN01008268.1_pt1 | contig 10623 bp, 7 predicted proteins | sample 3512371 | NCBI WGS metagenome assembly VFQN01 (sample SAMN10412370, study PRJNA504923) | tailings metagenome | isolation source: Replicate 2 from Balatoc abandoned mine | place: Philippines: Itogon, Benguet | collected 2017-08-28 | reverse complement strand
GAACGAGACCACTATCTTCCATCCGAAGAGTTGGAGAGAAAGAGCGATGGGAAGGTCGGTTGGATGGCGGGAGGTTCAATACGGTGTCAACATGAAAAACCTTTTGACGATGCTGTGTTCCAAAGTTTCTGAGACTTACACAATCTTTTAATACCATTGTAAGGACTCTTGGCCTGGTTTCTTCTGATTGAAGATGACAATCATTATCCATTCCCCGATTTCCACAGATTTCCCAAAATTTGCGCATTTCCCCAATGGGCGCCCCGTCAACCTGTGCGGAATTAAGAAATTTCATAAAAGCCTTGTAAAAGGAATTGCTTATTTCGTGGTTGGCGTGTGACTCAGCAAATAACTTCAAGCATTTCAATTGAATTCATTTTCCTCAATCATATCTATTGAATCTTTTGATCTGAAGAAGAATTCAATTCTTTGATTTTATTTCGTCCTGAATCCCTTCAAAGTTGTCGCAAATTATTTAATTGTGAAAGAACACCAAGAGAGATTATGAAGTATCGTTCCTTATCACATTTTTTCCAGGTCCAACATTATCGATTTGAGATGAATGCTGGACTATCAATGTTGAGCAGACATGAGAAATTGGTTATGTATTTACTAAGTGTCACAGCTTTATTTTTTATTGGTCGTTATTCATACTGGTTTGGTGTGAACCTTCTCGCTTAAAAGTACATCGATAAAAAGACGTTACTGTCCTAACTTAAGTTGTTTGCATTCGTTCCTTTGTACGTTAGATTCACTCGTTGATATAATGTGTGCGTGTTTCATTCCTCTCTCACTTCTTACATTTTCTGAATGATCTTGTAACTCTAATAATTTGACTCACATAATAGTCTTGATGAGGCTAACAACGATTAAACGAGGAAATGTCCATTAATCAACCGAACATCCCCTTCTGTCATCTATGAGGTTTCTATGAGCGAATTTCTACCTTTCAACTCTCCAAAGAAATTTAACACTCTTTCGACACTAACCTCCTCTTTTTGAAAGTGCCTAACGGTAAGGAAAATGCTGAATCATAGATAGATGATGGAAATATTAATGGTAGCGTCACAAGGTGGTCCATTGAGAAAACAAATCAAAAGTATTAGTGGTAAGTGTCGCTGCATCAAACTGGAAAAGACAGATCAAAAAGATCTCAAAAATATTTCTTGATCGTTCAATCCAATACCAAATTATCCACAAATTACCTTTAAGTATTTAGCGCTTCAACGAGCTTTTTATCTCATAAATACTTTCTAAAGGGTGCTTCGTTTCGAATAATTATGGCTCTAACTCTTATACGGCCCAATCTTCCACATAAACAATCATCTATCTCATCTATCTTTGAAGGATAAAATACGTTGAAGACATAAAAAGAATATTAACTGGAATGTTTGAAAGATTTTCAAAGTAACTCAAATGTTGTTTTCCTGCAGGACTAAAGATGTGGACATAATTTCCGTCATGCAACTGTCTTCCATTAAGGTAAACAATTGAGGAAAGTTGAAAATGATTGATCTTTATGCTTTTAGATTTAATAGGAAATGCTATGATAAGAGCAATCGATAGACTGTTGATTGCTGGAGAAATTTTCTCGATTTCCTAAAGAACCAATGAAGCTAGTACTAGTACTAGTACTAATAGTAAACTCTCAAGTTCTTTCGAATTCTCTGGTTGAAAGGTCGAGACTAATTTTTCAAAACCATTACAACGAGAGTTTATTGTAGTGATAGTGACATCAATAAAGAGCTTGTTTGCCACTAATGTTGTTGTCATTACAAGTTGCTTCAAAGTTGAAATGTAAGGCAAAGTAAAAACAGTAAATCCAGACAAAGTTAAGGATTGCAAACCAAGGGAATCTCTTTGTGGTTCAAGGAAAGAGAAGATTTCAGTCAGGAAACGTTTCGATGAAGTTAATCAAAATATATCAAAAGATAAGCTACTTTCTTAGGTGCAGGTTGTAAGAATCTCTGGAAGATTTAATCAGTCGTTACCATTGAACAGAATTGCAAGGATCTGACTTCAGGTAGAGCAATAATAAAGTCTTTCAAAGCTAAGGAAGGAATATATATTTTTCCCAAGCATGAGATAAGTAACGATTGTCCGTTACTGCATCAATTACTGCTTGAATGACTCGAGAAGATTGTTGGGACCTCTCATCATAGGATTGGTGAATCTGTTTACATGATCACGAAAATCTTGATACATAAGAGAATAAATGAGACAGAAAGCTTTGTAAATACAATTGAAATAATAACGATCCACATAAGCAAAAGATTTTCTTTCATTGCTTTTTCAATATAATAAGACTTGTCTCACAATATTTTCTGAAGTCAACTAAATCAAGCCAAGAGTGAGGTTTCACCACATGAATATGATGGTCATTGTTTTCTTTTGGTTTTCTTTCCATATAATCAGATCAGGATATTTCGTTCGAATGACTACAACATCTGAACATGATTCATGTTGGTTGTGAGTTCTTGTGTCAGACAATACTTCCCATCAGGGAAGAAATCTTGAGAATGATTGAAGTGACAAAAACTTTCCAGAGTCCAGACAAGATAAGTCATATTCGGATGCATAGTTATTATTAATTGTATTGATTTTCTTTCCTTTTTCAATCGTTTCAAAATTTTACACTTCAGGTAGGGAATTTGAGTGCGCTCGATAGAATATCCCCACAAAAAGCGGAACAGTGGAAAATGAAAATCGCCGGATGAAACATTCTGGACTTATTAATGAAAGATGTTGCAGTTGTTGCTTCTACTTTGTTTGATCTCTGTGTTGAGTTTGAATCATGCCAATCGATTGAAAATTGATGAACGACTTCCTCGAATGATGAAAACTTTTGAACATTTGCAGGATGATGTATGTTTGCAGACTCGACCTATCTTTAGCTATCCGAAAACCACTACTAGTAATAATATGACGAGATTTAACTGGACTAGAGATGATTTAAAAGACTTTCACAACTCCCACCATGTGAAAAAGTTTATTCATGAGCATTATCACAAGAGTCCAGGATGGTCTAAACCTGTTGTCTTCGCTGTTGTAGGAGATGAAAAATACACACAATTCATCGAAATCCTTATGGAATCGTTACAAAATGTGAATATTCTCCCTCAAGATATTCTCGTCGCGTGTTTAACAAGTGCTTGTAATGAGAAGCTTACCTCTCTGAGTATTCGTAATATCTATTACACGGAACCTGACACCTGCCGCACTCTTCCATATGATCGATATGAAATACATAAACGTACTCGTTGTATTGTATCATCGATAAAATATCAATTTGTATTAGATCTTTTAAAATTCAATTATAATGTATTTTTCTTAGATTTAGATATCTTTATTCATAAGTTTCCTCTTCCTTTCACTGTAATGGATCGTAATGAACTCTATGTACAATATGATGCATGGAAAGAATTAAATTTTGGATGTTTTTTTATTCAATCAAATCCAAAAACTATTCAATCTTTTGAAGAAACATTATCATTATTTTTCTGGAAAATGGAAAATGATCAAAGATTATTTACTAAAATGATTTTTAAAAATTATAAATATACTTTATTACCAAGTAAACAATATTATGCTCATCATTATAGGGATATTAATGGAAGTCAAGAAATTAATAATATTGTCTTAACTCATATGACGTGTGTTGAAGGAGGTTATAATAAAGCGTTATTTAGTAGACAACTTTATGGTCCTCCTTCCATCCCTTCTTTCTATCGTTATTTAGTAGACAACTTTATGGTCCTCCTTCCATCCCTTCTTTCTATCACCCTTGCTATAAGACGGTGTCGATCACATACCATGCAAACTACTCAGCGGAAGAGCTGACAGGTTTATTGATGATTGCAGTGAAGGTGTGTCAAGCTTATGGGAATCGTCGCTTGCGAGTGTTAGGGTGGGACTACAGTCAGGGAGGAACCTACAAGGCGTTGTATAATGTGGATGCATTGTTTCAGAGTCAGAACATCACAATGGTGGAGTCTAAATACTGGGAGAATGTGAATCGGTTCTACCCAGACTATGACGTAAGCAGATACGAGTGGAAAGTGGTCGAAGAAGTAGTAGATGAGAGCAAGCTACCAGTGACGAGTGCGGCTGATATCATTGTGGAGGTTATGGATAAGACTTTGCTCAGTAAGGCAGATATTACAGATTATCGTCCATTCCTGTGTGATCTTCCAGAGCGATATCGGAACGTATTTTCCTGTGCACGTACTTGTTCAGACTATCACCTTTAATCAAGCTTTATTTATGATTTTCATATGTTTTCTACTTATTTTGTTTTTGTTGTGAGAATTCTTTCTTCTCTTCTGTCCCAGTTTATTGTGATAGTAACGTAATGCAGGACCTTCAAAGTCCAAAGTACTCACCAAAGCGATGAAAAAGATTTGAATATTTCGATAAAGATTTTCATCTTAATTCAAGCAAAGGATTTCGAAGGATTGTCAACAACAACCCTGCAATCTTCATCGCATGTACTCTGCTGATGGAATGAAATTAATATTTTCGACTTATAACTCATAGATTTCTATTTTCTCAAAAGTCCCTTGACAAAAACTCGAGTTTTTGGAGGTGCACTTTGACTGTTTTGCACACCTGTTATGTTCCTCTGCCGACACCACACACTAGGATAAACTACTTAGTTTTACCCCCTCCTCTATGATTGCATTTCATACATGACGTGTAACATAACTCAATAGAAATCTTCAATTTCGATTGCAAACTGACAGCAAATTAAATAAAAAAACGAAAGAAGATTATGAAGTATCGTTCCTTAGCACATTTTTTACAGGTCCAACATTATCGATTTGAGATGAATGCTGGACTATCAATGTTAAGCAAACATGAGAAATGGATTATGTATTTGCTCAGTGCAACTGCCTTATTCTTTGTTGGTCGTTATTCATACTGGTTTATTCTGAGCAGTCTTGCTTAGAGAAAGATCCCTACTACTTACTGTACTAAATTCAGTCATAAGAATTTTTCTGTATGTACACTAGATTTATTCGTTCATGTAATGTGTGCATGTTTTATCATCATCATTATCTCTCTCTTTCTCTCTCTCCCCATCCCTCTTCTTAATCTAAAGGATCTGATGTAACTTTAATCATTTGACACATGACGTTAGAAATAGTCCTCCTTCCCTTCTGAATGATTGCTATCATCATCACCTCTTTCTTTTCCTTTTTTTACATTTCTTCTTCCTTCTCCTCTTCTCCTGTATGAGAATCTCCTTGATGAGAGTGATTCGACGACAAAGCTAACAACTTCTCATACTGTGAAAACCTCGCATCGAAGACGAAGAAGTGTTCTAACACTAATCGCTCGAACATCTCCTTCTGTATTTGTTGACTCTGAGAGGGCGATGACGTCACAGGTACCACAGTCTGTAGCTGGGATAACAGGGAGATGTCTAGGTAAGGTCCTGGAGGATGTTTCAATCGATTCTGACTCGCTAGAAGTTTCTCTTGCTCTGCCTGTCGTTCGAGATACTTGGCGAAGAAAGCAGCATCTGACGCATAGTCGATGTATAAGATCTCATTGGGCCACTCCATATCCAGAGGATCTCGAAGGATCTGAGGTGGTATCTTCATTCTCTCGATCCATTGCTGATATTGTTCTTGTATTTCTATCACATCGAGAGAAAGAGAAGGAGAGGATAATAGTGGGCGAGAGAGATGTCATATAAACTCTACCTTGTTGTAAGATGAGAGGAGTGTTCGTGTATTTGAAGTTATGATAGACGTCATACTGTAGTTCTGCCGAGTCAGAGCCAGGATGGTGATGGATAGTAGGAGTATTTGTGGTTGGGTTTGATGGTTGTTGAGGATTAAATTGAAAGGTAGGAGGTCTTGGTACTGACGTTGATGGAGTAGAAATAACTTTCCTACCATATAAAGTATCTTTCATCAGCACTTCAATGAAGTTCACGGCTTTCTGTTCAATCGTTTTGAAGTTCGGCCAACTAATAGATCAAAAGAAATCATTCGACGATATAATACAATACAATCGAATACAATGTATAGATGATGGCTTACCTCTTAGTTTCAAGCTTTGAGAAGAGTCGATGCGTCACCCATTTCACTGAACCTCTTTGTTGTTGCATGGTGATAATTGTCTCTGGTTGAGGTGGTGGTGGCGCTGGTCCGGCTCCGAACAATGTCGCTCTCGCTGCTGGTTGAGTCGTGGGGCGAGCAGTGGTGAAAGGACTAAAACCACTTCCATTACCAGCGCCATTACCGTTATTACCGTCTTGTTTTGGCATTATCGTCGTCACGACGGGATATTCCGTCACTAGTTCAGGTAGATTCACTCGAACAGCGATCGTCACTTCAAAGGCTCCAATGCGTTGAGGTGTGAGAGGTTTCGTTCGTAATGCATAAACTCTGACCGCTAGTTTACTCGCTGCGACTGCTTTGATCACACTGTAGAGCACTGCATTGGCCATCGAGACATACTTCGTTGGGTTATGACGTAGTGATTGATCGTTATGAAGATGACAGTCGCAGCAGTGCTCTACTGCTATGACGACATCAAGATGATCAGGAGGACTTATTGGGCTTTCTTCCATCCCCACAGAGGATAACGACGTACTTGGAATGAATGGAATGACGTCAGCAGGAGGGAAAGCTATTTCCACGAGGTTCACTTGAGGTGGGATGATCGGAGGCGCAGTAGTTGTAGGAGGAGGTCCTTTGAGAGGAGAGACAAAGAGACTTGCTCGAGTACGTGGACTGAAGAGATCAGCATTATTCGGAGCAGTACTGACGTCATCCTTCCCTTCAATATTCTCTGCTTCATTCTCATTGTCGATATAAGGCACAGACGTCATGACATCAGGTGCAGAAAGCAGACGTCGAATGGTTAAACCAGCAACCACTGCATTCTTCGCTTTCAGTAGTTTATTGGCAGGTGATGATGGTGCTGAGGAAGCATAAGCATGAGTAGTCTTTTCTTTCTCTTCATCTTCTTTCATTGTCTTTTCAATAAACTCTTCTAAAGAAACCCTTGGAATCGGAACAATCGACATACTTTGAGCGAGTTTTCTACTCTTTCGTGACTTTGATGGTGACATGGGTGACGTAGGGTCATTAGGATCTTTCATATTCTGAATTAATTGTTGATCACTGCTTGGAGATCGAGTTAGAGTATCTTCTAGTTTCTTGATCACAAACAAAGGCTTAGAGGGACTGGTGTTCCTATTGTTGTTGGTTGTTCGGAGTGGAGTAGTTTGAGGGGTTTGACGTCGTGCTTCTTCTAAGAGATTCATCATTGACATGTTACCCGTCACTGCATTGGTCGGATTCGCTGTTGTTGTAGGAGTCATAAAGGGGTGCTTGTTACCGGTAATCGCACTATTTTGATTACTACCAGTAGTGCTGACATCTCCTCCACCACTATTCCCTGCGAAGATCATTGAACCAGCTCTACGTGGCTTCTTCGTAGTACTTGTCACCACGGTGCCACTATCTGCTGCAAGATTCTTATTCGCCATACCAACTCCTCCAAAGAGCTTTGCGACATTGTTTATAGCATTGGCGGTGGTTGTGTCAAGCCCGCTGTGCATGGATCCATCTGATGGACCTGGATGAGATGAGAGATGTGGAGGCGCTGACTTCATAATCTGGTCGTAGATTGTGATTGGCTGCACAACTACTTGAGGTTGATACGGGGGAGGTGTATGTTCAGAGATCGGTTGGAGCTGGACAGAGGACATGGATGAGGCTAACTTGTTCATATTCGTTGCACTACTCTGAGCAGTAGTGTAACCACTATGAGGGAGAGAATGAGACGAGGTGTTAGTCGGTGTAGAAGAGAGAAGGAAGGAATGTAATGTATTTAATAAAGTCTTATGATTCACAATACTTCCAATATCTTCATTAGTAAAAGGAAGGGATAAACCAATCTTCTCAGAGACTCTTTTAGGCATTGACAAACCTTTCCGTTGGTAATGACGTAAGAAGAGAATCATAATAGCCTTGGTTAAATTTGATTTCCCTTCAGATAATAGCTCTAATGGTGTTAATTGCTCGTGGTCTGTTTTTAACACGTCACTGTTCGCGTCTAATAGAAGAACAATGAATTCAATGTGCTGACATTGCACCGCGTAGTGCAAGGCAGTGGAACCAGAATCATCTTGAGCATTTAGATTAGCCTTTGAATCGACTAATACCTTGCCCACTCTCATGGAATTCATCTTCGCACACCAGTGAAGAGGTGTTTCCTTATGCTATAGCAAGAAATAACAGCGGAAGAGAATCAAAGAAATACGATGAATTGAGGGGAAAACGTACATTATTGGTAATATTCACATCAGCATTAAATTCAAGAAGTAACTTAAAAGGTTTGTCGAGGTCAGAGTAGGCGAGGGTGTGAAGGATGCTGGCGCCAGTGAGAGGATCTTTCCAACTCACTTTACTTCGAATTGCTCGATCTGTAGGAAGATTACTCTTTAATAAATAACGTGCATATCCTACATCATCAAAACAAGCATCTAATAATCGTAAAGCAGGATTATTATTGGAAGGAGGGAAATTAAAGGAATTTGAATTTGTTAGAACTTTCTGAGAAGAGGATGGTGGTTGATTCCCTTGATCTTTCCTTTTTCGTTGATTATTATCCTCATTATCTCTCGGATTTTCTACACTAACATTTGTTTCAACTGGCATTTGTCACGGAAAAGAGTACAAAGAAGTCCTTATCTTTTAATAAGTCAAGAGAGATGAAACTGCAGCTGGGTGAGTAGTGTCTAATAAAGAGAAACGTTACATGCACTTAATTAACAAATTAATGAAAAGAAATTCTCCTTCTTCAAAATGGGAAAAACTTCTCCACTCCTAGCTTGTCAGCTCTTATGAAAGACTTTCTTAGTAGTCTAACTCTTAGTCGAAGATTTCGGGCTTAAATTTGCGTCAAGACCTTTAGTGCGAACAAAAACTCAAAACTACATAATTTTCTATCAAACGTTAGTTAACAGATAAGAGAGTTGTCGCAGTAGAAGTCGAAGTAGACTAGCTAGAGATTGGGTGAGACCAATTGTCTTTTTATTTTATTTTTCATGATTATTCTATGTTTATTATTTTTTGAGTAAAGAATGAAATCCGAACAAAAACAAAAGATATGAATGAAAAATGAATCTATGAATCAAATACATACATCAATACGAATGATTTCAAGATTTGTCTTTCTATAAATACAACCAATTAGACAAAAGTCTTGAAAATCATTTATTCCTTGAAATCCAGGGAATAAATTAAGGGAGATCAGAGTCAAACTGAAAACTGAATAATGAGACTTCGTTCATAATAACAATAATAAATTTTAAAGAAAACCATTGTTAATGTACTCAAATATTGTTAACATTTGATTCTTCATCATGATTAGTAGTTCCAGTTGTTTGTAAAATTGCTAATTGTTGTTCAGGATCAGGACTAATTTGATTCATTTTCGATGAAACATATTGAATGACTTTTTCTGAAAAACTTTGTTTAGACATATCACTCACACGTCTTCTTCTTGGAGTCTTAGTTGTATTTTCAGGTGCTGAGAGATGATGACTCTTTTGAATAGAGATTTCTTTAATTTGATGAACAGCTTCTTCAATTCTAACTTCTTGGTTTGCTAAATCTGTAGAATCATTGCCTAGAACAGTAATCTGAGTGTTTGCTGCAGTGACCTTAGAATCTCTGTTGTTGTTATTAGTTGCTCTCATCGCAGGAGCAACTTGTCCACGCTTTCTCATCTTATTCTTTGCAGCAACATTTGCTGAGATCAGTAAATAATAGTTAGGTTCAGAGACAGGTTCTATAGGAATAACAACGCACTTACCATTGACAAGGTATGCCTTGAAGAGCTCATCCTTTTCCTCCTCCGAAAACGTTTGTCCTTTCGAAAAGAAGATGAAGTAAATGGCAGACAGGACAGCTACAGCGATAACCATTGTGCCCGGGATATAACTCGGTTGAAAAGCCATACCACCAACAAAACAAAGCAAGAAGATAAGAATTCCCACATATGCCCCGGGAATACCTAAGGGACTTGCAAAATATCTCTCTAAGACAGAATATTTCTTATGGAAAGTAATGTAGGCAATCAGTGCAGAAATAAAGACAATGAAGCTAGAAAGTGCGGTAACAAGATAGAAGGAATCAATTAAATCGTTATTAAAATGAGCTGCGATATTAAGAAAGAAACTCATCATCGAAAAGCCAATGAGCGCTGCATAGGGTGTGTCTCGTGAAGGAATGACACTTTTAAACACTTCATGGATTAGTCCAGACTTCGCCATGCAGTGTGCTTGACGAGCACTAAAATACAGAAAGCCAAGCGCTGTTGCAATCAATGCAGGGATATTTAAACAAGTTCCTGCATTATAAGAGATACTAAAAATACGAGTGAAACCATCAGTTAAAGGATAACCATCAATCGAAGCCAAGAGATCGATTCCTGGGTATTGTGAACAGGTCATGCAAATTAGTGAAATTGTAATCATACACCCAACTACCATCATTGTATTCATGGCGATTGGAACGTCTTTCTTCGGTTCTAAAGTGAGGCGAGAGCTAAGAGGAAGAAGTTGGATCCCAAGATACACTGTGGATACTAAAGGCA
>VFQN01008267.1_pt1 | contig 10627 bp, 15 predicted proteins | sample 3512371 | NCBI WGS metagenome assembly VFQN01 (sample SAMN10412370, study PRJNA504923) | tailings metagenome | isolation source: Replicate 2 from Balatoc abandoned mine | place: Philippines: Itogon, Benguet | collected 2017-08-28 | reverse complement strand
GGGGGGGGGGGGGGGGGGGGGGGGGGGGGGGGGGGGGGGGGGGGGGGGGAGGGCGCAGCATGAGCAGGTCGTAGCCCACGTCGGCCTGGTCCAGGACAAATCATGCTTTCATTAGTACTCGGCGCAACGGTTGTGAGAGGTAACACATGGTTATGTGCAGGTGTGTGCCGCATCGCTGTGCGATGCGTCAGTGAGGAACGGGAATCAGCACTGCGTAGCAGCTGGTGCCGGCTGGTGTGGAGTGCGGGCATATGTGCGGGCGGGGCCCGGCGAGGAACGGAGAGCGTCGGGGCCGGGCGACAGCAGCCAGAGGAGACCATTACCCCGCAACGATGCTAATTTGATGCCACCTGCCGCCATGTCCTTATACTAGCACTGTCCCGCCATCCCCTCGTGCCCTCTGACGGCCCATTACTCGCACCCCCTCCCACCACACGGCTCCTCCATGCCCTGTTCCCGGCCTCTTGACCCCGGTCCCTGACACTGCCTTGCATGCAACCCAGCCGCCCACCCCGTCCCTCACCGTGGTGGTTGCCGCCATGTTCGCACCCCTCGCCAGCAGGCACCGCACCACGCCCGCCTGCGGCCGCAACGACAGGAACAACGTGCCATGTTAAGCTACTAGGTTCAACTTTCCCTCAATTAGGCACCGCACCTCGCCCGCCTGCGACCGTACGGGCACGACCACAGGGCAGCGGGGTGGGGCAAGGGCAGGAAAGGCAGCAACACACACGCATGACGGAAGAGGCTATGGAGGGTTCACCTGCCTCAGCAGTTCCCACCGACAGTGAGCCCCCACACCGCCGCTGCCCCCATTTTCTGCCCTCCTTCACCCTGCCCCCACTTGTCTAGCACCTCCGGGTCTGGGAGTACCGTAACCTCAGCGCTTGCCCTCCTCCGCGCGCGTCCGTTCCCTAACTTAAACGCCCCCATCTCCCCTGAGCACACCCACGCGTTTACGGGCTCTCACCTGGTTTGCTGCGCACGCGTAGTGCAGGGGCGTCATGCCGCTGATGGACCGCACGTCAAGGTACCTGCATGCGGAAGGGGGTAGGGAGCACAGCGCTGCAGCTGTACCCAACAAGTACTTTATGACAAATTCTTATTTTCTATGTGCAGTAACTTCGCTCGTCACGCCGCTATTCCCTTCCCCCCTCCCCCTGCCTTTCTCACTGGTCCCCTGGTCACCCCCTTGCCCCCCAGCCACCTGCACAGCTCCGCTGTCCCCAGCTGCCCCGTCAGCGCCTCCGCCGCCGCCACGTGGCCCCTGTGCGCCGCCAGGTGCAGCGCCGTACGGCGGCACAGCGGGTCGCACGCGAACGGGTCCGCGCCCTGGGGGGTGCGTGGGTTTGCGATGACAGTGATACAGTCAAGATACCATCCCGTTACGGCACAGCTGTTGGACGCGAACGGGTCGGCAGCCTGCGGTACCGGACCGGGGGGTGACGGGAGAGGTGCAGGCGGGCGGGCGGGGCACAGGGGCTGACAAGTCTGTCCCGACAGCCATGCACAGGCACTGCGGAGGCGAAGCTGGCGGGTGGTGTGGGGCGCACCCCGGCCCGGGCTGTGTGTTATGTGGCACGTGGCACGTGGTACGCTCAGAGCCCAGACCCACGTGGTCCAGAGTCGGACGCGCTTCTTTGCCTGTCGGCCTGCTTCGCAGTCCACCGGCACACAGGAGGCTCTTGCGGTGCCCGTACCCCACTAAAACACATTATGCGCCCACCAGCCCCCGCTCTGCGGTTTACAACCATCCCCCCCACACACACACCCACACACACACACCTGTGCCACCAGCCACTTGACGGCGGGCGCCCTGTCGTACAGCGCCGCCACCATCAGGGCGGTCTGCGGCAAGAGGCGGGCGACAGGACAGGGGTCAAGGGGGGCGGGGCACAAGGGTAGGAAGGTAGGAAGCGCCGCCACCATCAGGGGAGTCTGCGGCAAAACGGGGAGGGGGTGGAACCGCAGGGCGGCGAAGTAACCAAACCAGACACCAATAGTGCCTGCAGCAGGCGGAGAGACGGGGACAAGGGCGTTGACCCTGTGCTGCTCCCCACGCACACCACCTGGGCCCTTTCGCCACCGCTGCCTACGGCCGCGAACGGCAACGCCATCGGCCATGCGGCCCGACGGTCGCGTGCAGCCCAGTGCACCTGATACCGCCGTTGGCCTGGTTCTCGCCACCCTCCCACACCTGTCCCCGTGCCTGCCACATGTGTCATTCGTGGCCGACTGACTGCCAGCCAAGAACTCAGGCCCTGCACTCCCCACGACACCACCGCCGCGCCACCGACACGCTAACCCACCGCCGCGCCACCGACTGGCGGTGCCACCCTGTTACGCATCCTGCGACCGCTGCGGCACCCACCACCCACCACGGCCACAGCACCCCGACACACCCACACGCCGCACCCCGAGCACCCAGCACGGGAGAACGCTGTGCCCCTGCCGTACGCCTCCGGCCTACCCCATGCTGCTGCATGGCACACCGCACGACCCGAATCCTCCGCCCCACCGCCGCAACTCCCCTGCCTTCCCGCCACCGCCCCCTCCTATCCCATACCCCTCAAGCGGACCAGGTGCACCCTGCTGTCCCACCCATCCCCGCCTGGTTTTCCACCCCGCCCCCCTGCCCCACCTGGCCCTTGTCGTTGGCCAAGTCCAGGGCCTCCCGCAGCTCCGCCCGCCCCACACCCCCCTGGAGCCCAGCTTCCGCCAGCGCCGCCAGCACGTCCACCCGCCCCTCCACGGCCGCCACGTGCCACACCTGCAGCCGGGCGGAAGGCAAAGCGGGTGCCAGGCGGGTTGGAGCCGAGCTGCAGAGCATATGACTAGCACTGCCGTTTTGCATGGCTAGTGGGGGGGCTGTGCTAGTTGAGGGCTTGCTTGACAGGCGCGGGGGTCGTCACGTCGTTGACGGCCGGGGTGCAACCAGGCCAACCACCCGGGTGCGGCGAGTGCGGCAGCTGGGTGCAGGCGTGGGTTTTCTTACTGCGCAGCAGACATGTTCTTCTGCATTCACCAGCATGATTGCCTCCGCTTACCGTCTCTTCGTCTAGCACGGAGCGGTAGCGCAGGAGGTCGGGGTCCCGAGCAAGGATGGACTTCAGGCGTGCTACATCCCCTCGCCGGGCCGCCTGGTTTTCCACACGAGCAGCGATTGGCACACATGTGGATCCATGCAGATGTATGCATTAGTTGTTTGTGATTGGGTCTGCCGCACAAGCTTATGGCCACGGTACCACAGGGCGACGTGCGACGGAAGTCCCGCCATGCGTGCCAAGCCGCTGCCGTGCTGGCTGTCAAGGTCAATGATTACGCTGGCTGCAAGAAATGAAAGCCGCTTATGGACTTTGTGTCTTACCTTAAACAGCTCAAAGCCTGGCTGGACGCAGCGGGAAAGGGTCGAGCCCATATCGCCACCCCACCCTTTTTACAGTGCGGGCAGCCTCTGAAAAGTGCTGAAGCTACGGGTCATATCTTTCTGCCATGATGTATAGCAGTAGCTCATGGAAAATCCAGCCCCGGTCGGCAGGGAGGACTCACAACTGCGGCCTACAGATTGTGTGCGAAAATCATCCACAAGATTGATAAGCGTAGTTTGAAAACCTTATCTTGCCATTTGCCAGTGACAGAAAAGCGCGCACGCTCCACACTCACCTCCTCACATTCCTGCCTAACTCTAACGACCAGCATCTCCACCCCCAGTCAGTCTGCCAAGCCGCAAGCACGTCAGATGCCGACACGTGTTGGTTGAACTTTGCAGCAGCGTAAAAGATGCAAGCGCGTGCGGCAGCATCTTACTCAGGGACCGCTCCACGTACAACCACGTTGCAACTAAGCTGGAGTCGTTGCTGCTCACTGAGTTTACGTCCAGCACTGCCGAACTTCACACCACGCTTTGGCAAGAAATGCTGCTGCCGCGGTTCTTGCTTCGTTTGAATGCCGCTGCGGTTGAGCAGAGAATATTGTGCCAAGGGAGGTCCCCCTCGCAGCGGTCGGGGCTCCCAAACAGGGGCCCCAGGTGCCAGCGGATTGCTCGTTGGATCGGGGTGCATCTGCAGCACCCTGCGCCGCGCTGTGCCCCCACCCTGGCCCCTGCGCGCCGTGCTGACACGTGCCACCAACCCAGTGCGGGGCAAAACGCAACGCAAGGCCACCAGAATAGCGCGGAGCTTCCAGGTCCGTCGGGTTGCTGGAAATCAGGTCAGGAGAAACCTGGTCAAGTGCAGGGGAAATAGTGGAAGTGATGCAGTAAGCCTGGCGCTCGGGTAGTGGAGCTGAGTGAGCTGAGTGAGACGGATGAAGCGGAGCTGCGCATGGCTGCAGGCCGCAGCTTGCACTGCATCCCTTTCCACAGAAAAAAAACAACCCTGGTAGGCAGCCGCGCAGCCCGCAGCCAGCTACCGAAAGGCTGCGGGTAGGTCAGGGACCTATGGCGGGCCTAGGCCTCGGGCCCGTCAAGCAAGGCGCGGTCCTTTGCAGGAGCTCCATGTGCACTCCCGAATCACGCGGCACAAGGCCACCCTCTCCCTGTCTTCCGTACGGCGAGCCGCAGGTGCACTTGCTTGCTGCCCACTGCTGCCCAACAAACACGACGGACCGCATCAGCACCAGGGAATCAGGGTAGCCCCAGAGGCAAGCGGCAATGAGCCCTGTTTCCATTTGACGTCAGCATAAGCCCTGTGTACCCTATCAGACCCTCTGCGTCTCTGGGCCTCCGAACGGGGCTTGGGGGCTTGGGGGCTTGGGGGCTTGGGGGCTTGGGGGCTTGGGGGCTTGAGGGCTTGGGGGCTTGGGGGCCGTAAGGTGCAACTACGCAAGACGTGGCAGGCAGGCCCAAGCAGCAGGGCCCAAGGTAGCCTAATCCGGTACCCAATCCACCGAGCGGATGCGCAAGTCGCATATGCACCGCCACGTGCACATGCAGCCAGGGCTCTAGCAGCCACTACTTCCTTCAATCACGGGCAGGTGCACCCTGCCAAGATGCGTCTTGCTGCGGAAGTACTGCCTGGTCAGGGGACAGCCTGTTGGCTCAAGAGGCACAAGTTACCGGTAGATTGTGTGCGTGAGGGGCGCTCCTGGCACGAGAGCAGGAGGGCGAGTGCTCAGGACGATAGGGAGTTACTGGCGCACAAAGCAGGCAGTGAGAAGCGAGCTGCGTGAGGGGCCTGGAGGGGCCGAACCACATGCCAGCAGCCTGATGTGCACGTGCGTGTTGTGCACCTGCCCGGGAACGGCGCAGCGTAGGGCCCACTTTTCCGGCGTGCCAACTTCGTGCACTCAACCCGTACACACCTCAGCGCAACGGAGGTCTGGACGCCTGCGCCCCGCATGCATGCCCCGGGGGTACCGGTATGTGAATGAGGCCTGCTCCACGTATCGCTCTGCAAATGCGTGAAGAAAGCCACATGTGTGAGTGTGCAAAAATACTGGTTGCTGCGTGCTGCTGTGCACCACCTGCGCGGAAACTGGCAGGCAGGTTAGGCGCTTGGGTTGGTCGAGGCGTCGGTCGGGGCGTGGGTCGGGGCCTTGGGCTGCAACATCCTTCCTGACAGCCCTGCATACAGGGCATGACGGAATACCTCTGTGTGTTTGTTGTGCGCAACATTGCCTATGGGTTCGCTTGCTTTGCGCGTACGGACCGTAGAAGATGCTCTAGAATGGTCCGTTCCGTGTCCGTGTCGTCCGGTGGCCTGACCTGACGAGCTAACTGCTCAGGCAGCCTCGGACTGTGCACACCGAAATATACATTATCAAACCTACTGTTTCGTAGACGGTTGGAAAGTCAGCGATCCCTTTCCTTCAAGTCCAGCTTGAAGTCTCCAGAAGATAGCCCTGTGAGATAGCCCCAAACCCCAGAAATGTTCGGCAACGGGCCCTTTGGTGGCTTATTCCCTGGAAATGATTTCTTTGCGAACCCCTTCGCACACATGGACCGGGTAATGGGGCAAATGTTCAACGACCCCTTCCTCGGCCCTCTCGGACCAGCTGCTGGTCGGCAGCCGCACAACCAGTACCAGCAGAACAACAGGGTAAGTTGCACATGTCGTCAACCCGTTAGGACCTCCTGGAACTATCGGCACGTTGCCATCAACTGCACCCAATTCGCGAATGCCGCTTCCGCAACGTTTCGCTGCCAGCAACAGCAGCGGCCCATCATAGAGGAGGTTGACGACGAGGACCCCGCGCAACAACCGGCGCACGACCAGCCCATTGTGGAGGAGCCGGACGATGGTGCGTTCCGGGGAAGGGGCAGCGCTTGCCCGCTACAGCACGTCCGTGGGCCTTTGGCCGGCCGACGCTAGCCCCGTCACACCACCGTGCCTCCGGCGTACCCAGCCAGCCATACGTGCTTGGACCTGACCTGCTGGTCCTGACATAGTGAGCAACGGTTCAGCGCGGTCAGGCCCTTGCCCGTGCCCTCATGAACTCTCTGCAGACGGCTCCGCCCACGACCAGCCGCCCGCTGCTCAGAGGCGGCGCAGGCACAGTCCTCAGCGGGGCCCTGCGGCAGCGCCCCCGCAGCAGCAGCAGCAGCAGCGGGGCGGCTTCCCGGCAGGTGAGCCTTGTAGAGCAGTTATTCTGAAGGGGGTACTATGCTGTCGGGGTGTCGTGCAGTTGTGTTGCATCGTAGGGTTACTCGCGTGTGTAACAACGGACAAGGTGCCCTGCCATTCATCGTCTCCTGGTATACAGTGCATAATTTGGCGAGCACTTCCCCCCGCGGTGCCAAGTAACACACCTCACGTCGAAACCGGTGTCTCCCCTGCTGCCACCCCTGACCACCTCATCCATGCCTGACCATACTCCTGTCTTTCAACGCAGACCCCTTCAGCCAGCTGTTTGGCGCGCTGGGCGCAGCCGCGGCCGGCGGCGGCATGGGCGGCTCCTCGTCTTCCTTTGTGTACAGCAGCAGCAGCTACAGCGCTGGCGGGCCGGGCGGAGTGACCTACTCCACCTCCAGCACAACGCGCGTTGGGCCGGGAGGGGTGAGGCGGGGGCGGGGGGCGGGTCTCGGGCAGGGATCGGCTATGATGCCGTTGTACTTCGGGCAGTACCGTAGCGTGTGCGCCAGCAGCCCTATTGGGGAGAGGCCAAAAGGCTCCCTCGTTTTACTGCTGCAATTTGCACATCCTGCAAGCGCGTGCTCCTACTGCTGGCCTCTGCCCCGCTGTCGCACCCGCAGGTCCGCGAGACGCAGTCCGTGGTGCGCGACGGCCGCAGCGGCACGGAGCGCGTGACCATCGCGCGGGGGCTGGGCGGCCGGGAGCGCACGCTGGTGCGCACGCGCGACGCGGCGGGGCGCGAGCTGCAGCACGAGGACCTGCGCGGGATAGACAGGGTGGGGCGGGGTGGGGACGCGGCAGGGAAGGGCAGTGCTGGGTGCGGGGGCCTGCCCCTCGTGCCTCGTGCATGCCGAGGGCGTGACGCATGTCGCAACGGCTGCAGGGTGGGCCGATGCAGCATGGGCACGCACGGGGCGGCCGTAGCATGTGGGCTGCATCATGGTGGCAGGATGGAAGCGACGGTGGGGTCCTGGTGTGTCTGCGGATGTGGGGCAGAGGGCGTGCGCTACCCAACGGCGGTCGCTGCAGCTTTTGATTCATAATTACGAGAGCTTCCCCGACCCATTTGCACACACGCCGATGGAACTCTCAACCGCCGTCTCCCCCTCCCCTCGCCGCAGCACGAGGCTGACGAGTTCGACGACACGTGGCGGCAGCACGCGGAGCGCAGCCTGGGCCCCGCCGCACTGGGCCTGGGGGCTGGGGCGGGAGCGGGGGCCCGCCTGGGCGCGGGCGTCGGCGGCACCAGCCGCTCGCAGCGGCCCCTGGCGCTGCCCAGCTCCACAGGACATGGCGCTGGGGCACCCGCCGCCGCCCCCGCCGTGGCTGCGTACGACAACCACGGCCACAGGCAGTACGGCAGCGGCGGCGCGGGAGGTGGCTCTGGGCGGTACCGGGCGGGGGTGGACAGGGCAGTGGCGGCGGCGCCACCGCCGGTTGGCAGGTCTGCGAGCGCGCAGTACGGTGTTGGTGGTACTGCAGCGCATGCGGGGCAGAGGACGGGCGGAGGTGGTGTGGGTGGGAGCCCCCGGGGGGCCGACCCGTACCAGCAGCAGCACCAGCGGTACGGCGGGGCGGCGGGGTCGGGTCAGTACGGCAGTGGCGGCGCGAGCGGGCGAAGCGGGTACCCGTCCTACCGTTAGGGTGCGCGGCGGGTGGTGCGGTGAACGGCGGTGTCGCTCGGTGCGATGCCAAGTGACTGTGCCTATGTGTGCCGCTTGAGTGCCACCTCTAGGGTTATCAACTTGCCGCATTTGTGCCATGAGATTGAGTCTTTGGTTTTATGTGCTTCCGTACACATTCGTGCGTGTTGTGGGCATGCTTCCTCACCGCGGTGCTTCTGTCAGTAAAGCCGATGCGAAGTGCATTCTTGTTGTGGCAGGTCCATGGTGGCATGCGCTGTTAATGTCGTGCTGCGTGTTGCGCGTTGGTTTGAGGCCAGGGCATACGTGCTGGCGCGTTTGGGGGGCCTATGCCGGTAGGCTGCAGCTGCACCGGCCCTGCCAAGCCCATGTGGTCGTGGCCAACCCCCAACAGCTTGTGGCGGAGTTCCAGTGTCAATGCCAATGCCAAAGAGATGAGTTTGAGTGTCGATGGTGTTTGTGTACAGTGTGCTGGGGCGTGCGAACCCGGGCAATGTACTTTTGCTGTTCCAAATACGTTATGGGTGTACAATGGGGTCGTAGTGTTACCGTGCAGTGTATGACAATGCGTACAAACGGGGTTCCCTTCATTGCTGTACTCTTATCTGTGGACTGATGCAAACGTTGGCAGGTGGAGCAGGAACAGCGGGCGCGGAGAGCGGCTGAGGCCAGGCTGACTGTGTTCGGAGTGCAGGCGGGTGTGCGCTGCACAGCAGGATGGAGGCGTGGTGGAATAGGGACCGGTTTCGCGGTGTCAGTATGATGGTGTACGTAACCTCTTGAACACTGTAGCGGAGGGACGGTAGTTGCGAGCGTGAACGAGCGGGACCGGGGACGATGCAAGCGGGAGGTCCGTCCTGATCCATCCAACGCTCTGGGAATACACAACTGTAACAGTGCATGAACCGTAACCGCAGAGTAACAGTGTGCCAGTCTGAGTGGCCTGCCTGTAGCACGGACTGAATCAACTCCTGGGATGAACACCATAATGGATTACCGTACGTAAGCCCGCCAGCAGCGCATAAAAAACGGTTACAGCTTCAGGGACAGGCCCTGCCTTTCGCTGCGCGTTCAGTGCGGCCAAACCTACAGCAGCCTGCAAAGCTGTAACCTACACCGTCCAGGATGTTATCAACGGCGCTACGACCAAAAACACTGCATATTGCGCAACGCTGGCCATCCAAGTTCCCAGGGCCACATCGTTTGCCGATTGTGGCAGCCGCGCGCCTGCGCGTGGACACGTGTACGGCCTTGACCCAGGAGTGTCTTGAGACCCAAGGAGCAGAGAACGCGTGCACCTAGGGAGCCCCGTCCCATGCATCTGGCGCTAGCATGCTCTATGATCACAGCTGGATCACGACATGTACCCGACCGATGCAAAGGCGCTGCAGGCACATTCCAAACAGCCAACCTGCCTGCCAACGCCTCCATGCAACGGGTGCACGGACCCCCACCCGAACCATGGCTACCGGCACATGCACCCCACCTGCCCCGTCCATACTGCTTCAGCTGCAATGCTACAGTTGAGAATCCCCGCACTGCGCACCCCTCGCCCCACCCGCACCACCAGCCATGCCCCTTGCACCCATGCCGCCATCCACCGCCCCTCACCGGTCCCCCGCTACTAGCACAGGCTAACCCGCACCACCCGCTTCCTATCGCAAACGCCTCGCCGCCCCGCCCAGCCCTCACGCGCCCTGGGCAGCCAGCCCACTGCTAGCCTGCTGCGCCGCCGCTGCCCTGCCCTCCAGGCGCTGCTGCCGCTGCAGCTGCTGCAGGCGGTCCTGCCGCTGCCGCTGCTCCTGCCGCAGCTGCTTCATTCGCTGCCGCTGCTGCTGCAGCTGCTGCTGTCGCTGCTGGTCCTTCTCCTCCTTGCGCTCCTCCAGCACGCCCCGGACCTTGCCCACCAGGCCCTTGAGCTCGATCCGCTGGTACTTGGTGAACTGGCCGCGGCGGCAGTGCACGAAGTCGCAGTCCGCCTGCTTCTGCACGTTCTTCCAGCGGTCCTTCAGGTCCACCTGCAGGAGGTGGGTAGGAACAAGATAACTAATATAGTACTGGTGTGATTCACGGGGAGAGGGGAGAAAGGATGGGGGAGTGGGAGGTTTGGCGGTAGGAAGAGGGGAGGGGGCTAGGGAGGCTTGTCGTAAGGTTAGAAGAGGACTGGGAGGGTTGCAGTGCAACGGACAGGATGGCGAGGTCCACGCTGATGCTACCCAGCAGCTGCGCGCGACTGCACAGGAAGCGCTGGGTACGGTGTGCCCGCTTGTGCCCAAGGCAGCAATACAGGAGTGCAGTGTGCTGCAGCCTCCTGCGATTGGCCCACCCCACCCCACCCCACCCCACCCCACCCCAACCCACCCCACCCCACCCCACCCCACCCCACCCCACCCCACCCCACCCCACCCCACC
>VFQN01008266.1_pt1 | contig 10628 bp, 16 predicted proteins | sample 3512371 | NCBI WGS metagenome assembly VFQN01 (sample SAMN10412370, study PRJNA504923) | tailings metagenome | isolation source: Replicate 2 from Balatoc abandoned mine | place: Philippines: Itogon, Benguet | collected 2017-08-28 | reverse complement strand
AAGCGCGCTTCGCGCGCTTACTAAAACCTCCCTTCCTCTTTTTTGGCCTTACTACTATATCGAGCCGGACCCTTCATTACGTGCAGTTGCTCTAGAGTAAGTTGGTCAGTCCTCATTGTCAGTCAGTCACTGTCGTGTCACACCACAGTACGGTCATGTATGTCATTGCCACGTGGAAGCATTGACTGCATCCAAGCCCGTACACTCTAGACACCAATCTACCGTCAAGCAAGCACCAGTCGCGCGCGAAAGCAGATCCTTGGCCAGTTACCCTTACGTAACCTCTCACCCACTCCCCAAACAGAGCTTCAGCAGCACCTGGAGGCCTGTCGTTAGGATCTAATCGGGTGCAGTCTCCCTTCCCGCACACTACTCCCCTGAACACTGCTGCTAACGCTGCCGCTGCCCATTGCACACGCAAAAGAATGGCACCAATCCTGCTACGCCATACAAAGTTGACGCGGACACCAAAGCACATCGAAGAATACCGGCTACTGAGGCCCCCACCGGCCACAAGCGTGGGCCCTCTCGTTACTGGTGGGGTCTTGACGGGCGCACACACGTGCACCTGACCCAGGGCGGAAGGTGTGCCCCATGCCCCCACCGCAGCGGCCCATAGGCACACTCGCCTACCAAACAATGCAGCGGATTTGAGGTTGGGAATCTTGACACCGCACGTGCCGTCATAGTGCTTGACGCACGCACCAATCTCCTAGCATCGCGCAAAGCATCAGCGCTGCGTCAGCCCACGAGCCGCACCCCCTTAAACGGGCCTCTCGCCACTCCGCGGCCCCCAGCTACAGTTTCGTCTCTAGACAAGGCTGCTGCTTGGGGCGCTCCGCCGCCCGCCTAGCCCAGCCCCACCACCACCACTTAATACACAGCCCCCAACCAAGTTAATACACACCCACAGGAAGGTGCGCTCCGCCGTCCGCCTGGCCCAGGGCGGGGACACTGCCCAACTGCAAACCCCGAGACGCGGCCCCGGCCCCGGCCCCTCCCCTGCCTCCTCAGTTCCTGCTTGAGAAGGTGCGGTTGAGGATGCCCTTGACGCGGCCACAGGCGTGGGGCCGCAGCAGCGACAGCTCCAGGCTCAACGTGTTGACGGCTGCGAGTGGGCAAGAGGAGGAAAGGAGGGCCATAACGAACTTGAGTTGACAGGAGGGGACAAAGGTCGTGGTGCGCTGCATCGAAGGCTGGGAGGCGGGCGGGAACGGGCAGCGTGAGGCGGGTAGGGGCCGTCAGGGAAGGGAGCAAGCGCTGTGGTATACCAGTGTTGCAGCACACTGTGTGCCGGTATGCAACTCAGGGCCGTGACCAGGGAGTAGGGCAGGCGCTTGCAGTCTGCATGCCCGACGAAGGTAACCACAGCCCAACACCGGTGCAATCCGGACCCGTGCCATGCTCCTTCCCTCCATGCCCTATGCGTTAAGCTACGACGTGCCCACCGCCACCACATAATCCAAAGCCCCCAACAAGCGAGTACATACCCATACCGCTGCCCACTCACTCACTCCTCTAGGCCTCGAAGTCCCCACCAACACCAGTTAATACACAGCCCCCAATCACGCTAATACACACGCCCCCCTCCCCTCACCCTCCATGACCTCCGCGTTGAGCTCCTGCAGCACGCGCGCGTCGTGCCGCGCAGCCTCCTCGCGCTCGCGGGCCTGGGGTAGGGGTAGCATGGGGTACGAAACATCAAAAGCGGAAGGGCAAGAGCGTCGTGCCGCGCGGCCTCCTCGCGCTCGCGGGCCTGCAACGAGCATGTGAGCATCGGGCATGAGCATGAGCATGAGCATGAGCATGAGCATGAGCATGAGCATGAGCATGAGCATGTGAGCACCGGGCATGAGGGTCACCCTGGAGAGCTAGGAAAGGTCGCGACAAGCGCACACAGTGGGCGGACCTCTGCAGGGGCGGGAACACGGCAATGGTCCAACGCTGCAAGGGACACTTAGCTGACAAGACGACATCAGGCGCGTGCCCCGCTGGTTACTCTCATCCCTGTCCCCAGCATGCAACAGGAACGGCATCCTGCCCCCACCCGCTTCCTCAACTGCGCCGCCTCCAGGCTGCACGCGATGAACACCCTGGGCCCCCACCACGGTCGCGGAGCACCCCCCAACCCCCAACCCCCCACACCCACACACTACGCACTCACCTGCGCCGCCTCCAGGCTGCACGCGATGAGGCGCGCCGTCAGCGCCTCGTTCTCCGAGCGCAGCGACGCCAGCTCCACCTCACCGCCACCGCCGCTGTCGCTCTTGCTGTTGGTGCCGGCGCTCGCACTGGTGCCTGTGTCGGCACCGCCCGAGGCGGCGGCGCTGCCTGCGCCGTGGGGGACACCGCCGCTGGTGCTGGTGCGCTGCCGCTGCTGCCCCTGCGCGTCCTGCAGCTGCCCCAGCGCTCCCTCCGCTGCCGGCCTCGGAGCCCCGCTGCCGCTGGTGGCCTGCCCCTGCTGCACCTGACCCTGCTGTCCCTGCTGCGCCTGCCCTCGCTGCGCGTCGTGCAGCTGCTCCAGGGCCCCCCGCCACGCCTCGCCCGCCTCCTGCAGCTGCGCCTGCAGCAGCTGGTTCTGCACGAACAGGGCGGACCTAGGGATACAGGGGCGGGGAGAAAGCATTAAACGCGTATAAGAAGAGTGCTAGGAAAGTCATGGATTAAGCTATGGAGCGGCGGGAGGGCACATGGGGCCAGGGGTGCCTACAGCAGCTGGTTCTGAGACAGACCTGCGGACCCCCTTTTCCCCATGCCCCCACCCCTTGTGCGCCTCCTGCTGCCACTGCCGTTCCTACTGTGTCTATCTCAGCAGCTTGTGTGTGACGGTATACTGTACGGCATTCCCCCCACCCCTACCTCTTGTGCGCCTCCTGCTCCAGCTGCCGCTGCATCTGCGCCACGTGCGTGTGGGCGGCCAGCAGCTCCAGGCCCATCTCCTCGCGCGCGGCACACGACTCCTGGGCGGGTGCAGGGAACGCGGGAGCGGGAAGCGGTGAAGGTGTGTAAGGCAAGGAGAAATACGCATTTCAGGGCTGGTGCATAGCGGCACAGCAGCTCCAGGCCGATCTCCTTGCGCGCAGCGCACAACTCCTGGGGGAAGGGGGACGGGGGCAGGGAATGTACGAGTTACCGGATCGGCGAACGTGCCACATTTGTGCTGTACTACAAGTCGTGTGGGCGGCCAGCAGCTCCAGGCCCATCTCCTCGCGCGCAGCGCACGACTCCTGATGTTGGGGAGAGAGGGTGCGGAGGGAGGCTGTGAGAGCAGGAGGGGCGTACGAAAGTACGGGATGACTGTTGGCTGAATGCGCCAGAAGCGGCGCTATCACAGGCCAGGGGAAGGCACGCGATGTGGGTCAGGCTCAAGTGGGAGGATACCAGTTCCACACGGCCAGGGGTGTGGCCATGGCACCGATGTCAAGCTGCTTCAAGTTGCCAATGTGGGTCAGATGGGCCCCAACAGCAGCAAACCGCACAGCGCGCCTTGTACTGTTTGGCTGCAGTGCGCCCTCACAAGAAGCTGTGTGCAAGGTAAGGCATGCAGGTTTGACCGATGGCGGCAATGCGGGTCACGGCAACGGAGGTGTTGCACGTGCGGCAGGTAACCGTACTGCAGCGCGTTCACGTACCAATGGCGACATAAAGTAGAAAGGTACTGTGTTTCATTCCCAGATGTACAACCAGTGCAGGGGTGCAGGGGTACGGTGGCCACATACGCACCTCCAGCTGCAGCCTCAACGCCGCCGCCTCCCGCACCCGCGCCAGCAGCTGCACCTGCAGCGCCCTGTTGGCCTCCAGCAGCTGCAGCTGCACAGCCAGGCCGCACCCGCCGTCCCCCCCGCCCTCCACATCCTCCTCCTCTTCCTCCCGCCCGTGGCCCCCGCCGCTGGTACGCCCCCCGCTGCTGCCGCCGCCGCTGTCCACGCTGTGCAGCAGGCCGTGGCTCCACCGCCCGTCCAGGGTGCCGCAGGAGGAGAAGGAGCCCGACCCAGATGGGCCGGTGCGAAGGAAAGGGTGCGGGCCGCCTCCCCCGCTGCCGCCGCCGCTGTCCCCGGCCGTTGCCCCGCTGATAGCACTGCTGACGGTGCCGCCCAGGGACCGCAGGAGGGAGGCTGTGCTACTGCCGCTGGCGCGGCGGTGGTGGTGGAAATGGCGGGCGCTGGGACCGCGGGGCAGCATGTTGCGGCCGTAGTTGGAGCCGCGGCGGCGGTCGGCGCGATGTGGGTCGGGCCCGGTGAGGCCGGAGGGCTCATCGGGGGTGTCGGTGGAGGGTAGGGAGCAGCAGTCCGAGCCCGCTTCGGCCGCCTCCGCGCGCCACGTGTGACAGCGCGACCAGGAGGATGCGCAGGCGGAGGCGGCGTGCAGAGGGTCGGCGGCGGCGATGCCGCCGCTGCTGCTGCGGTGCTTTGTGGGACTGCTGGCGACGCTGCAGGTGGGCAGGGTGGTGCAGCCGGCGGAGGACGGCGGAGCGCTGCCGTCGAATAGCGGGTTGGAGTGAAAGCCGTGCTGGTGGCGATGTGGGTCGGAGGTGGCGGGTGGGTAGGGCGCGCCGTTTGGGACGCTCATGGGTGTTTCGGGCCGCCCGAGGGCAGCGGCGGCGTCAGTGGGTGCGGGGGTAGGCGCGATCGCTGCAAGGAAGGCGCCGGAGCCCGGTTCGGAGCTGGTTTCCAGCAACTCGCCATGTGGGTCGGGCGGGAAGGGTCGGGTTGATGTGGGTGCAGCTGGCTGTTGCGACGGAACGCGGTCCGCCAGCTGCTGTAGGAGTTGCAGCGGCCGCCGCAGGGGCGATGGCACAAGGGCACTGTTGGTGTCAAGTGCTGCTGAAGCGATGGCAGGCGGCGGTGGCGGTGAGGCAAGGCTGGCGTCTTTGCTCTGCTGCTCGGCTGTTGCGGAGACGCTGCTTGGGCGGCAAGCCGAGGCAGAGGGTGTGCCCGTGCTCCGGGGCGAGGCGCAGCCCACGACCGAGGCCCACACGGGCCGGACCAGCCCCAGCCCCGAAGTTCCGCTGCCGCTCTTACGGCCGGAAACGGACCCGGGCCGGGCAGGGGGCGTGCTTAGCGGGAGCGGCATTGCTGGTGCCGCAGCGTCAGCGTGCCCTCGCCCTTGACATGAGCTGCTGTCGCTGTTGCTACCGAAGTCCGACGCGGTGGCGCTCGTGGACAGCTGCGCTTCCGAGGTGGGCTGCCTTTGGCTCAAGGTGTAGCCCTGCTTCATTTGCGTCCTCTCCAGTGCCTCGGCAGGCTGAGGGGCAATGGCGGTGGGGCTTGTTGAAGCCGAGTTACAATCCTCCGTGCTGCAGCTGCTGCAATCGACGGGGCAGCTGGCGCTCATGGTTGCTGTCCTGACCCTTGAGCGCAGAATGGCAGGCGAAGACTGGTGTTGCCGCTGCCGAGCACCACCGACGCTGCCGTCCAAGCACAGATACGTGACCAGTGTGCTTAGCGTGTGCCCCGGCGGCCTTCCAAGGGCGCGCGAAGAGGTCCAAGGGTTGCCAATGACGGGGGCTCCCCTTGTCACAACCTCCCGCGCGCCAACGTAGGATTGCTGTAAATTCTCATGAGGTAGCACATCTGGTTATGTTACAATGAGGACTCTGCCTCGTTTAGCCTATTATGTGCAGCTGGCATGGCGAAAAGGCAGTAGCCAGCCGAACAGCCACCTTGGAGACGTCAGCTACTATAAGTTGCCTATGGACTAGAGTGAGGTTGAGGCAATAGAAAAGGTTCTACACAGGACTGTCTGTAGGTCGTGCAGTGAGATAAGTCCTCGGTCAAATGACCGGGCAGTTTTCCGACTTGAGCAATGTCTTTCAAAAACAAAGCTGTACAGAGGGCTGTAATATGTGTTTCACCAAAAGCAATGTGCATTCACATGCATTCATGGCCCGACTGCCACCGAAACCAGCCTCTCTGACTGACTGACTCGCCGCGACCTGCATCTGCAACGTCGCAGGGGCTCGCCGGCTCAGTCCTAGAGCAATAGCGCTCATGGTATCTCATCCTCATTTACACATGCGACAAAGAAGTCCGGAGCTACCTCCCTCCCACGCCCCGCATGCTACCCACTGCCCACAGTGCACGCGAAGACCAACTCGTCCTTGCCATCCCCCGTTTGTCCGGTGCCCACCCACACTGTCCAAGGCCCGGTGCCCACCTACACCGTACAAGGTTCAAACTAAGTGACACAGGAAAGGTAGGATGAAAGCGTAATGCTGTAGTCCTAGGAGTCACAACCAATCCAGCAGCTGCCAGCTCTGCCCCAACACCCATGTGACGGCTGGCGGCCTTTGAGGTTGCGTCTTCCGGTGACCACCCATAACGCCCTGGTTACCACTCACCGCCTCACCGTCAGTTCTCCACCATATGTCTCCTGTCTCCGGACCTCGTGCATCGCCGGTTTAGGCCTCACAGCATGCGCCACGGCCAGCTGTCTCAGCCACATGCCGGGGCTTTATGCCGCAGCGAACGCGAGATACGGTACTCTGGTACCGGCAATAATCAAGGTGTTCTGGGAGAGGGCATAGCGGTAAGCATGCACGCAGGCACAGGTACGCCTGTCCCACAACTGCCTGAACCTTGGCGGGCGCAGAGTGGCCCCAGACAGCCACACAACGGTCACCTCGCAAAGGCAACCCACATGGAGCACCCCACTCCACACCCGTGCCCCGCATCCCTGCCGCTTCACACGGCCACATGATGTTCTGATCCAATCTACCGTAGTTGGGCCTTGGTTCCCGCTGGCCTGTCCCTTCCCGTCTCTTATCCTGTGAACCGTTCCACAGAATAAAAAGTAAGCTGATACCAGCATTCCGCCGCATGCCACCTGCCATCAGCCGCCCAGCACCCCGCATGCAACACCCCAGCGCCCGGCATGCCAGAAGCTAGCAGAGGCTGCACGCCTTGCTTTCAGCTCCAGTGACATGGTTATCCAGTGAAATGGTTATCCCATTGCAGGTGAAGACGTGAAGTGCGCTACCAACGCCTACCAGGACCTGAACCTCCATGTGGACGCTCCAATCCCAAAGGGCCCACCTACCCCTGAGTTTGGAAGGGATCCTTCCGTTCCAGGGGCTCCAACCTGCTCCACCTGAATGCCATACCCGCAAAGGTGTCTGCGCAGGTTGCCTTTCATGTCACTCGATGAAGTCTCGCCAGGTGCAGTGGACATGGCTGGGCACGCACCTACTGGCGTACTGGGTCACCTACAGTGTGCATCATGCTAATGTGTGGGCTCGCTTATGCATAACAGACCCATAGGGAAAGGGAAAGGAGTCTTCCGATGGTGAGGCTGAAGGGCAGGTGCGGGGATGGCATGCGTGTCTTCCCCTGCGTGTCTTGCATGTGATACCGTAGTGGCACAAATTTAATTGCATAAAATGCAATAATTGCCAAAAGGTCTTGGCAATTAGAAAAATTAACTGTCCCGGGGTTCGGCAAAAACTGCAATTAATTGTCGGCTCCCGAGGTGTCACTAGGAAAGGCCCAGAAAGCTTGCCTAAGACCCCTGCCGGTGTTGTGGGTGCTTGCCCTACAAGCTCTGTTCCTGCTGGTCGTGCGTGCTTCAGCCCTTCGTAGGAGCCATACGGGCGCTGTTTTGTGGGTCGACACGTGCCTGGCAAAAACGGAAAATTAATTGCTGGGGTCCTTGGCAAAAACGCAGAATAATTGCCTCCCGGCGAGCATGGCAATTAAATTTGTGCCACTACGGTAGTGGTGGTGGTGGTGGTGGCGGTGGTGGTGGTGGTGGTGGTGGTCAGCAGAGTCGTTGGATTATGGCTCACGCCGTGGGAAGCGCTGCGAAGTAACATACGACTAGGGGGTTGTCCAGCTTAGGGTGGTTGGGCCAAAAGGGCCGTAAAGGACGCACTTCGGCACTGTCTAGTATCGTGCAAGGTCCCACTCTGTACGACCGAATCCGAATCAGGGCGCTGTCTAAAGCCAAACCCCATGGGGAGGGGGCATCTGGGCAGGGACAGAGGACGCCTGCGTGCCTTTTACAAACCCTGCCATTTTCTTTAAGGATATATAGGCTGTGTAATATCATACAGGGTCCACAGAATGATTAGCTGGTGCACAGTCCAAGCTGCGGGGGTGCGGGCGGTTGGGTCAGGGCAGCTGCGGCAAGTACGACAGGAGGGGGCGGCCAGGGGGCCCTGGGGGCGGCTGCGGCACGAGCGTTACTGGCAAATTTGAACCAGGCCCACATTGCCTCCCTCAACCTCGTGCGTGAAGTGCCACGTCAAGGAGTCATTTGGGTACGCCATGGGCCTGAATTGTATGTGTCAAAGGCAGCTGAGCTGCGGGTCTGCTGCGGGTGTGCTGCTGCAAGGGCACCATGTTGAATCTGACCTGGACCTCAAAGGGTATCGAGCGGCATCTTGCCCGGACCTGCGACACATTACATACCTACATGCACTACTCTTTGACACCGTGCTGCACGCTTTGTGCCTTGACCTGACGCCACGATGTATGCCGGGCAAATTGATGTTCACTTGATACACCACTGAATCCCTGCTCTAGCGTTGGTTCAATTGTAAACATGAAGTTCCTAGATCTTCCTCCACTTCAGCGGTGAGGGGGCTGCCGCTCTCTCAACCCTCCCATTGCTTTTCGCTTTTTCGGTCACCAAGAACCCTGGCCGCGCGCAGCCTCAACGCCTTCCTGAAAAGCGTCGACGTTGGCGAGTACATCCTTCATGGAGACCTTGAGGCGTATTCCTGTGAGCCTGAGGGGCGTTTTGAGGGGCTTTCAGACATGACCGTCGGGCACGTGTTTACAGCTGCGTGCGGCTCGCTTCACAGGCAAACTAGCCGGGTTCGATAAGAAGCTGTCGAAAAGCTTGGACAAGGAGGTGGAGACGGGCAGCTCGCCTTTGGAGCTATCGGCATCGCCAGTTGGGCCCCTCGCTGAGGCTTCGAGGCAAGTATGCATCATAACAGTATCATAAACACGGTATGATATGGTCTTCGCGGCGAGGTCCGTCGACCGCTGCAAAGAGCGTTGGGTCTTGGTGGCAGCCTGCACAAGCGGTGTCCAGCCCCGTGACACCCAAGGGTCCCGCTTTCCCCCCGCCGCCACGCCCCACAGCCGGAAGACCCTCATATACCTCATCCTGACGCTGAACCACATCTACCCAGACTACGACTTTAGCCTCCTGCGCGCGCACCACTTCCAAAAGGAGGTTGGCGTGGGCAAGGCGGAGGAGGCCATCGACAGCCACCTGCTGGAGGTCTCAAAGGTGCACAGCCCCGAACCGATATCATCCGATATGGGTTACAGCCGAGCAGCTTTTTTCGGGGGGGGGGGTAGTGTGGGATGGCGTGGAAGCATGACGGGCACCAGTGCACACCCCTACATGCCGAGTACGCGAGCCCCAAGCCAGGGTCTCTAACAGGTCTCGGTGACCCAAATCGTTGTACCTTGAACGCCTGGGATGTCAATACCGCTGGAGTGCTTTCCGATGTTTGATACAAAGCCGGGCCGTGCCGTCCACAGGTGTGGGCCAAGACCCCGGGGCTGGGGGAGACGCCCTTCCTGGAGTGCTTGTGGAGCTCCGTGGACGAGGTACGTGGGTTGCTGCTGCGTTGAGAGGGGGGCAAAAGACGCTATTGCAGCGGGGCGGGGCGCGCGTGACAGTGCACGTGTGTCACACTGGGAAGGGGCACCACGTGGCAGCGCGTGGAGTGCCTGTGGAGCTCCATTGACGAGGTGAGGGATAGGAGCACGGGCTCAAGGCGGGTTGACGAGGCGTGCCGGCGAAGCTTCGTGCACGGGGTACGGCAGGGGGTGGACAGGTCGGGGCGAGGAACTAATTAGGGCTCTCGGTATGGCGCGGGGCATTCGACGAGGGCCAGCACGGGACAGGAGCTCCGCTGGCGAGGCAGGGAATAGGGCTGTTGACGATGGGGCTTTGGGGGGTTGAAGGCGCGTTGCATTTTGCGTTGGTCATGCTGCCGGGGCACCACGTGGCTGCCTGTGGGGTAGGGTGTAGAGTTCTGTGGACAAGGTGAGGGCTGGGAGTGTGGGCTAGGGGCGGGTTTATGAGGCGGAGTAGGGGGGCGATGTGGGAGTGTGGGCTAGGGGCGGGTGCTCGGGTGCCGGATGCCACGTGTGTCACACCTGGAAGGGGCACCACGTGGCAGCCTGCGGAATGTCTGTGGAGCTCCGTGGACGAGGTACGGCAGTTGGTGTCGGGGAGGGAGGTCGGGGGGGTACTGGGGTGGGGATTGGGCGCTGAGCATGAGGCAGGGGCAGGGTATGCGGGCGAGGCGTTGGGTGGGGTACTGGGGTGGGGTCCTGATGCAGCATGTTGGGAGGGCGCAGTGTATGGGGCCGGGATATGGGGGGCGTGGGCCGGGTGTGGGGGCGGGGTGCTGGGGCCGTGGGCGGCGGTTGGGGCGGAGTACGGGTAGGGTGTGTGGGCGGGTATGGGGGCGGGGCATGAGGGCGAGGGCAGGGTATGGGGCCGGGATATGGGGGGCGTGGGCCAGGTATGGGGGCGGGGTGTTGGCGCTGAGTACGAGGCCGGGGCAGGGTATGCGGGCGGGCGCAGGGTATGGGGCGGGGTGTTGGGGTGGGGTGCCTGGGTGGGTTACTTGGGCGGGGTGTTTGGGGAGAGGTATTGAG
>VFQN01008265.1_pt1 | contig 10629 bp, 6 predicted proteins | sample 3512371 | NCBI WGS metagenome assembly VFQN01 (sample SAMN10412370, study PRJNA504923) | tailings metagenome | isolation source: Replicate 2 from Balatoc abandoned mine | place: Philippines: Itogon, Benguet | collected 2017-08-28 | reverse complement strand
GGGAGCACGCACGCCGGGACTAGCGTAACGCCGTTTCTCTTCTCACCACCCCACCCCTACATACCTATACCACTATCGATACACTACCGCTAGCCTTTATCAGCGTGGCAGCCCTACACGCCGGACCAGCACTCGCAGCATCGGAGCAGCAGCGACAACTCGCCCGCGGCGGTCTGGTAATGGGTTGGGCTGGGTTGATCTTATACGCTCACGTCCGACTTCGTCGATCTGCAGACTTCGTCTGTCGTCCTACCGCCTAATCCCCCTGGCTCCGCCCCTCCCCCGCAAGTCCCTCGTGAAGCCGGCCGGCGGTCTACCGGCTAAGAGGCCATAACCCTTGACATCCCGCCCCCCTTCCCCCCCGTGGCCCCTCCCCTCCCCGCAGGTCGCTCGTGAAGCTGGCCGGCGGGCTGGCTGCCAAGGGCGAGGAGGAGGCGGAGGAGCGCGGCCGGCCGCTGCCGTCGGGCGTCACGGCGCTGGAGGCGGCGGCAGCGCTCAACAACAACCCGGACGCGCTGCTGCTCGACATACGGTGAGGGCGTATGTGGAGGGGTAGGCGGAGAGGGGGCGGGGGATGGTGCCGCTGATGGGCACTGCGGCACGGCAGTCGTTGTGCATGAGGTAGCAGGCTGCACCCATGTTGCTCTGGCTGCGAGGGACAATGGTTTCCGCTGCCATGTAGCTGAAGCTCCGGCATTCCAGTCCCGCTCTGAAGCAGCGGGAGCCGAACCGTGCCTGACCCTTACCCCGACCGCCCCATCCGCGCTCTCGATGCATTTGCCCTACATGCTGCTAAACCATCCCTTCGCTCACCATACCCTGCCCCTCCCTGTCTCCCTCCAGCAACGGCCTGGACGTGTCGGAGCAGGGCCTGGCCGACCTGCGGCCCTTCCGCCGCGGCGCGGGGGCGGCGCAGGTCAGCCTGCCGTTCTGCGACTTCCGCACCGCGCCCACGCTGTCCAACCCGAGGTGGGGACTGGGGTGGGGTGAGGGTGGGTCTGGGTGGGGTGTGGGTGGGGCTGTGGAGGTGAGGCGCGGGCGGCGGACGGCACAGGGTGGGCGGGGGTGGGCGGCAGTGGGCAGGGGCACCACGGCGCGCCCACGCTGTCCAACCCAAGTTGGGGGATGCGCGGGGGGGTGCGCTTACACTGGAGGATGGGTGGGGGTGCTGCGTGTGTCAGGGTGGCTGCAGCGTGCAGGGGCACCATGGAAGGTGGTGCCGGCTTGCAGGGTGTGCGGGGTGTGATGAGGGGTGGGAGGGGGGCAACTGCAGCAGCAGGCTTTGGAACGCCATGTGGCGGGCAGGGGCGCACAACTCGTTGCCGAAACGCGTTGGACGCACGGAAGAAGAATGCCAGCTGATTCATACCCGTCACCCATGCCCCCATGCCCCTACCACCATCCCACCCCCAGCGGCACGCTCACCGGCGCCCAGGCCCTGGCGGCGCAGGCAGCAGCCCGCCGCGCCACCGCCGCCGCCGCGCAGGCCGCCGTCAACGGCGGCCCGGGCGGCGCCGCCGCCGGCGGCAGCGGCGGCCTCGGCAACCGCGCCGCCAGCGCCAGCATCCGCCGCGGCAAGCTCGGCCAGCAGCCGTGGGGCTGGGGGCTGGGGCTGGGGCAGGCCGCGGCCGGCGGCGACGACGGCGGCGCCGCGGCGGGCGCGGCCCCCGGCGGCGCCGCCCTGGGCGGCACGGCGCTGGCGGGGCGCGACGTGGTGGTGTCTGTGGACCCGCTTTTCCTGCAGAAGTTCAAGGGGCTGGCCAGCCTGACGCAGGACAGCAAGGTCATCATCATGGACTCGTGAGTGCTGCGACCGCAGGGCAGGGCAGGACCCAGCACACAGCGTCTGATTTCGCCATAGCTGGAGAGCCGTTCCCCTCGGTTTCGTCCTTGGACGCATTGGAGTCCTTCTCTCCCCTCCTCTTGCACCCCCAGCTATGGCATTGATGCCCCTGAGGCTGTGCTGCTCATGGCCCCTTCTGCGCCCGTTGCACAACAGGTATTATCCTTAACGGGTGCCCTTTCCTTTTATTTTGCGCCCCCAGCTACGGCGTTGAGGCGCCCGAGGCGGTGCTGCTGCTGCGCTCCGACCCGGCGGTGGAGCGGCTGCTGGGCAGGGGGGAGCGGCTGACGTTCGTGGAGGGCGGGTTCGCGGGGCCGGAGGGCTGGAAGGTGGGCAAAAAACAGGGGGAAGGGGAAAAAAAGGGGGGGGGGGGGGGGGGGGGGGGGGGGGGGTTTTCGTGGGGCCAGAGGGGTGGAAGGTGGGGCAGGGTCACTTGGGGCCGGAGGGATGGAAGGTGGGGCAGGGCCACGTGTGCCAGAGGGGTGGAAGGTGGGGCAGGGTCACTTGGGGCCGGAGGGATGGAAGGTAGGGCAGGGCCACGTGTGCCAGAGGGGTGGAAGGTGGGGCCAGGGGGTGGAGGAATGGGGAGGGAAGGAGGAAGGGGCAGGCCGGAGGGGTTGGGGGCAGGCCGGGACTGTGGAAGGTGGGCCTAGGGGCAGGGAAAGGGGTAGGAGGGGGCGCCACATGGGCGAGAGAGGAATGCAGGATCGGACCTCGAAAGCTCTCACCCGAACGCCTTCCATGTTGCTGTGCGTTTGCATGATACGCCACCATTGCTTACATGCCACGCCTCCGATCCCCATCATGTCTTGCTAAAGCCCCCGCATGTCCCGCATGTCGCCCCCTTCCCCTTCCCCCTCAGCTGACGGGGCTGCCGTGCTGCCCCCCGCCCTCCGCGGAGCCCCCCGCGCCCCTCAACCCGCTGGAAGCCCTGGCGGCGGACCTGGGGGCCGTCAGCAGCGCGCTGGGCAACCTGAGGTTCAGGTGGGGACCACGTGGGGGAGGGTAGGGAGGTGTTGGGCAGGCAAGACGCGATGATCTTATCATCGGGGTACATACGGGTATGCACGCATCTCACTGACTTCATGGTTACGACCCTGTCCTTACCTCGTTCCCTTCCGTCCTCCAGATATCAGAACCCACGGCCCCCATGTGGACATCGTACATGTCTTGCAGCATTTCAAACTGGACTGACGTATGGGATTACCGTTTTGCCCCCCAAAGGTACCCCTCGCTGTTCTCTCGCGTGGTGGCGCTGGGCGCGGTGGGCGGCGCGGGCGCCCTGCTGCTGTCCAACTGGGAGGCCATCAGCCGCGCGGCGGTGGCGGCGGCGGCGCTGCTGCTGGTCACGGACCGCCTGCTGCCGCCGGGCCAGCGCCCCAGCGGCAAGCTCAGGTGGGGCAGGGGAGGGGATGGAGAAAGTTTGGGGCAGCGGGCGGCGGGCATGTTACCGGCAGGCGGGAGCAGTACATGGCTTGCCTTGTGCCGTGAGCAGCGTCTTCGCGAATCTGCGCAATCCTTTTGCCTCACACGGTTTCATTGCCCTTCACGCGTGCACCCCCAGGGAGTACGTGTTGAACCGCCTGGCGGCCGGCGACGCCGCCAACGCTGAGCGCCGCGTGGCCGCCGCCGCCAAGGCCTTCGACCTGGCGGAGACCGTTGCTGACGCCGTCGCCAAGGCCGGATCCTCCGCCGCCGTCGCCGCCGGTGGCGTCGTGCAACGGGGCCTGGCGGCGCGGGGCATCAGGGTCAACCTCGTGGGCGACGGCGCCGCCGGCAAGACGGCGGTGGCGGCGGCGGCGCCACCGGCTACCGCCGCCGCCAAGGACGCCAAGGGCGTCGCCAACGCTGACGGCGGCGAGGGCGGCATAATTCTGCCGGAGGGCATGGGCTCTCCTGACTGGTGGCTGGCGTCGGCGACGGCGGCGGTGTTCCAGCAGCAGCTCATGGCGCAGCAGCAGGGCATGATGGCGGCGCAGGGCGCGGCGGCGGAGGTGGAGGCAGCGGAGCAGGTCGGCGCGACGACGGCGGCGAAGCGGCGCACGGCGGCGACGCTGACGGCGGACCGCGGCAGCGGAGGCGGCGGTGGCCCGGACAACATGCAGGTAATGGCGGCGATGGCTGCCGCCAGCGCGCTGGGCAACATGGGCAACCCCGCCGTCAGCTTCCCGCGCGCCTCCTCGGGACAGCGCCGCCCGCCGGCCGCTGACAGGGGCGCGGTGGTGGCGGCCGCAGGCGGCGGCTCCGGCCCGAGCGGCAGCGGCAGCAGGAGCAGCAGCAGCAGCAGCAGCAACCATGACGCAAGCCACAGCGCCAACGGCAATGGCGCCGGCGGCGGCGCTTGGCGCAGCTCGTGGCGGGAGGCCGAGGCGGGCGACCGCCAGGACGCGTCGCAGCAGCAGCACGACCATGCACAGTCCTCCGCTTCCTCTTCCTCCGCGCAGCCTCCCTCGGACAACAACAACCAGCCGGACCGCTCCCCCTCCGCCGACCGCCCCCGCTCAACCAAGCGCCCGCTGCGCACCGCCTCCCTGTCCCCCGAGCGCGCCGCCGCCGCCGCCGCCGCCATGCGCCAGCTGCGCATCGAGATGGGCGTCGCGCTCAACGACGACGGCGCCGCCGACGACTCCGCCACCTCCTCCAGCAGCCGCCACGCTGCCTCCTCTTCCGCTGGCGGCGCCGCCACCTTTGACTCGTACGACGCCGTCAGGATGGTGCACGACAGCGGGGCATCCATGTCCATGGACCAGGTTACCGCCGCCGCCGACGGCGGCGGCGACACAGTGGCGGCGGCGGCGGCCTCCGGGCGGCCATCGTTCTCGCCGCGCCGCCGCAGCGGGGGCCGCGACCGCGCGGTGGTTGTGCCGCGCAACTGGCGGGAGGAGCTGGAGGGCGCGGGGCCGGGCGAGGTGGGCTCGCCGTCGCCGTCGCCGCCAGGCTCGCCGTCACTGTCGCCCTCCGTCGTCAGGGCCGCGGGGGCACCGTCAACATACGGCAGCGGTGCCGGCCTGGCGGCGGGCATGCGCTCGCAGCTGCTTGCCGCCAGGGAGGCGCACGCGGGTAAGGAGCAGCCCCCGCCGCAGCGCGCGTCCTCCCCCGCCCGCTCCGTGTCCCCGTGCAATCCAGCGCCCGCCAACTGGCGCGAGCAGCTGGAGGGCCGCGCCGTGCCGGGGCCCATGCACGCCGCCGCCGCCACCGCGCCGCGCAAGGCGCTGCCCGCCGGCACCCCGCCCGACTGGCGGCGGCAGCTGGAGAGCCCGGTCCACAGCAACGGCAACGGCAACGGTCACGGTGCTGGGAAGGCGGGCGCCAGCGTCAACGGCAATGGGAACGGCAACGGTAATGGGAATGGGAACGGCAACGGCAAGCCCAGTTCGCCAAAGCTGACGGCGGCGGACCGTGCCGCACGTACGGCCAAGCTGCGCGACTGGCGGTCGAGGGTGTAGGTGTGCAGGCTTGGGAATAGGTGCGGAGAACCAGGGGATTTTGCTTTTTGCCTCTGGCTGAGTAGGTAGGAAGATGAAGAACGTGTAGAGCGCATGAGGTAGGGTTAGTGCGCGCACAACAAGGCGCTGATAGCAGGGGCGTTGGCGGTGCATGTTGGTTGGCTTGGCGCGGGTTGGACACAAGGCGTACGGCGCATACGTAGCGGCAGCGTAGGCGGCGGCAGGGGTAGGTACAGGTGGAAGGAGGCAACAGCGGCGGCTGCCACGGTATATGAAGTGCCGGTGCGGGCTACGGGGTGCTGCGGGGTAGCCTCGTCCGTCTCCGGCGGTGCTGGGAGGTGTATGGCACATACCAGCGGTGAGGGTGGTGCACGGCACGTAGGCTTAGGAGCACCAAGTACGTGATCTTGCGGACCCAGGATGTGAGCAGCGCAACTAAATCGTACCGTACTGAGTTGGCTTTGAGGCCTTATTGGATATAAGACCCCGGTTTAGGCATTGTGGCTTGGCGTGGCTGGAGGAGCCCTATTCACGCCCCCAGTTGCCCCGTAATCTTTTGCCAAGCACTGTGATCCGGGATTGGTTGTCCCTTGTCCGCCCTGTGCATTTCGGGCCTGCTTCCGTAAACATAATAAGGGCGTAGCTCGTCGCTGCTGCGCGGCAGTTTTGCATGCTTGGCCGACGGGCCCAGGTTCCTTGCTGGCGCCTTGTCCATGCCGACTTGGTGTGAGGGTGAGCTCCACTGAAAATGCCGACGGCCCAGCGCTGCGCAGCCTAGGGGCCTCTCGGTGTGCGGCCGTTTAGGGCCGTCTCTGCGTTGGGAGCCAGAGTGCTCTTTTGAGGTACCGGTATCTGTGTCACACGACGCAGTTGTAAATAATGCCAAGTGTGGTAAAATGGGCCCTGGCACTCGGCTGCCGTGCGGCCCGCGCGACCTGCCTTCCCGCGGAGAGTTACGCACGTGTACGGCAAGCGAGCACGTGACGGTTCGTAGGACACCGGACTGCTGTGGCAACAGTAGTGTTGGTTTCGTTTCGAGGCACGCATTACGCCGGTCCTGCTGGCGCCGGTCGGCGAAGAAATAGAGGTAGGATTGATGGTAATAGCATGCTCATTTGATCTCAGGGTGCAGTCAGCAGCCACCAAGCGCCTGAAGCATACCGTACCAAGCGCAACGCGCGTGACCGGGCATGGCCGTTCCTGATGCAGCCAGCCAAATAAACAATGTGCAGAAACCCTTGCGTGTGTCCGACATCAGTCAGTGTGACCGTACTCGTCGAGGGTACTCCCCTCCGCAAGTGCAACAACCCATGTACGAGATGACGGCAGCAAAAGCACCAATGCAAGGTAGGCAGCAACAGCACCACCTTGTTGCATGGCCTGTACAAGTCAGGTGGTGTGGCCACACGGTCCCTACTGATCCCCGCCACACCTCCCATTGCGCCACTGCTGTACAGTGACAAGGTATCGCGCCCAACCTTGAAGTGGCCCACCACGACTCGAAGTCTTGCTCAAAGCTAAGCCCACTGCTCAGCACAGATCACTAGAAGCCTCACACTCAGAGAAGGACGTCAGCACGTCATGGAGCCCATCTGCAGGCTTGCTTACATAACGCTAAAAACAAACACGTTCAAGACACGAGCGAGTAGTGTTGCGGTACGTCTCCAAAAGCCAATTGCACATGCGCCACCGCATGACAACATGAACCGGCCCTTACAGACCTGGTTACAGGGAAAATACACACGCTCAGGTGTCCTGTGTGTACATGCATGCAACTTGTAGCTACCGCATTGCTGTTCCCGCAAGGGCACGCGCGCTGTCGTGTCACGTTTGGGGGAGAGGCCCTGCGGGCCCGGCAGCCCCGGGACAGCCATGGGACGCACAAGCCGGCCCCAGTCCGCCGGGGTCACACGCCACAGAGCGGCCCCGCTTTTACCATGCACTAAAATGCATACGCCGTTCCAGTTATCGAGCAACCTATCTATCGAGTCACACAGCACAGAGATGGCACTGGTAAGCCACCTGGCCCGGAAGGAACACCACTTCAACGCACCAACGGTCCATCACGAATGCCAGTCAGACCCGCACCACCATACAGCCCTGCCTGGTGCTCAACATGCGGTGAGACGTGTGGCATATGTCGTGCCCTGCGTGCCGCGCGCCTGTACGACAATTTGCTATGCCCCACAAACACCACGCTCAGGGTTGCCTGCGCACATGCACGCCCCCTTGCTGACGGGCCTACGCACCTTGCAAGCCACACTGCGCTTCTGAGCGAGACGGCAGTATAAAGTTCTATGGTAGCGCCTCAACGACCGCTACGCCCCAGCTGTGCCGCCCCACCGCCACACGGTTGCGCGGCACTCAGCGGCATGTGCACCACGCTGCACCCCCTTCGACCTCGACGTACGAGCAAGGGCATACAGGAGACAATGGCCGCAAAGCTATGCGGCCAGCATACGAAGTCAAAGGTAAAGCGCACTCCTAAACGAGTTGACATCGCATCGATAGCATTCTGCATTGCATGCAGTCGCTGATCCTCCACCTCCACCCACATCCTCAATGGTGTCATTATACGAAAAACAGCACCCCCGTACTTGCGTCCGCTGACACAGGATGTCCTCCTTCGTCCCAGCCAAATGCACCCTGTCGTGGTGCTCCGCATTTGCATCACACTCCATGCACAGAGTTGAATTGACGCACGTACAACGTACAGCACTGCATGCCAACAAATGTAACTCCAGCCCCCAATCCCTGGCCTCATCCTGCTGCCCCGCCCACTGCTGCCCCGATGCCCCACCGCCTCATCGCCCCACCGACCCGCAGCCCGCGCCGCCGAATCCCACACACCCCTCCGCTACCCATGCCTCCATGCCTCCATGCCTCCATGCCTCCATGCGCTACTGTGCCCCGCCACAGCACCTTCGTGCGCCTTACGTCCGCCCCCTTCACTCCGCCGGTCCTCATCCACCGTCAGCACCAGGGTCAGGTCCCCTGGTCAGCACAGCTCCCTGCCCCAATGCCGCCATGGCATCTTGGGTCGGTCCGCCTGTGCCCTAGCACCCAGGGACTGCCCGCCACCGCCTCCATGGTTCCCCTCTCCTACACATCAGCGACACGACGGCCATACGGACACCTCCCTGGCCTGTGAACAATGCGTGGTAAGATTCCGTTGTATCTGCTAACTGGCGATGACATAGGGAGTGGAAAACGCGCATGGTGCACAGCATGCAACATTTGTCCTGTTCCGTTTCTGTTCCGCATACAATGCACTCACACACGCCTGTGGCCAGCCAGCAACACAACCAGACACGATCGGACTGAACGACAAGCCGTCAGCGCCACCTGGCCACCCTTCACCCCTAGCTCTGCCCCTACCATGCTACACTGCCCCCGTCCCACACGCCCTACCCCTGCCGCCCCGGCCCCTCCCGCCCAAGGCCACCGACATCCTCTTGCAGCCGCCAAGCAGCTGGTGGTGGTGCTGCTGCACCACAGCCCCCTCCCACCGGCGCCCCTCCTCGCGTTGTCCCGCTGCTCCCTGCAGCCGCTCTGCATCAAGGCCCCACAGCCCTCACACTCCCCTCCTGCCCCTACACCTGCCCCAGTTTGCCGCCGGCCGCCGCCCCCGCCTCCTGCTCCTGCCCGCCGCCGGCCCCCGCCCCCGCCTCGTGCCCTGGCTCCTGCCCCACTGCTGCCCCAATCCCCGCTTCCTGCCCCTGACCCCCGCCCACCCCCAGCCCCGCCTCCTGCACCGCCAGCAGCAGCTGCTTGTGCGCCTCGGGGGCGGCGGGCCTGCGCAGCGGGTCGGGGTCCCAGCAGCCAGCCACCAGGCGCACCAGCTTGGGCGGGTAGCCGCGGGACAGCAGGGGCTGCAGGGGCGGCCGGCGGTCCTCCAGCGCAACAGCCCGCGCAATGGCGACCACAGGGAGGCCCTGAAAGGGACAGGGAAAACGGATAAAAACGTCGTTTCTTGCCTCAAGAAGAGGATTGGAAGGGGATGGACCTTGCTGAAAGGGCCTTTGAACCAAGTCTTGGCCTAGCGCCCAGCCAACTGCAGTTTGTGGCGGTCAGGATGCTTGACCTGGTGTGGCGGTGCGTGCCCTGGTGTGCGGCTTCCGCGCTGTGCAGGCTGCGGCAGCTAGGCGCTGCTGCTCATTCGGGCCCTGAGCGGCAGTGCATACATTGTGCCTGTTGCCCATCGGCATCGGTGGCATCGGCGTGTGGGCACTGCTACTCATTGGGGCCCTGAGCAGCAGCAGAGCAGAAGTGGTTCCCAGGTGCCGCGGTCCTGGGTCCTTCCCCCCTGGCTCACCGCCCACGGCACCTCCCCCGAGCCCATCTCCCACAGCAGCACGCCCAGAGAATACATGTCCTGGAGAGCGGGGGCAGACGATTGGGGGCTAATGGGGGCACGATGCACTTCTGATAATGTCAATCGGGTGTCAGCGTGTTGGCAGCAGTCGGTCGCATGTAGCGCCCAAGCCTTGGCAAACAAGGCCACCTTCAGCTCTCCGCGGCCCGGTTCCCATGTCTTGGGCTGACCCTACTAATTGCAAACCCACACGGCCCCCCTGCCAGCACCCATTGCCTTTCCTGACTTACCGCCTTGGCTGTAATGGTGGTGTTGTAGACGTCGAAGCACTCGGGCGCCATGTAGGGACCCTGGGGTAGGGGCCGTGGCAAGCTGCCTCACCATGCAGCAAGCAGGAGGACACGCTTGCACCAAACACTGTGAGCAGCTAGGCCGACAGTGCGGTGTCCCACCGTGGGACACAACGCTGACTGCCTGCCTCAGTGCCTATCAACTCCCCCTCGTCCGCTCACCGTCCCAACCTCCGGGTGCTGTGTGACAAGCACGCTGGAGCGCAGCCGGGACAGACCAAAGTCCTGCAGGGGAATCGCGGTTGGAAGGAACATACACTGGATCATGGTTACAGGCGATCGTAACTGAGGGGAGCTATGAGGGGCAATGGAACGGTATGGCCGGGAGCCACTGCACGACGCGCGTCTGTCCAGAGGTTCAGCCCGAGGCCGCCCGTATGCCCACTGCTGTCCACTGCACTGCACGGACACACGCAGTGGCTGCTGGGGGATCGTGGGCGGCTCCGTGCTGGCACTGCCCTCTGCCAGCCGTATTGGCAGCCAACCCTGTCTTGCCACGGCACGTGTTGGCAGGCACCTGGGCGGTGCGGGGGCTGCAGTGTGCGACCGCGTGGCGCATGCTGCTCAGGCATTCACCGCTGCACCCCACACGCCCCTGCACGCACGCCCCTATAAGGTCAGCCCCCACCCACCGCCAGCTTGGCCGTGGGCGTGTCGCTGTGGGGGTTGGAGATG
>VFQN01008264.1_pt1 | contig 10630 bp, 6 predicted proteins | sample 3512371 | NCBI WGS metagenome assembly VFQN01 (sample SAMN10412370, study PRJNA504923) | tailings metagenome | isolation source: Replicate 2 from Balatoc abandoned mine | place: Philippines: Itogon, Benguet | collected 2017-08-28 | reverse complement strand
ACCCGGAGGTCGCGGCCGAGCTGGAGAACACCATCCGGCAGAGTGCGGGCATCTCTGGTGCCGCGGCATTGCTTGACGAAGACCGCACGATCGAAGACTGACCCTTCGTCGCTTTTGAACGCCTCAGCTCTTTCCCGGACGACCCATGGCCAGCGTCAGCGAGATCCGCACGAAGTTCCTCGACTATTTCGGCAAGCACGATCACGAGATCGTCGCGTCGGGTCCGCTGGTGCCCCATAACGACCCCACCCTGCTGTTCAGCAACGCAGGCATGGTGCAGTTCAAGAACGTCTTCACCGGGCTGGAGCAGCGCAACTACCAGCGTGCGACCACGGCGCAGAAATGCGTCCGTGCGGGCGGCAAGCACAACGACCTCGACAACGTCGGCTATACCGCCCGGCATCACACCTTCTTCGAGATGCTGGGCAATTTCTCGTTCGGCGACTACTTCAAGGAACGTGCCATCGAGCTGGCATGGAACCTGGTCACCCGCGAATATGGCCTGCCGAAGGACAAGCTAACCGCCACCGTCTATGCCGAGGACGACGAGGCGTTCGGCCTGTGGAAGAAGATCGCGGGCCTGCCCGAGAGCCGGATCATCCGCATCCCGACCTCCGACAATTTCTGGGCGATGGGCGATACCGGCCCGTGCGGCCCCTGCTCGGAAATCTTCTACGACCATGGCGACAAGGTGCCGGGCGGCCCGCCCGGCTCTGCGGATGCCGATGGCGACCGCTTCATCGAGATCTGGAATCTCGTGTTCATGCAGTTCGAGCAGGTCGACAAGGAGACCCGCCTGAACCTGCCGCGCCCCTCCATCGACACCGGCATGGGCCTGGAGCGCCTGGCCGCGGTCCTGCAGGGCAAGCACGACAATTTCGAGATCGACCTGTTCGCGAAGATCATCGCCAAGAGCGAGGAACTGACCGGCACGCCCGCGCAAGGTGCGCAGCGTCCGTCGCACAAGGTGATCGCCGACCATCTGCGCGCGGCGTCCTTCCTGATCGCGGACGGCGTGATGCCGTCCAACGAGGGCCGCGGCTACGTGCTGCGCCGGATCATGCGCCGCGGCATGCGCCACGCCCAGCTCCTGGGCGCGCGCGAGCCGCTCATGTTCCGCATGGTCCCGACCCTGGTCGAGGAGATGGGCAAGGCCTATCCGGAGCTGGTCCGCGCCGAGGCCCTGGTCACCGAGGTGCTGAAGCTGGAAGAGACCAACTTCCGCCGCACCCTGGAACGCGGTCTGCGCCTGCTCGATGAGGAGGTGGTTTCCCTGCCGCAGAGCCAGCCGCTTTCCGGCGAGGTCGCCTTCAAGCTCTACGACACCTACGGCTTCCCGCTCGACCTGACCCAGGACGCCCTGCGCGCCCAAGGCCGCAGCGTCGATCTCGCCGGCTTCGATGCCGCCATGGAGCGCCAGCGCGCCGAGGCCCGCAAGCACTGGAAGGGCTCCGGCTCGTCCGCGATCGCACCCGTCTGGTTCGAGCTGCGCGAAAAGGCCGGTGCTACCGAGTTCCTGGGCTACGAGACCCCCACCGCCGAGGGCAAGGTCCTGGGCCTGGTCGTGGGCGACGCGCTGGCCGAGCAGGCGGATGCCGGCACCGACGTCTTCCTGGTCACCAACCAGACCCCGTTCTACGGCGAATCCGGCGGCCAGATCGGCGATACCGGCACGATCACCACGGGCGACGCCACCGTCCGGGTCACCGACACCCAGAAGTACCTGGGCGACCTGTTCGTCCATATCGGCAAGGTCGAGCGCGGCACCATCAGGCTCGGCGACGATGCGCGGCTGGAGATCGACGCGGAGCGCCGCGCCCGGATCCGCCGCGCCCATTCCGCCACCCATCTGATGCACAAGGCGCTTCAGCGCCATCTGGGCCCGCACGTGGCGCAGAAGGGCTCCAAGGTCGAGCCGGACCGGCTGCGCTTCGACTTCAGCCATCCCAAGCCCATGAGCGAGGAGGAGAAGGCGGCGGTCGAGCGCGAGGTGAACCAGTACCTCCGTCAGAACGCGGCCACTTCCATCCGGATCATGGCCAAGGACGACGCGATCGAGACCGGGGCGATGGCGCTGTTCGGCGAGAAATACGGCGACGAGGTCCGGGTCGTCTCGATGGGGCTGGGCGAGAACGGCCGGACCTATTCAGTCGAGCTGTGCGGCGGCACCCATGTCGCGCGGACCGGCGACGTCGCCCTGTTCAAGATCCTCTCCGAAGGGGCGGTCGCCGCCGGCGTGCGCCGGATCGAGGCGATCACCGGCGAGGCGGCCCTGCTCCATGTCGAGGAGGAGGAGGCGGTCCTCAACCGCGCCGCCGCCACGCTCAAGGTGCCGGCCGGCGAACTGCCGTCCCGCATCGAGGCGATGATCGAGGAGCGCCGCAGGCTGGAGCGCGAGCTTTCCGACCTGCGCCGCAAGATCGCGACCGGCGGCATGGCCGCGGAAAACCCGGCCAAGCAGATCGCCGGCATCGCGTTTGCCGCGCGCGTTTTGGAAGGCGTGCCGGCCAAGGAGCTGCGCGGCACTGCCGATGCGCTGAAGAAGCAGCTGGGCTCGGGCGTCGTCACCCTGGTCTCGGTCAGCGACGGCAAGGCCGCGGTGGTGGTGAGCGTCACCGACGACCTGACCGACCGGCTGGATTCGGTGGCCCTGGTCCGCCATGCCGTGGCCGCCGTGGGTGGCCAGGGCGGCGGGGGACGGCGCGACTTCGCCCAGGGCGGCGGCCCGGATGCCGCCCAGGCGGCCGCGGCGGTCGCCGCCGTGGAAGCAGCACTGGCCGGCTGAAGCCCCTCCTGAAGCTGGAACCGCCCGGCGTCCGATCGCGCCGGGCAGGTTTCCCGCCTGAAGCCTAGGGCGTCACCCCCAGCAGCCCCAGGTCCACCGAATCGGCCATGGCCTTGTAGCCGGCATCGTTCGGGTGGAGATGGTCGCCCTTGTCGAAGGCGGCCTGGATGTGCTTCGGGTTGGCGGGGTCGCGGGCCACCGCATCGAAGTCGATCACGCCGTCGAACTGCTCGCTCGTGCGGATCCACTCGTTGATCGCCACCCGCTTCGCTTCCTTCGCCTCGCTGTAGTAGCCGAAGAGCGGCGTGCCCTCGAACGTGTTCGCGAACGGCGTCAGCGTGGCGCCGATGATCCGCATGCCGTTGGCATGGGCCCGCGCGATCAGCTGCTCATAGCCGGTGATGACGTCCTCCGCGGAAGGCGCCGGCTCGCCCTTGGGCACCAGCAGCGTGTCCGGCCAGCCAATATCGTTGATGCCCATCATCAGGACCACCGTGTCAGCGCGGGGATGGCTCAGCACGTCCCGGTCGAACCGGGCCAGCGCATTGTCGCCCATCCGGTCGCGCAGGATGCGCGCCCCGGAAATGCCCTCGTTCAGCACCGCCACCTCGGCACCCGCCTGGTGCAGGCGCTCGGCCAGGAAATCGGGCCAGCGATGGTTGGCATCCAGGCTGGAGCCGTCGCCGTCGGTGATCGAATCGCCGAACAGCACGACTGCCCGCGCGTCCTCGTCCGCATCGACCATCAGCCCGCTCAGGAAGATCCGCGACGGGAAGGTCTGGACGGCCTCGAAGCTTGGCGCATCCACGAAGTTGCCCTCGCCCGAGACATAGGCGGTCTGCCGCGCATCGTTGTGCCAGGTCGTGGTGGGCGTGATCTCGGGCAGGAACAGGCTGACCGCTACATCGCCCAGCGGCTCGACCGGCAGGTCCACCGGATCGCTCAGGATCGGTGCCCCGGGCGGCACGGTGACGGTCGGGCTGCCGCCGAAGGTCAGCGCCCGGTCCGAGTCCGGCCGGATCGCACCCTTCTCGCCGGCCAGTGCCACATGGGCAGCGCCGATCACCAGCGGCTGGTCGCCATACTCGTTGGAAAGCTCCACGCGCAGCTGGCTGCCGCCGAGGCTGACCTGGGCGACCTGCCGGATGGTCTGGTTGCGCAGGGCGCGGGGGATGTTGACCGGCGCGAAGAAGTCGGGCGCCCAGACCGGCTGGGGGCTCGCCGACCAGGTACCGATCCAGGCGTCGGACTGGGCATCCTGGGCCAGGGCCGGCGACAGCGCCGTGATCGCGGCGATGGCCGCCCACAAGGTCGCCGCGAGGAATATCCGCCGGCGCGGCGCCGGCACGTTGGTAGCCGGGTATTCCCGGTCGACAGGCACCATGACTTGCTCCCTGATCGTTGTCGAACCGTTCGCCGGATCACCCAAGTGAAGGCGCCAGTTCATGATCTGGAAGCTATGGCCGTTGAAGGAACTCCACAACTATTCGGAGGCGTTCGACCTGGGGCCAGGCCAGCCGCCCGGCCGGAACCGCCCGAGCCGCGACGGCGTTAGACGCCGAGGCGGTCCAGTGGCCGCAGGAGCAGAAGCTTTTTTCTCGAAAGGAGACCGGCGGCATGAGCGAGCGGCGCGCGGTGAACGGTTCGAACCTCATGGCCGAGCAGGCCATGATCCGGCGCCGGATCGAGGAGCTCGGCCCCTGGTTCCACAACATCCGCCTGAACGGCATTCCGACCGCTCCCGATCATCCGCTCAACGATTATCCGACCTGGAAGTGGCGGCGTTTTGCCCAGGTCGTGCCGGAGGACCTGTCCGGCTGCACCGTGCTGGACATCGGCTGCAACGCCGGCTTCTACGCGCTGGAGATGAAGCGCCGCGGCGCCGACCGGGTGGTCGCGATCGACGAGGACCCGCGCTACCTGGAGCAGGCCCGCTTCGCGGCCGAAGTGTCCGGGCTGGAGATCGAGTTCCACCAGCTTTCCGTCTACGACGTCGCCGGGCTGGGCGAGCGCTTCGACCTCGTGCTGTTCATGGGCGTGCTCTACCACTTGCGCCACCCGCTGCTCGCCCTCGACCTGATCCACGAGCACGTGGCGGCCGACCTCGTCCTGTTCCAGTCGATGCAGCGCGGCAGCGACGTGGTGTGGGACCTCGAGGAGGATTACGGCTTCTGGAACACCGACATCTTCCACTATGCCGGCTTTCCCGCGATGTACTTCGTCGAGCAGCGCTACGCCGGCGATCCCAGCAACTGGTGGATCCCCAACCGCGCCTGCACGGAAGGGATGCTGCGCAGCGCCGGCTTCGAGATCGTCCAGCACCCCGAGGACGAGGTCTATCTCTGCCGCCGCGTCCAGCCTCCCGCCATGCGCCCGGCCCCGCCGCTGGTCTTCCCTGCCGGGGCCGACAATGCGATGATGCGCGGTGGCGAACCGTCCCGCCACCGTCCGGGGCTGAACGGCAACGGAATCGCAAATTGCACGAACGAACCCGAGAACGCCACAAAGCCCATGAACTAGAACGGCTTAGGAAGTTTTCGACGCCGCTGTTTCCACGGTCGCGCGTAGCTCGTCGGCACTGGCCGGCCGGCGCGACAGGGCCGCCAGGCCCTTGGCTGCAGCGCTGATTTGCGCGGCATTGTCCGTCGCCGGAGCGCCATCTGCCGCCAGCCGGTTGTTCTCGAACCCGATCCGCACATGCCCGCCCAGCAGGGCGGCGGTGAGCGCGCAGTCCAGCTCCTGCGCCCCGAACGCGCACATCATCCAGCTCCAGGCCGGGTCGGCCGCCGCCAGGAACGGCAGGAGGTCCGGCGGGGCGGAGCGCTGGCCCTGGCTGTAGCGGCCCAGCACGTAGAGCACCGAAGGCTGCGCTTCCGGCACGACGCCGCGCGCCACCAGGTCGCGCAGCCGACCGACGTCCGCCGCGTCGTAGAGGATGTGCTGCAGCCAGATCCGCTCCTTCTGGCACCAGGCGAAGAAGGCGGCCGCCTCCGCCTCGCTGGCCGCGTCCGGCACCAGCTCGCGCAGCGCCACCGAGGCCGCTTCCGGCCGCACCGCGCGGACCAGCGCCATCTGCGCGTCCGGCTGGTAGATCCCGACCGCCTCGGTGGTCACCTGGATCACCAGCCGGTCGCCCACCGCACGGCGCACCGCCTCCACCCCTTCCCGGACCAGGGCCGGGTCGAGCGAATGGCGGTCCTGCGCGTCGCGCGCATGCAGGTGGATCATCGCCGCCCCCGCCTCCAGGCAGGCGCTGGCGGTCCTGGCCAGCTCGCCGGGCGTGATCGGCAGGGCAGGGTGGTCCGCCCTGGTCAGCCGCGCCCCGTTCGGCGCCACCGCGATCGCCACCGGTGCCCGCATCGTCATTGCCCGATCTCCTTCAGCACCCGCCGCAGCGCCACCAGCGCCGCGTCCCGCTCTGCTTCCAGCTCCGCCACCGACCTGCCGCCGGCCTCCGCTTCGACGCCCTCGACCAGCCTGGCCTTCAGGGCCGGGTGCAGCGAAGGCTGCCCCAGATCCTGCCAGCGCCGCTCCTGGCTGGGCCCCAGATGGTCCAGGTAGTGCCGGATGCCGCCCTTGCCGCCGCCCAGATGGTAGGTGAGATGCGCGCCCATCACCGCCCAGCGCAGCCCCGGCCCATGCCGGAGTGCCGCGTCGATCTCCGCCACCGAGGCCACCCCCTCCTCCACCAGATGGACCGCTTCCCGGTAGAGCGCCGAGGACAGGCGGTTGGCGATATGCCCGCGCATCTCCTTGCGCAGCCGCACCGGCTGCATGCCCAGGCCCGCATAGAATTCCTCCGCCCGGTCCAGCACGTCCCCGTCGATGCCGAACAGCTCGACCAGGGGGACCAGGTGCGGCGGGTTGAAGGGATGGGCGACGATCACCCGCTCCGGCCGCCGGCATTGCGGGGTCAGCTCGCTCCACAGGAGCGAGGAGGTGCTGGAGGCGACGATGGCATGCTCGGGTGCCGCCGCGTCGAGCCGGCGCAGGAGGTCGGCCTTGAAGTCCTGCCGCTCCGGCGCGTTCTCCTGGACGAAGTCCGCCCCGGCGCAGGCCTCTTCCGGCGAAGCCGCCAGGGAAAGCCGGCCCCGCTTGGTCCTGCCGAGGGCGCGCAGGCTGTCCAGGCTCGCCGCCAGCGCCGCCTCGACCCCCGCCAGGTCGCCCGCCTGCGGATCGTGGACCGTCACGTGGTGGCCGTTCGCCAGGAACAGGGCGGTCCAGCCCACCCCGACCGTGCCAAAGCCGATCACCGCGACCTTGCGGCCCGAAGCCTGTTCCACGTCAGCATCCCTCCCGAACTGCCCGCCGCGCGAACTGACCCGCTCGCAGGGCGATGGTCCAGGCCGAAAACGAGAAAGGCGGCGTCCGCTTGCGCGAACGCCGCCCCTCCGGCCGGGATGGCTGCCGGTGCCGGCTACTCCGCCGGCACCTGCGCCGCGGAGGTCGCCGCCGGCTTGTCCTTGGCGCGGCCGAACAGCCGGCGCACCGTCACGAAGAACAGCGGCACGAACAGGATGCCCAGGAAGGTCGCCGCGATGACGCCGCCCAAGACGCCGATGCCGATCGCGTTCTGGCCGCCGGAGCCGGCGCCGGTCGAGATCGCCAGCGGCGTCACGCCCAGGCCGAACGCCAGCGAGGTCATGATGATCGGGCGCAGGCGCAGCCTTGCCGCTTCCAGCGTCGCCTCCATCAGCCCCTTGCCCGCCTCGTTCAGGTCCTTGGCGAACTCCACGATCAGGATCGCGTTCTTCGCCGCCAGGCCGATCGTGGTGAGCAGGCCCACCTGGAAGAACACGTCGTTGGACAGCCCCGTCAGCAAGGCCGCGGACAACGCGCCGAGCACGCCCAGCGGCACCACCAGCATTACCGAGAACGGGATCGACCAGCTCTCGTAGAGGGCGGCCAGGCACAGGAACACGACCATGATCGAGATCGCGTAGAGCATCGGCGCCTGCGCGCCCGCCGCCCGCTCCTGGTCGGAGATGCCGGTCCACTCATAGCCGAAGCCCGGCGGCAGCTTGGCCATGATCTCCTCGACCGCCTCCATGGCGGCGCCCGAGCTCAGGCCCGGCGCCGGCTGGCCCAGGATCTCGACCGAGGGCATGCCGTTGTAGCGCTCCAGCCTGGGCGATCCGTAGGTCCAGCTCGCGGTGGCGAACGCCGAGAACGGCACCATCTCGCCCTTGCTGTTCCGCACGTACCACTGGTTCAGGTCCTCGGGCACCATGCGGTAGGGCGCATCCGCCTGGACGTTGACCTTCTTGATGCGGCCGCGGTCCAGGAAGTCGTTGACATAGGTCCCGCCCCAGGCGGCCGAGAGCGCGTCGTTCACGTCCTCGATCGACAGGCTGAGCGCGCCCACCTTGTGGTGGTCGATCTCGACCCGGTACTCCGGCTGGTCCTCCATGCCGTTCGGGCGCACCCCCACCAGGCGCGGGTCCTGCGCGGCCATGCCCAGGAACTGGTTGCGCGCTTCCATCAGCGCCTCGTGGCCAAGGCCCGCCCGGTCCTGGAGCTGCACGTCGAAGCCGGTGGCGTTGCCCAGTTCCAGGACGGCCGGCGGCGCGAAGGCGAACACCATGGCGTCCTTGATCTGCATGAACGCGCCCATCGCCCGCCCGGCGATCGCCGCCACGTGCTGCGACGGGTCCTTGCGCTCGTCCCAGTCCTTGAGCAGCACGAAGCCGATGCCGGCGTTCTGGCCGGAGCCCGCGAAGCTGAAGCCCGCCACCGTGAAGATCGAGGCCACCGAATCGGCCTCGTCCTCCAGGAAGTGGCGCTCGACCGTCTTCAGCACGTCGAGCGTCCGCTCCTGGGTGGCGCCCACCGGGAGCTGGGCCTGGACGAACATGATGCCCTGGTCCTCGTCCGGCAGGAACGCGGTCGGCAGGCGCACGAACATGTAGCCGACGCCGGCCGCCAGGATCAGGTAGACGACCAGGAACCGGGCCGCACGGCGCGCCATGTAGCCGACCAGGCCGACATAGCCGTCGGTGGTCTTGTTGAAGCCGCGGTTGAACCAGGCGAACGGCCCGCGCTTGGGCGGATGCGAGGGCTTGAGGATGGTCGCGCACAGGGCCGGCGTGAGGATGAGCGCCGTCAGCACCGAGAGCCCCATCGCCGAGACGATGGTGATCGAGAACTGCCGGTAGATGACGCCGGTCGAGCCGCCGAAGAACGCCATCGGGATGAACACGGCCGAGAGCACCAGGCCGATGCCGACCAGCGCCCCGGTGATCTGGTCCATCGACTTGCGCGTGGCTTCCTTCGGCGGAAGCTTCTCGTCGTGCATCACGCGCTCGACGTTCTCCACCACCACGATGGCGTCGTCGACCAGCAGGCCGATCGCCAGCACCATGGCGAACATGGTGAGCACGTTGATGGAGAAGCCGGCGAACTCCAGGATCGCGAACGTGCCGAGCAGCACGACCGGCACGGCGATCGTCGGGATCAGCGTGGCGCGGAAGTTCTGCAGGAACAGGTACATCACCAGGAAGACCAGGACGATCGCCTCGATCAGCGTATGCACCACGCTCTCGATCGACACCTTCACGAACGGCGTGGTGTCGTAGGGGATGATGACGTCCATCCCCTCCGGGATGAAGGCCTTCAGCGCCTCCATCTCCGCCCGCACCCCTTCGGCCGTTTCCAGCGCATTGGCGCCGGACGCCAGCTGGATCGCCAGGCCCGCCGACGGACGGCCGTTGTACTTGGCCGACGTCTCGTAGCTTTCCGCACCGATCTCGACCTTCGCCACGTCGCCCAGCCGGATGGTCGACCCGTCCTCGATGGTGCGCAGGAAGATCTGCCGGAACTCGTCGGGCGTCTGCAGCAGGGACTGCGCGGTGATGGTGGCGTTGATCTGCTGGCCCTGCGACGAGGGCAGCCCGCCCAGCTGGCCGGCGGCGACCTGGGCGTTCTGCGCCCGGATCGCGGCGATCACGTCGGCCGGGGTCAGGCCGAAATTGACCAGCTTGCGCGGGTCCAGCCAGACGCGCATCGAGTATTGCGCGCCGAACAGCTGCACCTCGCCCACGCCCTCGACCCGCGAGATCGGGTCCTGGATGTTGGAGGCGATATAGTCGGCGAGGTCGGTCTGGTTGTAGTCCGACCCCTCGGCCGCCACTAGGCCCACCACCATCAGGAAGCTGCTCGACGCCTTGGCGACCTGCACGCCCTGGCGCTGCACTTCCTCAGGGAGGAGCGGTGTGGCCAGCGACAGCTTGTTCTGCACCTGCACCTGGGCGATGTCGGGATTGGTGCCCGGCTCGAAGGTCAGGGTGATCTCCACCTGCCCGGACGAGCTGCTGTTCGCCGACATGTAGCGCAGGCCGTCGATGCCCTTCATGCGCTGCTCGATCACCTGGGTGACCGAATCCTCGACCACCTTGGCCGAAGCACCGGGATAGTTGGCGGTGATCGAGACCGAGGGCGGCGCGATCGAGGGATACTGGGCGATCGGCAGCGTCCAGATCGCGAGCGCGCCCGCCATCATCACGACGATGGCGAGCACCCAGGCGAAGATCGGCCGATCGATGAAGAAACGAGCCACTTGGATTATCTCCGGATCGGCGCTTCGCCGGCGTCAGCCACCGGCTTGTCGGCCTCGGCCACCTGGACGACGGCGCCGGGCCGCACCTTCTGGATGCCCTCGACGATCACCCGGTCGCCCGCCTTCACCCCGTCGGAAACCAGCCACTGGTCGCCCACGGTGCGGTCGGTGGTCAGGATCCGCTGCTCCACCTTGTTGTCCGGCAGGACCACGAGCGTGGTGGCGCGGCCCTTGGGGTCGCGGCTGACGGCGCGCTGCGGCACCAGGATGCCTTCCGGATCGACGCCCGC
>VFQN01008263.1_pt1 | contig 10633 bp, 16 predicted proteins | sample 3512371 | NCBI WGS metagenome assembly VFQN01 (sample SAMN10412370, study PRJNA504923) | tailings metagenome | isolation source: Replicate 2 from Balatoc abandoned mine | place: Philippines: Itogon, Benguet | collected 2017-08-28 | reverse complement strand
CCTGAACAGGGGAATGGGAGTCATCCACCAGCTGATGCCCGACGGTTCATCATCCACTGGCAGGCACCTGCCACCGGCACGCCTTCCCTGTGGGTCCGGGCAGACCACACAGGCGGACGAGGACTGGAATCTCGCCCGAGGTAGGAATCGAACCCGGGTCGGATTCCCGGGAGAATCGGGACTAAGCCAATTCTAACGCCCAAATTCCTTACCTAACCCGTGGCCCCGCTGCTGCCCCTCCTCCTCCACCATGCCGTGCTGCGTCGGGCGCATGCCTGCGCAAGGACACGTGTGCGTGCACGTGGACGTCAGCGTCTTTCACGGGCAAGCTTGTGTGCGACAGCAAAGGGACAGCGTGATGCGTATGTCAGCGTCACGGCACGCAATGCTCCATTGGATGAGCCAAGCGACTGAGGCCTCGTCCTGCAACTGCAATGGTTGCACGGGCAAAGCATGAAAGGCGGAGCAAACAAGGGGCAGTATGCAGCTCGGCTTACCTCTGGTCGACGAGTGAGCGTCGATGTCACGGGGCATGCTCTCCGCAACAAGCTGTGCCAAGCGACCCGCGGGTCGGCCTGGGGTGTGGGACCCGGCAGGCTGGCGGCGCAGGGCACGTGCACCACCCGCCGCCGCCGCCGCCGCCGCCGCCGGCTGCAGCGACGAGCAGCGTCTGGCGCCCCTTGTCAGGTCCAGCGCGCACAGCGCCTGCTCCGTAACCAGTGCGGCACGCACGTTGTACACACGTGCTAGGTTCGGGTGGGACAGGTGTGATGCGGCCAAGTGTGACGTGCAGCTGAGGCAGGGCCGGGGGTGCTGCTGCCGCTCTTGATGCACACTGCTGCCGTGACCAGGCCCAGCTGCTGCTCCTGCTGCTACTGATGCGGCGTAAGGAGGCCTACCATCGCGGCTGGCAGCTGCCGCTCCCCCCTGCGCATGGGCCTGCTCGACGCCCACCGAGACGCATAGGCTGCCTGAGATGGAGTGGAATGCATCGCTGTCCCTGCCTTGCTCGGAAGTGTCCCCGTGAGTCCAGTCGTGTGGGGTGCCCAGCTGCGGGAGCCCATCGCAGCCCCCGTCGCACGCGCATGACGCCAGCTTGACCACCGCTTGTCGGCCCAGCCACGTGCCTGAATTGGGGGAACCATGGGAAGAGGAAACAGGGTGTGCCAGTCCATGACAGCAATTGGCAAGTCAGCTGGAGACTGCGTAAATGCGCTGCATAAGTGCTGAACGAAAAGCCTTGGAGCCCCGCGCTCCCACGCTGCTCAGTCCATTCCACCCTGCTGCATCCACTGCGCACCTTGCCACACTCCGGGCACCACGCAGGCCCCCGGCCGCCGCAGCTCCCGCAGCCCGTGCACACCCTCTAGCAGCTCCACCGGGCTGCCCGTCAGCACGCGCCCCAGCAGCCCGCCATCACTCTTGCCGTACAAGCCGTCGTACTCGCCTCCGTGCCCGTCCCCTTGCCCGCCGTTGCAACCGACACCTTGACTACCGTGGCCGCTGTCGCCGCCGCCGTCCTTACCGCACCAGCCGGCTGCGCTCGCCTGCCCCTGGAAGTACACCCGCAGGTCGTACGGAGGGGACTGCAATGCTGCTGCTCCTGCTCCTGCTGCTGAGATGATGGCGCGGGCTGTTGCGGATGCAGTGGGCGCGTGCAGTGGTGCCGGGACGCTGTCCTGTGGCGGCCACGGGGCCATGCCACTGACCGCCCTACGGGGCGTCACACGACCCAGCAGCGCCGTGTGCAGCGGCAGGGCACCTGCGACCGGCGTGGATGGGCCAGCAGCAGCCGCTTCTGCCGCTGCCGCTGCTGCTGTTTCCAGTTCTGCGCTGTCGGCTATCCGCGTGGCGAGGGCGCCTAAGGGGCAGGGCGGGAAGCCCTGCAGCACTGCAGACGACATGGTGCGCAGCCCGGAGGCGAGCTCCAACGCGCTGAGGCCGCATGAGCGCAGCAGCAGTGCTGGGTGCATGTTGTCGGCGTCGCAGCCATCGCCATCGCTTCCGTGCACTGGCGGTTGGATGCTTGGCCAGGGCAGGGGCGCACCGTCCTGAGGCCCCGGACCAAGGAGCTCAATCAGAGCCAGTCCTGCACCAGGCCCTTGACCGCCGCCCTTGTCGGGCACGATCAGGAGGTCTCGGCTCTCCCATTGTCCCTGAATCTGGGTGTGGTTGCCGACCCAGCCGTGTGGCGGGGGTAGCCTAGCGGGCAGGGGTTGCCGGACGGATGGGAGGTGCTGGGCGGAGCCTGACGGAGTGCAGCTGCCTCGAAGGTGGTGGGTGTTGGGGTCGCTGAGGTGCCACAGCCCGGGGGTGAACGCAAGGGGCAGGCCCGTGCACCGGCTGGCTGCGTAGCTTGCGGTGGCGTTTTGGAAAGCCCCGGCCGTCGGTGGGGCCCCCTGAGGGCCCTGGCCTGGGTCTGGCGCTGGGAAAGTGGTTGCTCCCACACTTCTAGGCGCGCTTTCTGCGAAGGCGGTACGCGGGGCACGGCGTTTCAGAGGGCGTTGGACATAGAGTTATCATGCAGTCATTTGTGCAGTAGTTTAAATACAAAGGGCGGTGCGTTGCAACCCTGGTTACAATTGGGCACTTCGCGGCTTCTAAACCATGCCCGCGAGCTTCCGGCGGCGGTTGGTAGACAGGTCACGTGGGGCTGGGGAAGCAGCTGCTGACCTGCTGTGCTCTTGCAAAAGCCCAGAGCTCATGGTTACGCATGCAAGACGATGTAGGACTGACTGAACGAAGGCATGCACAGGGGGTACCGCCGCAAGCGACTTACGTTCCGCGTCGCAACAATAGGGATCGGTTCCAAGTGTGTCCAGAGCCAGCTCTGCTTCCTTGCGCATGTCATAGCTTTCACACAAGCTTCTCATGAAGTCTCGCAGCTCAGCACAATTTTGCGGGCTCGGCGTTGCTGAGTACCCCGGTGCCATTGAAGGGCTTTGGGGCTCGTCCGCGCCGCAGATAACATCGGCAGAACGTAACTGCTCTTGACATGGCTCAGCAGATGCAATGTCGTCAGCTTCGTTGGCCCTTCCTAACTGCTCAAGAGAGTTTTCCGTGGAAGGCAGGGCTTGGGCTGCGCCTTTCAGCTGCTGCGAAGGGTTTCCCGAAGCCCCGGCAAAACAGCTGAGTATGCAGTCCTTGAAGAACATTGTAGGGACTCACCCGACTTTTACTCAAGTCGTGGGCCTCATGCGTTTATGGTCCGAGGAAAAGCACGTGCGCCAGTCCTATGCTATGCGCTTATACGCATCTGCTACACTCGTTGTCGACAGCATACAAGAGGCATACAGCGTATAGCTGAAGTTTGTAGAAGCATGCTCTAGTGGGCGGAGACTTCCCACCTGCACGAACACCGGATCCGTACGCTATGCAACCGACTTTGGCGAGGCACTGCCCAACCTAACAGCCGTATGCATAACAAGAAACGTGTCAACACATAGCAGTTTGTGGCGTACCCAACCCACTCTTCCCAGTCCGGAATATACGCAGGATACGTCTCAGGCAGCCTGACGCTGAGGTCAGCCTGGCCTCCGCTGATACGAAAGAATGAAACCCTAGTCAAATTCCTGCCATGTGCTTGCGCTGCAAACAATATTCAATCAAACATGTGTGCAGCATTCTATGGGCTCGTTCTGGAACGGTACCGTTACGGTAGCCAGGGTTTGCAATTAGCTGCTCGGGCTTCCGTAGCGCAAGCCGAACGCCTGTTGCCCCCGGCGCTTTGGCGGGTGCTTGACACCCACTCCTTGCACGTCACCGAGGACATGGCACCTGACGTGCTAGGCATTGCGTACCGGTATCCATTGCCTGTATTGAGGTGCCCCTCCTTGACACTGCCTTGGCAACTTACGCCCGAATGAGGCATGTTGGGTAACGGTTTCACTCTAGTGTCATTGTCCACGTCGTGCCAATCAAGGGAAAGCGTGCACACGCTAGAGCAGGGAAGCGGGCGCTGCTACTGTGCACCGTCGGTCCCCTTCCGAGCCCCATCATATCCACGCGTCAGCAGCTGAGCTCCCTACCACTGCGACCCACGCCCACACCGCGCGCACGGCGGCCGCCCACCCCTCCTCCCACCTGCTCCTCCACACCCCACACACCCCACTCCCCTCACCCCTCCCTCGGCAGCTGCCACCCCGCCGCCACCACCAGCTCCCTCATGTAGCGCGGCAGGGGAGCCTCCGCCACCAGGGGAGACCTCCCTGGCCGCCCCACCACCAGCCGCCGCGCATGCAACAGTATGGGCGGCGGCGGCTGCAGCACGGCCCCGTCAGCAACGCCCGAGCCCTCGCCACCTTGTTGCTGCTGCTGTTCCTGCTCCCCCCGGACACGTCTACGCCCGAACAGCTCCCACCACGGCTCGGGCAGCTGCTCCCTTAGCCGCAGGTCGGGCGGCAAGCCGCGGTAGCCGTGCCGCGTGTCCCCGATGATGGCCAGTCCCAGCCGCCGGGCGCAGTGCACACGGAGCTGGTGCTTGCGGCCTGGGGCGGGCGGGCAGGTGGTTGGGTACACGTGGGTCCTCAGCATGCACGGCACACGTGTCGGCTGGGCGGGGGGACGTTTGTGCGGCGGCGAGAGTTGACAGCTTGGCACCGTACAGCGACGCCATTTGACACGGCGAGCTCCGTGCTACCGAAAACCGCACAGCAACACGAGCATCACAGCAGCATGTGAATTGCCCATGCTAGGGAGGCCTGATGCTATCACGGCCAAGGGATAATGGCAGGCAGGCAAGCAGCTGCCCAAGGTAGTGTGACTCCACACGCTTATGCGCACCTGTTTCCGGCATCAGCTCCAGCCATGTCACGCCGCATCCCGTGGCCTTGACACGGTACGACGTGACTGCGGGGTAGAACCGCCCGTCAACCGCAACTGGGTACCTGGGAAAGGCCACGTGGGCAGGCATGCGGGAAGGGGGCCTTTAGGGGCCGGCTGCAGGGGCTGTGCCGGTAACGTCATTTGATGACTTCCTCCTGAGCGCACAAATCACAGCTCTTCCCCGTAACGCCACACACACACCTACAGACAAGAGCTCTCCGGTCCTACTATCGGTACCATCGCCTTGCATGCATGCTTTGTATCTCCCTGCACCACATCCTACTATAACTGTCCACAGACTGGCCAGTAACCGTCCACAAAGCGCGGCAGCCTCTGTACCGGTACCCGCAAGCCTGACCGGCCACACGGCCACGTGCCCACCGAGTTTGAGATAGGAGTTGGAGAAGTGCCCACCTGATGCGGCCGCTGCTTCGTGGCTGCATGTTGCCCGCCACAAAGGCCCAGTACGTCCTGCGCACGTACAGCTCCGGAGATGTCCCCTGCTGCTGCTTGTGCTTCGGCTTCAGGTGCTCTCGCCCCCTCGCCGCCGGCCGTTCCTCCTCCTTCTCATCCCCTTCCGCCTCGTCCCCAGCTGCCTCTCCTTCATCCTCTTCCGCCGCTTGCTCGTTCTCCTCAACACCAGCGAGTGCCTGTACGGTTCCAGCGTATGAATTGGGGCATACAGGAAGGATACGGTGTCCAGTTGCTGGATTAGAGTGGTCATTGTTTAGCCATGTCGCACCACGAAACCCAACGGACATGCGACATGGAATAACCCGTTTTGGCACTTGAAGGGGAAACGTGGCGGCGCAGAAGACCGTACATAGCATGGTACGTGATACCGCTGTCCTGACGTCCCACCATCCCTGACTTTCCACCCGCCACTCCGCTGAAACCCTGTCCGCCGCGTCACAGCAACTTGTACACCCATGACCTGATCCTGCCCGACTCACCTCGCCCCCATCCCCGTCATGCTCACCCGCTTGCACTCCACCAGCCCCTACCGATCTGCTGGAGTACGCCCCTTGTCCTCCTGTAACCACCCTCTCCCCCGCCCTCTCTCCCCCCGCTCCCCCTGCCCCGCACCTGCCGCGCCTTGCCCGCGAAGGCCGCCGCCAGCCACGCCGCCGCGTCCGCGTTCCTCGCCACCACCATCACCCCACTGGCCTGCGCGTCCAGCCGGTGGACCAGCCTGCGACAAGGGTGGGAGAGGAAGCATCAAGCGGAGCGGTGAAAACGAAAGAATGCTGTAACTATGATGAACACTGTAACGTTGAGTGCACGAGAAGGCGGGTGCATTGGTGGGCGTGGGCCACCAGCACGCCGTTGCACGCTGCCATGCCTGCGGCAGGGGCCCAGGCGTGGGTGCACTTACCGGTGGGTGCTGGGCCCCCGGCTGCAAGTACGAGGCAGCACCCTTACCAGCGAGCCAGGCACCCGTGGCCATGGAACCCCTACCAGCAAGGGCCTGGGTCCCCGCCACCTCAGCACACCCCAGGGACAGGCCTTCGTGCGGCCCTGCCCCACTGCCCTTGCACCTTTGCGCACCCTAACACGCACCGGGGACATGGCCAGGGCGTGCCCACCTGGGTTCGTCATGCTCCCCGTAGCGCAGGGCCCGCCTCAGCACGTCGTCGAGCGCTGCCGCGCCGCCGCCCGCCCGCCCTCTGCCGCCTGGCGGATCCGCATCCCCTGCCGCCCGGCCGTGCACCAGCACACCCGCGGGCTTGTTCACGAACACCACGCCAGGGTGCACGCCCAGCACCCAGCGCCGCACGCGCTCGGGCGTCAGGGCGGTGCCGGCAGCAGCGCTTTTAGCTGCTGCTGCTGCAACACCAGCAGCGCGGGTTGACCCAGCCTCCACTGCGGCGGGATGCCCCTGCCCCCGGTGCTGCTGCTGCTGCTGCTGCTGCTCCATCGGCGTGTGATGCCCCGTGCGGTCGGCCCCCGGGCTGCTGCTGCTGCCTGGCGGCGCGACGCTGGCGGGGAACAGCAGCAGCTGCCCGGGGTGCAGCAGCCGTGACTCGCGCACACGCGCCACGCGGCCCGACTTGGGGTCATACAGCCGCACCTGGGGTACGGGTGGTAAAACAAAGTACTAGTAACGCGGGTGGGGCGGTGGCGCACCGGTAAGCCAGGGGACGGGGCAAGCGCTCAGAAAAAGCGTTCAGGGGTGTTGGCAAGCGACGGCATTCCACCTGTACGGCAGGCGTGCTGTTGCGGCCAAGTGGCCCACGTCACCCGGGGGTAACATCCAACCTCCCGGCACGCCCCTTTGCACGCGAGGCATTTCACTGCCACCAGCAGGGGCATGGCGATGGGGAGTGCGGGGCATGTCAGCGACACCAGCAGCGGTATGCTCATGGGACATGCGAACGCTGTGCGGGGCCGCCCTGTCCTCAGAGGGCCTGGGGGAGGACACGTGTGCCTAGGCTGCGGCTTGCCGTACAGCCGTCCCTCAGATAGCACCCGCCGCTGCAAGACAATCCTGTAAGGCATTTCAGCATTACGAAGCCCATCAGCAACAGGAGCAGCTGCGTCGGCCACGTTGCTGAGCGTGTGTGTCGTTGAGGATCGGCTCATTCCACCTGTCTCTGCCTGAACAGGCGGTGCAGCACGGCGTGTGGCAAGGTCGGGCCGCGCCGCCGCAACCAGGATAGGGCTGCGGTGCGACACACACAGAACAACGTGGGGCCGGGGTTTGAGGTCAGGCGCGCAAGAGGATGAACGAGGTCAAAAAGGAACTCAAGCAATCTGTGACTGGCCAGGGCCTGTGGGAACACGTGCGAAGTGTGCGGAAGCTGCGCGCGGTTGGCGTGATGGGCCCCACAGACGCCTTGTCAACCCACAAGGCCCACCAACCCACCCGTGGGGAGGGGCAGCCCCCTGATGTCGCTCACAGGCGGCGTGGGGGCCAGATCCCCAAGGAAGCGGTCCAGGGGGGAGGGGGCGGAGGCAGCGGTAGCAGCGGACGGCCGGCGGGGCGCTGACGGGGATGGGAGGGCAGAGGCGGGACAGGCGAGCGGCCGTGGGCTTTGCAGGAGGTGCAAACGAGGAGCGCCTACGGGCGCTCCCAAGACAAGCTGCTTACCGGCTAGGTGCGCTCGCAGCCCCTGCTCGCAGCCCCTGTATCCGCTGTTCTGTATCATGTTCCCTTTGTGTAATACTGTACCGGTGTTCAGTTACATGTGCTGTACCAGTACACCTGTGCACTGTGCCAGCCGCAAGGCGCTGGCCCTGAGCCCGTCCACGACAGGCCTAGTTTCAACTCGCTACTTGCTTTCTCACCTTGTTGGGAAGACACGGTGCGTGTTTCACGTGGCGGGGAGGTGCCGTAACAACGCTGAGGCGCCCCTTGCGGCAGCAGTAGCCGCAGTAGGGCTGCTAGCAGGGGCTGGTGGGTGGGGGCCTGCTGGGACGCCGGAGCAAGCGCACCGCCCGCCGCCCAGGTGGAGAGCTGCAGAGCTCTCCAACGAGACAGCAGCATACTGTCGCGCGCGGGTGCAGCCCGGTCTTGTTGACCTGCCCGGCCTGGTTAAGGGTCCTGAAGGCAACTCTGCTGGGTATTGCTGTCTAGTGACATGTTAAACTTGCGGCGTGTACTGTATCAGTTCAATGGTTCATGTAGTGTTACTGGTATGCCCGCAGCGGCTCTGCCTTGCTGATGCGGCTCTGTTTTGTCTGGTACCTGCGCTCCGATGCCACCTGCTACCGTGACAGCTTGAGCTTGCAACCAGCCCGCTCCAATAGGTTATAAATATTCTATTCGCAACGGCTTGCTGCGACCCTAAACAGTGATGCGGCCAATGTAGGGCAATACGCGACAGCGCCTTCTCTTCAAGGATGAGCGCCATGGGCGTGCTGTCACCCAACATGTATGCACTTACACGGATAGCAAGTAGTTTAGGAGCCAGCTGCTCGGGCTCAAGCATGACACAGCTCGCCTTCTCTAACATCAGCGTCCGCTGCTTCGCGGGCTTCACCGCTGTCAGCAGCAAAAGGGCAGCGTCGGTCACAAACAAAAAGAAAAGAGGAGCGTCAGATGAGGACGACCCACGGACTCGGGCAATCCTGCAGCAGCTGCTGCCAGGCACCCCACCCGACCAAGCTGACCAGCCAGCGCCACCCTTGAGCGAGGAGGAGCAGCAGCGGCACGCGGAGCTGCGTCGTCTGCGGATACACGAGCGCCATGCACTAAAACAGGACCTGTCCATCAAACTGAGGCTGCAGCGGGAGGCGTTGCGAGCGCTACCTGAGCGCCTTCGCAAGCTTGCCATGGAGCCGGACCTCTCACCCTTCCCGCTCAACCGTAAATACCTGTACGACACCCCGCCGGAGAGCTACTTGGACACACCTGTAAAGGCAGGAGGGGGGAGCGGCAGCAGCAGTGGCGGGGGCGGAGGCAGCGGCAAGGGAGGGCGCTAGGGTCTCGTGGTTGGGCACGTGTTGTGGCTTGTCAACGGAAGGCAGGGGGCGAGGGGCACGCATTGTGGTGATGGAGCTGTCGGGTGCACGGATGTACGGGCGAGGCGGTGGTGCGCGGCAGCAGGCCTCCAGTGGCTTATGTGGACTGGACTATCGGTTGTGCAGGACGAGAGGCAAGCTGGTTGGGGTGGTGGGTTGCGGTGCAGGCATCGCAATACCGCTTGACTCAACAGAGGTGCGCGCTGGAATGGCCCGCACATCGCAGGATGATACGTGATAGCACTGGTACCAAAGCGCTGTTCGCCTCGTGTCTTCGGGTGCATGCGGAGACCGGGAGGTGGCAATTGGGGAATGGAGATACAGGCCCTGCCGGGCGTCACCTGTGCAGGCTGCTCAGGACCGTTACACAACGATGAAAGATATGCTCGCATGAGCCAAGCTTTGCCTTCTAAATACCCAATGGCCGCTTCTATCCAGGGGAGAGGGGTGTGCAACTCGGCCCACGTGGGGCCCAGCGCGATGACTAAACAGCAAAAGTGGCCTTTCGGCCCCTCCCAGGCCAAACTGTTAATGTATACATACAAAAGGTGCTGTACTCTATTGTATTACATATTACAGTTTGTCGCGGGGACCACTTTCCAAGGCGCTAGTGTAGCCGGGCCGAAATTGCAGTTTCCTGGGTCCCGCGACCACCAGCGGCGTTGATAATAGCACATGATACCTAAACAAGTAACACTTTGGAGCTGAGTTGTGATAGGGATGCGTCCTGGGCTGGTCTGGGCTATCACTCTGCATGCGCTGGGCAAAGCTCCCTGTTCGGTACCCTAAGAAGGCTCTAGAGGCAAGCCGCCGGCCCTGATGGCTTCTTATGTGGATTTTAGGTTCCTGAAGGGCAGCGCCGAGTCTGGATATCGCTGGATGTGCTTCCAGGGGCCTGATATCTGCCCCAAGCGCAACCAGGGTACCCTGGCGACCCCACAGGCGTGAACGCATGCATTTAGCGACACTTATGCCTCTCGCCCCGCTCCTTGGCCACACCATCTGTTCAAGGGGCCCACATGGCCTCTGCCACTCAGTACTTTGCAGGCTTTGCAGGGCTGCAGTCGTACCAGGGGGTCGTTGGCTCGTTGCCCCTGCTATGCTAGGCATCCATGCATGCAGCGCAAACCCAAGCAGTACATGCCAACCAGCCGACCACAGCAAGTAGTATCAATGCGACTGTATAGGCGCAGATCACGCTCGTGGGCAGGGGTGTTACAACTGTAGCACGGACAAGCCCAGTTGGTTCACGCACACCCAGTCCGCCATGACAGCCTGTTTTTTTTTTTTTTTTTTTTTCAGGAGAAGGGTTATGGGATTATCGGAGACCTATTTTTTGCGGGTA
>VFQN01008262.1_pt1 | contig 10634 bp, 8 predicted proteins | sample 3512371 | NCBI WGS metagenome assembly VFQN01 (sample SAMN10412370, study PRJNA504923) | tailings metagenome | isolation source: Replicate 2 from Balatoc abandoned mine | place: Philippines: Itogon, Benguet | collected 2017-08-28 | reverse complement strand
TGCGGCGCTTGCCCTCGAAGCCGCCGAGAATGAACTCCTGCTTCTGCTCCTCGCTCGTCGCGAACTGCTCGAACATCTCGACGAAGGGGAAATTGCCGACGATGCTATGCTCGTTTTGCAGATCATTGTGGAGCCCGAGGCCTTTCGCGGCGAAATGCTCGCGGATCACCGCCATCCACAAATTGCTACCGTCCTTGCCACCATATTTCTTGGGCGCCGAGAAACGCCAGTGGCCCGCCGCATCGGCTTTTCGCGTCGCGGCGCGCAGCAGCTGCTCCCACTCGTGGCGCGGCAGGCCCTGATTGTCCCAGTCGGTCCGCGCATGCTCGCGGCGATGGTCGAAGAAGCGGATGTTATCGTCGGCCAGTTCGAGCGGCTTGATCTCGGCCTCGATGAAGGCATCGAGTTCGTCCAGATAGGCCTGCAGGTCGGCCGGCATCGCAAAATCCATCATCGTCTCTCCCGTTGATCTCTTGTCTAGTCGCCGCCGCCGCCGCATCCACCACAGCCGCTGCTTCCGCCGCCACTGCACCCGCTGTCGCTGCTGCTCGAACTGCTATCGCCTCCGCTGCTGTTCGATGGTGCACGCCACTGGTGAAAGGCCGCATAGGCCGATCCCGCCAGCACCGTCGTTCCGAACAGCGCGACCGCCATGCCCGTTTCGCCGGTGGTCGGCGCGCGTCTCAACCGGTCGTGCTTCTTGCGCGCCTCGGCCAGCGCCATGCGTCCGGCGCGCGTTTGATTGTCGGTGCTCCGCCAGCGGCCGATCGCAAACATCAACGTGATGACGAGCAGGATCACGAGGACGCTGACCGGCTTGTCGCGCGAAAGCCCGACCAGCAGCTTGATGCCGCCGATCAGCAGCAACAGCGCGAAAGGCGCGACGGCGATCATCGCGGTGCGGCGGCGCTCGTCGGCGTCGAGCAGCAACCCGCCCGCGGCGAGCCGCCGTTCGAGCGCTGCGCCCTCGGGCTTCAGCGCCGCGACCAGATCCTTCCACTGAAAGGGCGAAGATAGCGCGAGCACCGCACGATCGCCCGGTCCGGCAGCAACGCTGGCCCCCGTCCCGCGATGAAAGGCGCCGCCCTGAAATGCGATGGCGCCCGACGCGAGCAACCGCGATGCGACGCCTTCGGCCAACCGCTCGTTCCGGCCGCCTAGATAGGCGAGCGCGTCGGGATCGGCGAGCGGCTGGTGCCGCCCGCTCGGCCGCGCGAGCCGCGACAATATCGCAGCGATCGGCACCGCCGCGAACATCGCGATCGCATAGAACAGCAGGAACGACGGCCCATCCCAGTCGAAGATATTCATGCCCCGCGTCTCCTCATCCCAAGACCCACAGCGCGACCCCGCAAAGGGCTATCACAGCCATTGCGACAGCGCCAAGACGCACCGGCCGCTTAGGGACGATCCATGCGTCGGCGAGCGCAACGCGGCGCGCCTGCGGATCGACATGGAAGCGCTGCCAGCCCGAGGGCCAGACATCGGCGGGCGGGATGGTACCGAACACGCGTTCGTAGCTGGCGAGCGTTTCGGCATAGAGGTCGAAGTGGCGGCGCCCCTCCTCGGGGCCGCCCTGGGTCGGGCCATGGTGCAGCGGCTCGCCCAGTATCTCGGCGCACAGCCGGTCCCAATAATCACGGCTGTAGGTCAGATGCAGGTGCCACGCCTGATCGACCGCCTCCGACGGGACGGCCATATGGCCCGCCGTCATGGTGAGGAACAGGAAGCGGCGATATTCGTCCATGACTCGCGCAGCGTGCGCCGCGCTCCAGCCGTTTTCGCGCGCGAGGCGGGCTTCGAAGCTAAGCGTGGCGCCTTCCGGTCCCACCTGATAGTCCGAAAGCGCGCGCCAGAGCGGATGATCCGCCGCGTTCATCCGCCCCAATCGGCGCGCGCCGCCGCGAGCGCGGCATATTTGGGGCTGTCGACGGCGCATTTGTCAAGCACGGCGCGGCGGAGCCTTGCGAGCAGACCCGGTTCGGCGAGCGTCGTTTCGCCCGACATCAGCGCGGCTGCGAGCGCTTTGTCTTCGGCGCGCGTTCCGGCTTCGAGATCGCGCATCACGATCCCGAGCGCGTTCATCGCCACGACCGCCTCGAACTTGGCGTGCCCCTCGGCCTTCGGTTTGATCGCACCCTCGATCCAGTCGCGTACCGCACGCACGATTTCGCCGTTGGTCGGCTCGCCGGTCGGGTCCGATGGCGCGGAGGGCGATGGCGGCAGCGGCCGGTCGCGCTCGACCTCATCCGCTTCCTCTTCGAGCAGGCGGATGAGGTCGAGTTCCTGTTCGGCGGTGCGGCGGCCGACGACGACGCGCTCGACGGTGGTGTCGGCGCCGCTCCGCCACGCCTGCCCCATCTGCAAACAGCCGAGCGCCCACCAGAGCGTGCGATAGACCAGCCAGAAGCGGAAGCGATCTGGGTCGACCTTCGCCCCGCCCGCCGATTCATAGGCCGCGAAATAATCCTCGAGGCTGCCGACCCCGAAGGCGGGCTTGTCGAGCCGACCAAAGCGCCACACCGTCATGCAGCCGAAGGCGAGATCCTCATGCGCGTCGCCGCGATGCGCGAGTTCCCAGTCGAGGACGACGGCGAGGCCGTCCGCGTCGACCATGATATTGCCCATGCGATAGTCGCCGTGAACGAGCACCGGATCGGCGGGCGCGGGCAGATGATCCTCGCACCATTTGACCGCCAGCGCGATCGCAGGGCGGTCACCGCCATAGGAGAGGAAACGCGCCTTGAGTTCGGCGAGCGCCTCGGCCGTATCCATCAGCGGGATAGCGGCGGGAATGGTGTCGCGCGGGATCGCGTGGATGCGTGCCAGTTCGCGGCCCAGATCGGAGAGCAGCGAAGGCGGCGGGTTCGCCAATATCTTCGCGGGGCTGACCTCGGCCACGACGCGGCGCATCACATAGCCGGTACCCATGCCGTCGCTATCGGCTAGCACGCCGACGACTTCGGGCGCCTTCACCCCCGCGGCGTGCGCCGCCATCACCAGCGCCGCCTCGTCGGCATGGCCATAGGGCCGCCCCGCCATATAGTCGGCCGAGGGCGCGCGGCGCAGCACATAGCCGGCCCCTGCCCAGTCGAACGCCCAGCTTTCCATATTGGCGCCGCCCGACAGGCGGCCGAGGTCCGACAGCTCGCCGGGTCCCGATACGCGGGACATGAAATTCGTCAGGGCGCGGGGCAGATCGGTCATGCAGCAATATTGCTTGCAGTTTACGTAAACGGCAAGCCATCAAAAGCATCGGGGCGGCCGACTATCAAGAAAATGAAAATCCCGACGCAAAGCCGAACAAGAAGATCAGCGGCGCAGGCCTTTCATATGCCGGTCGTACCATTTGCCCGCAAAGTGCAGGCCCCAGGCCAGCGGGATCGCAGCGAAGGCCCAGCGCCAGTCGAAGCGCTCGATCAGCCCCTCATCCATATGGCTAGCATAGGCGAGTAGGATCACGGGCACGACGACCGCGATCGACGCGGTCTGGAACCAGTTGTGGCCGCTGCCGAGGCGTGCCGGTTCGATCGGGAGCGACGCCCGCGCACGGACGGCGTCCTCGATCGCGTCGCGGCGCGTGCGCCAGCCGGCGACATAATCCCATATCTCGATCCCGATCATCCCGATCTCGACGACGAAGACGCCAATGCCGATCGCGGTGGCGTGAAACCGCTGCGGGATCTCGAGCAGGTCGAGCAGCCAGCCGCCGCCGAACACGATCACGAGCAGCGCGCCGATCGCCCACGCCGCCTGTAGCGGGATCGACGCGATCATCGCATCGACATGCGCCTCGACCTCGCCGCGCCAGCGCGCAACCTCATCGGCGCGCACGCCCCGCGCACGCCCATCTCGGCCGCGATAGGCGGACCCCATCGCGGTATCGACGAACCAGCGGTCGAACCGCCGGAGCTCGGTATCGCGGATCTGCCGCTTCTGATAGTCGCTGACGAGTGCCATGCGCGATGCCCTAACGCGAACAGCTTACGATCGCGCTAATGATGGGCCCGGCCGTTCGCCGCGAGGATCGCCTAAATCTGGAAGACGACGGTGTTGATATAGTATGAGGCGAGCGGCTTGCCTTCGGCGTCGAGCGCGGGCTCGAAGCTGGCGCGCTTCATCAGCCCCCTGCACACCGCATCGTCGAACGCCTTGGGCCGCGTCGATTGCTGGATGTTGCAGGCGGTCGGCTTGCCGGTCGCATCGACGTTCAGGCGGAACTGGACGATCGCGCGTTTGCCCTCGACGATCATCTGGACCGGATAATCGGCCGACCGCATCCAGCGGCTGGGCTTTTCCTTCGGCACGACGGTCCGGCTGAGCGTCGCGTGGCGCGCAACGTCGATCCCCCAATGCGCGAGCAGCTCGTCGTTGCACTTGCGTAGCGCAGCGAAAGGCGCGCCCATGCTGCCCGTCTCGAGGACGAAGGGCTGCCGCGCCGGGCGCTTCACTTCGACGAAGGTGACCGCGGCCTCGCGCTCGGGGGTGATCGTCGACCATGTGAAGCTGTCGTCGGTACCGGCCTTCTCCGCGGCCTCGTAAGCGGCGATCTCGGCGTCGGACCGCGGCCCAATCCGGAAGCTGTGGCGCAGGATCAGCGAAGGCGTCTTGTCGGCGAGCGTGGCAGGAAAGAAGGGAACCTCCTGCCATTCCTCGTTCGGGCCGAAGCGAATCTGCGCATCGCCATCGAACTTGAAGGTATCGGCCGGCTTGCCCACGAAGCTCATCTTCAGCCAATCGCTCGGCTCGAAGCGGTCGATGATCATCGTGACTTTCTGGTCGCCCTCGCCGAAACTGCGCCCCATGCGGCAGCTGTCCTCGGCATAATGGACGTTCCATTTGGAACTGGGCTTGAGCCGCAACGGCTCCTTGGCCCCTGCCGGAGCCGGCATCATCGCCGCCGCGATGGCGGCACAGGCCAGATTGCGACCTAATCTCCCCATGGCGCAAACTTGCCCGCAACGGAGCCAGCGCGCAAGTGCTTCTAAAGCGATGAAAGGGGCCGGCTTTCGCCGACCCCTTCCTTTGGCCTAGCCGCGCAGGCGGACCAGATCGTTGAGCAGGCCTTCGGTACCGTTCAGCACCGTCAGCCGCTCGACCTTGCCCGCGACGCTTTCCAGCGCCTCGAGCTCCTTCAGTCGGAGCATGACCGGGTTTTCGGCCATGACCTTCGCCGTGTTGAGCAGCGAGCGGGTGGCGTTCGTTTCCTCACGCCGGCGGATGACATTCGCCTCCGCCTCCTTCTGCGCCGCGACGACTTGGTTCAGGATCTCGCGCATCTCGCCCGGCAGGATCACGTCCTTGAGCGCGATGTCGGAGACCTCGATCCCGATCGCCGCCATATCGGCGCGCACCTTGTCCGCCGCCTCGGCATCGACCAGCCCCTTTTGTTCGAGGATCTGGTCGAGCGTGAGCGCGCCGAGAGTCTTGCGGAAGGCCAGCTGAAGCGCCCGGTAGAGCGCATCGGCGAAGTCCTTCACGCCCGTCACCGCGAGCAGCGGGTCAACCACGCGGTACTCCGCGCTGATGTTGATCCGCAGCGTCACCCGGTCGCGGGTCAGGACTTCCTGCCCCGTGACGTCGAGCGACTGGCGGGTCAGATCGACCAGCTTCGCGGCGATCTTCCGACCCGGGTTCCAATAGCCGTAGATCCCCGGTTCGAGCCGTTCGGTCATCCGGCCATCGACGCTGACGAGCGCGGTCTTGCCCTCGTCGACCTCGACGCGCGCAACGAGCTGCGTCTTGCCGGCCTTCTGCAGCCGCTGGAGGAGCTTGTCCTCAACCCGCGGGCTGGCCGCGATGTCGATGACACTCGCCTTCCACGGACCTGCATCGGTCCACAGGATCAGCTTGTCGTCCGGTCCGAGAATGGAGTTGATGATTCCATCGCGTTCGATGACTGCAATCTCGTTCTCGGCCGTGCGCACCACCGTCAGATGCGTCGCCACATCCTCCGGGAGCTTGTCCAGCACCGCCTTTTCATAGGCCGACGCAAACACCATCCGCGCAAGCGTCTGGCGTTCGATGCGCAGCGAACCGTCACGGTTCGTCAGCACATGTTCGCCGGCGCCCAGGATGCCGCGGACCTCGCCCTTGTAGAGCCAGACCGCGCGTTCGGTTTCGTCGATGAGCACGCGCGTGCGGCCCATCAGCATGTCGATCAGTTGCTTCATCATCTCATTCACCATTCTCAATCCGCGTCACGTCACGCCGATTTCCTTTCTTCGTTGCGGTTGCACTCACATTTCCCCGTCAGCCCAAAGGGTTCGGGGACCGGCGGCATGGCGGCAGGTGGACCGGGCGCGAGCGGGCGTTGCGGCGCCGGTGCGGGGGCGAACCGTTCAAAAACGGTGCGCCCCGGCTCCCGCGCAGCGCGGCCTTCACCGCCTGTCGAACCTTCCGGCATGACGTCCGGACGAAGCCGGTCCCGCCCGACGCCCGAAAGCGCCGGACAGGCGACGACATCGCCCTTTCGCAAGCCGATCCCCGAGCCCCAAGTAAACCAGAGTCGTAATCTGGCGGTCTTTTTCAAGGACCGTTGTGGAGGGGGATTCGAACCCCCGACACCTAGATTAACAGTCTAGTGCTCTACCCGTCTGAGCTATCCAATGGGTATCCAACGGGGATCGAACCCGCATCCTCCGGCCTTTGGGGCCGGCGCTCTGCCGCTGAGCTATAGAAACCGTGGTACCTGACCAAACGCGGCGGCATCCGTACAGCGAACCGGCAGAGCCGGTCGTTGCGGGCGGGCTTCGCGAAACCCCGATCCGTTGATATCCGCCCCGCCGACTGGCCGGGGACGGCGCCGTTAGACGCGCCTCAAATAGGGCGCAAGAAGAAAAATCGCATATAAAGAAGAATTTATATCATGATCGACTAAAGCGTGCCCCACGATCGATAGTCTTCGACATGGATATTGGGTCGGCGAAAGCTGGTGAAACTCATGCTTGCCGACAGATCGAGCGCCTCGACCTGATGCCACCATCCGACCGGCAGGAATATGGCTTCGCCGGGGCCAATGACTGTTTCGAGGACCGGCGGCATCGCGGCATCGCCTTGCCCGGCAGGCAGCGCGTCATTGCCCCAATCGGAAAAACAATGACGGCTGTTGCGCATCCGGTCGAAGGCCCAGGGCGGCGCCATGCGCACGCGCTTGCGCCCGATCACCTGGACGAGCAGATTGTTGGTGAGATCGTGGTGCCAGGGGGTGAGCGTGCCCCTCGGGCCCAGCCAGAAAAAGCCGTCGCGCTCGCGGGAACTATCGAGCAGCGCGATCGGCGCCGTATCGTCCCATAGCGGCGCCAGCGCGGCCGCGTTGTTCCCGCTGTTATAGGCGGTCAGATAGATGTCGTTGCTCGCCTCGTCCGTGCGCAGCCAGTCGATCAGCTCACCAAAGCGGACGAGGCGGCGGTGATCGTCCTTGTCGAGCTCATAATCCGGATCGCGCTCGCGCTCGACCTGGGCCTCGACGGCATGGTCTCCCGCGACAGCTGCGAAATGGTCGAGCGACCAGCGCGTCAGTGCCGACCAGTGATCAACGATGCCGGAGAGCTTCGCGGGCCGGTTCGCTTCGTAATAATGACGGTAGAAGAGATCGGCATCGGGATTGGCCAGCGTGTCGAGTGCAAAACCACCCTCGGCCTCGAACGCCAGCCGCTGCTGGTTCGCGAGCAGCCAGCCCTGCTTTGCCATCCGGGCCGCCTGCCGCCGCAGCATCGCCGCCATCGGGTCCTTCGCGAGCCGGTCGACCTCATATTTCGCCGCCGCCGCCGACACGCCCGCGCCGGTCAGGCGTGCATGGAGCGCCGAATCCTCTTCGCCGAGCGCCAGCCCTTCGGCGAGCAGCGCACGCTTGTCGGTTTGGGACATGGGCAATCTCCTGAACGGCTCGGCGCAGACTAGCGGACCAAAGCCCCGAGCCTCAAGCGCAAGTCGATGACAGAACGATGACCGTCAATCGCCGGGCGGCCCCTTATAACCCGGCCCATAGACCGCCGCGCGGAAATCGCGGTGGAGCGTGCCGTCGAAGGGAATGCTCTGGACGAAGAAGACCGCGGTCAGCTTGTTCGCGGGATCGACCCAGAAGAGCGTCGAGGGGAGCCCGTCCCAGAAAAACTCGCCGACGGCACCGCGATTTTCTTGCGGCGTTTGCGGCGGGCTTTTGCGCACCGCAAAGTCGAACCCGAAACCGACCGCGCCCTTGCCCGGCAGCCAGGCTCGCTCCTTGATCGAGGGGTCGAGCTGGTCGGTCGCCATCAGCCGCACGGTCGAGGGCTTGAGGATACGGGCGCCATCGAGTTCGCCTCCATTGACCAGCATGCGTGCGAAGCGCTGGTAATCGTCGAGCGTCGAGGCAAGCCCGAAGCCGCCGGGCGTCAGCGCATGATCCTGAAAGTTCAGCATTCGCGCCTCGGCGTCGCTTTGCTGGACGAGCTTGCCGTCCTTCATCGCATACATCGCGGCAAAGCGCGGCAGCCGCGCATCGGGCTGGCGCCACGCGGTCTCGCGCATTTTCAGCGGTTCGAAGATATGGACGCGGACATAATCGGCGAAGCGCTCGCCGGACAATTTCTCGACCAGCGCCGCCTGCACATCGACCGCGATGCTATACTCCCACTGCGTGCCCGGTTGATAGAGCAAAGGCACTGCCGCAAGCCGCCGGCTCGCCTCGGAAAGCGGGATGGTCAGCGCGAGCGGATCGGCCGCGACATAGGCGTCGTACGCGGGCGTCGGTCCGGCGCCATAGGCGAAGCCCGCCGTATGCCGCATGATGTCGCGCACCAGAATAGGTCGTTCGGCCGGCACATAGCGCGGCGTACCGTCGGCATTCTTCCCCGCATAGACGCGCATCGACGCATATTCGGGAAGATATTTCGCCAGCGGATCGTCGAGCCGGAACTTTCCTTGCTCCCAAAGTTGCATCAGCGCGACGCCGGTCACCGGCTTGGTCATCGAAAAGATCTGGACGATCGTGTCGCGGCGCATCGGGCGCCCCGCGTTGCGATCGGCCATACCCGCCGCGCCGAAATAGACCTCGCGTCCGTCCTGCCAGATCAGCGCCGAGGTGCCCGCGGCGCGGCCGCTGTCGATCATCTGCTGCAGCGCGGCGTCGATCCGCTTCTTGTCGATCTTGACCCCGTCGGCGTGGACGGTCCGCGCATCGCCGGGTTGCGGAAGAAGGGCTATTGGAGCTGCCAAAAGGCTAAGGGCGATCAGCGCAATCCGCATCTTCGTCTCCCGATGACCGCTGTCCCGCCGGCCTTGCCGCAATCAGAGCGCGGCGCAGCGCGCGCGTCAACGCCGCGCAGGATTGAATAGCTTTGCGATCATTCCGCCGGCGGGGCCTCTGCGGTCGTCAATGCGCCGTTCTGGATCAGCCATTGCGGATGGCCGGCCTGCACCGAGGCGAGGATGCGGTCGATCGCCGCCGCGACCTGCTCGCCCTCGGCTTCGCGATCGCGCGCGACGACGACGCGGCGCGCCTGCGCGTCGACCAGCACTCGGTCGCGCGGAACGAGGTCCCCGACCGTCAGCCCCGACAGGATAGCCGCGCTGTCGGCATCGCGCTGCTCGAGCGCGCCGATGCGGTCGCTGAGCCGCTCCTCGACCTGCACCGCGGCGTTGCTTTGCTTCTTGAGCTGGACGAGGTTGACGGTGACGGCGCGGTCGAGGTCGCCGCGCACTTTCGCGGCCAGCTCTTCGTTCAGCCCGGCATTGAAGCGGTCGACAAGCACCACGCCATCGACCGCCAGATCGTCGCCTTCGCTGCGGACGTTGAGGCTGTCGACGCGGTCGCCGTCGCCGAGCAGGCGGCCCAACTCGGACTGCACCGACGAGCGCGCGCGCACCTCGCCTGCAATGCCGTTGAGCGATAGCGCCAGCGGGATCGAGAGGATGCCGAGCGTCGCAACGATCCCCGTAACTTGCATCGCAGTATGCTGAGGCGTCAGCGACGGCCCGAAATGATTGAGCCGCGCGACGATCGTCGCAGCGAACGCAATGGCCAGCGTGTTCGTCAGGAACAACAGCGCCGCGCCGAGCGCGAAATCGGGGCGCCCCGTGACGAGGCCGAACCCTACGGTCGACAGCGGCGGAACGAGCGCGGTTGCGATCGCCACCCCGACCATCACCCCCGACAGCTTCCGCATGATCGCATAGACGCCGGCGATACCGCCGACGACCGCGACGCCGAGGTCGAGCAAAGTGGGCTGCGTCCGCGCGCGAAGTTCGGGTGTCACATCGCTGATCGGCGACAGCCAGATAATTAGCGCCGCAACGAGGATCGCGACCGCCGTGCCCGCCGCAAGCGTCACGAGCGAGCGGCGGATCAGATTATGTTCGAGCGTCGCGAGGCCGAAGCCGACCCCCATGATCGGTCCCATCAGCGGCGACACGAGCATCGCGCCGATCACTACCGCGGTGGAGCTTTGCAGCAGGCCCAGCGTCGCGATCATCGACGCGAGGATGATCAGCAGCAGGAATTTCTTGTCGAGCCGCGCGTCGCGCGCGACGCTCGCCAGAATCAACGAGCGGTCGAGAGTGTCTTCCCCCTCGACCGCTTCGTGATTGTCGCCATTCCGCGCTGCCCGTCGGCCGCCCGCATTGAAGGGAGCATCGCCGATACCGGGCACACC
>VFQN01008261.1_pt1 | contig 10635 bp, 6 predicted proteins | sample 3512371 | NCBI WGS metagenome assembly VFQN01 (sample SAMN10412370, study PRJNA504923) | tailings metagenome | isolation source: Replicate 2 from Balatoc abandoned mine | place: Philippines: Itogon, Benguet | collected 2017-08-28 | reverse complement strand
TTCGGTCGTCTGACCGTCGATGGTATAGCTCTCAATAAACAAAAACACCTGAGGTACATAATGCCTCAATGAGGGAGATTCGGTTTCGAGAGGCGAAGGTTTGACGTTTTGGGCTTTCCAAGAGTAAGTTGTTTGGCCGTTTTGGGCACTTTGTTTAAATAAAATTCCTTTCATATCGCCATAAGTTTTGTAAGAAACTTTGACTGACGACGGAAATGTGACCGAAAATTCGCTGTTGAGTACGGGTACGTAATTTCCAAAAATAAACCCCGTAAGCATATAAGGATTTTTGATACGTTCGCGATAAGATACACTCCCTATTCCTCCTTGTTTGGCGCCGGGGAAAGTGAATTTTTTGACTTGCATATCGTCAAAAAAAATCCCCCCGCCGGGGCTAGGTCGTTCGGTTTTGAAGTTGGTGACAGGGGTACGCTTAAAACCCGCCTTTTCGGGGATATAAGAAATAGCTTCTAAGTCTTTGATTTCTTGAAAAGCATCCGAGAAATAAATGCGTTCGTCGGCCCAAACGCTCGCTCGTTCATCCAAAAATACCCGATCTTCTTGGTGTAAAACCTCAATTTGCAAGGCTTTATCCACGATTTCGATAGATACTTTTTCCGAACGATTGACATAAGCCATCTCTTCGTCTGGAAACTTAGCTTTTAGCTGCGCAATATTTACCTTTGGCTGCGCCCATGATAAAGTAAACGAGAGAAAAAATAGGAAAAAGTAAGCTATTTTTTGGGTCGTTGAGGAATAATGCATATTTCAAGAAATGATTAATGTGGCTCTAAAATAACGGAAGGTTGGTAAGAAAAGTTTTATTTTGTGTTTCATCCCCTCAAGAGATGAAGTAATAAGGTATTTCGTTAATCAGGTTTTTTGAGTTTAAAACAAAAATTATGCAAAAAGCAGCGGATGATTTGATGGGTGCGTCGTCGGAAGTGGTACAGGGGTGTCTCAATACCCCCAACTTGCTCCGTGACTTAATCCTTCAATTAATAAAAGATTTTCAGACCGCACAAATACCCTTACCGTTGGATGCAGAAGTTGCTTATTCGTTTGAAGGGCTTTGTGAGCATTTGGTTCAAGTTATCGAACTGCATTTGGACAAAGGCGGTACTTTGAAAAACCTGCTCAATCGCATTGATTTGACCGAAAAACAAATCAGAAAAATGATTCCTAATCAACTCAATGCGCATCTTCGCTCTTTGGCTGAGCTTATCATTAAGCGTGAGTTACAAAAAGTAGTGATTCGGTATTGGTACCGACAAGCCTCCGAAAATAGCTAGGGAGTAATACTACAATTGACAAAAGAGCTGGGATTCAGTGTTTTTTTCCAACCTTTGGTTCGTGCTTCTTTTCTTTGATTCATGAGTAAGCTTTGTTTACTTGCTACGGGCAAATACCGCCGTGTGAGGTCGTTGGACGAACTTTCTACTAGTTTCATTTTTACATTTTTCCAATTGAATTCCACAAAAGGTACAAATGCCTCTACGGTATTACGGAGGTTGGGGTCGTTGTCATAGCGATAAGCCGTCATATAAGTAGATTGACCGTCAGGAGCCACTACAGTAGTGTGGGTTTGGAGTCGATTGTTGCCGGAGAAGTTCTTAAACTCATACCTTTCGCCAGTGTTAATAGATTCATTTTGAGTAATTTGTGGTTGTTGGATGCTCCAGTTGAATTTCCATAAAATATCCGTCGCTTCGCAAGCTTCTACGATAAAGCCGTTGTAAAGGGTATTTTCGTTTTTAAAGACATTTTCTCGATTCTCAAATTCTACAACTGTTCCTTTGTCTTGGGTGATGTTTTCAATTTTGCAGTTGCCCATGGCAAATTTGACGCCCGCGCCTTTCGCAATATGAAGATGTTTGATGGTAAGGTCGGCATTGAGAGGTTGGACATAGTTTTTCTTTGCCGGAATGCGACACACAAACTTGCCCACGCGGTGTTTGCCGTCGGGTACATTAGGAAAACCGAAGTAATAGCCGTCACCATAAAATTTGAGGCGGACATCGGTTTCTATCTCATCAAAAACAGCCCCCGTGATGCCTTTATTGAGCCACAAGCCCGTCATGTCGTTGAGAGCAGCTTCGCTCATAAATACGGGATTGGTGTTTTGAATCAACAATTTTTTCACATAAAAACTACTTTTAGGGGATTTGAACGAAGTCCATGTATGTTTGGAAGCTACCCACGAGAGGTTTTTGTTCATCATGGTAGGATAGGCTTTGGCGTCGGAGATGCCAGGTTTGCGTAAGGCACTGTCTATTACGTAATTGTCTACTCGTACGTGGTTGACCGCTTGGGTATAAAATACCAAAGAACAGGGGAAGCGGGCGTAGATATTTTTGATGTACAAGCTATCTTTTCGTTTATGCACCTCCGGGTCCACTTGGTTTTCGAAGGTAAAAGTATAGAAAGGCTTTTCGATAGGTGCATCTCCCCAAAGCACTTGGTCTTGCTGAGTGTAGAGAGAATCGATGATTACGGCTCGATGTGCACCGCGCACATTTACGCCCCACACGGCGAAGTTTTCTTCTTGAATATTGAGACAATTGAAGCCATTGATTTCGCGGAAAGCCTTTACTTGGATACGGTCGTAGCCAATGTCTTTTACTTGGTCGCGGGTATCGATATTGATGCCGCACATGGGCATATTTTTGAAAGTCAGAGAGCCAATGCTCAATCTCGATTTAGGCTGATGAGCAGGAGAAATGATTTGTAAGAATGCTTGCCCCGCTTCATTTTTAGCGTTGGCGATTTTGAGGTTTTGGGTATTGCCGTTGAGCAGTAGCGAGCCGCTCAATGTAAGTTCGGGAATATCTTCAAGTTGAAGGATTTTGATTTGATTTACGCCGTTTTGGGTTTGTAAAGTTGTATTTTCAAAATCAAGCGTTAGCCGTTTGGGATTAAAGAGGTTTTTTGGGGTAATGATGAGCGGTTGGAGAAAATAAGTTTTGGCCCCGAAGTTAATCTTATCGCAAGCCATAAGTGCATACAAAAGTGCCTCATTGACACTCCTATCAGTGTTGTTCATAAACCATTCTATCATTACTCCTTTGGAAGGGCTATAAATACGTTTGTAGCGGCCTTTGACTTCTCGGCTCGAACTTTGGAGTATAGTGCCGATATTGGGGCTTGATTGGGTATCGGTAGGGTCGTATCGCCACTCGCCTTGCTTGCCGGCATCCGTGATGCGATAAGTGGCATTAGGGGAAGGGTTTTTGAGGGTGACTAGTTGCCGTAAGGTAAGAGAACTAACTTGTGCTCCCCCCCTGAAAGACATACCCAACAGAAGAGAATACAAAATAAAAAAAGTCGATTTGTTCATATCATTAGGGTAGATTCACTGTTATTAACTCCCAAACTCAAAAATATTGTATAATCTCAAAAACTGTAGTGATGTGGGGTTTTTGTTGTAGGTTAGGATTGGATTATGGTTAACAATAATACGGTTTTGAGTATTTAAAAATATCGGCAAGTAGCTTGTCAGGAAATTAGATAAAATATTGAACTTATGAAGCATTCATTCAGTGTATTTCTAATGTTGATTTTGGTGGCCTGCCAAACTAAAAAAAATAAGATTACCTTTTATATTGAAAATGGAAGTAGAGTAGATACTATAGTTACTATGAATGTATGGGTTGAAGGAAGGAAAGTTGTTGATACTAATTTTGTTTATTCTACTATTACTCCAAATTATGATATTTTTATAGTCGACGAGTTTGTAAAAGATAGTGTGTTGGTTGAAGCAACTGTAAATACAGGCGTAGAAAATAAGTTTAAAATAAAGTTTGATAGAAATGCTTATATATTTCTTGCATATGTACATGACTCATTAATCACAGAAAGTGAAGTAATTGCAAATGAACAAATGAAGAAAGAACTGAATGGATATGACCCCAGTGTGCTTTTGGAGAAAAAAGCTATTCGGGAAAAAGTTCAATACACACAACCCTTGTTGTATTAGAAAAAATCTTTGCATTTTTTCTTAGAGAGTACTGAGCCAATCAAGCAAAAGCTTAGTTCTTATCTAGCGCTTAAGAAGGGCGGTAAGTTTAAGCACCTCGTATAAAGAAGGTCTTAACCTCCACAGGGGTTGGACTTTTTTTTATTTTACTTGACTTTTTTTGGTATGAAATCCCTTCGACAAAAGTATCTTTTGTGTACTTTCGACCCGAAGAGAAACTCCAATGCGACTACGATTACTATTTATTATCTTGATATGGGTGGGTGGGGGATGTCAGTCTCCCAGCGAAAGGAAGATGTACACCATTGGGTTTTCGCAATGCACGGGCGGCGACGAGTGGCGGCGGGCAATGCTCAACGACATGAATAGGGAACTTGCGCTTTATCCCCATTTTAAATTGCTGTATAAAGATGCCGCCAATAGCACTACCACCCAATTGACCCAAATTAGGGAATTGGTGGCTCAAGGTATCGATTTACTTATTATTTCTCCCAATGAGACTTCTCCCGTTTTGACGGAAGCTATTGATGCCGTTTTTCAAAGTGGTATTCCCGTCATTTTGCTCGACCGCAAAATCACGTCAGATTCTTATAATTCATTCATTGGAGCCGATAACTTGGAGATTGGACGAATGGTCGGTGAAGCGATTCCTAATCTGCTTAAAAACAAAGGTAAAGTGGTAGAAGTCTGGGGGCTTCGAAGTTCTTCGCCTGCCCAAGAGCGTCATAAAGGGTTGGTAGAAGAGATTGCAAAAAGCAAGAGCGTTGCGTTAATTGGTGAACTTGACGGCGAGTGGGAGCAAGATACCGCTCGAAAAGCCGCTCAGGCTCAGCTTGATTTGCTACGGCAGGCTGATTTGGTTTTTGCTCATAATGATGTCATGGCGCTGAGTGTACAGCGTGTCTGCACAGAAGCAGGTATCCGTCCTCTCCCTCTATTTGTCGGAATAGACGGCCTCCCAGGCCCCAAAAGTGGTCTTCAAGGATTGATGGAAGGAAAACTAACGGCCACTTTTTTGTATCCTACGGGCGGCGAAGAGGCGATTGAAGTAGCAGCTCAGATTTTGGCGGGAAAAGCCACCAAACGAGAGTATATCCTCAGTTCCATTCGGATTGACCACAGCAACATTAAGGCCATCAAAGCCCAAAGCGATAAGTTATTGCATCAACAGCAAGATATTGAAAAATTGAACCAAAAAATCGGGCAATTGAATGACACTTACGCCACCCAAAAAAACGCTTTGTATGTGATTATCACGTGTTTGATATTGGCGGTTTTGTTGGGGATTTGGGCGTTGTATTTGGTAAGGGCAAAACAATTGTCCAACAAAAAACTAGAGTTGCAAAACCAACAAATCAACGAACAAAAAAATAAAATAGAGGAGGTGTCGAACAAAGCACGGCAGGCTACGGAAGAAAAACTGCGCTTTTATTCTTACATTTCTCATGAGTTTCGGACTCCCCTGAGTTTGATTCTGACGCCCGTCGAAGACCTCCTCAATCAGAAAGCGATTTCGCAAAAAGACCTCAAAACGGGTTTGTTGTATATCCAAAAAAATGCTCATCGGCTGCTAAGGCTAGTGGACCAAATGCTCGACCTTCGCAAAACCGACGCGGGTAAACAACTCCTTCAGGCTTCTGAACAAGATATTGTATTGTTTTTACGAGAAATCGTAGCTGATTTTCAACAAAAAGCTCAGAAATCTAAAATTGACTTGCAATTTATCACTTCCAGTGCCCGCGTGGCTTTGTGGTTTGAACCCGAAAAACTCGATAAGGTGCTGTTCAATTTGCTTTCGAATGCTTTCAAATACACGCCTAGAGGAGGATATATCCACGTGACATTGCAAGAATCGCCCGACAAGGTGCAGATTATAGTCAAAGACAATGGAGAAGGAATGTCGGAAACAGAGAAGGAAAGGGCATTCGATTTGTATTTTAGTGGGCAAAAAAAATACAGCTTGGGTACCGGCTTAGGGCTAGCACTATCGCGGGAGTTTGTACACTTACACCACGGTGATATTGAAGTGGCATCGTCCAAAAATGAAGGTACAACTTTCACTATTACCTTGCCCAAGGGAGATGCACACTTGATGGGTGATGAAAAAACTTCTCTTGAACCGACCGAACGTACCACTCCTATTTTCTTGGATGAAACAGATAATCCCCCAATGCCGCAGTCGGCGGGAGAGGTGGCTAATGAAAACACCACCATTTTGCTCATTGAAGACAACACAGACTTGAGCTATTATATAGTAAATAAACTCAATAAAATGGCGTCGATTTTGGCTTATACCAATGCAGAAGAAGGCTGGGAAGGGATTTTAGGGACGATTCCTGACTTGATTATATGCGATGTAATGCTGCCCGGAATGGACGGTTTTGAACTCACTCATCGTGTCAAAGAAGATTTCCGAACTTCCCATATTCCCGTATTGTTGTTGACTGCCAAAAGTCAAATAGATGCCCAAATAGAAGGTTCAAAAGCGGGGGCAGATGTGTACCTGACCAAGCCTTTCAATACGGTTCATCTTAGCGAAACCATCAAAACAATGCTCAACAATCGGGCTAAGATTCAACGTAGGTTTGGTTCAGAACATGTTTTCATGAGCGATAATAAATCCGAAAAACGCTTCCTAAACGAGCTGACGGCGCGCATTGAATCGCACATTGCGGATGCGGCCTTTGGCGTCGAAAAATTGAGCACCGAAATGGGAATGTCGCGGGTACAACTTTACCGAAAAGTACAGGCATTGCTACAAATGAATGTCAATGACTATATCACCGAAATAAGAATCAATAAAGCCAAAACGCTGCTGCGCGAAACCAATAAGAGTATCGCCGAAATTGCTTACGAAACTGGCTTCAACTCGCCTGCCTATTTCACTACTCTCTTCCGCCAAAAACAAAATCAAACTCCCTCTGAATACCGAAAAGGAAACGGGCTTTGACTTCAATGAAATGGAAACATTAGCTGCTATTGCGCAGGTTCATCATTGGGCTAGAAGAATGTACGATTTCTGAAAATGGAGGTAACATTTTCTAAATATTTCTTTCTAGGTTTTGTTTTAAGTGATTGTAAATCAATGGTTTTTGTATTTTTTTAAATTTATAAACATTTGAAAGAAAACCAAAATCCAATTTCCTAATCCCCTTCTACTTTTGACTCATTCAATCGCAGGCTTGACCGTTGCGATATAGAAATCAAACGCTAAATATTTTATCGAATGAGTCGTCAAAACAGTATCTTTTTTTGGTCTATCACGGCCGCTTTAGGTGGGTTTCTGTTCGGGTTTGATACCGCCGTCATTTCGGGAGTAGAACAAACCCTCCAGCAACTTTGGTCGCTTACTCCTTTTCAGCATGGTCTTACGGTATCTATTGCGCTGATAGGAACCGTCATAGGCTCCTTCTTTGGGGGAATTCCCGCCGACCGTCTTGGCCGTAAAAAGACCTTGTTTTGGATTGCAGTTTCTTATCTGCTTTCTGCTTTGGGTACGGCTTTGGCGCATGAGTGGAGTTTGTTTTTGGTGTTTCGTTTTTTGGGAGGCTTGGGGGTAGGTGCCTCTTCGGTCGCGGCTCCTATGTATATCACCGAAATCTCGCCTGCGCATTCGAGAGGCAAGATGGTGGCTCTTTTCCAGTTCAATGTGGTATTTGGAATTTTGATTGCCTATGTATCCAATTATTTTCTAAAAGATATACCTCAAGAGGCCTGGCGTTGGATGTTGGGGGTACAGGCACTTCCGGCCTTGCTGTTTGTGATTACGGTTCTCAATATCCCCGAAAGTCCTCGTTGGTTGGTACTGAAAAAGGGCAATACTCAGGAGGCTTTGTCTATTCTTCAAATCATTGACCCTGCTACTGCCGAGCAAACTTTGGTGCGTATTTCGGATGTTCAAAATGATACGGTAGGCCGTACACCCAATTTGTTTTCGGGAAAATACAAAACCCCCGTTGTGTTGGCAGTACTGTTTGCGCTTTTCAATCAACTATCGGGTATCAATGCTATCATTTATTATGCGCCACGTATTTTTGAAATGACAGGCTTGGGTAAGGATTCGGCATTGTTGTCTTCGGCTGGGATTGGGCTTACAAACTTGATTTTTACGCTCTTAGCACTCAATGTAATCGACCGTTTTGGGCGCCGGAAGTTGATGTTGATTGGCTCTGTGGGGTTGATTATAACGTTGGGCTTGGTAGCGCGGGCCTTTTATGTCGAGGATTTTGGTATCACCGTGCCCGTGTTGTTGTTTGTTTACATTGCTTTTTTTGCCTTTTCTCAGGGAGCGGTGATTTGGGTATTTATTTCGGAGATTTTTCCCAACGAAGTACGAGCCAATGGGCAAGCCTTGGGGAGTTTTACGCACTGGATTATGGCGGCAATCGTGGCTTTTAGCTTTCCTTCTATCGCTAGTTATTTGGGGGGAGGACATACATTTTTATTCTTCGCTGGTATGATGCTTCTTCAGTTGGGTTTTGTGTGGAAAATCATGCCCGAAACCAAGGGCTCTACACTCGAAAAAATTCAGCCTACTGTTTTTGCTCACTAAGCATTGCTCCGAATGTGCATTTAGACTTTTATGGATAATTATCTCTGATTTACAATAAGTTATAAGATAGACTTGCTGATATGGAAACCAATATTGTTTGTTTTGGCGAAATGCTTTGGGATGTATTGCCTACCGGCAAACAGCCCGGTGGAGCTCCCATGAATGTAGCCGTTCACCTCAAAAATTTAGGCCACAATCCCACGATGGTTAGCCGCATTGGGCGTGATGATTTGGGAGAGGAATTACTTGATTTTGTGAAGCAAAAAGGCTTATCGACTCACTTGATTCAACAAGGGGAAACCCACCTCACGGGCGTCGTAAAGGCCAATGTAAGCGACAAAAACGAGGTCACCTACAAAATCGTCCATCCAGTAGCGTGGGATTATATCCAATCCAATGAAGCCCTCGAAGCAGCGGTGGCTCACTCGGATGTGCTAGTATACGGAAGTTTGGCTGCTCGTAGTGCGATAAGCGCCGAAACCCTCTTTCGTTTGCTAAAAAAAGCCTCTTTCAAAGTATTTGATGTCAATCTGCGCGCTCCTTATTATGATTCCGAACTCATTAAAGCGTTGTTGATAGAAGCCAACATGGTCAAAATGAACCTTCAAGAGCTGGATGTTATAGCTACTTGGTATGGACTCGGAGGCGACAAGGAGCTGGCCGTGGTACGTCTGGCCGAGCTTTTTGATATACAAACCATCTGCATCACCAAAGGTGAAAATGGTGCCATGCTCTGGACAAAAGGCCAATTTTATCATAGCGCAGGATTTCAGGTAGAGGTAAAAGACACCATTGGAAGTGGTGACTCTTTTTTGGCAGCTCTACTCACTTGTCTCTTGCAAGGAAAAAACCCTACGGAGAGTCTTCAATTTGCTTGCGCTATGGGGTCGTTGGTAGCTACTTATCGCGGCGCAACTCCCTTTGTGACAGTTTTCGAAATTCAATCTTTTTTAACCCCCCATCTTATATAATCTCCAATTGTATGAACACTAAAAATCTCTACCTTATGAAGATGAAGAATTATCTTCTGAGCATCGCAGTTTGGCTGCTGTCGTTGCAAGTTGTCGTAGCGCAGAGGGTCGTCACGGGTACGGTGACGGGCGAAGACAACAACGAACCCCTCGTAGGAGCAAGTATCCTGATTGCGGGTACTACTATCGGAACCACCGCCAACGGAGACGGGAAATTTTCGCTTTCGGTTCCCGACAATGCTACCACCTTGAAAGTGTCATTTATTGGTTATACTACCAAGGAAGTAGTCATCACTTCTACCAACAATGTCACAGTTAGTCTTGCGCCTGGTGGGGCTTTGGGCGAAGTAGTGGTGGTAGGGTATACCACTCAAAGAAAAGAAGATTTGACGGGTTCGGTGGCCGTAGTGGAACTAAAGCCTATCAAAAACAATAGCTCCGGCAATCCTATGCAGGCATTGCAAGGGCGGGTGCCAGGGCTGTATATCGAAAGGGACGGCTCGCCCAATGGCTCCAATAACCGTATTTTGATTCGAGGCGCTAATACCTTAGGAAACAATGACCCTCTGTATGTGATTGACGGAATCCCGACGGTGCGTCCAGAGGTTTTCCAAAATATGAATCCGGCCAATATCGAATCCATTCAGGTATTGAAAGATGCGTCGGCGGAGTCGATTTATGGCGCGCGTGCTTCAAACGGGGTCATTATCGTAACTACCAAAAACGGAGGCAATACCAACGGAAAAATAGAATTTCAGTTCAATAGCAGTATTTCGGCGCAGTCCGAAAAAGCCATGCGTTTTAAAATGCTAAACGCCTTAGATAGAGGGAGGGCTTTGTGGCAAGCTTCTGTCAACGACGGACAAGACCCGGCGGCGGGCTATGGTGAAATCTATGATTTTGATTGGAATAAAAACTTTGCGAATCCTATCTTAAACAAAGTGACGCTAAAGCCTTTTGTGGGAGGCGACCCCAATACCCCTGTAGGAGATACCGATTGGCAGAATGTGATGTACAAAACGGGGATCGTGACTCGCAATGACCTCACGGCATCTTATGGCAACAAAACCTCTTCCTTAGAGATTAATATCGGTCATCTCAAAAATACTGGAATGCTCCGTTTTACCAATTACGAC
>VFQN01008259.1_pt1 | contig 10637 bp, 6 predicted proteins | sample 3512371 | NCBI WGS metagenome assembly VFQN01 (sample SAMN10412370, study PRJNA504923) | tailings metagenome | isolation source: Replicate 2 from Balatoc abandoned mine | place: Philippines: Itogon, Benguet | collected 2017-08-28 | reverse complement strand
CGACCTCGTCATATCCGGAGCCGATCAGCCCGGTCAGGCCGACGATCTCGCCTTCATGCAGCGACATTGAAAAGTCGGAGACGCCTGATCCCGCCAGGTTCTCGATGCGAACCTTCTCCGGTCCGAGTGCACGCGCGGGCGCGCGCATCGTGTCGAGATCGACGGCGCGACCGACGATCATGCGCACGATGTCCGCTTTCCTGGCGTCCACCGTCACGAGCGATCCGGCCACGCGCCCGTCACGCAGCACGGTGATCCGGTCGGTGATGTCCATGACCTCATCGATGTCGTGGGAGACGAAGATGACGCTGGCGCCCTCGGCGACCAGTTCCCGGACGAGCCGGAAGAGCTTCTGCACGTCGGCGGCCGGAAGGAAGGGAGTGGGCTCGTCGAGGATGAGCAGCCGGGCGCCGGATTGCGAGCCGCCCTTCAACTGTTCGAATGCCCGCACGATGGCAAGTTGTGCGCGCTCGACCGAACTCAACGTCTCGACCGGCCAGGACGGATCGAAGGTGAGCCCGAAGCGGACGAACAGCGCCTTCGCTCGCTTTGCCTCGGCATCCCAGCCGATGCGCCAGCGCGACGCCGTGGCATGCTCGCCGATGAGGAAGTTCTCCAGCACGCTCATCGAAGGGACGAGGCCGAGATGCTGGTGGACAAAGGCTATGCCGAGACGACGGAAGTCGCCGGGTCTGAGCGGAAGCGCAACCTCATGCCCGCCGATGCGCAATGTTGCGTCGGGATCGGGTTCATGGAAGCCGGCAAGCACCTTGATCAGCGTCGATTTTCCGGAGCCGTTCTGGCCAAGCAGGCCGTGAACCTCCCGACGCCCTACCACAAGGTCGACGCCGTCGAGCGCCTTGGCGCCGCCGAACCTCTTCGAGAGATTGGTGATCTCGAGAACGGGTGCGGCGCCGTCGAACGGCGCCGCTTCCATTGTTTGGGTTGAACTCACTGAAGCTTCCACAGCGAGCGGAAGCCGCCGACATAGGCGTCGCCGTACCCCTTGGAATCTTCAGGCGGGGTTCCGGCAGTCGCGGCGTTGTCCTTGTCGAAGATGAGCAGCGGGATTTTGGGGTCCTTCACCTCGGCCAGGCCGCAGAGACGGCGCATATGGGAGTCGAGCAAGCCATGCGCGATCCAGTCGAGGTTCTCGCCGATATCCATCTCGACCTGCCCGTTCTGGATCATCCCGAGCACAAAGGGGGTGCCGTTGAAGGTCGCGACCTTCACTGCATCGCTCTTGCCGGTGATGGTGAGCGCCGGCACCACGAATTGCGCCATCGAGTCGTAGATCGGCACGACATAGTTGATAGTCGGGTCGGCGAGCAGCGCCGACTGCACGTTGGGTTGGATCTTCGTCGCCCAGTCCGGGATCGGCACGTTGATGATGTTGTACTTGCAGTCGGGGCACTCGGTGTCGAACACTTCCTTCAGGCCGGAAACCATGGAGTCGGTCGACAGGGCTTCATTGGAGACGAGCACCACGGCATTGGTCTTGCCGCCGGTCTTGGCGATGGTCCACCAGGCGAGCAGTTCGCCGGCGCGCTTGTAGTCGATCGGTACGACGCCGTTAACGCCTGGGGGCAGGGGCTGCTCGAAGCCGGTGAGGTGCGACGCGATCACCATCGATCCGGCGTCGCGCGCGGCCTTGATCTGAGGTTCCAGCGAGCGCGGGTCGGCGCCGGCGAGAAGTTCGATCAGGTCGAACTTGCTGGAGGCGCCATGGTTCAGGCCCTGGACCCACTGCGACACCTGGCCCTGATTTTCCCAGACCTGATATTCGAAGCCGATCTCGGAGGCGAGCTTCGTCATTCCGGCGTTGATCGTCGCGATGAAGGGAACCGCGCTGGATGCCGGGATGCTGAGGATCCGCTTGCCGGCCATGCAGGCTTTTGCGTCGAAAGGTTCACCCGGCGCTTCGAAGGTCGGCACGGACCGGTATTTCGCCAGCGCCGCCTCGGCCTTCGCGGTGAGGTCGCCTTCTGCGGCTGCGGCCACGATGCCGGCGGCGCCGATCGCTGCGGTCAGCAGGCCGCGTTTCAGGAAAGACAGGATCATGTCGGGTCCCCTTTGGATCTCTTATCCTGCGACTATGGCAGGTCATCGGAGTCACTATGTATACGTAGTGCAAAAGACGCAACGGAAATCGTCCGATATGTGCGGCGAAATCTGTGTCCGGTGAACTGCCCTGGGTAGGGGTGCCGAAATAAATCGCAGCTCGCCTCATTCTTGTGCGGCGCACTATCAATCTTTGTGCAAGTGCAGCATAAGATTCCATGGGTGTCCTGCCAATAGCGGTGCGCACCGTGGTTCTTGTGAATGCGAGAACGGTGCCCCCGCGCGGTGCTGTCTTGGGTGGCGTCGGGATCGATGCGGCGGCAGTGGAGATTTCCCACTCTCGCGATTTCCATGTGGATTCTGCATCCATGTTACGATAAATCTGCTCCCATGTTCTGATATAGGAGACATGGATGAAGACGATCGGCGTCGACGTCGGCGGGACCTTCACCGACTTGGTCTATTGCGACCTGGGTACGGGTGATCTCGCAATTCACAAGGTTTCGACCACGCCACACGATCCTTCCCAGGGCGTGCTCACCGGCATACGGGAGCTATGCGCCGACAACGGCGTCGACCCGGCCGACATAGGCTATGTCTTCCACGGCACGACCACTGCGACCAATGCGGTGCTGGAGAACAAAGGCGCCAAGGCAGGCCTCATAACCAATGAGGGCTTTCGCGATATCGTCCACATCGGGCGTCACCAGCGTGTCGAGCACTATTCGATCATGCAGGAACTGCCCTGGCAGAGCCGGCCGCTCATCCAGCGGCGCTATCGCAAGACGGTCGGCGGGCGGCTGGTTCCGCCGACGGGCGAGGAACTGGTGCCGCTCGATGAGGACGCCGTCCGCCGTGCCGCGCTCGAACTGAAGGAAGACGGAGTCGAATCCGTCGCGATCTGCTTCCTCTTCTCCTATCTCAATCCGGCTCACGAACTGCGCGCCAAGGCGATCGTGGAAGAGGTGATGCCCGAGGCCTTCGTGACCACGTCGTCCTTCGTGTCACCGCAGTTCCGAGAATTCGAACGCTTCACGACGGCCTCGCTCGCGGCCTTCATCGGTCCGAAGGTCGACCGCTACATCTGTCATCTCGACAGCGCGCTGCGCGAGAGCGGGATCGATGGTGACCTCAGGATCATGGCGTCGAACGGCGGCGTCGCGACTGCGAAGATGGTCACCGAGAAGCCGGCGCTTACGCTTCTGTCCGGTCTCGCGGCCGGCGTACTCGGCGGCGCGTGGATCGGTGAGCAGGTCGACCGGAAGCGCCTGATCACCTTCGATATCGGTGGGACCAGCGCCGACATCGGTATCATCGTCGACGGCGTCTTTGCCGAGACGGATGCACGCTCGACCTCTATCGCCGGTTTCCCGCTGCTGATGCCGATGCTCGACATCCATACGATTGGCGCCGGCGGCGGGTCGATCGCCTATGTCGACCGCGGGGGCGCCTTCCGGGTCGGCCCGCAGAGTGCCGGCGCCGTTCCCGGCCCGGCTGCCTATGGCCGGGGAGGCGTGCAGCCGACCGTGACCGACGCCAACCTAGTCCTCGGACGGCTCGATCCCCATGACTTCCTGGGTGGCGGCATGAAGCTCGATGCGACTGCCTCCCACGCCGTCATCGGTCGTCTGGCGGAAGAACTCGGCCTGCCCATCAACGAGACCGCGGAAGGCGTGCTGACCATCATCAATGCCAACATGGCCAATGCCATCCGTTCCCGGACCGTGCAGAAGGGTATCGATCCGCGCGGCTTCGCGCTGGTCGCGTTCGGCGGCGCGGGCCCGCTGCACGGAGCTGAGGTGGCTGCCATGCTGGGTATACCCGAGGTCATCGTGCCGCCCTATCCGGGCATTACCTCGGCCATGGGGTTGCTCACCACCGACCTCAAATACGATGCGATCCGCACCCAGTTCCAGGTTTCCGGAGCTGTCGACCTGTCGCGGCTCAATGCTGATTGCCGCGCGATGGAAGAGCAACTGGCGGCGCAGTTCGAGGCGGACCGTATTCCGGCCGAGCAGGTGTCTTTCGAGCGCATCGGCGACCTGCGTTACGTCGGCCAGGGTTATGAGCTCAAGATCGCGTTCCCGCTCGGCGAGATCACGCAGAAGGGGCTCGCCGAGGTCTGGGCGGCCTTCCACAAGGCCCACGCAGCCGAATACGGCCATGCGTTCGAAGCAAGTCCGATAGAGATCGTCAACATCCGTGTGAGCGGCATCGGCCGCATGGACAAGATCACGGCCCTGAAGCCCCCGTCAGGCGGGTCGCTGGCTGAAGCGCATCTGCGCACCAGCCCTTCCGTCTTCCGCGTCGACGGCGAACTGAAGAGTTTCGATACGCCGGTCTACCAACGTGCGAAGCTGCCCGTCGGAGAGGCGTTCCCCGGCCCGGCCATCATCCTGCAGAAGGATAGCACCACCGTCATCCCGCCGAATGCTTCGGCGCGCGTCCACGCTTCTGGCAGCATCATCCTGACGCTCGGAGAAAAGCAATGAACAGCCACGCCACGCCAACGGCCAAGCCGGCGTCCACGACGCGCGTCGATCCTGTGACCGCCGCCGTCATTCATGGCGCGCTCGAGAACATCGCGATCGAGATGGGGCACAAGCTCATGCGCATGAGCTATTCCTCGATCATCCGCGAATCCGAGGATTTCGGCGCAGCCTTGACCGACGCCGAAGGCCGTCAGCTCTGCGAATGCAAGATGTCGACGCCGCTGCAGTCGGGTCCTATTCCGGGTTACATCCGCGGCATTTCGAAGACCATGAAAACGCGGGGCGAAACACTGAAGCCCGGCGACGTCATCATGCACAACGACCCCTATGGCGGCGCCAGCCATGGACCGGACGTGGCTTTCTGCGTTCCCGTCTTCCTCGAGGGTGCGCTGATCGGTTTTTCGGTGACGACGGCGCATCATCTCGACATCGGCGCCTTGACGCCCGGAAGCTGCGGCATCGTCGACGCGGTCGACACCTATGCCGAAGGCCTGCAGTTCAAGGCCATCAAGGTCTATTCGGAAGGACGCCGCAACGACGCCGTCTGGCACATGCTGAACGACAACATCCGTGCGGCGTCGCTGGTCGTGGGCGACATGGAAGCGCAGATCAAGGCCGCCGAGATCGGGGCCAACCGCTATCTCGCGCTGGTCAAGCAGTATGGTCTAGCCACCGTCAATGCCGCCTATGAAGACCTGATGGATTACTCCGAGCGCCTGATGCGTGATGCCATCCGCGCTCTGCCGGATGGTGACTATACAGCGACGACGCATATCGACGGCTATCTCGATGATCCGGATCCGGCGCGTCGCGACCTGCCGATCACGGCAACCGTCAAGGTTCGCGGCGACGATCTGATCGTCGACCTCACCGGCACGGCTCCACAGGTTTCAGACAAGCCGATCAACATGCCGCTCGAAGGCACTGTGGATTGCGCCGTGTGGCTCACCGTCCGTTCGATCCTGCTGGACAGTGTCACCTATGGCCACATCCCCCAGAACTCCGGCCTGACGCGACCGATCGAAATCATCGCGCCGAAGGGCTCGTTGGCCAATCCGATATTTCCGGCACCCGTCATCGCCCGGTTTTGTCCCGGCAATCAGCTCGCCGACACGGTCATGAAGGCGCTGGCCCAAGCCGTTCCGGATCAGGTCTCGGCCGGCATCGGGAACCTGCGTGTCATCGCCTTCTCGGGTCTCAATGAAGGCAAGCACTGGGTCCACATGGAGATCCTAGAAGGCAGCTATGGCGGCCGGCACGGCCTCGACGGCATGGACGCGGTCGATACGCTTTATGCCAACACCCGCAACAACCCGGTCGAGGATATCGAATCGCACCTGCCGATCCGCGTCGATCGTTACGAACTGCGTAACGATGCGGTGGCCGCAGGGCAATGGCGCGGCGGTATCGGAACCGTGCGACAGTTCACCTTCCTGGTCGATGGCGGTTTCTCGGTCGAGGGCGACGGCCACAAGTTCAGGCCCTGGGGGTTCGAGGGCGGCGCCGAAGGACACACCGCCTCGCTGCGTCTTATCGACAAGCAGGGCGCAGAGACAGAACTCGTCTCGAAGGTGCCTTATCACAAGGTCAAGGCCGGAGAGCAGCTGGTTTCGTTCGGTCCCTGTGGCGGCGGCTACGGCGATCCCCTGAAGCGCAGCCCGAACGCGGTTTTGGGCGATGTGCTGGAAGGTTTCATCTCGGCCGACGCGGCGCAGTCGGACTATGGCGTGGTCGTGAAGGACAAATCGCTGGACCAGGCCGCGACCGAGGCGGAACGGGCTAGGAGGGCCTGATCGCCTCGGGAAGCTTTTGATCGGAAGGGAGGAGACGATGCGCGCGATACTGCTTCATCCGCCTGACGGCGCGGACGAGAACATGGTGGTCACGAGTGTTCCCGTGCCCGAACCGGTCGGCGGAGAGGCGCTGGTGAAGGTCGAGTTCGGCGGCTGCAACTTCGCCGATACGATGATGCGGTCGGGCACTTATCCTCATCCCAAGGGCTATCCGCTCGTCGCCGGCCTGGAGATATCGGGCAGGGTCGTGGCGGTTGGGACCGGTGTCACCGATGTCTCTGTCGGAGACCGGGTCGCGGGGTTCTCCGAGGATGCCGGCGGTTTCGCCGAATACTGCGCCATTCCCGCCGAGCGTCTGGTCCGCCTTCCGCACGCCATCGGGCTGGACACCGCGGCGGCCTTCTTCCTCCAAGCCCTGACGGCATGGCACCTGCTGCACACAGTCAGCACGACCCGGCGGGGCGATACGATCCTCGTCCACGCGGTGGGCGGCGGGGTCGGCCTCTATCTCACGCAACTGGCGCACCAAGCCGGCGCGACGGTCATCGGCACGGTCGGTACTGCGGGCAAGGAAAAACGCGCGCTCGCGTTCGGGGCCACGCGAGTCGTCAATCGCAACGACGAGAATTTTGTCGATGTCGCCATGGACATCACTGCCGGCCGCGGCGTCGACAAGATCATCGACTCCACGGGCGGGAGCATTCTCGACCGTTCTTTCGAAGCGATCCGCCTGCTCGGCCACGTCGTCAGCTACGGCGAAGCCGAAGCGAAGCCCTATGCCAATCTCTGGGAACGCCTGGTCCGCCGGTCATTGACCTTCACACGTTTCCATCTGGGGCATGTCGACTGCAGGTCGATTGCCTGGCGTACCGCGGCAAATGCGATCCTCGAAAGCGTAGCAGACGGCAGCCTAAAAGTGCCGATCGAGGGCGTCTACCCGCTGGATGAGGTCCATGCCATGTATGACAGGCTGGTATCGCGCCAGGTTGCGGGCAAGCTGATCCTCAGGATAGCCGATTAGGCTAGCCGCCGCCCGACCGTCGTGACTGCTCGGCGCTTGCGCGCCGATTTTCGAAGCTCTCAGCCGTCGAGGAATTCCTTCCATCGCCGGACGAGATAGGTGTGTTCATCCATGAAGGTGTTCCAGACGCGCGCCATGGACATGCGCTCCATATGTGAGCCGCCTTCGCGGCGCTCGCCGGGGTGGATGCAGGGCAGGCCGAATGGATCCGGCAGTTCCTTTTCGGCCGGCATCCCTTCGTACCAATAGGCCCATTCCTCCGAAGCGAGGTGTTTTCGCACCCGTTCCGGGAACGTCGAGTAGTAGCCTTGCCGGGCAAGGCAGGCTCCGGCCCAACCGCTGTGCCACCAATTCAGATAGTCGTAGGCGGCATCGAGCACCTCGCCCTCGGCACGGGCGGAAATGCAGAGATCTGCATGCCACCCCCGGCAGCCTTCGATCGGAACGGCAAGGGCAATGGGCAGTCCGAGCCGTCTGAGCCGGGTGAGGGCAGGCGAGAACATGCTCTGCAGCACCACGCCTCCGCGCTGCATCAGGCGCGCGGCGTCCTCGTAATTGCGCCAGACACCCTTGAAATGGCCGATCTTCTTCTTGTGCAGCAGAAGGTCGGCGATGAGGTCGATCTCCTCGATCGACAGATTGCCGATATCGGCAAAGACGACGCCTTCCGAAGCCTCGGTCGCGAGCGCGGCCTCGATCATGCCGAGGACCGGATCACTCATGATGCCGGCACGGCCCTGCCAGCGACGGTCGAGCAGCCAGCCCCAACTCTCGGGCGTATCGGCGTCGATCTCGTCGCGCATGGGGCGGAGATAGCCGAAGGCGTCAACGCCGTGGATCGAGGGGAGCATCGAGATACGATCTGAAGGGGTCCGGCCCAACGTACCGTCGGCGCGCAGGAACAGCTTGTCGAACACGGTGCCGATCGTCTGGCTGCCGCCGCGTCGCGCCTGCGCCTGTCGCTTGATCTCATCGCCATTGTGGATGCGCGACAGCTCGATCGCCTGGACCGTCCGGGCGGTCCAGATGAGGTCGATCGTATGCCACTGGTGATAGACGTCGAACGTATCGGGGCGGGTAACCGCACGCTGCAGGCCTTCGATGCCGTCGATCAGCTCAAATTCGATGTCGAAATCGAGGTCGCGACTTGCCTGCTCGCGTATCGGCTCCGGCACGATCTCGCTGCGCCCTATCACCCTGAGCTTTGGTCCGTCTTTCTTTCGGTCTGGTCTAGACATGCAACCCGTCAGTGGATCCGGATGAGATAAGGAGCGATCTCGGGCTCGCTGAAGACGGACAGCACCTTCAGTCGCGCCCGTGCCCGACTGTGGTCGGCGTCGAGATGGTGCCTGTGCGTCACTTCGGCGCCGTCACGATCGCCCAGCAGCAGATGATCGAAGACGAGACGATGTTCCTTCAACATCTCCGTCTCGTCATGGACGCCGATATAGGTACCGAACAGCCTGTTGACGACGAGCGAGAGCTGACACTGACGCACCGTGTCGGCCAGCCGACGGTTGCGCACCGGCTCGATGCAGCCGGTATGAAGGTCGGCTTCCAGCGCGTCGATCGTCTCCTGGGAGACGGCGGCGCCCGTTTCCAGCGTCGCCCGAACGCTTTCGCGCATCCTCGCCAACTCGGTCATGTCGAGTTGCATCATTGCCGCACTGAGCGCGCTCGGTTCGAGCAGCCGGCGTATCTCGTGGGCTTCGTCGAGCATGCGCGCGCTCAGCGGTCCTGCCACCCAATGCGACGAGCGGTCCTTGGTCACGATTCCACGCCCGTGCATTCGCGACAGGACATCGCGAATGACGGTGCGGCTGACCGAGAAATGCTCTCCGAGCGCGGCTTCCGAGATTTGATAGGTGCCGAAGGGGATGCAATTCAGGACATCTTCCTCGACACCTTCGAAGATCCGTTCCCAACTTGCCTGCACGAGCGTGCCTGAAAGTCGTTCGGAGAGTTCAAGATCGAGCAGATGGAGATTGCGCCGTACCGGCTCGGTGTCGCCGTCGCCTGTGCCCACGACGTAGCCGTGTTCTGGCGTCTGCCTGATACGGCCTTCCTGTTCGAGCAGTTGCAGCGCGCGTTTGACCGGGGGCCTGCTCACACCCAGTCGGTCAGCAACCGCGGCCGCGAAGAGGCGTGTTCCCGCCGGCAGGCGTCCGCTTTCGATATTGGCGGAAAGCACTTCACGGACGACGTCGTAATAGGGTCTGTTGGCCGTCAATCGTGTCTACCCGTGGGCGGGAGGTGTCTTTGCTACCAGTCGCGCAAATGGCGGGAACCGTCAAACAGCCGCGCGGGAAAAAGGGTGGATTGTCTGGGGGCTTCAAACTGGTGTTCGCCCTGATGTCGAAAATTTGCCCCGCCGCGGGGGGAGAATCAAGGGGCGAACGCGGCGGGGCGAAGTAGGCGGTCAAATGGGGGTCGGCTGAAAATTGTTAGGTCATGTCGGGAGGAAACGGTCGGCACCGGGTGCCGGTTGGTCGAGGGCAGAAAAAGAGCCCCGCCGCGGGGGAGAATCAAGGGGCGAACACGGCAGGGCGAAGCAGTTGGTCACCGCGAGCTCCAGCTATGCTGCGAGGTCGGCGTACCGGATGGGTTGTTCGGTGGCGATGCCGCGCTGATAGAGCGGAAGGTCGATCTTCATCGCGGCACGCATTTGGGCGATTGTCTGGTTGTCCATGCGGAAAGCGCCGCAGCAGACGGGGTGTCGGCCGAAACTATCGGCGCGGCCAAGTTCCTGCACCGTGGCTCCGGCGCGGGCATAGACCCGCTTCATATGCGGCTCGTAGTTGCAGATGAGCGTCTGGATATTATGCGAGACGGCGCATTCCGCCGTGGCCAGGCACAGCAAGCCAAACGCCCTGGCTGCATCTATGCCGGGATGGTCGCGTTGGATGTTCTCGATCTGGATGCAAGTCCGCGTGGCTTCCCAGATGCCTGGAGCCGAAAGTGTGGCGCCGTGCGGGAAGGTCTCGCGGAAGACATCGTAGAGCAGGGTAGGGCCCGTGGTGGGCATCAGTCGCATGGAGCCGTAGAGGGTGCGTGCATCCGCGCTGCACCAGATCATGTAAACCGGATTCAGCGCGTCGTAGCTGTCGCGCTCGTAGTCCCCTTGGATCTTTACGTCCCAGCGAAGCTGGTCCCAGAAGACCTGCTTGCGCAGCCTGAACATCTGGTCGAGAACGGCCTGGTACTTTTGATATTGCGGTGCCTGAACAGCTACGAACATTTCCTTCGCCTCCGAAATGCTGCTGACCGACG
>VFQN01008258.1_pt1 | contig 10643 bp, 12 predicted proteins | sample 3512371 | NCBI WGS metagenome assembly VFQN01 (sample SAMN10412370, study PRJNA504923) | tailings metagenome | isolation source: Replicate 2 from Balatoc abandoned mine | place: Philippines: Itogon, Benguet | collected 2017-08-28 | reverse complement strand
GAAATCTATTGCATTATTTTACATTATAGTCTCCTCTTCGCCATCTTCAAGGGCAGGGGTGGGCATCGAATTTTCTACACAATTCCACAACTCGATCAAAGCAGAAAACCGCAAAACAATAACGAATAGAACTAAGATAGATTATAGAACACTCCTTATTATTAGTCATAATAGTTAGCGAGAGATTTGCATTTTGGTTTTTTTGTTCAGTGAGAGAGTTAGAGTAGATTTTAAAGGAATAGAAGTCAAGGAAAGATGTCTGATGAAGCGAAGTTATCTGCTTTAGAAGAGAATATTGCGAAGAAAGGATCAAATGCTTACTATTATGCTCATGGTAAGAAGATTGATGGACCAGGATGGGATGGTCGTGAAGAACCTCGTTTATTAAGTACAACACCTGTTACTTTAAGTATAAAAGAACTTGTCAACTCTCTTGATACATTCTCTTGGTTAGATGATGATAAATATGTGAAAATCATCATTGAATTTGAAGGTGCTGGTGATGTTGCAGAGGAAGATATTACCTTGGTAAGTGAATAATTTTCTTTTATTGTAAAATATATCTTATACGACCATTGATCTTTCCTTACTAGAACCCTGAAAATGAGAAAGATTCTTTAAATTTTAAGTTCAAGAAAGATGGTAAAACATATTCATTACAAATATTAGAACTTTATTCTACCATTGAATCTGTATCTTATCGTAAGAAAAATGATAAATTTATATTAAAATTAGTCAAGAAGAATGATTCTACTTGGTCACAACTTAAGAAATAAATAATAGAAAACAGAGAAATATCCTTTCATTTCAAAATATTAAATACTTTCTCCCTTCTGCCATTTGCTCGTACTTGGACTTCTGTAGCTTATGGTTAGTACTTACTTTTACCTTCTCTTTGCTTTAAATCACAGCTGAAGGATTTGAATCTGCAATCAAGGATAATTGTCTCTCCTAAGTTTTCTGCATTTCCCCTTTTTTCATCCAATTAGATAATTTGTGCATTTTGTAATTTGAGAATAAAAAGACATAGGATTCATATCATTACATTCAATCTTCATGTTCCACTAATTGCATAAATTGAGCAGTTTGATTCTTCATCACAGTGCGAATAGTTGTGACTCCGAAGTAAAACTGTAAAGCCTATCACAAGAATTCACCAGTGTTCTCATTAAAGAAATATCATTACTTACTAAGAAAATCACCATTAATGAACCAACAACAGCATCTATGGGAAGTCGAAGGACTTGGAAATAAGCTAGGTAGGTCACCATTGGAAGTTGAGGAAATACGGTCATTAGAAGATAAGTTGAGAGATGAGGAACCTAGAGATGGAAAGAAAGATTGAAATCAAACGAGAAAAGAACAACAATAACCACATAACAACAACTTACACTTTCTTTGAGGTTTCCAGTGAATCCGTAATAAAGACGGATTGGTTCAGTGAAAATCCAAACAACAAGTACAATTAATTGAGCAAAGTTATTGAAAGAATTAATCTAAAACTCAAATTTTAGAGAGGATATAAAACCACTTTTCAAAAGGGAGATACCTTTTGAATAGCGCCAGCTCCAAGAAGAACCAGATAAATCAGAGAAAATAAGAGATTATAATAGATTAACATCTGCAAAGGAAGGCTTGAAAGACTTGGCTTCGTGTACTCTAACGGTGGTCTTAACATTCTATCAAACCTCTTAATCAGAAGGATCCCCGATGTATGTCAAAAGAGCAAAGAAACTAACGAAGAACAAGCAGTTTCAAAATATGATGTCTTCGTTAAGAGAAAATATTGAAAAGCGCTTTTCATCTAAAGGAGACGTGAAATCACATAGAAAATTTCAGTTATGTCGAACAAAGATTTCTATCTTCCTTTATCAATTGGAATCGCAGTTGGTGTGGTGGTATCCTCAGTTCTTGGTTTTGTATATCATAACCAAGGTGGATGTGCGAATGATAGCGAGAAACTGTATTCGATTCCTGATCAACCGAAGAGATTTGCTAAGGCAAAGGAAACTAACAATCGACGTGTTCTTGATATTGAAGCATTCTACAATCCTAAATTTGTGGAAGGGAAGGTAGTTTTAGTTATAGGTAAGTGTAAACTTGTTTCTCTTATTCCTATTCTTATTCTTTATGTGTAGGTGGTAACCGTGGCATTGGAAGAGCAATTGCCGATGAACTTGTTAAGCAAGGTGCTCGAGTAATTATTACGAGTAGAACACCTCTTTCTATCCCAAATATGCAAGTGATCAGCGAAATTGATGTCCAAGATAACCTCTGTGGTCAGAAATTAGCTGATGCCTTAGAAGGATATCAAATAGATATCTTAATAAATAATGCAGGATACTTCTATGGTCCAGTTGAAACTATTGATTCATTAAATTTTGAAGAAGAAAAGAAAATGATTGATATTTGTGCATTAGGTCCACTTCGTATTACTTCAGCTCTTTTTAATGCTGGAAGGTTAGCACAAGGAGCAAAGGTAAGCTATCTCTCCACTTCCCCCGCTCCTCAATCATTGATGATTGCTCTCAAAAATAGGTTGTGATGATTTCATCTCAAGGCGGTAGTATCGCATGGAGGAAAGTTCAAAATCCTCAAGGACATGATTATGGTCATCATATGTCAAAAGCGGCAGAGAATATGATGTCAGCATTATTAGCACAAGAATTAAAAGAATATGGTATTGCTGTATCTATATTACATCCTGGATTCAATAAAACTGAAATGACAAAGAAGTATGAAGAAATTTGGGAGATTGAAGGTGCTGTAGATGCTTCTGTTGGTGCAAAGAGAGTTATCCATGAAATTGGTCTAATGACAATGAATCGAACAGGAGAATTTATTAACTGTGAGGATGGTTTACTTATTCCATGGTAAATAAAGATTAAAAAAAAAGGGTGGGGGAATCTTCGACAAATCTTTCCTTTGATTGTACTGCTCTAATCACAGAGTTGATGTAACATTAACTAACTGTTTTATGTTAATGTTTGCTTTTCTTGTAATTCATCTTGAATAGAAAGAGTGAGTAAACAGTTTATCTATGTCAATGAGATTAATTTGATTGTATAGATCATATCACTCTTTGGAGGTATGTTGAGATCTTTCGATCCCTTTACACCATAAGCTAGGATATAAGGGAGAGTAATCCGACGAACTTCACCAACTACCATTCCTTTGAGAGCAATATCCCAACCTTTTGGAAACTTTCCTGGTGGACCATTCTGTTCTCCTAAAATATAATAGATTGATTTCAAAGATGATCCAGGAGAAGTTCTTAAAGCACTTCCATCAACAAAACGGTTTGTTAATGGATCTATTACTTCAGCATCGTATTGAATCTGATGATGTCAGTCAAGTCTCAGAATTTAATGGATGTACTGTATAGGGTAATAACTTACCTCTAAGACATCATAGATGGATGCTGCTCGTTTTCGATTTTCTTCTGGTGGAAGATATAAACGCTCTATTTTAATAACTTGTTCAGGTGATCCAGCCTCCCTACAAAACCAGGTGATGATATCACAAAATCTGCAATAATATTCTGACTTACAATACATTGGCTGGAAGGAATGATGTTGTGACGGTTTTCGGAGGCTTGGGTAAGGTGCTGTCTAAGAGAAGGAAGAATCTCGTAGGATCACGAAATTTAATTTGTACTGGTCTTCCAGCATTTTGAATCTTATTTGCTATCTTTTTTAACGTAAAACCAGCAACAAATTCTCCATTTACTTCAGCAATTGCAGTTTCTGGTAGAAGTTCAGGGTGAGCGAGAGATAGTTGAGGGTCGGTAATGTCTTTAACAACAACAATAGGGAAACCTTCGAAATTATTCTCTTTCAATTGTAAACCAAGTTTATCGTTATTAAAATCTATAGAGAACTCATCAGAGAATAAAGGACGCTGATTTTCTAAGGATTTTGCGAATTGGGCTGCTTCAATATTAGTAGTATCTGAAATTCTAGTAGAGAGCTGAGATTCCTCGGGAGAAGGAGCAAAATCACGAGCAACTGTAGGATTAGGTGATAAGGATAGTAATGTTACTAATGTCATGAATACTTTAGAGCGAAAGATTCGAGTTCCAATTCTTTCAGGCAATGACTTCATCATTGAATCAGCGGATCTAAGCGGATGAAAAGATGATCTCTTCAATAACTCAAGATTTCGATCAAATTTCGTATTCATATTCCAAGAAAGGATCGGAATACAGCTAAAGGAAAGAACAATCATGAATATTGTTAGATTTCTTGTCATTTTTGATAACATCCTTGAAATATCGAAATAGCTTGCCGGGATAAATGACCCGGTAATGAATGAGTCGACTTCTTTGGTTTGGAGTCGTTATTTTCCGGTTCTTTGGGATTCTTTAAATTTATTTATATATTATGGGTTCATTATTTAGTAGCGACCACAAGAAGGAAAAAGGTTCTAAAAATAAGGGAGGACCTAGTAATGATGGGGCAAATGTGAGACCTGCTCGAAAAGATGATCAAATTACTGATAAAGATCATGCGATCCTAGATCTGAAGAATTCGAAAGATCGATTAAAGAAGTATAAAAAGAAGGTATTTATCCTTTCTTTCCCCCCTAAGAAAACATACCCTGAAAGATTTTTGTCTACTAGCTCGAAGGAGAGTCTGGAAAGCTGACCGAACAAGCGAAACATCATATCCGCCAACAGCAGAAAGATCGAGCTCTATTGATCCTCAAATTAAAACGAATGAAAGAACAAGAAGTTGATAAAATTGATAAACAATTACTTTCTGTCATGGAAATGATTAATAATATTGAATGGGAATATACCAATCTGAAGGTTCTCCAAGCTCTTCAAGAGGGAAATCGAGCATTAAATAAGCTACATAATGAGATGTCCTATGAAGACGTTGTAGCACTATTAGATGAGACAAATGAAGCTATTGAAGTAGAAAATCAGATTAATCAGCTCATAGCGGGTCAGTTTAATCCGATAGATGAGACAGAGCTTCAGAATGAATTAGCTGAATTAATGGGAGAAAAACTTCCAACCCCTCCCACTTCAACCCCAACACCGACCTCAATCAACCTCCCTGATGTACCAACTCATGAAATCCAAACATCAAGCAAGACAACAACTCCAACAGCGACAGAGAAGAAGGTAGCAGAGGCTGTCTAAGCATGCTTTGTTTTGTAAGTATTTCAGGTGTCAAATGTAAACGGAAAGAAAAGTTTTCAAAGATGAACGCAAATATAGCTTCGCAAGAGAGAAATGAATAAGAAACTATTCACTGTATTTAATATTTTTAACCTCAATCAAACTCTACACCTACCTATATCACAAAGCAACTATCTATCCTTATTTATCTCAGTCTATAGTCGTCAAGATTGTCATGAGACAATATTGATTTAAATGTCAGTAACAGAGGTAAGTTCTTTAATCAATGCAGTATATACATTACAACCTTCAATATAAGTCTTCTCATCAATATATTCATCATTCTCATGTAATAAAATTGGTGATAAGCGCATTGGACTAAATCCAAATACTTTAACACCTAAAGCACGAAGAAAACGAGAATCTGTTGCTGCAGGGAAAACATCAGCAATCACTTGAATTTGGAAATGATCAAAGATCGCTTTAGAGAAGATCGTCCACCAAGGATTCTCATCAGGATTAATGGATGTAGTATGATGAGACTTCAATGGTTCATAGAAGAACTCCCATGAAACACCTTGATTCGAAGACAGACCAGAAGTTGAAGATTGAACTTCGTGACACCAGTTTGAGAAGGTATCAGCAATAAACTGAGGATCAGTATGAGGTGAGATTCGAACATCAAATCCTGCTTCAGCGGAAGGTGGGATAACATTAATAATATCCTTTCCACCTGCTTGAACACCAGCTTTCAGCATAGTAACATTGATAGAGGTAACATTACCTAATGTAGGTTCTTTCTTCTTTGCAATAGCATGAGAACAACCAGCATGATTACCAATACCGTGTAAGAGGTCCTGTTGTTCTTTTCTAAAGGTCAATGCTTTATTCACAACACCTATCACTTGTTCAACAGCAGTTCCTTCAATAAAACGACTACCATGACCAGTATTACCATTCGCTTTCACATGTATCCACCATGGTAATCGTTCACCATAGAAGACAGTAAATTGATCATTGGTATTAGCTAATCCCTCATCTAATGCTAAGGCAAGATTTAAACTTACAAACCATGCACTATTCGTTAAAATATTCATACCATCAATACCACCAATTTCTTCATCAGGTACATAGGTAATATGAATATTACGAATATTTTCATATTTATTATTTTGATTATTTTTAAATAATTTTTTTAATGCAATGAGATATTGGGAACATACACATTTCATGTCCTGTGTACCACGTCCATATATTTTATTATCTTTACGAATTGCTTCGAAAGGTGGGACAGTCCATAAATCAGTTGCAACTGGTACAACATCATAATGACAGTTGAGTAAGATACCTGGTAATTGAGGATTTGTACCTAATATAGTTGCAACAATAATTGGTTTTTCTGGTAATGATTCATGTAAAATATATGCTTCTGAGGTAATTGTTTTTAATTCACGTAAAATAATTTCAGCACATTGTTTATAACTACCATCTAATGGTGCAGTAGTACTCACAGTTGGGACACGAACTAATTCTTGAAGTAAACGAATACTTTCTTCTTGTTCTTCATGAGATAATAATAGATTAGTTTGGTTGGAAGACATTGTTCTCTATATTATTTTTTTTCGGGAGGGAATTCGACTAGTTTGTTGGTGTTGTTTGATTGTTTCAAGGATTTCAAGATTCTTCAAAGAATTTTCCTAAATTAACGAAGTTATTTTACAGTTCGTAATTATACTTCCTAGATTTACGGCTCGTCAGTCGTTACGTTATTATTATTATTGTGTGAATGTTTGTTTGAACTTTTAGCGGAAGATTAAGATGATTGGAAGATATTATGATACTTGGGGGACAAAGCAAAGTATACTGCATCGATATGGTGATAATCGTGGAGATCCTTTCATTGGTCCTGTTCAGTTAACCTATCAATCAAATCTTCGGTTTTTTGTACTTCAAAAAAATCAAGTTATCAGTCTTCAAAATACATTTGGTGGAATAGAATGTCATATCTGTAGTCTAGAAGATCAAGAAAAATTAGAAGATGCAATATTAGACGCAGAAATTGAAGCAGAATTAACTAATATCTATTCATCTAAGAAGGATAACCATACTACTCCTCCCAATAAACTTTATACAGTATATCTTGATATCAATCCAATCTATATTTCCTGTATATTTAATACGAATTCTTTATTTATCTTAGATTCAAGGAATCTTATTAAGGTCTATGATATTGAACAAAGAACAATTCAAAGAACTTTCGGTAAAACAGGTTTAGAAGTAGGAGAATTTAATAATGTTACCTGTATACATGCTTTTCGTATTGGGAGTCAATTATTTGTATTAGTTGGTGATTCAGGAGCGAATCAACGTGTAAATCTGTTCACTGCTGAAGGTGAGTTTCTCTGTTCTATTGGTTCTAAAGGTCCAATGATTGGACAATTTCGTGATATTACGAGTATTTCGACCTGTATTCCTTCCGATCTTCAAGATCCTAATACTGATTTCTATTATAAGGAATATATTCCATCATGGTATAAAGGAGGGAATAGTAACTACACAGAGGATGAATTACAAGATTTCCTCGTAGCAGATGATCAAATGAATAATTTTGTGATAGGACGAGATAAAAAATCAAAAGAAGAGAATGCACATATTGTACATTATGTAAATCGAGATAAAACAATGTCAAAACTTCCAATAAAATATGGTGAAGTGATTATGCGAGTGAAATTACCTGCTAATAATAATACCGCCAACCCATCTCAAACACCACCTAAACCTACTACAAGGTCGAGTGTCACTTCTTTTCCAACATCAACCACAAAATCCTTTATGAAACCACCAGCAACTAAAACGCCGATGGAATCCGAGACCATCAATAACAATCCAAAGAAGAAAGAATCACTCGTATTGAAACAATCCATAGAAGAGACAATCATCCGAAAAACAGGTTTCCATTTAATTGAACCAGAAAGATTTGATGATGGTGGTGAACCATTGCAAGTTTATAACTCATTATATGAATTAATTAAACATCGTAAAGACTATTTCCTATTACAAGAAGAGAAACGTGATTCCTTCCTCACTGCTGTCTGTGATCGAAAAAACTTTCGAATACAAATACTACGAGGATTCTGGACAAAGTCTTTAATTTACTCACCATTTTTCATACCCATTGATGTTATTGGTGGATCTAAAAACCGTTATTGTTCATTACAAGATCCTATTGATGTCTGTTATTCGAATACTGGGAAAGAGTTAATCATCTCTGACAATGGTAAGAATCAAATACTACTACTATCATCGACTGTATTAGAAGTGATTAAAGTGATACAACCAATATACTTGAGTAGTAGAGATTTACAACTCGACACAGATAATGATAATACTAATGATCAACAACAACAACCAGGAGAACAACTAGTAAATAGTAAAATAAAGAATATAGAACAGTCAATCTCGATAGTAGATGAGATTAATAAACAATTTATTGCATCTATAGATATACCTGATGTACCTTTAGAGAAGAAAGATGATAATGATAAGAATAGTAGTAATAATAATACTGCGAGAACAAGAGCTTCTTTTAGTAGTAATAAAGGAGTAGGAAGGAAGAAAGATTCAAAATTTACTGATTTAGAAATAGAAAATATGAAAAAACCATGTTCTATATCATTTAATCAACATGGTAATATGGCAGTAGGGTTTAAATCAGGAGGTATATTCTTTTCAATCTTTCTTATTATATGTTCATACAAAATAATTTCGATTCTCTAGGCATTTATGTTTATCAAAAGAATCGTAATAGCCCAATGGGAATGTTAGAAAAACTACAAGTAAGTATCCAAAAAATATATACATTTCTTTTAATTGTTTAAAACTATTTTATAGATTAAATCAATGGAGAAGATTATCTTAGAATATTTAACCTATCAAGACATCGAAATATTACGGAATACCTGTGTCTATTTGCATAATTTTACCCGTGAATTACGATTAACCTATCGTATTTTCCCGTCCTATCGTCAAAAACAATATAATAAATTAATTTATTTATTTTTCAATTATTCACGAGTAGGTAAAGAAGGATTACCACAATTATCGAATATAGAATTAAAAGATAAATATAATTGTAAAATTTGTCCTTATTATTTACAGTTATTATGTCCATTAAATGAATTAACATGTAATTATTCACATAATATCATTTATATCCATCGTAAAGAAATTAATGAAACAAATGCATATATATGTTATAATGAATTAATATATTTTATATCACAAATTTTTCATCCAAAATTTATTTGGCAAAATGAAATTTATATTAAAGAATTATTTCATGCTTTTAGTTATGAAGAAAATATTGTTATTCGACAAGTAAGATAGAACATTAAAGACTACTATTTCTTTGATTGTACAGATTGTCTGACTATTTTTTCTGTTTATTTCATATTATTATTATTAATAGGGTGCTTTGAATCGTCCTGGTGATCCTTTTCGTGAGAAAGTACCTCAAACTACCAGGTAAGAAAGACTTTACAAAATATTTACTCAAATAATTGTTATTCGTTCTATTACCTCTTCTAGGGTTATAAATTTCCTATCTTATCTTGAGATTATGGTACTATTAGAAGAACATATGAATAAATATAAATCTTTATCAGCTCATAAACTCTTCTGTCCAACCGCAGTGAAGAGGTTTATTCCAAGTAAGAACTTAACCTTTCATTCTATATTCTCTCAAAGATTCTAATTAAACGACTGGAATATGATAGAGGTTCCCACAAACATTGAGAGTGTGGAGAATGTTGTTCCTTATTCAAATCCTTTGATTCAATATGATAAAGGAGGGATTAATATCCCACCAAATCGTCATTTACAAGGGAAGAGAATTATTTCTAAGAAAGGATATGAGAATGCTGAAAGAAAAGAAGATGATAAAAGAAAGGAACATGTTGCAGTGTTTCAATATCATACGGAACGTGTAGCAGCATTAATCGATCAACTCTTTACTTAATGTAAATAATTATTTGTACATATTCAATAATCGAAAAAAAGCAAAGGAAAAATTGAAACCCTTCAATAGAGCGGTCCGAAACTCCTAAATTCTATTTCTAAATTTTTAGAACGGCTTTTAGAACTTTGAGTGTCCGAAACTCGTTTCGCCGTTCTAAAATAATAAATTTCCCTCACTTGTCACTTTTCAAGCTAATATCAGTCTTTTAACTAAATTATGACTGCTTTAGTTGATAGCTTGTTCGAATTCGCACCAATTGCGGCAATTAATATGTCCAGTTGCGCCTTGGCAGTTGCTGTTAACCAGGGTTTGATGATGAAAAGGGGCACAAAACGCAGTTTTCACGACATGGATGATGATGAAGAAGGAGAATTGAAGCGTTTAGAGAGAGAAGACATCCTCTCTAAAGTGTTTTATGATCCGAAAAGAAATTATATCAAAGCTTTAACTCATTTAAGCGAGAAAGAATTCAATGAATTAGCTCGCTCTTGCTTTGGC
>VFQN01008257.1_pt1 | contig 10643 bp, 7 predicted proteins | sample 3512371 | NCBI WGS metagenome assembly VFQN01 (sample SAMN10412370, study PRJNA504923) | tailings metagenome | isolation source: Replicate 2 from Balatoc abandoned mine | place: Philippines: Itogon, Benguet | collected 2017-08-28 | reverse complement strand
AATATTCATTGTTTTTCTTGGCTTTGTTCGACAAGATTCCCGATGAAAAGAGATTGTTGACTTTGTTTCCCTTTTTGGCACTGCGCGATGAACTGCGAGCCGATTTTTGAACTCGTTCAACCGTGGTTTCAGATTTCCTGTATGAAATGATATTTCAGCCTTTTCACTCCCGAAAAAGACATATCTCACCTCCTAAGAGATATACTAAGAGAGTTCTCCTCACCAACAAGATCTTGCAACAGTCTATGGAAGAATTGATTAATAGTTACTCAGAGGGGCAAAGGATCCTTACTGATCAAATTCTTCACTTTCTTCGTGGAGCACTTTCTTGAGCGATTTGGATCGAACCTCGATATCATATAGTTGAAAAATATTTTGTAAGCTTAAGCCTGTGAACTTGACTAGTGCTTGATGAAGCTTAGTTTTCTCGTTAAAATATTTTTGAATAACTTTATCTTCGATGCCGCGAATATTCAAGAGAATTTGCCCATCAGTCTGCCCAATATCACTATTTCTCTCAATTTGTTTGTGTTCTTGCGAACTTTCTGCTATCTTGCTACTTGCTTGAGGAACTGGTACTTGAATTGACGGTGCGACCGCGCGATTTGGTTTCTTAGGTATGTGAGAGCGGAACTTTTTTTCACTGACTACTTTGTCTACGCGCTATATACAGAAAAGTTATGAGTCAAGAGAAAACCAGAGGAAGCTACCTGTTGAATGAGACTTAAAATAGCAGAGTTATTATGAACCAGCGTCAATCGTTCATCTGTAGAATTCAATCTAAATCCTGCCACTTCCAATAATCTCTTTCCCGAGATGGAATCACCTATTTTCTCCCGAAACGCTTTACTTGAAGTTGAGATAGAGCGATATTTCGGGTTCTAATAAGAAAATGAATCAAACTTTAAATCAACAATAAAAACAGCAATAGGGACGAACCAATACATCCTTGCGACAATTGTCAATATAAATTAACGCTGTCTTTACACTATCTTGAATGGATAATGAACCATCATTGTTTTGCAGGAACGCGTCGTCTAATTGCATGCAATCGTCAACTAAAGCGAATAATTTCTCTTTCTTTGTGAAACTGATTGATGCCAAACCTTAAGAGCTGTTAAAGAAACGTACTATTGACGAAACACAACCTTACCAGCTAGGTTTCGAATCTTATAGGTCATGTCACTAAGATCTTGATCCGTTAAATCTTTTGATTGTGCTCTTTCTCCAAACCCCGTGACAGCTCTGACTAGGAAATCTTGAATTTGGTTGGGTTGTAACATTCCCACAAACCTAAAAAAGGAATTCAATATTCAACAGAAAAAATCACATATGTGCCTACCTGTCAGAAAGTTTTCCTTTCACGACTGCATATACTGTTGGGAGACCGGTGACTTGTAAACATTCCACAATATCCCTCTCCTTATCAGAATTAACTTTCGCAAGTCGGAAGAGTCCACCTGCTCTTACTGCAGCATCTTCAAGCATTGGACCTAACTGTTTACATGGTCCACACCAGTCAGCATAGACATCAAGGAGCACAGGAACATCACTGTCCAAAACGACTTTTTGAAGATTGCTTAACGTCACATCAAAGACCACGTCCTCCTTCCTTGCCGGCTTAGTCTCTGGCTTCCTTGCAGTAGCCTTTTGAGAGCTCTTTTGCCCTTGCTTGCTTTTCGCGGTATCGACAGGCTGGGTTTCATTGAGCTTCTTTAGTGTTGGACGGATTCCATACAACACCAATCGCGGAACAGTCGTATTCTCGCCATTGAACTTTGCCTTATCAAGGTGCCATTGTGCGAGAAGAGCTTGTCTGGCAACGATCTCATCCCATCCGTTATTAAGCATATCCTGCACAGAATTTTCAAAGTTGGTCAACATATTCTTCTCCTCTGATTCCAACATTTCCATTGCAGCTGTTAAGTTACCATTGTTTTCTTTAAGCGCTATCTTTGAGATTTCTTCATTCCATCCAGAATTGACCAACTTGGCGAGTAAGGGTTTTTGTTCTTCAAGTTCTTCCTGCTCAGCCTCCAACCATAGAGCCGCAGCTTCAACGTCATTATTGTTTTCAGTAAGAGCACGAGTAGCATCATCCTTAGACCATCCAAGTTTCATCAATTCATCAATTTTGCTTTCAGTGTTGTCAAATCCTCCGCGAAGACCATTACTGGTAGGTGCTTCAATTCTGCAAACGCCGTTTTCACATTTTACCTCAGACTTTCTCGTTTCGTTGCTCTTTAGATCTGGAAGAGATGTAAAATGAAAGATTGAGAATGATGGAAATGGTTTGGAGTAAAGAGGTCTGGCAACAAGTGCCCAAACTGAGATGATCAGCAAAGTGACGAACTTCATCGAGGACAAGTATACTATGACGTATTGTTTTGAGAAAAGTGTCGGTGGAAGAATCCTAATTGTTGCGTGAGTGATAAATGGTCCAAACAACTTCTTCATTGCAACCACCAATCACAAATCTGGGAGTAAGTGGTCAAAAATCTTCAAATCTTTTATCTCCACTTGATTTGGTAATTAATGAGTCTGGTCGAAACTTAAATTCAATTTGACAGTACAATGACGTATTGTTTCAAAAAAAAATACTTATTCATACACTTGACGCGAATTGTCCTCATGTAAATTGCAGAAGGTAGGTCATCTTAACTTTTAAATGTAGTCCAAGTTGAAATAAATTATTAGAGGTATTTCATTTTGCTAACTATGGAAACCCCGACTAACACGACCGCCAAGATTACCCAACTTTGGATGATAACATCGAGATATGTTTGAAGAGGAAAATAATTAATTACCGAATGAGGGGATAAACGAACAAAGAAAACCAAAACAATGTTAAATACACAGATATCAAAATAAAGTCTACCATATAAACAACCTCCTCGTTTAATCATTTTCTTCTATTCCCACAACGCTTCGTCCATAGCCACCTGATTCCAAATACTACTCACTTGTGACATCGTGTATATGTCCTTATTGCTGAGGAAATCTAAACACTTCAATGCAACGATTTTAGGAGCATGGACTTGCCCGAAGAAAGGATAGATATACGGAGTTGTGGCAAATTTGACTTTCCTCCGCTTCGCCGTGCTAGATTCCGAGACGAAGCTACCACTGTAATGATAAGTTTTTTGTGTATCTTTTGTTCGAGATCGGAACGCATAAGGAGTCGTCTTTCGCTCTGGTTCAGTTGAGGTTTCTAATTTCATCATTTGTGGACTATTATCGTTGATCCAATCAACTCCATTAGGGCTCTCTTTCCTTTTCTTTCCAGTTCCCTCGGCCTTCGGCGATGCCTCTCTTGTCTTCAGTAAATCTGCCGACCCTTCATAATTCTTACATGATTGACATTTACAATTAACGCCACAAAGCGCGCCACCAGTAAAACATTCACAATACTTCTTCAGACAATGTGAATTTTTGCAATGACAACCTGTGACGTGTTGATCTTTATCGGATATTTTGGTTTGAAAGGCTAAAAGATTCTTCTCTCGAGTAGATTTTATTGCATCACTTCTCTTATCTTCATTATCAATATTATTGTAACACTGAACGCAGTTACAGTATGTGGAATCACAGTACTTGAGAACAGCAAAGCAGTCGCAGTAAAGCTTCAGACATCTCGACTTCTTACAGTTACAAGTAGTGCGCGTTGGTGTGCTTTTCTGAGCCGAAGAAGTAACAGTCTTCTTTGCGGCAGCTTGGGTTATATGTAGGACTGGGGCGGAAATGGCGGTGGCAGCAGCGGTGACACACTTTGATGACTCTGACGCAAGACGAAGACTCCGAACCACTGGCTCAGAGTTCGACTCGAGAGAAAGACGTCGTGCTAAATCATGGTGGGGACTCGGATTGTTAGAAACATCTTCGAAGGAGGTCTCAGGAGTCGGAGTTGCCTTGCTCGCTGAGAGTCTCCTGGATTTATTCGCGGAAGTGTGAAGAGTATCCACCTCTGCCTCTGAGTTGGAGAACAGCTCTTCTTTCTCATATTCTAATTCTCGCTTTATCTTCGAGGATCTTAATGATTTCTTTTGAACTTTTTTCTCGAGGCTGACTTCTTTCGGGAAAATTGACATACGGTTAGTCTCGTCAAACAGGTGTAAACCAGCAAAACTGTGCTCTTTATCACGGCTTAAAAACCTGATAGCGCCATGATGGTGGTCATCAGGAGAAAAAATCGAAGGTGAAATGTTCGCGCTCAACATGTCTTTGGCGGAGTGAATATCGCTGCTCTTCAATGTGTTATTCGGAGGTGGCGAGGATAAAGAAAATGACATCGTGCTTTCAGGACTCATCAAATCAATATTGGATAAAGGGGAAGCCAGCAAACCAAAGGGAGAGTTCGCAACAAATCCGCTCTCTAGAAAAATTGACATACTAAAATCAGTTGACGATCGCTTGAAGAAGACAAACTCCTTACCATTGGATTTACTCGGCCGGACAGGACTCCAATTTTCTTTTCCAAGAATACCTAGACCATTCATACTTCTGGTGCTTCAAGGGCCACGAGATAGCTTCTATGTGAAATAATTCGTTGATGTAGGTGATTGATTGATTCGTAAAATCAAAATCAATTCAAAATTCAAACAGAAAAAGCGCTTTTTTCATTTGAATTTTGAATTTATTTCAGAAAAATTCTCTTGACTCCTACCCAAATTAACCGATAACATTACCGATAAGGTTACCGATAGAAGAAACATCATAAGAAATGTCGAGAAGTGCTCTAGAGAAAGCAATGAGGCAGCAAGTCGCTGCTCAGCTGTATGCTTCAAATACAGCTGTAACAGGGGTTCCAATCGTTTATCCTGAAGATCCTAATTATGCTTATTACGGATACTCAGAGGCTTATGAAGAAGAGGAGCTTGATGAGGCAGGAAACAAGAAGAATACCATTCCCATGCATGGCAACTCGACCAATTTTAACATCAACAATTTGTTGTTCAATAATATAATGGAGAATGATTATTTCCGAGCTCTCTATCAGCTGAGAACTTATCATGAAGTTATTGCTGAAATCCAAGCCAACGTTAATCACGTCGAACCATGGCAAGCTGGTACTTCTCGTTATCCTTCCACTGCATTTTGCTTACTGGTAAAGTTTTTGTTGATGAAACTTACTGTTAAACAGATGAACGGCCTTCTCAAAGCTCAGGATTGTGCTTATGTTCGCGCTATCGGCTTCCTGTATCTGCGCTATTCTTGTCCACCGAATGAACTATGGAAGTGGTTTGACAAATACCTAGAGGATGATCAAGAGATATTACCCTCTGCTGATAAGTCGCTGAAGATGACGGTAGGTTCATACTGTATCAAGCTGCTTACAGATATGCACTACTTCGGAACTACTCTCCCGAGAATTCCAGTGTTGATTGAACGGAAATTCAAAGTAATGCTGTTATTATTAGAAGAGCGAAAAAAGAGAAGGGCTGAGAATTCGCTCATGCTAGACAGGTTTCAAGTAGGAACGAAGGTTCGCGCCATCTACAGTGACGAAGAGAATGAGCCAGCCTGGTACGAGGCTGTTATTGACTCCATCGAAGACGATTCAGAGACAAGGTTTTGGGTAACTTTCCCAGAATATGGTAATTCTGAGTGTGTTGATCTAGGAGATATGGAGTTACTGGATAAACCTAAGAAGGAGCGATCAAATAATAAAGACCATAAGCGAGAAAGAAGTCGTAGTCGTGATTCCAGGAATTCCAACGACCGAAATACTGATTCGAGGAGTACAGATTTGATGGCGAAAGTTATTCAAAGCGAGAGAGAAGCTTCCTTAGCTGTTGGGCGGAACTACGCTCAACGTCCAACATCTTACAAAGGTTCTTTGTCTTTAAAACAAGATCGGTATACTGTCCGCAGAAAGAGCCCGTCGCCCGAGAAAAGACGTAGAAATCGATCACGCTCTAGATCGCGTTCCCGTAGCGATAGTCGCTCCCGACGAAGGCACGAAAGAACCCGGGACCATGAATCCTCCCGCTCTACAACAGCAACGAACAATAACACTTCGAACTCGAGTTCCAATCAGCTTCATCCATCGCAACAACAAGAGCGTCTCAATAAGTTGAAAGAACTATATGGCGACGCTTCTGCTAAGTAGAGATGGTTGAGTGTATTCTAATTTATTCTTTACTCATGTATTGATTTTTAGCAAACAATTCGAAGACTCCGGTTGTTGTCGTCATTCGATCTATTTCTTCTAGTTTCCCCCCTCTCCGAGCAATTTCATTATAATGGTCCAGTAAGCTAACTCGACCATATTTTTGTTCTTCCTGTGTTGTTACCATATCCTCTTGTGCATAGTATCGAACTATTCTTGCTATCTCGGCGGCGTCTTGACACTGTAAACTGTACTTTTCCATGCCAAAGTTTCCGCAAACTTTCTCTAGAAACTGGAAAGAGTTTATAATTGTGTCTAAAACTTCCATAGGAATGGGTATTGATCGTCTTTTGCTCGTCGGAATGTTTAATGTGTCATAGATCAACTGTAACTGCTGGAACTTAGAAAGTGGTTGATCAGGACCACCAATATCGATGGTTCGATTTAAAAGGTTTAGCTGTTGTGGGTTTGTGGCACATGTTACCAAGTATTCGGCCAAATCCTTCTCACTTATTGGATTCGCTCTAACACTGCCATCACCGAAATATAAAGTTGGAAAACCCTTCGTGACACTCTCAAACTGACCATCCACGCTTTTAAAAAAGGCAGTTGGTCGAATAATACTATGACTAACTAAGGAAGATGCTCTGATCGCGGCTTCTAATTTAAGTTTGGCATAGTGGAACTGTAACAATGGTTTTCCTACACAATAGGCACTTAATAGAACGAAATGATTCAGATTGTTGGAGAACTGGTTCTTGGATAAAACAGATTCTTGCGCTCGCAGACAGTTAAGGCTGGCTTCATAATCAATCGCCCATGTATCTCTCTTCACACCAGAGCGAGAGGCAAGACAGCATATAGTCGCAGCGGGAGAAAACGTACTATAAACTCGAGTTAGATCTGAAGAATCGCAAACATTCGAGACTACAACTGTTGATCCTTTTAGGTATTGTTTGGATCTGTCAGAAATGTCGTTTGAACGTACCACAGCGACTGTGGGAATCTTGCGATCAACAAGTTCACGAACAACGGAGCGTCCAATGTAACCAGTGGCTCCAGTGACAAGAACACAGTTTTCAATAGGCTGAGGGAGACGTAAAGCATAAAGAAATTGTGATAGAATGAGGCTTGCTTGTATGAGTTGAGCGATGGAGAACATGTTGAATGATGATATCTTCAAGGTCTTTGATAAATGAGGACACTGATATCCCCCCTCAAAAGACTGGCAAATATAAGTGCCGGGTTGGGATTTGAAAACGTTTCATTCAAAAGATCAGAAAGAGATGGAGAAGGGAGAAGACTTACTGACTTTGGTCGAATCTGTGTTACTTCCAAAGAATCTCCTTCATCATAATGTTACGGAAAATGAAGAACTTGAAAAGAAGAATGATTTTCAATCTACGCCTCACAAACGATTTCTAGATCTTGTTTATGAGTTAGCCGTCGCTGATCATGTGAGAGCTATGCAAGCTATTTACCGAGATTCATACGATGAGCAATATCTATACCAAGAAATCCGAAGTGAGAACCGATCATTGGGTCAGATTCGCACCAAAGAGCTGATGGAAAGGATAATTGTTGGGAGGAGTCGACTTATCGCTTTAGCGCGACTATGCTACGGAAATCATCATCTCACCACCTTCAGAAGTCGATTAGATTTATCTGTTTCTTATGCTTATCACGGCTTGTGGGCTCAATCGCATGAGAAGTGTTCAACTCTTTTCGAAGACATTAAGCGCTGGATGAGCGATCCCTCGACTGCAAATGATCAGAGCATGTCACCCTTCGACTTTGAGACAGGCTTTGACTGTGCTATGAGAGTTTTAAAGGTATATCGATGTATCCGACGTCATGCCCATGCGAATGCTGGGAAGATCTTCCCCACCGTCATCACAAGCATTGTCAGCGAATTAGACGCTGAAATGTCAAAAACTGACTCTGAAAAAGTACCTCACCCCTCAAGATTAGCGGCATCTCTTCATAATTTCTTTTCTGCAACAAGTAAAGTTCCCCTAAAGAAGTTCGCTGCGAGTTACTTCACCGAGGAGAATGGTGGCACAGGCAGTGCGAATAACGCAACAACCCGCAATGAGACTCTCTTCAAATCATGGGGCGATGTTATAGACTATCTTAGAAACAAATGTGAAGTGATGCAAATCTGGGTGGAGAACGTAGAATCGACACTTCTTCCTCAAAGCAAAGCCATCCTCACGACTCCTTTCCGCTTCTGTGATCCCTCTCATCGCAACCTCGCACATTGCATTCAACTCTCTTCAGAAATTATTAAATTTCCCTCTGCATTCAAGCTCATTAGTGGTAGTTCTTTCTTAAAGAAGTTAGCGGAGATGAATCTTGCCATCCCTGTGGATGAGACACTCCTGAAGAAAACGACTGGTGTGAAGCAAAACAATTCACCTGAGACCGAACAGGCTCCTCTCCCTCAGAAAACAATCTTATATGAATTACCCATTACCTTCGAAGAATATATCTCTCTTTATCTTCTTGAATGTAAGAACTACGTCACACAACAACAGGAATATTTGATTATCCAAACTATGACTATCTGTGGTATCTGCTCTTCTTATCTCAATCAATTAGAAGCGGCAGAATCAATCTTTACTGATGCATTACATCGCTTAGAATCTATTGGTCTTGATATGGAGCTCTGTGCCTGTGAGTTGTTTAACGCAATCGCTCAAATGATGATGAATAAATACACTCGCTGGTTCAACCAGAAGAAGGAGAAGCTTAAGAGTGAGATTGAAGATTGGATGACGAACACTGAAGAGGGAAAGAAAGCAGTCAGAATACAAATTCGTAACTTCAAGAAACAATTTAATTTCCATTCGAGGATCATTCCTCTGCCTGAGCTGACGCATCAAGCAAAACAAATCGTTTATAAAATCAAAGTAAAAGAATATTTCCAACAAGAAGAGGAAAGCTTTGAAATGAAGAAGTTATTAGATGTTTCCTCGCGTTATCTGATTCGATCCTTTGACATTCTGGAGAGTTATCATAACAATCAAGCGATAACTGGCACTGCCTGTCTCGCAATCGCCTCTGTGCAGAATCTTCTGAAAGATTATGAAGAGTGTCGAGAGTGGCTGTTGAGAGGATTAAGAATCTTTGAGAAGTGCTCTCCTTTGCCGATCCGTGCGATCTCCTTCACACAGATCCAGCTCGCCAATGTCTTGAAGAAACTGTCTCACGATGACGAGGCTTGTCGCGTATTAATGAAAGCGTTGGAGTTCCATAGATCGCAAGCACGAGTAGGATTGTTGGAACATGCTTATTTACCCATCACAGAGAACATCGCCACCACTGCCTCTCTCCTCCCGACCACTTCTTCTCTTCTACATCGCGCAGAGTCCTTGAACCACCAACCTTCTCAACAACAACCACATCCTATAAATCTCTTCCCCCTTATTCTGAAAAACACAGCATTGTCAGATGATATCGATACAAGTATGAAGTTGTCGAGGGAAGTGATCGAACTATCGATCAAATGTGGGAATAAGTGGGAGGCAACCCTCCACGCAGAAGATCTCAGCAAACTCGTAGAATCAGCATTCGGATGGGACTCAGCCGAGGCAGCTGAGACTTACAAAGAGGTATGACTGTCTTTCTTCGCTCTTATCCTTCGTTACCTTCTACCTATCCCTAGGCTGCGAACAGTTGTGTCGCGATTGAAGATTGGACGAGAGCATTGCAATTCTATCAATTAAGCGCTCAATCCTTTTGCTCAGTATTCGATCAAAACCATCCAAAGTATTTACATGTGCAGAAACTAATAGAATCGACGAAGAATAAAGCCGATGCTGTGGGGAAGGTCCTCGCAGAAAAGTGACGCTAGAAGAGACTGACAACACACGCTATGAATACTTGTATATAGACTTGAGAACGATAACAATTATATTTATTTAAGGGAAACAATCTTCTTATCTAAGAACAGCTCTCCTCTTATTCCACTTCTTCATATTCTATGGAAGGCCAGGGAGGTGCATCGTCTTCCTCCGACGATTCTTTCGAGATCTCGTCAAATGCTTGGTCCATAAACGCTTCTTCTTGATAGTCAACTAGCTGGAACACAACATCGGGAACTCTTCTGAGAAATCGAAGGCGCTGAGTCAGCAGATATTGAATTCTCTCGATATTATGACACAACCATACATACACCTCTCTCCGCTCCACTGCATTACCATAACATGAAACATAAACATCAGCAATAGAGAAGTCGGAATTCAGCTCAATCTCATCGATAGAGAGAGAAGATAGCAGGAAGCTGTCAGGCATTGTAGTTGTGCGCACTTTCCCTCCACAGATGATATCCGTCAGGGCATCTGTCAGAAGACGAGAGACCTTTCCTTGAGCTATTTCATGTCTTGGTGAATCAAATTTCTTTCTTGTCGGTTGTGGCTTTCTCCGTGGGCTAACTGAACCTTGATTTCTTCGAGGTTTCTGAGAGTACAGAGGATGTGAAGACAATTTACCAGGCGACCAACTAGCTAATTGATAGATTTTGTAAGGAGTT